>Ga0209169_10001030_pt1 | contig 17139 bp, 11 predicted proteins | sample HubBroMetageWRM4_FD_188346 | JGI IMG/M metagenome (GOLD analysis project Ga0209169, IMG submission 188346) | Warmed soil microbial communities from the Hubbard Brook experimental Forest, New Hampshire - Hubbard Brook CCASE Soil Metagenome WRM 4... | ecosystem: Environmental > Terrestrial > Soil... | reverse complement strand
ATGAGTCCACGCACTGCGACCAGCGAAGCAGTCACCAGCACCGCGCAAATAGCAATCTGTGCCACCAGCAGAAGGTCTCGGACCGTAATCCGCTTTCCCACCGTGCCGGTTGATCCTGACTTGATGACGTGATAAGGATCGGTATTAAGTACCTGCCTTACCGGCACGGCGCCGAAGAGAAAACCGCTAACTAAACTCAATAGCAAAGCCACTGCGTAAACATTTGCGTCGGGATGCACGGGCAAAGAAATGGGAGCGGTCGGGAGTGGCTGCCACACCGTCAACCCGCGCAGCAACACAATGCTGCCCCAGAGACCGACTGCACCACCGATCAGCGAAATCAGCACGGCTTCAGTAAAGAGTTGCCGCAGGATGCGCATGGGGCGCGAACCAAGCGCGAGCCGCACTGCAATTTCCCGGGAGCGATCGGAAGCGCGCGCGGCAAACAGACTTCCCAGGTTGGCGCAGGCGGCCAGCAAAATTAGTCCTGCCAGCAGCATCAATCCCGAAAGGAATTCCTTTACCGGACCACCCAACCAGTCGCCAGCAAGCCCCGGACGCATCAAGGAAAAGGTCATCTTGCCGTCGTCCTTGGGATAGGTTTTTTCCAAGTAGGCGCCGACCGAATTCAGATCAGAGGCAGCCTGCGCGGGAGTCACTCCGGGCTTCAAATGCCCCATCATCATCAGCAGGCCGCGGTTGGCGCGCGCGTTCAGCCAATCTGTTCCCTCTCTGTCGATCGGCACCCAGAAATCAGGAAAGACGAAGGACAGCGTCCCGCGAAATTCACGCGGCGCGACGCCGAGGATGGTATAAGGCTGCTTGTTCACCTGCACCACTCGACCCACCACGCCGCGATCGTCTTGAAAATGGGCGTGCCAGTACGCATAGGTGAGCACAATGTAGGGAGCGCTGTTGAGGCCACGCTCATCGGCAGCGTGAAAGAAACGGCCAAGATACGGCTGGATATGTAGCGCGTCGAAGTAGTTTCCGGTCACTTCCATAGTCCAAGCGCCGGTTGGATTGTTGCCGGTATCGAAGCCGACGGACGCAACGTTATAAGCCACCAGATCCTCGAAGCTGCGGTTGCGATCGCGGAGATCAAGGTAGTCAGGATACGACTCCGTGGGGTCCTTATCTTTCCCGCGCTCGATCCCATAGAGGCTTTGCGCCTGAGGCACATCCAGCGGTCGCAGGATCAGCGAATTTAATACCGCGAAGACGACGGCGTTGGCGCCGATGGCGAGGGCTAGCGTCAAGACAGCCACTACCGTAAAGCCGGGAGATTTTCGCAGGATGCGGAAAGCGAAGCGTATATCTTGTATGACCGATTCGATGAAGGTTCCACCCGCCGCTTCGTGGCATTCCTCCTTGACGCGTTGATACCCGCCGAACTCGATGCGGGCGCGGCGCTCTGCCTCGACCCGAGCAAGACCGGAGCGCTCAAGATCGTCAGTACGATGCTGCATATGGGAGCGAAGTTCCTCGTCCATCTCAGCGCCCATCCGCGAACGCTGGAAGATGCTGGCAATACGGAAACGAAGCCAGTCGAGAAACCTCATACTTCCTCCGGTTGCGCGGCCAGGGCTGCGCCGATGGCGGTCGCGAGCCGATTCCAGCTAGCAGTCTCTTCTCGCAGCCGCTTGCGGCCCGCAGCCGTGAGTTCGTAAAACTTGGCTCGGCGATTGTTCTCAGATGTGCCCCAGCTAGCTTTGAGCAGTCCCTGACGCACCAGGCGAAACAGGCCGGGATAGAGTGCGCCCTGTTCGACCAGCAAGGCATTGTCTGAAATTTGTCCAATACGCAGAAGGATGCCGTATCCGTGCAGTGGACCGAGCGAGACCGCCCGCAGGATGAGGAGGTCGAGAGTACCGGGAAGCAGTTGTGCCTGATCGGTCATGTGTACCCCTAAGATGATTAGGAGGTTAACGCACCCTCCCCTAAGCTGTCAAGGAGAAAAGCAAGCCAGGCCTATTCGTGACTTTACGCGCCAAGCCGGCAGGTCGCGCACGTGGCTCCCGCCAACCAAGCGAGATGTTGCTAACATATCGCATGGATTACCGAAAGTTGCTCTAGCCAACCATGAAGAAACTTCCACGCCAGCACGGCCGCCGTTCAGGAAAGCAGGGTCGGCGCAATCCTCATTTCTCTAGCGAGCTTGTCATACTCTACGAAGACGATGCGGTTGTGGCCGTCAACAAACCTGCCGGACTTCCGGCTGTGCCCGTGAAAGGCTCCTCGACGCCATCTGCATGGTCTCTGCTTTCTCTAGAACTGAAACTGAGGAGACAACGAGCGTTTGTGGTACATCGCATCGATCGTTTCACGTCTGGGATTCTGCTCTTTGCGAAAACCGAACGCGATCGGGACGCGATCGTTCGACAGTTCCTCAGCCACAGTCCGGTGAGGCAGTATCTCGCAATCATTCGCGGACATCTGGGCGTGCGGGAAGGGACTCTCATTCACCACTTTCGACGCGAAGGAATGTTTCAAAAGTTAAGCACTGAAAGCGGCCCGCATGCGGCCCGGGCTGAGCTGCGGTATTTCGTCGAACGCCGTCTTCGCGCCGCGTCGCTCGTCCGGGTAACGCTGGTGACGGGGTTGCAGAATCAGATCCGAGTGCAGTTTTCAGCCATCGGCCACCCGGTCGTCGGCGACAGAAAGTACCACCCCGCGGAAGCGCTGGAGCGACGCATTGCTCGCGTCGCTCTTCATGCAGGGCATCTCCAGTTTGTTCATCCACGCTCGGGAGAGCGCGTCTCGGTTGATTGCGAGCCACCCACAGACTTTGAGTCCCTGCTGCGGGCGTTATCGCCTCACCCACGACCGCGCCGGTGAGGCTTCCAGCCCGGCAACTCTCTGGCCAGACATCGAGAACGAGCGCTCGCCTGGCTGCGAACACTCAGGAACTCGCATGCTCCTCCGCACCAATTTGGGAACCTTTTCCACCGATCTTTGCAAGATTCGCCTTTTCTTCGCTGTAATCCAAGTATATAATTCGCCTTAGACATCCTCACATTCCTGAAGGAGCTTTCATAATGGCCGATGAACGGAGCAAGGCGATTGATCTGGCATTTGCGCAAATCGAAAAGCAGTTTGGCAAGGGCTCGATCATGCGGCTGGGATCGAAGGAAGCCATTGTCCCCATTGCGGTCATTCCGACAGGGGCGATTTCATTTGACGCGGCGCTGGGCGTAGGCGGTTTCCCCCGCGGCCGTGTGGTTGAAATCTTCGGGCCAGAGTCTTCGGGAAAAACCACAATTGCCCTGCAAGTGATCGCCGAGGCACAAAAGACCGGAGGCTTGGCCGCGTTTGTAGATGCGGAGCATGCGCTCGATCCGGGCTACGCCAAGAAGTTGGGCGTGGATGTGGACAACTTACTGGTATCGCAACCTGACTACGGGGAGCAGGCGCTGGAAATCACTGAAGCGCTGGTGCGCTCGGGAGCGATTGATGTGCTGGTAGTGGACTCGGTGGCGGCGCTTGTGCCTAAAGCCGAACTCGACGGCGAGATGGGCGACAGCCACATGGGGCTGCAGGCTAGATTGATGTCGCAGGCGCTGCGCAAGCTAACCGGGACGGTTTCTAAATCGCGCACCTGTCTCATTTTCATCAACCAGATCCGCGAGAAAATCGGGGTGATGTTCGGCAATCCCGAGACCACGACCGGTGGCCGGGCGTTGAAATTCTATTCCTCGGTGCGAATTGATATCCGGCGAATCGCGGCCATTAAGGAAGGCGATGTGGTCACGGGGTCGCGCACCAAAGTCAAAGTGGTGAAGAACAAGGTTGCGGCTCCTTTTCGCGAGGCCGAATTTGACATTATGTATGGCGAGGGAATCTCGCGGGAAGGTGACTTACTGGATGTTGCAGCGAGTCGCGACATTGTGGAGAAGTCCGGCTCCTGGTTCAGTTACAAAGGCGAGCGCATCGGTCAGGGCCGCGAAAATGCCCGCCAGTTCCTGAAGGACAATAAGGACACGATGGCGAAACTCGAGGCCGAGGTGCGGAAGCAGATGGGGCTGGTGCCGCCTGCGCCAGCGGCAACTGCTCCAGCGGCAGCTGCGGCTTCGGCAGCTACAGCGCGAGTTACCACCATGCCCAGCCCGGCGCCGGAAGCGGCCAAAGTCCCAGCGGCAAGGCGATAGCGCGACCCTATTTTTGCCGGATTTTTACCGGGGAACTTTTCTTAGCAGGGCTTAGCGGGACTAGGAGAAACCCGGCATCGCCCTTTCCATGGTGATCGCCAAATCCGACAATTTCACCACCATCGTTGATTCCGGTGGCGGCTTGCAGCTTCCAGCCTGATTTGGCGGGAATTAAGTCGTTGAGGTCGCGAAACCCCTCCTTCTCACTCCATAAGAAAGCACGTTCGGCGTCGAAGTAGGGTCCATAGGCGCCTACAACCTCGTCGGCGTCGTTGATGGCGCGGCCCTCGGCAGGTTGCTGGTCGGGAATCGTGAGTCGAACGATCATGTCGGGGCTGCGATACACAAAAACGCCTCGCTCCGGTTCTTGCAGCAGAACATGGCCGGTGTTATTGATCGCGATCGCGGAACTGTATCCGCTGGACGGGTCGAGGTATTGAACGCCATGGGCGCTATCCCACAGAAAGGCATGGTAGTGCCCAGCTTCGTCATAGAGATTGCCAATGATTTGACCGCGGTGGTTGATCCCATTAGCCACTCCCCCGCAACATCCGCCCAGACTGTCGGGTTTCCCATCCTTCCAGAGGACCGCGGCGACCGGTGGCTTGCCATCGATCTCGGACTCCCCGACGACTTGATCAGAATCGTTGACGCTGAGTGCCTTGGAATTCCTGCCAGGGAGCCAGACGACCGTGCCGTTCTTGTAAGCGAAAGCGGCGACTCCATCACCGCCGGTGGCGAATCCGACCACGTAGCCAGCAGCGTTGGAAGCCCGCGCCTCACTTTCGGAGAATCTCTTCAGCTTGGGCAATAACAGTTGCAGGCCGCGGTGCCGGCTCCAAATCGCAGCCTGGTTCCCTGCGGTCTTGCCGGCCACGAGACCTGAGTTGTTTACATGCCAGGGCTTGAGCGGCAGTTCAATAATCTGGTAGGAAGAAAGCGTCCGCGCTCGCATTTGTCCAACCATCGCGGACGAAACTAATATCAGCGCGAGAAACGCCCTTGCACGCACCGGTCGCAAATAGTCTTTGGTCCAGCACAATTCGCCGGACGTCCTTCGAGTGTGGGTAGAAAGTCTCCTGCCGGTCGAACCTCTTGACATCGGACACCTGCTCATAGAAAACTGTCTTCCGCGCCCTTCGCTCCGAAAGGGGCATCAGCTGGCCTGTTCGGATATTCGTTTCACAGCCTAACCGTTCTGAGGGAGACCTATGAAGTCATGCGTCATGGCAGTCCTGGTGTTCGCGTCAGCGTTGCTACCCGCCTATGCCCAAGTGAGCGTCACTACCGCGCGTAATGACAACATGCGCGATGGACAGAACTTGACCGAGTCGATTCTCACCCCAAGCAACGTCACCGTGAACCAGTTCGGCAAGCTGTTTTCGCAGGCCGTGGACGGCTATGTCTACGCCCAGCCGCTGTATCTGCCCAACGTAAGCATCCCCGGCCTCGGCACGCACAATGTAGTGTACGTGGCCACGGAACACGATAGCGTTTACGCCTTCGATGCGGATAGCAACACCGGCATAAACGCGTCCCCGCTCTGGCATGCGAGCTTCATCGATCCGGCACGTGGCATTACCACTGTATCCAGCGGCGATGTGAATTGCACCGACCTGGTTCCGGAGATTGGAATTACAAGCACGCCGGTAATCGATACTACTGCCGGGACCATGTTCCTGATCACGAAGATAAAAGACAATGGACAGTTCGCGCACGTATTGCACGCCATCAATATTGCTACCGGACAAGACCAACCCGGCTCGCCGGTCGTCATTCACGCGCAGGTGAAGGGGACCGGGGAAGGCTCGGTAAACGGAGTCGTCCAGTTTGATCCCTTGCACGAAGCGCAGCGTCCAGCGTTATTGCTGGTCAATGGCACGCTTTTTATTGCCTGGGCATCGCACTGCGACAACCAGCCATACCACGGCTGGGTGATGAGCTACGACGAATCCACTCTGAAGCAGACCGCGGTGTGGAATTCCACTCCCAATGGTGGTTTGGGGGGAGTGTGGCAGGCCGGCGGCGGCGTGGCTTCTGACGGCAGCTATATCTTTTTTGCCACTGGCAACGGCACCTATGACGGGCCAAAAGGGGGACGGGATTTCGCGGACAGCGTAGTAAAAGGCCCGGCCACCAAGCCAATCGCCAACCCCTACGACTACTTCACTCCCTACGACCAGGGACAGTTGTCCGGCGAAGACGCGGACGTGGGCTCTGGCGGCGTACTCCTGTTACCTGACCAGGGCCAGGGAGCTCCCCATCGTTATTTGCTAGTCGAGGTGGGCAAGAGCGGGTCCATCTATCTGATTGATCGTAATCACATGGGAGGTTACAACTCCCACAACAACAGCCAGATCGTGCAGGACATGGAGGGCGCGATTGGTGGCCTGTGGGCCACTCCCGGCTGGTGGAACAATAACGTCTACTTCGGCGGAAGCAACGACTATCTGAGGCAATATACGTTCGACCCGGTGACCGGTCTGTTGTCGACCACCGCGTTGGCGACGGCAACGTATTCGGGGTTCCCCGGGCCAACACCTTCTATCTCAGCGAATGGAACCAATGACGCGATTGTGTGGACGCTGCAGGTGGATGGCTACGGAAATAGCGCTCAGGCGATTCTTCACGCTTATGATGCCAGCAACATCTCGACCGAGTTATATAACAGCAACCAGAACAGCGCGCGCGACCAGCCCGGCCCGGCGGTAAAGTTCACCGTCCCGACGGTCGTCAACGGGAAGGTTTACGTACCGACGGCAACGCAGATTTCGGTTTACGGGCTACTGGGCAATCGATGAAGGATCAGCGCACCAGCCATTCCGTGACTTGGTGCAGGCGGATGAGCACAGAACTATAGGTCGCGGCCACTAGAAACAGGGCACCGCCCAGGGACGGCAATAGGTACTGCCAATGATTACTGGCCGGAGCTTTGGCCGCGTTCCCCTCCCAGGAAACCAACCGCTCCACGCGCTCCCGCAACGCCGTCGAACTGTGAAGCAGCCCGGTTACGAGTTCCAGCTGTGGCGGCATTGTGCCCAAGCGTGAGACCTTAATCAAGGCGCCAGCCAGATCCAACGCATCTCTGACGGACGAGACGGCAGTGTCGTCGGCAGCCAGTTCGCTTTGTTCGGCCCATGCCCGCTCCAGCCCCGCCGTTCCGGGGAACGCCGAAAATCGAAACAACAATTTCTTCAAATTATCGTAGGACTGGGCGTGTGCCATTTCGTGCCGGAGAGCCAGCCTCAGTTCCGGCGGGGTCAGCGCGGCAATGGTGGCTTCCGACACTAACACCTTGGGTGCACGCACGCCTGCGACAGTCAGTGACGGCGCGTCGTTGACCGTGCGAAACACTGGCACCGCGGCTCCCGAGTCCAGCGCAGTGGAGCCATCCAGCCACTTCATCAAAGCTCGAGAGGCCCTCATGTGGGCGGATGCGGCCTGAACCATCCCCGCAGCCAGCAAAGCCACGCAGCCCAGGCCCAACATCAGGGGCGCGGTGCCAACCGCTTCGTTGGTTGAACGGGGTTCCAGCAGCAAAAAGGATGGCAGAGTGAATACCAACGTGAAGACAGAAGCCAGCACCAACGGAAGCAGGCGCAGAACGAACAGCAGGTTGGCAGACCCCCGGGCCGTGCGTGGCGCGAACACCTGCAGCAACAGTGGCCAGCTTCGCGAAATCACCACCGAAGCGGGAACGTATAACAGAAAAAATAAGGCCAGCGAAATGCCGACGCCGCGGGCAATAAACATCAGCGTTTCTCCCGTTGAAGTTCCCGGCGCTTGCGGTCCAGCAGCTGTTGCAGTTCGTCCAACAAACTCGCGTCATGTTCGCTGACGGCTTCCACCAGGTAGGAGAGAGGAAGTGATGCCGCGGGGCTGGAACTGAGCAACTGGCGGATGGTTTCCCCAGCCGCGGCTTTCTTGAGTTCTTCCTGCGTGTGTCGCGGAGAATAACGGAATGCTCGTCCTTCAGCCACTCGATCCAGCAATTGTTTCTTGTAAAGCCGGTCGAGCGTGGTCATTACGGTCGTATATGCGAGTTTCAGGTCGCTGCGATCAAGCAACTCGCGAACGGTTGCACTCTTACAACTCCACAACTCCTCCAGTAGTTGCTGCTCCAGGGGTCCGAGTTGGGTCTTCGGCGATCTTCCCAGAAAACGGTAAATACTATTCATTCTGAACTCACTCAACTTCTCGGCCAAGGTCGCGGGCGGCGGCGATCCGTGGCAGCCTGCTGGCCTAAGATTAGCAACCAAGGAGGTGAAGTTACGCGAAAATCATGTAGAAGGCAAGGAGAAGAAAGTCCGTCCGTGTATTGGTGGGGAGACGTCGGCTGATATCAGCAGAATCAAGTGGCGGCGATGCAAGCAGCGCGGGCGGCGGAAGATTTCGCCGCCCGAGATCAAAGGCTCGGCTAATGAGCAGAGAGATGAAAGACTGTCCCGCAACCATTCGTGCAATCACCTCCACCGTTGCTGGCTCCCCCAATGTACATACTGCCGTAGACATCGTCATGCAAACCGAAGACCACGCCTTGGGGGGTAGACCCATCCGTGCCTTCTCCTTGATATTCAAAGTCGTAGAGGTCGGTGTAATTCCCTTTGGTGTCAATTCTGAATAAGCACCCTCCGTGATTGGCGCAGTTGTTGAATTGTTGGAGGCCATACAGATTGCCGTTAGAGCCTCGGAGCAGACGGTTGGCGTAGACATTATTCAGAGTGGTGGCCGGTGTGAAGGTGAAGAGCACACTGAAATTGCCGCTGGCATCGATTTTGAAAACCGTCCCCATGCCATAGATATATTCGCCGACGATATCGCCACCGCCACTTGTAATGCCATAGAGGTTGCCAGCCGAATCGATGATCAAACCGAGAGGATCCGACCCGTCAACTGGCCCGGTGAAGGTGTGTAGTAGGGAGAAATTGCCGGCGCTATCCAGTTTGTAAATCGTGCCGCATCCCTTTCCAAAAGGTTGTCCCCAGCCCGGATAATTGCAGGAAAGCTCACCGCCATACTCAGCGGCGCCGTACAGGTTGCCCTTGCCATCAAGCACCACTCCGCCTTGCGGTTGGATTCCATCGGTTCCGGTGAACCTGTGGAGCAAGGTGAATTCACCGGTGGGAGTAAGTTTGAACAAGGTCCCGCAGCCCAACTCTTCCCTGACCAAATTGCAATTGGACTCGCCCGCGTAGGGAGACATGCCATAGAGGTTACCTTGCGCATCCAGGGCAAGAGGAGAACTCAGACAGCAGGCATCCGGCACGCCGTCAGCGACGTAGAGCACGGTCTCATGGCCGCTGGGATCGATCTTAAATACGACAGAGTCTCCGTCAATGAAGCCGTTGCCTTCGGTGGTGCCGTAAAGATTGCCCGCCGTATCCCGCACCAGGCCCGCAACCGGATTGGTTCCGTCGCCCCCGCCGTCAAAGGCGAACAACTGGGTGTAGTTGCCGGTGTTGTCGATCTTGAACACCGTGCCGCAACTGCCCAAGCCGCAGGAAGCAAGGCCACCGTACTGGGTGGTGCCATAGAGATTGCCTTGGGCATCCCGAATAATGGGGTTAGGATCTGCGCCGTCCGGCGAAGCGGTGAAGTCATGCAGGACTGTGTAGGTCTGTGCTTGTGCAGGTTGGAAACCAGCTACCGCTACCAAAAGAAGAGTTAGTAGAGCGATAGCAGGTTTACAAACCGAGAAAGAGCACTGTTTTCGAAGCATGACTGCCTCCTGGGCTCTGTGATGATCGCTACTGCGCAAGATGAAACACGCTTCCGCACCCCTGAGTGAAGCCATTTTCTTGGCATCCGGCTTGAGGGGGGCCCCCAATGGGCGTGCTTCCGTAGACATCTCCATCCGAACCCAGCACCAAACCCATCGAGGAGGCGAATGGGGCCCCACTTTCCTGCGGTGTAAAGTCGTAGAGGTTGGTCAAGTTCGCTTTCGTGTCTAGTCTGAACAAACATCCCCCGCCAACGGAGCAATTGTTCACCTCTTCGATCCCGTACAAGTTGCCTCTCGAGTCTTTCACTAGATGGTAGGCGAAGACCGGGTTCCGCACCTGACCCTGGGTGCATGGGGGCGCGGTACACGGGGCAAAGGTAAAGAGCACGCTGAACTGGCCGCTCGTATCCACCTTAAAAATGGTTCCGACGCCGTACTCAAAATCTGTATGTGGGATGACATTACCGCCGCCTGCCGCAATGCCATAAAGGTTGCCGGCAGGATCGATGATCAGGCCTAGCGGGGTGGAACCGTCCCCCGGCCCGGCAAAAGTGTGGAGTACCGTGAACTTGCCACTGCGATCCAGCTTGTAGATCGTTCCGCATCCTGCTTGAGCTTCTTGAAACTCGCCGGGGTATTTGCAGGAGAGCATGCCGCCAAAGTATGCAGTGCCGTAAAGGTTACCTTTGCCGTCAAGCACCACGCCCCCTTCCGGCTGCATTCCGTCCGTACCGTCAAAAACATGAAGTACGGTGAGCTTGCCGTTAGGAGTGAGTTTGAACAGCGTTCCGCAGCCCAGCCCATCACTATTCAAACCGCAATTGGGCTCGCCCCCGTAGGGCGACATGCCATAGACGTTACCTTCCGCATCCACGGCAAGCGGCGAATCTAAGCAGCAGGCGTTTAGCCCGTCAGTGGGGAAGCTGGTCTCCTGGCCGTTTGGATCAAGCTTGAATACCACGGAATCGCCGCCAATATAGCCATTGCCCTGGGTCGTGCCGTAGAGGTTGCCAGCCGCGTCTTCCACCAGACCCGCCATCGGATCTGATCCATTGCTTCCGCCCTCGAAGCTGTAGAGCACGGTCTCGTTACCGGCGCTGTCGATCTTGTACACCGTACCGCAAGTGTCGAGGCCGCAGGTGGGGATACCACCAAACTTGGTGGTGCCGTAGAGGTTGCCTTGCGCGTCGCGGATGATAGGGCTGGGAACAGCGCCGTCGGTCCCAGCAATGAACGAATGTAGGACAGTATAGGTCTGTGCCTGCGCGGGCTGAAGGGCAACCGTTGCGACCAAAAGAAGCGTGAGCAGCGCAATCGCATGAGTCTTGCGAAAATTTCCGGACAAATTTCTTCGAAGCATGATTGACTCCTCCGGTCTAACGATGGATCGAAAGCGTTGGTTGAAAACCTCGGCAGAATAATATCCGCACGTCGCTCAGCGATGTCATGGGAATGTCAACAAAATGTCAAAATACGGGACTTAAGCAGGAATTTACACTCCACAAACCGAAACCGCGCGATTTAGAATGACTGATCGTGAGGTATCAAACTCAGTGACGACCTGTGTCTTCCGCGCGAGTAAAACTGGCGCAATTCCCGGCATTTTTCTGTTGTTGTTTTCGGCGAGTATCTTGCTCGTCAGTCTGCCCGCAGCGCGAGCCCAGAAGCAAGAGGTCGTCTGGAGCGAGCAGGAAAAACCCATCGTCGACCAACTGCATGGATTGCGCAAGTTGCCTGACGAAATTCGCGGCCAGAAGAATAAATATCTGGCGCGTCAGATTCGGCAGTTGCCCGCTGTCCCTAACAAGGTGCGTCTTGCCGAGGGTCTGGCCAGTCGTGCGACCGAAGGGGATTTCGGTCGCGACAATTTGCAGGAGGTCACCACCACGCTCGCCGATGCGCTTCGCGAGCAGCCCCAGCCCGACGTAAAGGGTGAACCGGCGGCTGCCTACATGGAACTGGCAGAGCTTGAAAGATACGAGCATATGCAGGTTTCGTTGGATGTATCGGCCTACAAGGCGGCGATGGCCAAGCTCGTGATCGATGACCAGCATCGGGAACAGGCGGACTTCACGCTCACAGACTTGCAAGGCAAAACCTGGCAACTCAAGAGTCTCCGCGGCAAAGTCGTGTTGGTAAATTTTTGGGCCACCTGGTGCCCGCCGTGCCGCAAAGAGATGCCGGACCTGGAAGCGCTCCACAATCGTTTCAATGACCAGGGCTTCGTAATATTGTCGATCTCGGACGAAGAACAAGATAAGGTCAAGCCCTTCATCGCTGAGTACAAGATCACCTATCCCGTGCTGCTTGATCCAGGCAGAAAAGTGAACGACCTCTTTCAGGTGGAGGGTATTCCGAAAAGTTTTGTATATGACCGGGAGGGCAAACTGGTGGCGCAGTCGATCGACATGCGCACGCAGAGACAATTCCTGGAAATGTTGGGGGAGGCTGGGTTGAAATGACCGATTTTCGCTTTGCCCAGAGTTAAGAGCTGCTGTAGGCGAGTCTCTGTCTTTGGGACGACAGGTCGCCGAATGTTGCGGCAGGAGACGCTAAGTTCTGTAATCATTTGGTGCTGCCGTGAGTCAGCGCGGCAGACGGGGTAGGCTTTCTCACCTGCATCTTCTGTTTGCTTTCCTGCAGTTGCTTCATCGTCTGCGGATGCCGCGCCCATTCAATCTGTTTCTCGGGCGGGGCGCCGTACAGTTCGGGATGAATGTAGAAGCCCTTCAGTCGCGCATCCTTCTCTTCTTCTACCGGAATGCGATGAGCATTGGCCCACGCATCCTGGCGGATGCCAGTGATTTGCCAGGAAACCTTGCCTCCAGATTGGCCACCGGCGATCTTGAAGTGCCCGTTGCTGAGTTCTTGAGCGACATAAAGATTGGGACCCGGTGAGCCGATAGGCGTGAGCTGGTAGCGGAAGTCCCGGTTCAGCACGCCGAACCAATCCGGCATCTGAATTACGGCTTCTCCGTTTCCATCGAGGGTCGCTACGCCGTCGTAGATGTTCTTCATATCCGGCGATTCGACGAACGAGTGGTAGAGATACTTATTGGCCGGATCGAGGGGGTGGTCGATTTTGAACGATCCCCCACCCTTTGAGAGGTTGCCGGTTACTTCTACACTGCCGAGAAAAGTCCCCGCGTAGGTATTATTCTCCGGGTAGCCGGCAACAGCAACGACACCGTCACCGCCGTTGTAGCTGACATTCCCACTCCCACCTCCAAAAACTCCGCCTTGTCCTCCATTAAAATTTTCGCTATTGCCGCCGACTGAGTAGACACCGTCTCCCGGTCCCACCCCTTGGCCGTCCTCAGTGGTTCCTTGGAGGTAGGCGGCTGGCTCGCCGGATGCCGCGTAGATCCCATAGCCGGTTGGCGCGGCACCATATACGCCGACGCCACCAGAAGCCTTTTCAATGCCCGCAACACCTGCTCCGGAGGAATCGTATGTGATTGCGTAAACACCGTAAGAACCACCGCTGGTCGCGTATTCAATTCCCACCAGCGCGCTTTTACCCGGCCAGGCGGTATAAGCGTCGATGGCATCCGTGTTGAACGGTTCGAACACATTATTTTGGGTGAAGGTATTGTTGGCGGCGAGCTGCGGCACCTTTGAGGTGTCAACATTGACTGTGACGTTGCCGCTGGTTCCGCCTCCCGTCAGGTCAGTGCCCGCCGTTACCCCCGTAATCGTCCCCGTACCCGCCGACGAGCACGCCCAGGCGCTGCCACTCCACTGCAGTACTTGATTCGTGGCGCAGGTGTTCACCAGACTTAGATTCAGACCCCCACTGGTTCCCCCTCCGCTCAGGCCGCTGCCCGATGCGGTCGTGACTCCAGTAATCGTGCCAGTCCCCGGAAACGTCTGTCCACTCGCAAACGTGAAAATTCCAGTGCTGCTCAACTTCAATCCGGTTTCTGCCGGTGACGTGGGGTCAGTCCCGTACAACAGGTTCAGCGTCGCCCCTGGGCTCGTCGTGTTGTTGCCCACCGGCTCTGCTTGCCACTGGAAATGATTGAGCGTGTATGTGCCGGTTCCGCTGTTAAACGCGGAAGATTCCAGATTCAACGGCTGCGAATCGTATCCCTTCGTCTTCGAGGCGTAATTCTGCGTGGCCATCTCGAAGAGGCCGCGCACCAACTCCTCACCGTTCACATCGAGCGTAAACAGCGGGTTCTTTTCGTTGATGCCGATCTTGGCGCTGGAACCTGATCCCAGCTGATACAGGATCGAATTGCCCAGATCGCCGTTGTTGTCGGTCCATAGCGGAATGTAGTCCTCAGTCCCGCTTCCGCCGATGTTTGCAGATGGACCGGCGCTTGATGAAGGCGCTAGCTCGGCTGGAACTGGCGCGTTCGATGCGGCCGGTGTGGCGAGCGCAAAGGCCGACGCCGGCAGTCCGCCCAGGGTTTGCGCATCGGCTGCCTTCAGTGCATAAGGCACACTCAGCAGCAGCACTCGCGGCTGTTCTTCGCCACCGTTCACTCGCACTCCCAGCCAACGTGCTTCACCCGAGGTGAATACGTCGAGCGGCAATCCCTGGGATGTCGTCGCCCCAAGTTGGACCGTGTAATTGCCTTTCCCGTCCGCCTGCACATTTTGGGTCTCCAACCAGAGCGGCGCGCCGCCTTCCTGTGCGTTGTAAATGGAGAAGGTCAGGCCGACAATGCCTGTGACCGGTTTGCCCTGATCGTTGAACGCCGAGCCGGAGAAGTTGACCAGCCGCGGGACAACGACAGTCGCGGACGAGGCCGCGCCGTCCTGTGCGTTCATCGTGGCGACGACCAGAAGAGTCAGTGTGGAGCAGAGAAGCAATCTCTTGACCAATTGCATGTGGCACGCTCCTGTAACTCGCCATTCGAACTTGATATGGCGTGAAATTCATCTCGGACATCAGAACAAGGAAGTTCGCCTACCGCTAGCGAACAGCATGAACAGGTGTCTCCCCCATCTCGGACCTGAACCAACAACCTGCTGCCGTGTACAAGAATCCCTCCCCAACGCTCCTCACAGACCGCGGAGAGAGTTCAGAATCGTCTTCTCATCGTCGCCAAAGGCCAGTTCAAGGCCCAGTCGATCGGTGCTTCAATCCGCTGGAATCAGGGAGAGTTCATTCCTCTACTGAAGAAATCGGAAATGGAAGGCAGAAGACGACAGGGAGAACTAATAAATTTCAAGATGCCTTGCAGGGCTGGTGATTCAGTCGCACTGGCTTGCGCTCTTGGGAACTTTCTTCTCTAGTGTTTGGCGGGGCGGAAAGCTGGCGGAGGAGTGATCTGGCTAAGCGACTGGCTCAGTAGGAATTGGGCGTTGGGAAGCTTCTCCTTCCAATGGTTCCAGAGTTTTTCCCGCTGTGCTTCGAACTGCAGGGCCTTGTCCTTCTGCCGGCCACGGCGAAGCAGCTCGGCAAGCGCCGTCCAGGTGCGGGATATACAGGTTACATCCCGAAGGTCATTCTGTGGATCGGCTTTCCACGCCATCAGCTTGCCCAGCAGTTGCTGGTACGCTTCGACCGCGTTTGCAGTTTGGCCCGTCTGGGCGTAGTCGTCGGCCTGCGCCCGCAGGGCGTCGTAGAGATCGCTCATTGGCTCGATCTTGTCTGCTGGGTATCGGCCGGCTTGGCTCAGCAATTCCAATGCTTTGGCAATACGCTGCTTGGCCTCATTCTCACGGCCCGTCCAACGCAGAGGATAAGACGAAGCCGCCAAAAGCTCAGCCTCATCCTGTTGCGCGCTGACATTACTTCTTACCTCGCGGATGCGCGCGAGGGCGTGGTCGTAGACCGCCAGTGCAGCCAGCGGGCTCGGATAGCGAAGGATATTGCCAATTTCCAGGCTCGTGACTTCAACAAAATGGCGACCGAGATAGTCGTTCACGTCCTTTTGCGCGAGATCGTCGGCGATATCCAGCGCTTTTTGAAAACTGCCAAGCGTCTCGCGACTGTGGCCCAAGCTTGGCTCGGCATCCGCCCGGCCTAGGATCATGCCTTCAATGTCGTACCCGTTTGCTAGATTGATAAGCAATGATGCATGCCCATCCGCGGCCTCGGCTTTCTTGAGCTCGATCGAATCAAGAACGGCCTTTAGAGCGCCATCAAGATCGCCCTGGTGCCAACGTGCGAGCCCCAAGTTGGCGAGGGCGCCTCCACGCAATGCGTTTGCCTTGGGCGCCGGTACCGGGATGTCCAATGCTCGCTGGGAGTATCGTATGGCTTCATCGAAATGCCTCACATTCAAGTCGCTGATACCGACGTTCAAACTGAAGTACCTCATGGCATAGAGGTCACGGGGTTCAACGGGACGAGTAGCCATGAATCGCTCAATCAACGAAGCAGTGACGACAGTCCCCTTCAGTTCGTTCGCTCGATCACCTCGGTAGTTGGCCAAGACCATGCGGTCATGTGCAATTGTGGTGGCGATGAAGAGCGCACGCTGATTGTTAGGATCCTTCGCCAGGATGGGCTCGACGAATGTCGACGCCTGGTTCAGACTGGCTTCGGCTTCCGCAAACTGGCCTAGATTGGGCGAGGTCGGATCGCCCTGCGCATGCGCCACGCGGACATAGGCAAAGGCGATCTCCAGCGCCAGATCCTTGTCGCCGTGAACGTCACTACCTAAAGAAGTCAGATACTGCTGCGAATCGGAAACCATCTGCATTCTGATTTTCGTTGAACCCGGCAGACCACGAATGTCGTTATCGAGCGCGATGAATTTATTGGCCAGTTGGCGTACTTGTAGAAAACGACGCTCCGCTATCTTTCGCTCCCGATTTGCGATGTAGAGACCGGCGGAAAGGCTCCCAAACACAAGCAAAACCGCAGCCGTCGTCAGTGCCACAACCGTGCGGTTACGGCGCAGAAGCTTGGCGGTTCGGTAAGCCAGGGTGTCAGGTCGCGCGCTAATCGGTTCGTGTTTCAGGTAACGCTGAAGGTCGTCGGCGAACCCACTGACTGAGACGTACCGCTCTGTTGGATTCTTCTTCAGGGCTTTGCCAACAATTGTGTCTAGATCGCCACGCAGCTGATGCTGAAGTCTTTCCGGCGTAGTGCTACGCTTTTCGGCTACCATCTTGTCGGCAGGCGAGTTAATAGTGCCCGATGCGCGTATGGGTTCCGTCTCGACAATCGCCTTCACCAGTTCTGCCGGGGAATGCGGCCCCGAGCCGGCGGAATGCCTGCCAGTCAGCAGCAGATAGAGCAGCACCCCTAACGCATAGACATCGGTTGCAGTGGTGACGGGCTGGCCGGAAAGTTGCTCGGGTGCA
>Ga0209169_10001029_pt1 | contig 17143 bp, 11 predicted proteins | sample HubBroMetageWRM4_FD_188346 | JGI IMG/M metagenome (GOLD analysis project Ga0209169, IMG submission 188346) | Warmed soil microbial communities from the Hubbard Brook experimental Forest, New Hampshire - Hubbard Brook CCASE Soil Metagenome WRM 4... | ecosystem: Environmental > Terrestrial > Soil... | reverse complement strand
GGGAAACCTGCCAGGCGGCGAAGTGTTCACGACGCCGGGCGAAGTGAATGGCACGTTCGTAATTGACGGAGTAGTCGGCGATTATTTGTGCGCAAAATTCGGCGATTTGAAGGCGAATCCGCTAACGATTCACGTAAAAGGAAATCGTTTGATCGAGGCGCACTCCTCCAACAAGGAACTGAAAGACGATTTCTGGGCCTACACGCATAAAGATGAGAACAGCAACCGGGTAGGAGAATTTGCGATCGGTACGAATATCGAACTTAAGGATGTGATTGGAGAAATATTGCAGGACGAGAAATATCCTGGCATCCACATTGCCTTTGGAAATCCGTATGGAGCGCATACAGGCGCAGAGTGGTTTTCGTCGACTCACATTGATGTAGTGGGACGGAATTTCGATATCTGGGTCGACGGTGAGCAGATTATGCGGAGTGGGCAGTTTTTGATTGAGGCGTGAGACAGCAGATAGGCGCCCTCCGGGGGCTGTTTCAAAAGCGCGGACGGGCGAGGAACCCGTCTCTCCGTTAACTTCCGATGATTCCCTCCTACCGGCACGATTTCAACTCGCGATTCACTCCTGAAAAATATGAGCAGCTGCGGCGCGAGATGACCTCCCGATGCGGAATGGAAGTTCCATTTGCACTTTGCGAGACTCCTTGCTTTTTTCCTCATGCGTTGGTCGAGCGCATGGGCGAGGATGGGAAAGCGCTGGTCCAGCAGTTGGTGGAGAACCCAGCGTACCTGGCGCGTTCGGAAGCTTCCATCCCGGCGGAGTTTCGGGTACCGAATGAATCGCTGCATCCGATGTTTATCCAGGTGGACTTTGGGCTGGTGCAGGATTCGGCCGGCACGTTACAGCCGAAACTGGTTGAATTACAGGCCTTCCCTTCCCTTTACGCGTATCAGCCGGTTTTGGCACAGGCTTATATCGATGTATTTGGACTTGACCCTGCACTTGGCTATTTCTTGAATGGACTGGACTCGAATTCCTACAAGCGGCTTCTGCAGGACGCGATTGTGGCAGGACATGATCCCGCAAATGTAGTGCTGATGGAAGTACATCCCGAGGAGCAGAAGACTCGTCCCGATTTCTTGCTTACGGAAAAGCTACTGGGGATTCGGACAGTGTGCATCACCAAAATTCAGAAAGAAGGACGACGGCTTTTCTATGAGGACAGAGGCAAGCGAGTTGCAATTGAGCGGATTTATAACCGCACTATCGTCGATGAATTAGAACGTAAAGGCGTCAAGTTGCCATTTGATTTTCGTGATGAACTTGACGTGGAATGGGCAGGGCATCCCAACTGGTATTTTCGGATTAGCAAGTATTCGATTCCGTATTTGAAGCATTCGTCGGTGCCGCGGACTTGGTTTCTGGATCAACTCAACGAACTACCCGCTGATCTCGAGAATTTTGTCCTCAAGCCGCTCTATTCATTTGCGGGATTGGGAGTGGTCATCGCGCCTTCGCGTGCAGACATTGATGCGATTCCGGAAGCGAAACGCAGCGAATATATTTTGCAGGAACGACTGAACTTCACACCGGTGGTCGAAACTCCCTACGGGCTCACTAAAGTCGAGTTGCGCATCATGTATGTGTGGATCGATGAGTTAGTGCCGGTGCTGACGATCGTCCGTATGGGACGAGGCCTGATGATGGGCGTGGATCACAACAAGAATATGGCTTGGGTAGGATCGTCAGCGGCCTTGATTGGCTGATGTTGATTGGATGATATCGATTGCCTGACGTTGATAGGCGGATGCTGATTGTCAAATAATGTGAAGACAGAAATTGCAAGCCGCCCAACAAACACCCTGCTGTTCGCGGCTGACATGGCCGGCACGCTTATATTCGGCATTGAGGGCGCTGAGGCGGCGATCACTGGCAATCTCGACTTGCTCGGGCTCATGGTGCTGGCTTTTTCCACCGCTCTGGCGGGCGGAATCTTTCGTGACGTTCTGATCGGCGCCATCCCACCGAACTCATTACGCGATTGGCGTTACACGGCTATGGCGTTCACAGGCGCTGCAGTTGCTTTCTTTTCGTATCGTTTTTCGCAGGGAATTCCCCACGAGCTGATCCTGGTTCTGGATGCCGCTGGACTGGCATTGTTTGCTGTGGCCGGAACGGAAAAAGCGCTCCTCTACAACATGCACCCTTTCATCGCCGTTCTGCTTGGCACGATCACCGGGGTTGGTGGAGGTACAGTCCGCGATATTTTCCTGGCGCGTGTTCCCAACGTACTGCGCTCCGACATTTACGCTACGGCGGCAATGGCTGGGGCAGCGGTGATGATCGCGGCCCGCAAGCTGAAACTTCCTCACACCTGGGCGGCGGTGTTAGGCGGAGTATTCTGCTTTACGTTACGCATGGTGAGCGTCTGGCGGCATTGGAATCTGCCGAAGGTGATGGCGCCGTGACGAGACGTTCTTTCCTCTTTCAAGCCTCCCAATCTCGTTGACCCAACCGCGTCGACAGCCTACCATTACGCCTTTGTGGGGGCGGGCCAAACTTTCAACCCTGCATTTAGAATCAAAAGCAACTGCGGCGGACAAAAGAATCCGTCCACACAATCATGGACATGATCGGCCAGACTGTCTCCCACTATCGCATCCTGTCGAAGCTGGGCGGCGGCGGAATGGGAGTTGTTTATGAGGCAGAAGATCTTCGCTTAGGTCGTCATGTCGCGCTGAAATTTATTCCCGATCATCTAGCTAAGGACCAACGCTCGCTCGACCGGTTTATGCGCGAAGCGCGCGCTGCATCACAACTCAATCACCCAAACATCTGCACCATCCATGATATTGAGGACAATAACGGGCAGCCGTTTATCGTCATGGAGAAGCTGGAAGGCGAGAGCCTAAAACAGCGGATCCACGGCCAGCCGATGGACATGGAAGACTTGCTCGACATTGCGGTGCAAGTAGCAGACGCGCTCGCAGCATCGCATGCCAAGGGCATTGTGCATCGCGACATCAAGCCTGCAAATATTTTTCTGACTCCGAATGGACAGGTGAAAATTCTGGATTTTGGCTTAGCGAAACTCGCCAAGGACGGAAGTGTGGGCACGACCACGGATTCCTCGCTGGAAGACTCGCTGACGCAGGTGGGAGTAATTCCAGGGACCGCGGTTTATATGTCTCCTGAACAAGCGCGGTCGGAAGACCTTGATGTGCGCAGCGACATATTTTCTTTTGGTGTCGTGCTGTTCGAAATGGCAACCGGCAAGAAACCGTTCACCGGAACGAACGTCGTGATGACGCTGCATGCGGTAATCAATTCGAAACCGGCCTCGCCTCGATCGATCAATCCATCCATAGCGCCGGAACTCGAAACCATCATCGGCAAAGCGATGGAGAAGGATCGGGACCGGCGTTACAAAAACGCAACGGAAATGAAGGCTGACCTGATACGTCTGAAAAAAGGCACAGAACCTGCGATGCGCAGCGGGTTCCGGCACGTGAGCGGACTGCACGTGGTAACAAACACTTTTCAGAAGCCGAGTTCGAAGCTGAATTGGATTTTAGTGGGACTGGCAGCGGTGCTGCTAACGATATTGATAGCGATGGGTACATGGTTCGTTAAACATCGGGTTCCGAAGATAGAAGCCGGCAATCGGACGGTCGCGGTGCTCCCACTGCAGAATATCAATAATGATGCGCCGAGCGAGTACCTGCGGTTTGCGTTGGCGGATGAGATTGCAAACGCGCTGACCTATGCGCATTCGTTGGAGATCCGGCCTTCGGCATCGACACAGAAATACGGTAACGGCGAAGTCGATCCCGCAAAAGTTGGGCGCGAGTTGGGTGTGGGCACGGTAGTGACAGGACACTTTCTGCGCCAGAACAACATGCTGCGTGTGACGCTGGAAGCGATCGAAGTAAAAGACGACAAGTTGATCTGGTCGAGCACACTCACGTCTCCGGCGGATAACCTGATCGCGCTGCAGAATCAGATGACGAGGAAGGTGAGGCAGGAACTGGTGCCGGCCCTCGGCGTCGCGCGAGAGAGAGTCGAAACCAGCAGCACTCCAGCGAATCGTGAAGGCTACGATCTCTACTTGCGAAGCCTCGCAATATCGCACGATGGAGCAGCAAACAAAGATGCTATTACCATGCTGGAACACGCGGTGGCACTCGATCCGAATTATGCCCCGGCATGGGAAACGCTGGGGCGGCGTTATTACTTCGATGCGATCTATTCGGGCGGGGGAACGGCAGGATATCAGCGTTCGAATGCAGCCTACCAGCGAGCAATCTCGATTGAGCCGGGACGAGTGAGCGCAGCCGGCTTCCTGGCGGCGAACGAAGTCGAGACTGGCGACCTCGACAAGGCTTATCAAGACGCGCGGGCGCTGGTACAAAAGCGTCCCGACAATGCAGTTGCGCATTATTCGCTCGCGTATGTCCTGCGCTACGCCGGGCTGCTGGACGAGGCACAAAGCGAGTGTGACAAGGCACTAGCGATCGATTCCGGCAACTACAACTGGCGTTCGTGTTCGTTCGCCTTTTTCGAAGCGGGCAAGCCTGGGCGGGCAATGGAGTATCTGAACCGGGATGCTGGCTCGGAGTGGTCGAACGCGGTGCGGGTTTCGGTGCTGATACGTGAGGAGAAGACGACGGAAGCTCAGCAGGCCGCGCAAAAGATGACTGAGAATTCAATGTGGATGCGCGGACTGTTGCAGGCTTGTCTCAATAAGGCTCCGGCAACGGAACTACACCGCTTGGCGGGATTGGCCGAGAACCAGTTATTGCCGGAACAGGATCCGGAGTTGAAGTATTACCAGGGAGCGTTACTAGCAGCCTGCGGCGAAAAGAAGATCGCATTCGATTTTTTGCGCAAAGCGGTGTCTGAAAATTATTGCGCGCATCAAGCATTGCAATCCGATCCGCTGCTAGCGAATGTGCGCGAGGACCCCGAGTTCCGGCAAATTATGCAAGCGGCCGCGGAATGCCAGCAGAAGTTTGAGGTAGCTCAAGGGATGGGCAAGTAAAAAGCGGTTCTAATAGCAGAATATATTTGCTTCTTACTTAGGGGAAACTTTATCAGATGGACATGTTTGCAATGACAACGGCGAAGTTCAGGATCGAGTTGGTGTACGTCAGGTTTGCGACAGCAGTGCTAGTGATATCGCTGGTGGCCTCGGCGGCGCTATTCGCCGCTGGACAAACGCCCGAAAAGACCGCTGCAGCTAATTCGGCTGCCGATCATTATTACGAGCCCCTCCCGCAAGAAACGGGTGCAAATGGCCTGAAGCTGATGCTGCGGCGCTTGCAGACTACGGGGCGGCTAATGCAGGTGGACGCGCACCCCGATGACGAAGACGGTGGGATGCTCACGCTCGAGGCACGCGGGAAAGGCGTTTCGACGTTGCTGATGACGCTCAACCGGGGCGAAGGTGGGCAGAACGAACTGGGCAGCAATCTATTCGACGTGCTGGGCGTGGTACGGACGCTCGAGGTGCTGGCAGCCGACCGCTACTACGGGGTAGAGCAACGATTCTCGCGAGTGGCGGATTTCGGATATTCGAAGACTCCCGAAGAGACTTTCCAGAAGTGGCAGGGACACGACATTGCGCTGGGGGATATCGTGCGAGTGATCCGAACCTTTCGGCCCGACGTGCTGATCGCGCGATTTTCGGGCACGGAACGCGACGGGCACGGTCATCATCAGGCATCGGCGATTTTGACGAAAGAGGCGTTCCGCGCGGCGGCCGATCCAAAGCGGTTCCCGGAGCAAATCGCAGAGGGCCTCCAGCCCTGGCAGCCGAAGAAGTTGTACATCGGGAATGTGTGCGGCTTTGGCGCTTCAAGCTGCGATGCTGGAAACTACACTGTCAAGCTGAACACAGGAAAAGAGGATCCTCTTCTGGGCGAATCGTACGTGCAATTTGCGATCGAGGGATTGCGCCATCAGCAATCGCAAGCGTTGGGCGGCGTCTCGGTTCCCAAGGGTGATCGATTTGCTTATTACAAGCTCGTGGATTCGGTGGTCGATTCGCCAAAGGACAAAGACGGGCACGAGCAAGATTTCTTCGACGGAATCGACACAACGCTACCAGGGTTGGCGTCGAGGCTGGGGAGTGAAGAGGAGAAGGTTCCGTGGCTGCGTGAGGAACTTTCTCGGATCCAGCAACAGATTGCCGAAGCTGAGCACAACTCTGACAGGGACTCGGCAAAGAGCGCGATGGCTCTCCTGAGCGGACGAAAGGCAGCGGATGATCTGCTGCAGCGCATTCAACCATCATCGCTGTCCGATGATGCGAAAAGGTTACTGAGAATTGAACTTGAGGCGAAGAACAATCAGTTCCAGCAGACAGCGAACGTAGCACTAGGAGTCAAGTTGACAGCAACTTACGACGCCCCATCCGCGTCTTCTCCAGAATCGGCAGCGATGGCCGTTCCGGGAGAAAGCGTTGCTGTGAAGGCGTTGGGTAATGCCACTGGAGGAACAGTGGTCTCCGCAACGTTGATCTTGGACGCTCCGAGTTGCCAACTGAGCACACAAGGAGCAATGTCTGCCGACAAACCTTCATATGCCGAGTTCGATTTCCGCATTACACCGTGCGCGAAGGCCGGCTACACACGGCCGTATTGGCATCGACACGATCCCGAGCGCGACGCGCTGAATACCATTGACGAGCCACAGTATCAGACGCTTCCCTTTCCGCCTCCGCCATTTCACGTGCGGGTAGAGTATCTATATAAAGGGCTCGCCGGATCAATCGAGGCTCCCGTCATGGTGCGGTTCAAACAGCCTGACGGGAGCGAGGGCGAGCACCCGTTGGCGATTGGCCCGAAATTTTCTATTGCGTTGTCACCATCAAACTCAGTCATCCCCACAGACAAGGTCGGCAGCACGCGGGTGAAGACAACAGCTCGCGATCAGGGTAACGACTCCCAGGCTCAGATTGCTCTGAATGTGCCGAACGGATGGCGCGCGGACCCGTCGCATGAAACCGTTAAGATTCCCAAAGATGAGTCGAAGGACGCCTCATTCCAAGTCTTCCCTTCCAAGTTAGAGGAAGGCGAAACTCATATTCGAGCGGAACTCACGAGCGAGGAAAAGGCCTACGGCGAGGAATATACGGTAGTCACGCGCGAAGACCTCGGCGCCTTTTATTACTATCAGCCTGCCGTGCAGCGCGTGTCGATCGTGGACGTGAAAGTCCCCAAAGACCTCAGCATCGGCTACATCATGGGCGCGGGCGACGATATCCCGACAGTCCTTGAGCAGATCGGAATAAACGTCACGATGATTCCGGCTGACAAGTTGGCCAACGAGGACCTGAGCAAGTATCAGACGATCGTGCTGGGCATTCGCGCTTACGATACCCAGAAAGGCGTTATCGATAACAACAAGCGGCTGCTCGATTTCGTTAAAGATGGTGGGCGCTTGGTCGTGCAATACAACACAATGGGATCCTTTGGGGTGCCGATCGATTTCAATTCGGGCAAATACACGCCCTATCCCACAACACTCAGCCGGGCCCGTGTTTCGGTCGAAGAAGCGCCGGTGAAGATTCTCGATCCGGCGAATCCGATCTTTCACTCTCCCAATGAAATTTCGCAGAAAGATTTTGATGGTTGGGTGCAGGAGCGCGGTCTGTACTTCATGTCGCAGTGGGATTCCAACTTTACTCCCCTGCTCGAATCGCATGATCCAGGCGAAGGCGAGCAGAAGGGCGGACTTCTGGTGGCCCACTATGGCAAGGGGACATACATCTACACAGGTTACGCGTTCTTTCGGCAACTACCCGCAGGCGTGCCGGGTGCGGTGCGGTTATTTGTGAATCTGGTGGGCAGTCGCTAGTCGTCGGGTCGTCCGTTGGTCGTTCGGGGTGCAGTTACGAACGACAAACAGCGGACGCCACGAGGATTTGTTCGCCAGCGACTAACGACCATCGACGTACTCCATGACAATCCAACCCAAAGGCAAAGCCGACACCCCACCACAACTCGTCCGTGGCATCGGCCTCGGCTCCGCCACCGCGCTGAACATGATTGACATGATCGGCGTTGGACCGTTCATTACGATTCCCCTGATCGTAACTGCGATGGGCGGTCCGCAGGCGATGCTTGGGTGGGTGTTGGGCGCGGTGCTGGCCATCTGCGATGGGCTGGTTTGGGCTGAACTGGGCGCGGCTATGCCGGGATCGGGCGGATCCTATCGTTACCTCCTGCAGATCTACGGGCCGCAGAAACTGGGACGACTGATCGCGTTCCTCTTTATCTGGCAGCTCTCGTTCAGTGCTCCGCTTTCGATCGCGTCGGGCGCAGTGGGCCTCTCGCAGTACGCAGCCTTCTTTTGGCCGCGCCTCGAACAGGTGTGGTCGACTCATACTTGGGCCCTCCATCTTCCTTTTCTGGGAACTCTGCAACTGACGTGGGTGGCGATGCCTGCCACATTTCTCGGGATCGGCGTCTGCGCATTGACGGCGTTTCTCCTCTACCGGCGAATCACCGCGATTGCACGCCTAACGAAGGTCCTGTGGACAGGCGTGATGGCGACCATCGGGTGGATCATCTTCGCGGGACTAACCCATTTCAATGCGCATCGGGCATTCGATCTGCCTCCGGGGGCTTTTACATTTTCGCGAAGCTTCTTTCACGGACTGGGTGGGGCCATGCTGATCGCCGCGTATGACATTGGAGGGTACTACAACGTCTGTTTTCTCGGGGACGAAGTCAAGGAACCGACGAAAAATATTCCGCGGGCACTGTTGCTATCCATTCTGGCCGTGGCGTGTCTATATATAGTAATGAATGTCAGCATTCTCGGTGTCATTCCATGGCGAGAACTGACACAGGCGGGGGCATCGAACAGCAAATTGTATGTCGTGGCAACCTTGATGCAACGAGTCTATGGAAACTGGGCCGCTTCGATTATTTCAGTGCTCGTAATGTGGACGGCATTCGCCTCGGTCTTTTCGTTGACACTGGGGTATTCACGAGTACCTTATGCGGCAGCGCTCGACGGGAACTACTTTCGCGCCTTTGCGAAGGTGCATCCAATTCACAAGTTTCCCTATGTTTCGCTGATGGCGCTGACTGGGGTTGCGGCGTTGTTTTGCTTCCTGAGGCTGGCCGACTTGATTGCCGCGCTAATCGTAATCCGCATCGTGCTGCAATTTCTTATGCAGATCATTGGAGTCATTGTGCTCCGGGTGCGGCAACCAGATATGCCGCGACCGTTTCGGATGTGGCTTTATCCAGTACCCGCGCTGGTGGCTGGGGTCAGCTATGTTTTTATTTTGGAGTCGCGCAAGGATTTTCTTGGATACGCAGGCCTGATTCTCGTCGTGGGGATTCTTGTTTATTGTGTGCGGGCTTGGCGGCGACGAGAATGGCCGTTCGCGGAGTCCGCCATTAGTTAATGTAGCGACAGGGGTCTCGTGAGCCTGCCCTGAGCGAAGTCGAAGGGTCCATTCGAAGCTGGGGGGAACGCCCGACTCTCGACCTGCAAGTGCTTATGGCCGAAATGTTCAAAATGCCGGTGATGGAGCCGATCGCAACCAAGCATTCGGTTTCTCCATGGGCCCCATTGGGTGAGCCTCTGTTTCGATCGCTCTGGATTGCATCGGTCATTTCCTATACCGGCACGTGGATGCAGAACGTGGGCGCGGGCTGGCTCATGACGCAGATGACCATGAATCCCTTGATGATTGGTCTGGTGCAAGCGGCGGCGGCCCTGCCGGTGTTCCTGGTAATTTTGCCGGCGGGCGCGCTAGCGGACATGGTGGATCGGCGGCGTTTTCTTTTGCTAACTCAGGGATGGATGGTCCTGGCTTCCGGTACGCTCGGCATCATGACGCTGACCAGTTGCGTAGGACCTTGGGTGTTGCTGCTGTTTACGTTTTTGCTGGGCCTCGGCGCGGTGATGAACGATCCGGCGTGGCAGGCAATTACGCCGGAGCTGGTTCCCGCGAAACAGCATGCTTCAGCAGTGGCTCTGAATTCCGCAGGATACAACGTGGCGCGAGCGGTGGGACCCGCCATGGGCGGCATAGTTGTAGCGGCCATCGGATGCGGCACAACATTTTTGCTGAATGCAGTTTCATTCCTGGGCGTGATCGTATTCCTCTATCGCTGGAAGCGGCCGATTGAAGCTCAGCCCAAGACCCAGCGCGTGTGGTCGGCAATTGGCGACGGATTCAAATACGTGCGGCAAAGCGATCTGGCGAAATCCGTACTCTTGCGAACGGGGACATTCAGCGTGGCAGCCGTGGCCATGCTGGCTCTGCTACCGATCATTGCGAGTCCGTACGGAGCGAGAGGATATGGCGTGCTGTTGGGATGCTTTGGCCTGGGCGCGCTGTTGGGAGCAGTGGCATTGCCGCGTGTGCGCGAAAAATTGTCTATGGACGGTGTGGTCGGTGCAGCCATTATGATTTTTGCGGCAATGACTTTTGCCGCCGGACGAGCGGAGACTTTTGTACCGCTCTGCTTAGTGATGCTGGTAGCGGGCGCGGCTTGGATTGGGATTCTGGCTTGTTTGAACGTAGTGGCGCAGACAATGTGTCCAGCATATGTGCGCGCTCGGGCGCTATCGTTCTACCTGCTGGCGCTGCAGGGAGGCATGGCGCTGGGAGCCACGCTGTGGGGCGCAGTGGCCCAACGAATCGGAGTGCCGGATGCCCTTGGCGTAGCAGCCATCGCGCTGGCGCTGGGAGTATTCGCGCTGCGCAGCCATCACATCACAGCGAGCGAACTGGACATGACGCCCGTAGTGGTAAGAGATTGATGCGTCAACTTTACTTGGAGGCAAAATGAAAACGATCGCTGCCATGTTGGGAACGCTGCTCATGCTATGCAGTCTTGGGCTGGCGCAAACGAGAGATGAAAAGAGGACCATCAGCCAGGTACTCGACAGCAGTATCAAAACCGTGGAAGGCGAATTCGTTCCCGCCGCCGAAGCCATGCCCGAAGAGAAATACGGCTTCGCGCCTACGAACGGCGAGTTTAAAGGAGTTCGTACATTCGCCGAGCAGGTTAAGCATGTTGCGGCCAGCAACTATCTGATCGGGGCACACATTCTGGGAGAAAAACCGCCCATCGACGCCAACGACGGAAAGGGTCCCGATAGCGTGAAGTCCAAAGCCGAGATCCTCAAGTACCTGAAGGACTCCTTCGCCTATGCTCATAAAGCCGTTGCAAGCATTACCGATGCGAATGCCCTGGAATCGATTCCCTCTTCTGGCGGCAAATCAACGACGCGACTCAGCGTAGCTATGATCTTTTCCTGGCATGCTTTCGATCACTACGGTCAGATGGTGGAATATCTGCGCATGAACGGCATCGTGCCGCCGGCCAGCCGCAGTTAGAAACTATTTTGGCTAGAAATTATCTTGGTTAGAAACTATTTTCTCGTGCCCGGATGATGCTTCCGCCAGTCAACTCCATCGCGTCCACCGTGGAGTGCGATTTGCGTGAGGATGAGTTCAGCGGTGAGCCGTCGCTTGGTAAGGTGGGCGGCGATTCTCTGTTTCGCCTTCTTCGTTGGAACCTTTGGATCTAGGAACACCAGCACCGACGGGCCCGCTCCACTGAGTGCGGCGCCAAGAATGCCCGATTCTCCCGTGAGTTCCTTGACTGCGGGAAGCAACGGCGACAGCGGTGCGCGATAAGGCTGATGAATGCGGTCTTCGAGAGCTGAGGGTAGCAGGTCGGGCCGATCTTGCGTAAAGGCCGCGAGCAGCAGCATCGAGTTTTGAATGTTGGTAACCGCGTCAGCGCGTGAGTATTGAAATGGCAGCACGCGCCTGGCTTGCTCCGTCGAGAGCGGAGCATCTGGGACAACCAGCAGCAGCGGCCACTTCCCTTTCGGCTTCACTTCAACTACCTGCGCCTGCACCTGATTCGCCATGCGAGCGACCGTGAGCGCGCCCATCCAGCAAGCCGAAGCATTGTCGGGATGGTGTTCGCGCATGGAAGCTTCGCCGACAATGCGGTCATTCTTCCAGCGCAAATGTCCGAAATGTACCGCCAGCGCAATTCCAGCCAGGCGCGCAGCAGCAGACGATCCGCAACCTCGACCGATGGGAATCTCGTTTTCGATATGGATGCGCAAAGGTGCGATCTTGCGATTCTCGGATTCGAGGACCTCGCAATAAGTGGTAACGATCAGGTGATTCTCCATCCGGCCGCAGATCTGCGCGTCGCGGCCTTCAGCGGTTACAAAGAAGTCAGGAGCCCGTTCGGCGCGCAAGCGCAGGTGGAAATCGAGGGCAAGAGCAGCGGCGTCAAACGCAGGCCCTAGGTTAGCGGAGGTCGCCGGGAGCGCCAAGCGCAGCGAGCGATTTAAAGATGTGGGACGTGAAGGCATAGGTTAAAAGAGCAAGCTCCTCGGCAGTCAAAATGTGACCGAAACGATAGAAATGAAAGGCTTTAGCCCGATCCGGCCTACGTAGAATCGCTAACGATCGGCAACACCGATTGAACTGTGTTTTATACACGAATTTGCAGCGAACTGCTACGGATTTCTCTCAGCCGCGTCGAGAGCCGCAATGACCGCCCCCAGATTGGCATCAAGCACAACGGGAGCCCGTTGCAGATGTTTCGCCCGCGCAGCCTCGGCCTCGTCAGATGTCCCAGTAAATAAGTCGCCGCGATGGAACTTAATCGTGAAGTCGGGATCCTTAAGAATGTGACCGGTCAGAATCAAGATGATCGACTCGCTGGACTTGACGAATCCGCTGCGGCGCAGCTTTTTGAGTCCAGCCAGCGTGACCGCGGAGGCAGGTTCGCACCCGATGCCATCGGCGCCGATTTCCGCCTTTGCGATAGCAATCTCGACCTCCGAAACCTCTTCGACTTCACCGCCAGTCGCCTGTAACACTCGCAAAGCTTTCTTCCATGATGCCGGATTACCGATGCGTATGGCCGTCGCCAGTGTGTCGGCAGTCATCGGCTCGAGTTTCTTCCCTCCGAACTCTCGCACGCAACGATAGAACGGATTCGCGCCCCGCGCCTGAATGATGGAAAGCTTTGGCAGGCGCGAGATCAACTTGAGCTCATGCATCTCCAGCAGTGCCTTGCCGATGGCGGAACTATTTCCGAGATTGCCTCCGGGCACGATGATGTGGTCGGGCGGCTCCCATCCCAGCTGTTCGAGCAGCTCGATAGCGGCGGTTTTTTGCCCTTCGATGCGATAAGGATTCACCGAATTCAGCAGATAAACTGGCTTCTGGCGAACAAGATCGTTGAGGATGCGGACACATCCATCGAAATCGGTGCGGAGTTGGCACGTGAGCGCTCCATAGTCGAGCGACTGCGAGAGCTTGCCCCAGGAAATTTTGCCCTCCGGGATCAGCACCAGACTGTGCATGTCGCGACGCGCTGCATAGGCAGCCATGGATGCTGAAGTGTTCCCTGTAGAGGCACACGCAACCCAGCGGAATTTCTCCTGGTGCGCTGACGAGGCAGCAAAGGTCATGCCTGTGTCTTTGAACGATGCGGTCGGATTCATGCCCTGATGTTTGGCGCGAAGATTCTCGACTCCGGCTGCGCGCGCACACCGTGGCAAGTGATATAGCGGCGTATTGCCTTCGCGCAGCGTGATGACATGCTCTTTAGGAATGTGCGGAAGCAATTCGCGGAAGCGCCAGACTCCGCTCTGATCGAGCGGGTCGAGTGAGGTACGGCGGTTGAGCCAAAGAGATTTCAGCGCCGCGGGCTCAGGCGATTCAGATGGCCATCCGGGGAAAAAGAATTCCAGCAGATCCCCGCAGGAGATGCAACGGAAGTCCTGGCCTGCGGAATCAGGTGTGGCGCCGCACGCAATGCACCGCAGGCGGGAGACGGTTCCGGCAGTTTGAATAATCGACAAGTGGCTATGATCCAGTAGACAGCAGCGACTAAAACGCTCGCTCATTGACATGATACGGTACGCCTGCGGCGCGCGACGGGCGCCTTGCCGCAGTTGGGCACCGCAGGTAATCTAATGGCAAGAGTTCCAGATCAAAAGTTTTGCTAGGAAACAGGTTTATAAGGAGAACATGGGCGCTGCTCGTTACATCTGGATACACGATTCTCTAAGACCCGCCAGCGAGGGCGTAGTTCCGTTTGTGAGTGCTGCGGTGCAGTATGGATTCGCCGTTTTTGAGGGAATTCGCTGCTACTCGACCGATAAAGGACCCGCCGTGTTCCGCATGGACGAGCACGTGGATCGCCTGCTCGATTCAGCTCACATCGTGGGCTTTCGCGAACTGCCCGTTACAGCGGAGCAGGTGAAGACCGCCATCAATCAGACGATTGCTGCAAACGAATTCTCGTCATGCTATATCCGTCCGATGATCTACCTTGATGGCGCGATGAGCCTGACCGTCGAGGCCGGCCAACCCCGCTTCGTGGTTGCGGTCTGGGAGTGGAAGGCTTTTCTAGGAGCGGAAGCAAAGGAACGCGGCATACGCGCAAATATCGCGTCATTCACGCGGCTGCATCCAAACATCATGATGACTAAGGCCAAAGTCTCGGGAAATTATGTGAGCTCCATCCTAGCCAAAACCGAGTCACAGCGTGCCGGATTCGACGAGGCAATCATGCTTGGGCCCGATGGATACGTGGCCGAGTGCACCGGCGAAAATCTCTTCCTCGTAAGAAATATCGCAGGAAACAATATTATTTACACCTCGCCGCGTGCTGGCATTCTCGAAGGAATAACCCGCGATAGCTTAATCACACTGTCGAGGGATCTGGGCTACTCCGTAATCGAAGAGCCTATCTCACGCGATCAGCTTTATATTGCCGACGAAGTGTTTGTGTGTGGCACCGCGGCCGAAGTCGTCGCCCTGCGCGAAATTGATTTCCGCGCCATCGGCGATGGTAAGGCTGGTCCAGTAACGCGTGCCTTGCAACAGGAGTTCGACAAAGTGGTAAGTGGTCGGCACGCAAGATCCGCACAATGGCTGGCACCGGTTCCGGCGCTGAATAGCGCCGCGGTACGGAGCTAGTAAGGTCTAGCGTAGAGACGGGGCTTGCCCCGTGTCCCGCCACGGAATCGCAAACGAAGACGCAGCAGCCGTGTCTATAACGGAGATTTTGAGATGAAGAAACACAAGTTCCGCCAGGAAACCGAGGCCGTGCGCGGTGGCACCGACCTTGCCAAGAAGAATGGCCCGCTCTCCACGCCGATCTATCAGACTTCGACTTTCGAAGTCACTGATATGCAGGAGCAGGTACACGCCACTAATAGTGACAGCTTCTATACCCGCTACGGCAATCCCACGCATACCGTCGCTGAGAATGCTATCGCCGAACTCGAAGGCGCGGACGCCGCGCTGCTGTTCTCGTCGGGAATGGCCGCGATCACGACTTCGATTCTGACGCTGGTGAAGGCGGGCGATCATATCGTGGCGCAGCGCGACATTTATGGCGGCGCGATTAAGTTCTTTTCAAAGTGGCTTCCGAAGCTGGGGATAGAAACCACGTTTGTCGATACCAACGACATCGAGCAGCACGAGAGCGCAATCCGCCCCAACACCAAGATCCTCTACGTCGAGTCGCCAACGAATCCGACGGTGCGCGTAGTTGATCTGGAGAAGATTGCCGCATTAGCACGCAAGCATAACTTGATCACGGCAATCGATTCGACCTTTTCAACACCCATTAACTGCCGTCCCGCGGAATGGGGCATCGATCTGGTGCTGCATTCCGGAACGAAATATTTTGGCGGACATTCCGACCTGATCTGTGGCGTGGCCGCCGGGCAACGCGATTTAATCGACCAGATTCATCAAGCGCGCACAACATTCGGCGGTTGCATGGATCCGCACGCCGCGTTTCTGCTGCTGCGTGGCATCAAGACGCTGGCCGTCCGGGTCGAGCGCCAGAACCAAAGCGCGCTGCGGATTGCAGAATTCTTGAGCCAGCATCCAAGTGTGGCGAAGGTGCATTTTCCGCTGCTGAAGGCGCATCCGGAGTGCGTCACCGACCGCAAGCTGAACGCCCGGATGCTGGCGGCGCACAATCTGGCGCTCGCCGATGACATCGCAGTCGACAGCGACGAGTATTTCGAGCGCATCGAGGCCGGCATCAAGCCGGCTGGTGCGGTTGAAAAGAAACAGGATGCTAAACCGGCTGGCGATGGCCGCCGGCCCAGCTCGGCGTGGTTAGCCAGCTTTTGTGCGCCAATCAAGGCAAGTGGACGAATGTGCAATACACATTGCACGCCGCCCAGACGGATGAGGATTGCCGCAATCTAGGGACTCGCGAAATCTGCGAGTTCGCAAAATCGAGAGGTCAGATCGCGACGGACTACCAAGACATTCCCGGTCTTACCAGAACGTCGATGCAGGTTTGTAATAAAGCCGGGCCGAAGCCTTTCGTTCGAAACGTCGATGTTCTTCTGCTCAGCATCGGCGGTAACGATATCGGTTTCGCACCCATGGTTGGCGACGTCATTATTGACGATCAAGGCGCGGCCGATCTCGTAAAGCAACTGGGAACGCTGATCGGCGCTATCCATACCGGCGCGATCGGTATGCAGCGCCTCGGAATATTGAAGAGAAAATATGACGTGCTCGACCGGGCAATCTCGGACTTTCTCCCAATACGGCCGGGACCAACAAAGCCCATCTTCATCTCCGCTTATCCGTTGCCGATCGACGATTCCTCAGGAAAATTGTGTGGCTCGTTCCACGACGAAAAGGAAAATGAAGCCGCCAATGCGGCATTAAACATCAACAGTGTTTTTTCGCAGTTCGCCAACACTCAAAAAAAGCCTCGGCCCCGACACGATACGCCTCTGAGCAGGCTGCAAAGCGTCGCGAAGACCACCTGTACGTTGGCCTTGCGCCGCATGGCCTGGTTCGATGATGGCGCCGAGGCGCAGACGATCGTCGGCGAACTGACGGGCGATACAGCGCTGTGTTCGGGTCAAGCTTCTCAGGCCCAACCGGTGCCCAACGCGACGAATCTCCATTGGCAATATATCCCCGAAATTGTCACGGCGTTTCGAGGCCATGGATTTTGCTCGCTGGCGGATCGTGAAGCCGTTGGAGCGATTCCGGAATTTCACGGCGGCTTAGACCAGCCATGGAATCCGGATTATCGCCTGATGCAGCCCTATAAGAGCAGGCAACGCTGGGTAAGATCACCGAACGACGCCTTTGTGGTGACCAATTGGCTGTCCGGCACGTAC
>Ga0209169_10001028_pt1 | contig 17155 bp, 18 predicted proteins | sample HubBroMetageWRM4_FD_188346 | JGI IMG/M metagenome (GOLD analysis project Ga0209169, IMG submission 188346) | Warmed soil microbial communities from the Hubbard Brook experimental Forest, New Hampshire - Hubbard Brook CCASE Soil Metagenome WRM 4... | ecosystem: Environmental > Terrestrial > Soil... | reverse complement strand
TCAGCCGAAATCTGCAGTTCCCCGCGATCTTCATACACGGTGATGCGCCCGCGTACCGTGACCTGCAATCCGTTCTCCGGACGAAACCGCAGCAACTTAGCCGACGACCGGAACATCACCACCCGAATCTGCGCCGATTCTTCCTTCAAAGTGAAATACAAATGCCCGGAGTCAGGGATGCGAAGATTGGAAATTTCGCCTTCCACCCAGCAATCCGAATACTCGCGTTCAATGTGCGACCGCACCGCCGACACCAGCGCCCGCACCGTCCACACGCGCCGCTCCGGAGGGCGAAAATGAAACCCGAGTTGGTCGGAGATGTCCATTCAAATTCGGCGCCGGAATTTCCAGTCTACCTCGTGCACTAAACCAAAACATTGTCATCCTGAGCGAAGCGAAGGACCTATGCAGTCGCCTGCAGCGCTGGAATGCGCAGGTTTCTCAATGCGCTGCGGATGACAGATTGGGGCTTATTCCGCGAATCTGTGGGACAACGCACTACCGCTTCAGCCTCCCAATCAAAAAGAGAACAATAGAAAGCACGACACTAATCAGAATCGACGTAGCCAGCGGAAAATAGAAAGTGCTGTTCTTCCCGCGATACAGAACGTCTCCCGGCAGCCGTCCAAGCGGCAATCCCGCTCGCCCCAACAGCATGACGATGCCCCCAATCACCACCAGGGCCACGCCAAGCGCCACCAGCACTCGTCCCATCTCCACCATGCTTCGAGTTTAACCCGACGATTGCTAGACTGAGTTTGTTACAACAACTCGCGCTCATGACGATTCTCCAAACCACCCGCCTCCATCTGCGCGAGTTCACGCCCGAGGACGCTGACGCCCTGGCCCGAGTCCTATCTGATCCCGAGACGATGCGCCATTACCCCGCGCCGTACGATCGCGCCGGCGTCGGGCAATGGATTGAACGCAACCGCCAACGCTACCGCGATGACGGCGTAGGCCTGTGGGCCATAGAGTTGAAGAAGACGCAGGAACTAATCGGCGATTGCGGCATCATTCTGCAGCAGGTCGAAGGCGAGAGTCTCTACGAAATCGGATACCACCTCCGCCGCGACTTCTGGGGGCAGGGCCTTGCAACCGAAGCCGCCATAGCCTGCCGCGACTGGGCCTTCGTGCACCTGAAAGCCGACCGCCTGATTTCGTTGATTCGTCCCGAAAATCTCCCCTCGCGGCGAGTCGCCGAGCGCAACGGCATGACGATCTGGAAAGAAGTGAACTGGCGAGGACTTCAGCACTTCGTCTATTCCATCGCGAGCCGTGCGGTGCGTTAAACTCAAAGCAGATTTCAGCACGAAGTTTCCAAACGGAGTTCCGAACGAAGCTCAGAACGAAGCTAGACGACGCATGCACAAAGCGACAATCCTGTTCAATCCCAACTCCGGCCGCCGCGGAAAAAAACGTGACGTGGAATTGAACCACGCTATTGGCATCCTGCAATCGGCCGGCGTTCGCACCGAACTTACGGTTTGCCGTTCCAGCCAGGAAGCCACCGACCACGCCCGCTGCGCCGTGGCGGACGGCAGTGACACCGTCTTTGCCTGCGGAGGCGATGGCACCATCCACGACGTCATTCAAGCATTGGCTGGAACTCCCGTAGCGCTCGCCATTCTTCCCTTCGGCACCGCAAACGCTCTCGCCCACGATCTAGCAATCCCATTCCGCCCCAGCGCCGCGGCGAAGGCCGCCGTCACCGGAACAGTCCGTCGCATCCCTCTCGGCCGAATCGAGTATCAGGACTTCAAAGGCAACTCCGCCGCGCGCTACTTCACCGTCGCTGCGGGAATCGGCGTGGACGCGCACCTGTTCTACAAGCTGACCGCCGAACTCAAGAACCGCGGAGGCATGACCGCCTATTACTTCAAAGCCTGGCACCTCTGGGCAACTCATCGCATGAGGAAATTTGAGGTCGATTACGCCAACGGAAACGGCCTGCGCCAGCACGCCGTCCTGACCGAGCTCTTGGCCGTAAGGATCCGCTTCTTTGGAAACATTTTGCGCGAGCTCGTTCCCGGGGCCTCGCTCGATTGCGCCGACCTGCGCACCGTGATGTGTCGCACCGCCAGTCGCAATGCCTACATACAATACGTAGCCGGAGCGCTTCTCGGCCGCCCCTGGAACATCAAGGGCATCGATCTGGTCAGCTGCTCCGAAGTCGTCTGTCAGTTGCCGCAGAAAAGCGATGGCCGCGATGCCTCTCACAAAGACGACCACGTCTACGTCGAAGCCGACGGAGAACTCCTCGGCCGCTTGCCCGCGCGAATGACCATGCAGCCCGACGCCCTGTCGCTGGTGGTTCCCGCATGATAGCGCCCGGATCATCGTGCCGCAGAGACCGTACCCGCCCCGTCTCCAATCGCACTGAATTGATGTCCAACACTCCTGATCTGGAGAACCCTTGGAACCCGTAACCCATTTCCTATTCGGCGCAACCATGGGCCGCGCCGGACTCAACCGCAAGACGGCGCTGGCCACCGCCACGCTAACTCTGGCCGCCGAAGCCGCCGACCTCGACGTCTTCAGCCGCTTCGGAGGCTCCGCCTTCGGCCTGAACCATCACCGCGGCTTCACTCACTCTTTCCTCGGTGTGCCGCTGGTAGCCGCCGCGGTCGTCGGATTTATCTATCTCCTCTGGCGCCTGCGCGGCCGCAAGACCCGCAATCCCAACCTTCCCCCGCGCTGGGGATTGCTCTTCGCCTACGCCTGTCTCGCCGGCCTCAGCCACATTCTCCTCGACTTCACCAACAACTATGGTGTCCGCCCCTTCTGGCCTTTTTCCGAACGCTGGTATTCCTGGGACATCGTCTTCATAGTCGAGCCCGTCCTGCTGGTCATTCTCACCCTGGGCCTGGTTCTCCCAGCATTGTTTGCGCTCATCAACGAAGAGATCGGCGCCCGTAACAAAAACGACGCGCCCAGAGGAAGACTAGCGGCGACCGTCGCCCTGCTCGCCGTCGTCGCCTACTGGGGACTTCGCGCCTACGAGCACAACCGCGCCCTAGCCGCCCTCGAGTCGCGCAATTACCAGGGAGTCGACGCGCTCCGAGTTTCCGCCTATCCCTACATGATCAATCCGTTCGTCTGGTATGGAGTAGTAGAAACTCCCGCCTTCTTCGCCACCATGGATGTCGATTCTCTGAATTTCGCTTCGATGTCTCCTGAAGTCGATCCCGAAGCCCAAATGCAGATTCACTACAAGCCCGAAGAAACTCCCATCACTCTGGCCGCCAAGCAAACCTATCTCGGACGCGTCTACCTGAGTTGGGCGCAATATCCCATAACCGAAACCGAACAGCTTCAGGACGATCCCGCCATCAACCCGATCGGCAATAACCGAGCCGCCTACCTGGTCCGTTTCCGCGATCTCCGCTACAACTATCCCGGACGCGATGCCCGCGCCACACTCGGCGCCAGCGTGCTCCTGACCCGCGATCTGCAAGTAGTAGAGGAGCGGTTCGGAATGAGAGGCACGAACACAAAATAACGTGTCGGCGGAGTGTCGACCGTCCTCGCCCGGCGCTTGACCCAAAGCATCCCCCCGCGCAACAATCCTAGTGGACACGTAACGAGGTGGATTCATGCTGGCTTATCTATTCGTAATCTTCGCGGTCGCGGCGCGAATGCCCTTCATGCCGCACCCCTGGAATTTCACTCCGGTGGCGGCGGCTCTACTTTATTTCGGAGCGCGCGGTTCGAAACGCCAGCTCTGGGTGCCCTTCGCGTTGCTCGCCGCCTCTGACCTCATCCTCAACAAGTTCGTGTACGCCTACCCATTCACCGCGGACCAACTCGTGGTCTGGGCGTGGTACGCCGCGATTCTCTGGATTGGCACTGGTTTGCGAGGCAATGGTTTGCGAGAGAACTCCAATTGGTTGAGGATCGGCGGAGCCGCGCTTGCCAGTTCCGTATCTTTCTTCGTAGTCAGTAATTTTGGCGTCTGGGCGTGGGGAACCATGTATCCCAGAACCGCGTCCGGTCTGATGACTTGCTACGTCGCCGCCCTGCCCTTCTTCCGCAGCACGGTGACAGGGGACATGCTCTTTACCGCAGTCATGTTCGGGTTGCCCGCAATTGCGGCTGCAATCGCTCGTTCCGGCAAGACTCACGGCACGGCAGCAGCATAGTCAGCCGAGTACTTACATGGCGGTATGTGACACATGAGCCGCTTGCATGACCTGATTCAGCCGGGCAGACACACAATCCAGCTTTCGCGCATCGTTTCCGCCGACTCCAAAGACGGTGTCGTGAAATCGAACACGATTACGGTGACGGTGACGCCGTAGTTACTTCCTGATCGGTCCGCCTCGATCGCCGCCACAACAACCAAACCACAAACAGCGCTCCCACTCCGACCAGAATCCCGACGAAGTGGTGAGCGAACGCATTCCCGGTCAGCGTCACAATCTCCGGACCAAACCACAGCGTCAGCAGCGCCTCAATCAGAAAGCGCACACACCGTCCCGCAAATATCGCCAGCAGGAAATGCCCGAAGTTCATCTCAAACGCCGCCGCCGCCAGCACGACAATTTTGAAAGGCGCTGGCGGAGGCAACATCGCGGGAAACATCAACGCCCAGAATTCATGGCGTTCGAAAGATGCGTGAATCTTCTCGAAGCGCTCCGCCGAAAGCCGTTTCCGCAACAGCACCTCGCCCCCCGCATACCCGATGCAATAGAGAGCAATACTCCCCAGCGCCGATCCCGCCGAGGCCAGCAGCACGTAGAGGAGAAAGCGGGAGCGATCGTTGTAAACATAGCCCACAAAAATCGCATCCAGGGGCATGCCTAGAAACGAACCATCCACCGCCGCAAACGCCAGCATCCCCCACGGCCCCAGGGGCAGGAGAATGTGTCTAATCCACTCACTGTAGGCGTGGACAAAATGTTTGATCTTGTTCAAGTAGGTAAGTTTACGCGAGAAGGGGAAGAGCAGTAGCCGCTCATTGGTCGTTGGTCGTTAGTCGTTGGTCGCTGGTCGCTAGCAAAATGGTGATGAACGAGTTGGGTAGTTTGCCAGCGACTAACGACCAGCGCCTAACGACCTTCATGCCCCGTCTGGCCTGCGATCAACTCCAACGCATGCGGCAGCAAATTCATCACCGCCTCCAGCGACTCCACCGCCCCCGCCGGACTGCCCGGCAGATTTAATATCAGGCTCGTTCCCCGCACGCCGCACACCGCGCGGCTCAGCGCGGCGAACCGCGTTTTCTGCATACCCCGCAGTCGCATCTGCTCCGCGATCCCGTCCACCAGCCGCTCGCACACCGCCGTGGTCGCTTCCGGCGTCACGTCCCGTGGAGCGAGCCCGGTTCCGCCCGTGGTCACCACCAGCCGGGCCGACCGGCACAGTTCAATTAGTTTGTCCTGAATCGAGGCACGCTCATCATCGACTATGCTGCGCACCACCACTTGAAATTTATGCCGCTCCAGCGCTTTCGCTACCGCCGGACCGGAGAGATCCACTCTTTCGCCGCGCGAACAGGAATCGCTGACCGTCAGTACCGCCGCCCGCGTCCCATGAAGTGTCGCAGCATCACGTGTCGAGGAGGACATCTTCACCCTCAGCCGCCGCGTCCCGCTGCGCTTCGTCGAGCAGCCGTAGTCCTTCCATCAGCAGGCCCTGCGTGTTCAGCGTCGTCGTTTCCTTCGAAGACTTGCCGTTGAAATCGATCTGGAAGTTTCCCTCCGTCCAGCGCAACACTTTGAAAACCGCTTCATCCCCCGTAGTCGGGCCATAGGCGGCATGTTTGGCCTGCCCCTGGCTGAAATAAATTTCGCACTTGTCGTCGCCCTTGGTCATCGTAAGCAGACAACTCTTGCGCCCCATCTCCAGCGATTGCACCAGGTCAATTACATTCATCTGCGACAAACTGCCGCGCAACACGCCATCGGTGGACGCTGCTTTGCTCAGCTTTTCCAGCGCGATCCGGTCCACTACGCGCTTGATTTTGTGCGTGGCATCTTTCAGGAAGAAAGGCTTTTCCAGATAATCTTCGATCGGGTCCTGCACCGATAATCGTTCGCTGATGTCGGCCTTGCTGGCCATCAGGATCACCGCGATGCCCGCGGTAGCCGGCCTGCTCTTCAATTTTTCGAGCAACTGCCGACCGTCCATCCCCGGCATGCGATAGTCGCTGATCAGCACATCCGGAACTTCCTCCACAGCCTTCAACAGCGCATCGGCAGCGTCGTTCGCGACCGTGACTTCTCCGAGCGCCGAGAGCGCCTGCTGGAGCATTCCCAGCACCATCGGATTGTCATCCACCAGCAGAATTTTGACGTTACTCGCCATAAATGAAAAACAACAAAAAGCTATTTGCGCTTGCCGCTTCTAATGTAGTCTCCACTCTTTCCGCCCGATTTTCTCTGCAGCATCACTTCCCGGATCTCGATGCCCTTGTCGAGCGCCTTGCACATGTCGTACACCGTCAGCGCCGCCACGCTGGCCGCGACCAGGGCCTCCATCTCCACACCCGTTTCTGCCGTGGTCTTCACTTTTGTTGCAATAGAAACGCCATTCTCGCACACGCGTAGGGTCACAGCAATGTGTGACAACGGCACCGGATGGCACATCGGAATCAACTCCGCCGTCCGTTTCGCCGCCATAATTCCCGCCGTCCGCGCCACCTCCAGCGGATCACCTTTAGGATTCTTCGGCAGCGCCCGCACCACCTCCGGAGTCATCAGAACGAAAGCGCTAGCCTCCGCCTCCCGCGCGGTTCGCACCTTCGCGGACACGTCCACCATACGGGCCTGCCCTTGCGCGTCGTAGTGCGAAAGAAGTTTCTTGGCCATCACCAACAGCTTACCGTATGGCTTCGTATCGGGGCATCGCTTTAGCGATGCCGAATTCGTCAAAATCAATGTTCCCCTTTTGGGACCGCGCGCCCGTCACCGCATCAGCAGTGACACCAACTCCCCCGCCTCCATGCGCTCCCGATCCGGAGGAACCACCACATAACAATTCGCCTGAGCCAGCGCCGCGATGTCGCCCGACCCCTGCCACCGCGCCAGTTCCACCTCGGCATCCTCAAACTCTCCCGCCAGCACCGCCGGAAGAAATCTCTTCAACCCCGTCTTAGTCCGTATTTCCGACTTCAGCCGCGCACTAACAAAGACCAGCGGCCGCGGTGTCATCCCCGCCAAGGCCTCAATCATCGGCCGAGCGAACAATTCAAAAGTCACCATGGTAGATACCGGATTCCCCGGCAGCCCAAAGAAATATTTCTTGCCACACGAACCAAACACCACCGGACGCCCCGGCTGAATCTCCGCTCCCGTAAAATAAAACTCCGCCTGCAACTCCCCAAGCACCTGCTCCACCAGATCGTATTTCCCCATGGAGACGCCGCCGGTCAGCAACAATAAGTCGCACTCGAACCCTTCTTCGATCAATGCCCGAAGCCGTCCCGGCGAGTCCGGAGCAATCGCCAGCCGCACCGCCTCCCCGCCGACGTTCACAACCTGCGCCGCCAGCGAATACGAATTCGAATTCCGAATCTGTGCCGGCGCCAGCATCGCGTCGATCTCCACCACTTCGTCACCCGTCGAAAGCACCGCCACCCGAGGCTTCCGGAAAACCTGCACTTGGCTCTTGCCGACCGACGCCGCGATCGCGACGCCCGCATGATCCAGCCACCGTCCCCTATCAAGCAGAAGTTGTCCCGCGCGCGCCTCCGCTCCACGAGGCACAAAATTCTCGCCGGCGTGAACCCCGCGCTGAACCTCAACGAATTTCCCGCCGAGGGTGTCACGTCCTAACGTCGCAGTATGTTCCACCATCACCACCGCGTCCGCCCCGGCCGGCAGCGGAGCCCCCGTCATGATCCCTACCGCCTGGCCGCGTCCCACCGAGCACGACTTCGCCTCCGGCCAATCACCCGCCTTCACTTCGCCCACTACTTCCAGCCGGGCCGGAACCTCGACCAAATCCGCCGCCAGCACCGCATATCCATCGCGAGTAGCCCGATCAAAAGGAGGAAAGTCGCGGTCGGCCACAATCCCCTCCGCCAGCACCCGCCCCAACCCAGCCAGAAGATCCACCGTCTCCAAATCTCCCGGACACACGCCCGCCGCGTGCTTTTCAACCAGGTGCCGAGCGACTTCAAAGCTAACCACTCGAGGCGCGGTCCCTGCGGAAGAAGACAGAGGGGAAGAAGACATGGACATAGAGGAATAATACGCCGCCGAATTCTGCCAAGCGGAGAAACGCAAAATCAAGAGATGCTGTTGTGAGGAAGTGTTTACCGGGTACTGGCAACCAGGTGCTGGGTACTGCTTTTATCGAGCCAATTCCTGCCCCAGCACCGTGGCGTTGCTGGCAAAGGAGAGCCCGGTTTCCAGATCCACCAAGCCCGAGCGGACAAGCTTCGCAATCTCGCTATCGAAGTGCTGCATGCCTTCATTTCCGCTGGCCTTGATCGCGTCCAGCAGCGTGCGCCCCGGCCGCTCGCCTTGTTCGACGCAATCGCGAGTGCGCGAGTTAGATTTCAGAATTTCCACCACGGCGACGCGATCTCCGCCATCCGTCCGCGGTATCAGCCTCTGCGCAATGATGTAACGAAAAGTCTTAGCCAGACGTTCTCGCAGCGATTGCTGGTCGGTCGCCGGAAACGTGCCGAGGATACGCTCCACGGTTTTCGAGGCATCCACGGTGTTCATGCTGGAAAGGACAAGGTGTCCGTTTTCCGCGGCCTCGAGAAGAATCTCTAGCGTTTCCCGGTCGCGGATCTCGCCCACCATAATCACCCGCGGCGCCTGTCGTAGGGCCGCGCGCAAAGCCAGCGCGAAATTCGGAGCGTCGCTGTGCAACTCGCGCTGGTGCACCGTCGACTTCTTGTGCCGGTGCAGAAATTCGATGGGATCCTCGACCGTCAGAACGTGATAGCAATGCTGGCTGTTGATGCAGTCAATCAAAGCCGCGAGCGTCGATGACTTGCCCGATCCCGTACCGCCCGTCACCAGAATGATCCCGTTGCGAACCTGTGCCGCCTCTTCCAATTGCGCCGGCAGCCGCAGAGAACTGAAGGTCGGAATAACCGTCGGAATGACGCGCATCACAATCGCGCAACTCCCACGCTGAATGAAAACGTTAACGCGGAACCGCGCCATTCCCGGCAATCCGTAAGACACATCGCACGAACCCTGCTCGCGAAGCGTATTGATGGCCTGCTTGTTGGTGCCGATCAAGTCGGCGGCGATACGGCGCGTGTCGTCCGCCGAAAGTATGCTGCTGCCGGCGATTTCGACTGGCGTCAGCTGACCGTGAATCTCAACCTGCGGCGGACGCCCCGGCGAAAACATCAGATCACTGACCTTCTCCGATGCGCGCAACATGCCCGCGAGCAGAGCCGGCGTCGGGATCGATCCCGTTCCCGTTCCGCTGAAGCCCTCAAAAGCAATTGCAATCGGGGAATTCCCCGGAGCAGCCATTCCCTACACTCCAATTATCAGATTGACGCCACAGGGGAGAAACGTCGCAGACGTACCTATGTATTGAATGTAACGCGGATGTGCAGAAGAACGAAGGACAAGTAGGTCATAGACCTCGGTAACCAGGAACGGTTCCCAGTTCTCAGCCAAGTTCTTAGCGAAGACCGCCCATGGCTTTTCTGAGAACCGCGAACTGAGAACTGGGCTCAGCTTACTTCTTCACGGGTGCTTTCTTGTTCCCAAAGCCGGTTTCCACCGATGCGCCGATGCTGGCCAGCATATCCTTGGCCGGCTGCGCGAACGGACCAGTGGGGTCGAGCTCCAGATACTTCCGAAAAGCCTCGGCCGTACCATCGGCTGCGATGACCTTGCCATCTTTTCCGATGGTTTCCTTGCCGATCAAGTTCACGCCCTTCCAGTAATAAGCGGAAGCTTTCGTCGGATCGGCGGCAATTACTTTATCGAATGCCGCAATCGCATCATCCACTTTGCCCGCATTGGTGAGAACCGCCCCTACATTGAACAGGTATCCACCGGCGTGGGTGGGATCCAGTTGCGCCGCCTTGTTGTAGTTGGTAACGGCATCGTCGACCTTGCCGGACTTGGAATAAGCGTCGGCAAGGTTGTTATAGTAAGCGGCCAGGTCCCTGTTCCTATTCGGATCTTTCTCTGGATTTGGCTCGGCGCTGCGCAGCTCAATTGCCTTCTGATAGTCGGTCGCGGCCATCTCATACCGTTCCTGCTTTGCGGCGGAATCGGCTTGCTTGGGCGCCGACAGGCGGTAAGCGTCTGCGAGCGCCGCCCAGGTCTGGTCGTGGGTGCTGTTGATCTGGTTGGCCTCGTTCAATGTGCTGATAGCAGTCTCGTAGTCGCCAGCAGCAGATGCCGCACTGGCGGCTTTGAGTTTGTCATTCAGCGTACCGATGGTTTTCGACTCGGTTGCAGCTTTGGCCGCCGCTTCCTGCTTGGCCTTCAGTTCTTCCGGGGTCATTCCCTGGGACAGGGCTTGGGTCGCCGCTTCTTTCTTGAGGTCGATGTCCTGGGGGGTTTCCTCCAGACCTACCGGAACGCCGTTCAGTTTAAAGAGTTCCTTGCCGTCCTTGCTCAGCCTGATGTTGTACTTGCCAGGAGTGATGCCGAGCGAGAAGTATTCGCCCTTGCTGTTGGTCTTGAGCGTGTAGGTGCGGCCGGTTTCGATCCCAATCCACTCCACTGTCGCCTGGGCGATCGGTTTCCCGTCGGCGTCCCTGCAAGTTCCCTTCACGCTGCCCGTGGTTTGCCCGAACGCCAGTGGAGCAGACAGTCCCATTGCAAGAACAACGACGAGCACTAGGGGAAGAACGAAATATTTCCTCATGATCTTGGCCTCCGGCATTGCATCTGAAATTACCGAACTCTACGCACTGGAAACTTTACCTATCAGCTTCGTGCCAGCGCAACTCTCAGCGATTCCGCTGGTTCATATCACGGCGCGTTAGCGGTCGCGCGGGTTTGGTATCAGGGCATCGCTTCAGCGATGCCGAAATCATGCCAAATCACACGCCCCTTCAGGGGCTGACGTCAAGCTGCGAACTGTGAACGCGGATCCAGTTCAATCTCAGCCAGCTTCCGCGTATGGAATCGGGTCTTTCGCCCCCGCTTCGCGAAACCCGCGCAAGCGCAGCACACAGCTGTCGCAGACACCGCAGGCGCGATCCTCGCGCTGGTAGCACGACCACGTTAAATCGAACGGGGCATTCAGTTCAAGCCCAAGCCTGACAATTTCCGCCTTATGCATCGCGATCAGGGGCGTCACCACGCGGATGGTTCCTTCTTTAGTGCCCGCTTTCACGACTTCGTTGAACGCTCGATAATACTCCGGCCGGCAATCGGGATACCCGGAACTGTCAGGCTCGACTGCTCCGATATAAACTTTTTCAGCTCCCAGCACTTCCGCCCAACTGACCGCGACCGCGAGAAAATGCGCATTGCGGAAAGGAACATATGTAACGGGAACGCCGGGTGCCGCGCCGCCACCGGTCCCGTGCGTTTCCGGGACGGCAATTCCCGAATCGGTGAGGGCCGATCCGCCAATCGCATGCAGAGCTTCATTGCGCACCAGCAAACGGTCGCGAATTCCGAGCCGATCGCAGATACTCTCGAACGAGCGCCGTTCGCGCGCCTCAGTGCGCTGCCCGTAGCTAACGTGGACAGCCGCCGCCTGGTAATCGCGCGCCGCGAGCGCCGCGCAAACGCAGGAATCCATCCCGCCGCTTAGCAGGACCACGGCGCGCCTTCGTCCGTTCGCTGAATTCAGTGAATTCAATGCCCTCAGCCGATCGCGAAGCGTGGCAATCGCTTCGTCCCAATTTTATGCCAGTTGACCCAGCCTCGACGGCGAACCAGGTTAGCCCGGCGCTTCGGCAAAACTGATTTTTTATTCCACATTTTTTATTCCACATGTGATGCCCGTCACTGACAGGCCAGCGCTCCGCTGCGATAATGGCCCTCAGGTACAGTGGACACTCCTGTCCGCTGCTTTGATTTTGATTTTGCCCTCGCACCGTGTGAGTTGGTAAGTGGCTCTTTGACAATCCTAATTCTGAACGATGATTAGAGACGGGGGCGCGAAATTTCGAGCTAAGTCATTGGTTCTGAAAGATTTTACCCGCAAGTCCTTTAAACCCAAAGATCTGGGTGGATTTTCTTCCTAAATCTTTGATCTCAAAAGATCAGGGGAGGGGGAGGGGGGATCAGAACCAACTAGTAAACCAAAAAATGGCGCCCGTCGCCGAGACGGCCGAAGGGGGAATAAACTCTGAGTCGGTGCGGAGAAACTCTTTTCTGAGGAACAAACCGAAGATCAGAAATTTTATCGGCTTATTGGTTCTGTCCGCTGTTGCTCTGCTGATTCATGGCTATCATCCCTACGCCGAGGACGCGGAAATCTATCTTCCCGGCGTTCTGAATATCCTGAATCCCAGCCTGTTCCCCGTAAATTCTGAGTTCTTTGGCGAGCATGCCGGGCATACGCTGTATCCAAATCTGATTGTCTTTTCGGTGAGGGCCACACATCTGCCGCTGCCATGGGTCGCGCTTCTGTGGCATCTGATTTCTATTTTCTTACTGCTGGCAGCAAGCTGGCGGCTGGTGTCGGCTTTTTTCAACGAACAACCGGCCCGCTGGGCCGCGGTGGCTCTGATGACGGTCTTGCTGACGTTGCCCATCGCCGGAACGTTTCTTTATATCCTGGACCCGTTCTTGAATCCGCGGAACCTGGCAGCCTTCGCGGCGCTGTTCGCGGTTGCGGAAGTCTTGCACCGAAAATACGGACGCGCCGCGCTATGGTTGGCATTTGCCGCCGTTATGCATCCGTTCATGGCGAGCTTCGCGATTCTGTTTTGTGCATGGCTTATCGTGCTCGACCGATTTCGTCCACGAGCGTTTGGGTTTGCTGCCACGCTTCCCTTCGGCGTTACGCTCCAGCCTCCGCCAGCCGCCTATCATGAGGTCGCACTACGGCAGCGCTCGCACTACGTCCTGCGCTGGGAATGGTACGAGTGGCTGGGAGTGATCGGGCCAGTCCTGCTGTTCTGGTGGATGGGGCGCTTCGCGCGCCGGCGCAGCATGAAGAACCTGGAACTGGTGTCGCGCGCGATGGTGCCTTTTGTGTTGGTGGCTGCGTCAGCGGCCATCGTACTGGGAATTCCAATTCGCTTCGAAGCTCTGGCAAGGCTTCAGCCCCTGCGCTGCCTGTCATTGTGCTACATGGTGCTGGTTGTTGCGGGCGGAGGATTGCTGGGCCAATACGTACTGCAGCGTCAGGTGTGGCGCTGGCTGGCGCTATTCGTTCCGCTAAGCTTGGGCATGTATTATGCGCAGCGGCAAGTGTTTCCTGCGAGCCAGCACATCGAGTGGCCGGGGGCGCAGCCGCGCAACCAATGGGCTCAGGCCTTTGAGTGGATTCGCGGAAATACCCCAGTGGACGCGCTCTTTGCGCTCGATCCGGGGCACATGGAATTGCCCGGTGAAGACGAAAATGGATTTCGCGCCCGCTCGGAACGCAGTATGTTGGCCGACCTGGTCAAAGACAAAGGAGCAGCTTCGATGTTTCCTCCGCTCTCTGTAACCTGGGCGGAGCAGATCGCGGACGAGCAGAACTGGAAGCAGTTCGGCAAAGCCGACTTCGCGAGGCTGCGCCAGAAGTACGGAGTGAGCTGGGTGGTAGTACAACAACCGGGGCCAGCAGGGCTGGAATGTCCCTATGAGAATTCGTCAGTGCGAGTGTGTCGCCTCGATTCCACTGACAACTGAGAACTGGGAACTGCCGCCGCCGCATGTGAGCGTCAACAATTTAGCGTAAGAAATAAGTTCCAGCGATTCAAACGTATGGCGAATCCGATTGTAATTCCCGTAACTCCTGTACTGTTTCCGTACGTGAAATGGTCCTCCCAGCTTGCCACGCTGCGGCGGCAATTCCGCGAGGCTCAGCCCTATCCGCACATGCATCTCAAAGAATTTCTGGATGAGGACGTAGCCGCCGAGATGGCCAACGAGTTTCCGGACATGGCGACCGACGCCTGGACCCGCTACAAGCACCCCAACGAAAACAAGCTCGGACTCGCGAAACGATCGCTCTTTCCCCCGCTACTCGGCGAGGTGGTGGACGAACTGAATTCGAGGTCCTTCGTGCATTGGCTTTCGCAGCTGACGGGGATTCCGGATCTGGTGTCGGACGACATGCTCGAAGGTGGCGGCCTGCACCAGTCGGGCCGGGGCGGCTTCCTCAATGTACATACAGACTTCAGCAATCATCACTACCACAGGCGCTGGCGCCGGCAGGTAAATTTAATTCTCTATCTCAATCCCAACTGGCAGCAACAATGGGGCGGCGCACTCGAATTATGGGACCAGAAAATGCGCCGCTGCGTGGTGAAGGTGCCGCCACTCTTCAACGAGGCGCTGATCTTCCGCACCGACGAAATTTCGTATCACGGATTTCCGGACCCCTTGCGCTGTCCGGAGGGAAGATCTCGCAAGAGCCTTGCCTTGTACTACTACACGATCGAGTCGAACGCCGAAATCAAGACGCGTTCCACGGACTATCGTCCGCGGCCGGAAGACGGTCGGCTGAAGTCCTCCATGATCTGGTTGGATAAAAAAGCCGTGGATGTCTATTCGCGGGCCAAGGCCCGCTTCGGTTTTTCGGATGAGTTCGCCAGCAAGATTCTAGGCTTCCTAGCGAGGAAGCGCTGATGGCAGTATCGCCTTCAGCCGCTGAGGTCAGCGCCGCGATGACGCGGTCGGCAGTCCCCCCTCGTAGTAAGCCTCAGAACTGGCCTCGAGCGTCTTTCCTTTTTCGCTGAAGATCGGGTTATGAATAACGCCAGCCCGCTGGAGCGCAAACTGCAAAGTAGTTTCGAGGACCCCAAGGCCGTACTGAACACTGCGACGAAAATTGATGGACGACGCTTCTTCAAAATATTTGGTAGGGCAGGAAACCTCCCCAATACGGAAGCCGAAGTAGACGCATTGCGCCAGCATCTGGTTGTCGAAAACGAAATCGTCGCTATTCTCCCCGAGCGGCAGCCGGGTAAGCACCTCGCGGCTGAAAGCGCGGTAGCCGGTGTGATACTCGGACAACTTGACGCCGAGAAACAGGTTCTCAAAAGCGGTGAGCAGGCGGTTCGCGATGTATTTGTAAAGCGGCATGCCTCCGCGCAGCGCGGTGCCGCCAATAATGCGGGAGCCGAGCACCACATCATAGACGCCATAAGCAATCATGCTCGCCATCGCAGTCACCAGCAGGGGCGTGTACTGATAGTCGGGATGCACCATGATCACGACATCGGCTCCCGCCGCCAAAGCTTCGCGGTAGCAGGTCTGCTGATTGCGGCCATAGCCGTAATTGCGATTGTGGACGAAGGTCTGCAAGCCGAGCCGGTGAGCGACTTCGAGGGTACGGTCGGAACTGTGGTCGTCGACCAGAATGCGGATATCGACCAGGTCGGGCAATTCCCGCACCGTGTTCTCCAGCGTCTTTTCCGCGTTATAAGCGGGCAACACCACGGCGACGCGCTTGCCGTTGAGCATGCAATTTTTCCTCGACCGAATGCTTGAATCATACCGGAAACGGTTACGCTCTTGAACTATGGTCGAACTATGGGAGAAACTGGAGATATGCCTCCCCGCACTCTGTTCGAGAAAATCTGGGATGCGCACGTGGTCGCTGCTCCCGAAGGGCAGTCGGCGCTGCTCTACATCGATCTGCACCTGGTGCATGAAGTGACCTCGCCACAGGCCTTCGACGGCCTGCGCGCGAATGGACGGGCCGTTCGCCAACCGTTACGTACAGTAGCAACCGTCGACCACAATATCCCGACGACTCCGAGGGGCCTTCCGATCACCGATCCGATCGCGGCGAAGCAGATTGAAGCCCTGCAGAAAAATTGTCTCGAGTTTGGCGTACCGCTGTTCGACATGGATTCAGCCGACCAGGGTATCGTGCACATAATCGGCCCGGAACTAGGCATCACGTTGCCGGGAATGACGATCGTATGCGGCGACAGCCACACTTCCACGCACGGAGCGTGCGGATCGCTGGCGTTTGGCATTGGAACCTCCGAAGTGGAGCACGTGCTGGCAACCCAATGTCTGCCGCAGAACAAACCGAAGACGATGCAGATTCACGTCCGCGGAAAGCTGGCCGAGGGCGTGACCGCAAAGGATCTTGCACTCGGAATCATCGGACGAATCGGCACCGATGGTGCCACCGGATACGTGGTCGAGTACGCCGGCGATGCGGTGCGTGCCTTGTCGATGGAAGGCCGCATGACGCTATGCAATATGAGTATCGAGGCGGGAGCAAGGGCGGGAATGATCGCGCCCGACGAGACGACTTTCGCCTATGTCAACGGGCGGCGCTTTGCTCCAAAAGGAAAGGCGTGGGAAGAATCGGTCGCGAACTGGCGCAGCCTCGCGAGCGACCCGGGGGCCGCATTCGATCGTGTGATTGAGATCGACGCAGCGGCTCTGGCACCGTTCGTCACCTGGGGAACGAATCCCGGCATGGTCGTGCCTGTGAACGCACGTGTTCCCGAGCTAAAGAGCTTCGTGCAAGACGCCGACCGCCGGGCGGCGGAACAGGCGCTCGCCTACATGGGCCTCGATCCCGGAACGGCCATTGAAACCATTGCCGTGGACCGCGTCTTCATCGGATCCTGTACCAACTCACGCATCGAAGACTTGCGGGCGGCGGCCCGAGTGGCCAAGGGGCAGCATGTGAATCCGAAGGTTCGAGCCATGGTGGTGCCGGGTTCGCAGGCGATCAAGCGTGCCGCCGAACAAGAAGGACTGCACCGCATTTTTCTGGATGCCGGCTTTGAATGGCGCGAATCGGGATGCTCGATGTGTCTGGGGATGAATCCCGACATCCTGCAGCCGGGAGAGCGCTGCGCCTCGACCAGCAACCGCAATTTCGAAGGGCGGCAAGGACGCGGTGGACGCACGCATCTGGTAAGCCCCATGATGGCAGCAGCGGCAGCCATCGCCGGACACTTCACCGACATTAGGAAGTGGCAATTCAACTGAGCAGCAACCTATGCAACCATTTCGCAAGCACACCGGCCTCGTTGTCCCGCTCGACAAAGTCAACGTGGACACCGATCAGATCATCCCCAAGCAGTTCTTGAAGCGCATCGAGCGCACCGGCTTCGGCGAGTTTCTGT
>Ga0209169_10001027_pt1 | contig 17159 bp, 13 predicted proteins | sample HubBroMetageWRM4_FD_188346 | JGI IMG/M metagenome (GOLD analysis project Ga0209169, IMG submission 188346) | Warmed soil microbial communities from the Hubbard Brook experimental Forest, New Hampshire - Hubbard Brook CCASE Soil Metagenome WRM 4... | ecosystem: Environmental > Terrestrial > Soil... | reverse complement strand
GACGAGGCCTTCTTCGGCGGCGACGGTCTTGCGGAGCTGCAAAAGTGGCAGGACGCTGACGCAGCGAAAGCGCCGCGCGTCGATCCGAGCGTGCGGCTCGGGTGCCCGATCGTGCGGCCCAGCAAAATTGTTTGCGTCGGGCTCAACTACCGCGACCATGCTGCGGAAACCGGCGCGAAACTACCGGCCGAGCCAATTCTTTTTTTCAAATCGACGACGGCGCTCGTCGGCCCCAACGACGACCTGATCATTCCGCGCAACTCGGTGAAGACGGATTGGGAAGTGGAACTCGCCGTGATCATCGGAAAGAAAGCGTCGTACGTGCCGCTCGAACGCGCAATGCAACACGTAGCCGGCTATGCGCTGCACAACGATTATTCCGAGCGCGAATTTCAAATCGAACGCAGCGGGCAGTGGGTGAAGGGAAAGAGCTGCGACACGTTCGCGCCGCTCGGTCCATTCGTCGCCACCAAAGGCGAAATTCCGCACCCCGGCACGTTGCGCCTTTGGCTTCGCGTGAACGGCGAGCAGCGGCAGAACAGCAACACTTCGAATTTGCTTTTCGACGTGCCGACGCTGGTGAGCTACATCAGCAATTTCATGACGCTATTGCCTGGCGACGTGATCAGCACCGGCACGCCGCCGGGTGTTGGCCTGGGAATGAAACCGCCGACTTACTTGAAGCCGGGCGACGTGGTGGAATTGGGGATCGACGATCTCGGCGAGTCGCGGCAGAAAGCCGTCGCGTGGTCACCGCAGCCAGAATCCTAACGAAGCGCACCGCAGCATTGACGATGCGCTTGGCGGCGGACTACCAGTTGTGCATCGTGCCGTCGAGCTTTCGATTCACTGGCAAATACGCGCGCTGGTACGGGAAATCCGCAGCAAGATCTTCGTCAATGTCCACACCAAGCCCGGGCTTGTTACCCGGATGCATGAAACCATCCTCGAACCGGTACGCGTGCGGGAAGACGCGATCGGTCTCGTCGGTGTGCCGCATATATTCCTGAATTCCAAAATTGTGCACGTTCAAATCGAAATGCAGCGCGGCGGCCATGCAGACGGGGCTTAGATCCGTTGCGCCATGGCAGCCGGTGCGAATCTGGTACAGCTCCGCGAGCGCTGCGATTTTGCGCAAGTTCGAGATGCCGCCGGCGTGCACCACCGTTGTGCGGATGTAATCGATCAGCTGCTCTTCGATCAGTTGCTGGCAATCGAAAATCGCGTTGAACACTTCGCCGACGGCAAGCGGCGTCGTGGTGTGCTGGCGAATCAACCGGAAACTCTCCTGCAGCTCCGCAGGCGTAGGATCTTCGAGCCAGAACAAATGATACGGCTCAAGATCTTTGCCGAGGCGCGCGGCTTCGATCGGCGTGAGGCGATGATGCGCGTCGTGCAGCAGGTGCACTTCCGACCCAAACTCCTTGCGCAGCCGCTCGAATAGCCGCGGAACGAATTGCAAATAATGTTCGGTGGACCACGCCTCTTCCTTCGGCGCGCCCTTCTCCGCTGGCTCGTAATACATATCGCCGCGGCCAACTCCGTACGTGCTCTTCAGCCCCGGCACGCCGGATTGCGCGCGAATCGCTTTGTAGCCGAGCTTCTGATACTGCGCAACGGCGGCGACTGTTTCTTCCACGTCTTTGCCGCTCGCGTGGCCGTAAACGAGAACACCCTCGCGCGACGCGCCGCCGAGCAGTTGATAGAGTGGCGCGTCCATGCTCTTCGCCTTGATATCCCACAGCGCCATATCCACCGCGGAAATCGCGGACATCGTTACCGGCCCGCGGCGCCAGTACGCGCCCTTATAAAGGTATTGCCAGATGTCTTCGATGCGGCGCGCGTCGCGGCCGATCAAAAGCGGCAGCACATGCTCGGTGAGGTAGCTCGCAACGGCGAGTTCGCGGCCGTTGAGCGTCGCGTCGCCGAGGCCGTAGATGCCATCTTCGGTGATGATTTTCACGGTGACGAAGTTTCGTCCCGGGCTGCAGATGATGACTTTCGCGTCTGTGATTTTCATGGTCGGAAGTTTGTGTGCGAGCTCCAAACGATACACGATGGCGCGCTCCGCAGGCTACCGTGTTCACGGCGGAAACGCCACGCGAAGGCGCTTTGGTTTTATTGGCTAAACTCATCGCGCGCAAAACGCAGGGCGCGCCGCGCATGTGATTAAATGTTTTGAGTGCTCTTCTGAACTATCGCGAGCCAGAGGAAAATCTTAGATGAGTCATCCTGAACTCGACCTCAAAAACAAAACGGCCGTGGTTGTCGGCGGCACATCCGGTATCGGCCTTGCGATCGCCAAGGGTCTTGCGCTCGGTGGCGCCAACGTCGTCGCCACCGGCCGCCGCAAAGACCTGGTCGCCGCCGCTGCGGACGAAATCCGCACGATCGGCCGGCTCTCGCTCGACGTCCCGACCGACGTGACCAGCCGCACCAGCCTTGAAACTCTACTCAACGCTTGCGTCGCAGAATTCGGCAGCGTGGAAATTCTGATTAACGCCGCGGGCCGCACCAAGCGTACGCCCACGCTTGAGGTGAGCGACCGCGAATGGAACGAAATTTTCGAAACGAATCTCACCGGCATGGTGCGCGCGTGCCAAGTCTTCGGCAAACACATGATCGAGCGCAATTACGGCCGCATCGTGAACATCGCGTCGCTCAGCTCGTTTGTGGGTCTCTATGAAGTTGCGGCGTACTCGGCCAGCAAGTCCGCAGTGCGCTCGCTCACGCAGTCGCTTGCGATCGAATGGGCCAAGCACGGAGTGTGCGTGAACGCGATCGCGCCGGGCGTCTTCCGCACGGACATGAATACGAAGCTGCTCGACAGCTCGCCGCGCGGAAAAGAATTCCTGATGCGCACGCCGATGGGCCGCTTTGGAAAAGTGGAAGAACTCCAGGGCGCAGCCGTGTTTCTTTCGTCGGACGCAGCGCGGTTCGTCACTGGTCACACGCTAGTAGTGGATGGCGGCCTGCTCGCGAGTGGCGTAAATCAGTAGCGGCCTACTGAATTATTTGCCGTGAACGGCCGTCGCCGCGCTCGCCGTCCCAGTCGTGCGGGTAGCGCCGTGCGAATCCAGCCACAGCAGCGTTTCGAGCAAATAATATTGCCCGTAAATCAGCGGCCCCGTATTCGGCCGGATGCTGCAACCGTAGAGCAGCATGCCGGGAACGCGCTTGTCTTCAGAGTTGAGCGGCGTCAGATAGGAATCGATCAGCGACTGCGCGACGCGTTCGCCCTCCGCGCGATAGTGTTTCGCTCGACCGGCGTCGCTCGTCATCTCGGAGAGCCGCAGCAAACCATCCGCGGTGATCGCAGCGGCTGAGCTGTCGCGATTGCGATAGTGCACTCCCTCGTCGTCGAAGTCGTACCACGGCACACCGTCCGCCGGCAGGTTCGCAAGAATGTAATCCGCGACGTTCTGTGCGGTGGCGAGAAATTTCGGATTTTTCGTTTCGTTGTACGCCGTAGTGAAGCCGTACACCGCCCACGCCGCTCCGCGCGACCACGTTGTGTCCGCTGCATATCCTTGATGCGTGTGCGTAAAAACGAGTTCACCCGGTGCAGCGTTGTTAGGGATGTGTATCCAGTTCGAATACGTCTGGTCCGGTCCGCCCTGAAATTTGAACTCCTGTGGGTTGTTGCCGGGATTGTAGTGCGCAGATTGTGTGGTCGAACCATCGCCACGCACAAACCAGTCGCTGGCGCGCAGCGCGTGGCTCGTCGCCATGTCGCGCCACTTTGGATCGCCCGTCTCGCGGCTCGCCCACCAGAGCAGCTGCAAATTCATCATCGTATCGATGATCGTGTCGTTGCCGTTGACTTCCCAGGATGCGATCAGGTGCGTCGTGGGATTGTAAAGCTGCTCCAGCCGCGCGGCTCCTCGCAACGCGCTTTCGCGCAGCGCGGCATCTTTCGTCTGCTGGTAGCCCAGCACGGACGAGTAGTAGTAGAAAAATCCAGCGTCGTGGTCCTGCGTCATCTCATCGCCGATCAAGTTGGATTCCCAGAGCTCGGCCCATTTTTTGTATTTTTCGTCGTGGGTCCGTGCATACATCAGCCAGTTTTCGCCGGGCCAAAAAGATCCGGTCCAGTAGTAGCCATCTTGTGGATTCCATTCGCCGGTCGTGTTGCTGCCGTCGGTGAAAAAACCTTGTCCGGTACCGCGCGTCACAGCGCCCGACTTTTTGAGGATGGGCTCCCACGTCGAGGCTGTCTGATCGATCTGCTTCTGAACCAGATTGATCGCGTCTCGATAAGAGCGAACCGGGTGCAACACGCCTGCGTTCGTGGCCTCTGAAGGCACCAGCGGCACCGCGGAAATAATTGTGTACGTCGCCGGATGCGCGAGCCGCGCAGCTTGATCCTTAATCTTCGCCACGAAATCATCTTTCGATTGAATGCCGCGCGGCGGCAGCACGAAGTTCGTCTCCCAACCAACGTCCGTGCGCGCTCCTGCGCCGATCAGCCGGTCTTTTCCGTACTGGTCCCACGCCGCCATGCCGAACCAATCCGCCGAACCATTCGTCAGCTTCACATTTAGCAAGTGATTCATATCGTCCCTGCTGATGCTTGCGTTGGGCTGAGCGGTGATTACGGCCACGCCGAGGTTCTGTCCCTGCGCCGTGCCAGATTCGGCCGCGCCCGGGCTCACCACCTGCTCGCCCCACAAAGCGACCCACGATCCATCGCCACTCTGTTGCGCACCTGCTGCCGACGAGAAAATCGGCGAGAGGCCTTCTTTAATCGGAATTCCCGTCACCACCGCGCCGGGCACATCGCCATCGAATCCGATCGAGTGGTGAAACCCGTACTCCCCGGCCCAAATTGTGAATCGCGAACGTAGATTCACAATTTTCCCGTCCACGTTCCAGCCCGTGTACGTCAATTCAAGAATCGAGCGCACCGGCCCTGACGCGATCACGCGCCAGTGCCGATCTTTCACGTCTTCCGGCTTCACCGCCTGGCCGTTCACGAGAATTCCCACTCCGGCGATACCCATCGACGTGCCGACCTTGAAAATGTCGCGCCCTTCGGGCGATTCGTCGTAGTAGAGATAATCCGGCGAACCGATTTTGCGGAGCTGCAGTGTGGGCCGGATCTTTCCGTACAAATCGATCCCGTTGCGAGCGTCGAAATAAATCCGGAACGCGTCAACGTCGTTTTCCCAGCCAGCGCCTTCGAATTTCCAGCTGAAGAGCGCATCCGTCCGTTTCGCGTAATCGCCACGTAATTTCCAGACGCGATTCCCTTCACCGTAAGAAATTGTGACGATGCGGGTCTGGTGCGGCTTCAGGTCGATCTGAAACGCAAGTTCGTCGGCGTGCAATTCGTTGTCGATTGCATCCACCTGCGACGGCAGTTCCTGCGTTGCAATCACGGCGGCATCTTCCGCTACGGTCGTCGCGTCCGTTGCCGTCACAATCAGCGCGCCAGGAGTGAAATCCGGCGCAATCTTTCGCAGATCTGCAATTGGAATCACAATGCCGGACGCCGGGCGGGCATCGGAGGTGGGATTTTCGACCGCGATTTTGACGCATTTAATTCTGCCTTGTGCAGCCGCACCAGTGGCGGTAATGACGGCGAGCGCTGCGGCTACGAAAGAACGCATCGTCAGTTCGCCTCCATGGCCGCGCGCGTTTCTTTCACTATGGCCACGAACGCTTTTGCCGCGTCTCGGATCGGAACTGTGTCTCCGGATTTCAGCGCCGTCGCGGAAACGAGCTCTCCACCGACTCCCAGCGCCGCCACTCCCGCACGAATAAAATCCGCCGCCGTCGTGAGGTTCACTCCGCCGGTGGGAATCATGGGGATCTGCGGCAGCGGCCCTTTCAGTGCCTGAATATATTTCGCGCCGCCGGCCGCGCTCGCCGGAAAAATTTTCACGAAGTCCGAGCCAGCTTTCCACGCGGTGATTACTTCAGTGGGCGTCAGCGCGCCGGCCATCATTACTTTCCCCTCGCTGCGCACGTACTCCACCGTCGCGACGTCCAGTCCCGGACTCACTATGAACTCAGCGCCTGCGTCGATGCACAGCCGCGCCGTGGCCGCATCGAGCACTGTGCCCGCGCCGACCAGCACATCTTTTCCCATCGAAATCGCGAGCTTCGCAATTACTTCCACCGCGCCCGGCACCGTCATCGTGATCTCGACGATCGGAATTCCGCCTTCGCGCACCGCGACCGTGGCCATTTCTGCGTGTTTTGCGGAACCCGCCCGAACCACGGGTACGATGCCGACGTCGTTAATGCGCTGCAGGATGTGTTCTCGTTTCATTCCCAGTTCACCATAAAAGTTTGAGTAATTCGTGCCACGGGAAAACTTGTGCGTCGCTTATCGCGAAATTCGCGCCCCCGCTCCCTTCATCACCTGCAGCACTTCCTTCAACGTCGCCATTGATGTGTCGCCCGGGGTCGTCATCGCCAGCGCTCCGTGTGCCGCGCCGCAATCGACGGCCCATCGCGGCCCTTTACCTTCAAGAAAACCGTAAATCAGCCCCGACGCGAACGAATCGCCGCCGCCCACGCGGTCCAGAATCTCGAGGTCCGGCCGGTTCGTCGCTTCATAGAACGCGCCGTCGGCATAGCAGATCGCGCCCCAGTCATTCGCCGTCGCCGTCTTCGCCTTGCGCAGAGTGGTGGCCACCACCTGAAACGGAAATTCCTTCACCACTTTTTCGATCATGCGGCGGAACGCGTCCACTTCAAATTGCGTGACGTGCTGATCCATTCCTTCCACGGAAAAACCCAGCGCCGCGGAAAAATCCTCTTCGTTGCCGAGCATCACGTCCACGAGCGGAGCGAGCTTGCGATTCACTTCCTGCGCTTTCTTCTGCCCGCCGATGCTCTTCCACAGCGAGTCGCGATAGTTCAAATCGTAGGAAGTGATCACTCCGTGGCGCTTGGCGGATTCCATCGCCTCGCGCGCCACCTCCGGCGTCGATTCGGATAGCGCGCAGAAAATTCCGCCGGTATGAAACCAGCGCACGCCTTTCGCGCCGAAAATGTCGTCCCACGGAATTTCGCCGGGCTTCAGCTGCGAAACCGCCGTGTGCCCGCGATCTGAACAGCCTAGCGCTGCGCGAACTCCGAAACCGCGCTCCGTGAAATTCAGCCCGTTGCGCGCCGTGCGGCCCACACCGTCGTCCGCCACCCAGCGAATCAGCGACGAATCCACTCCGCCCTGAAAAATAAGATCTTCGACGAGCCGTCCGACCGGATTATCGACGAACGCCGTCACCACAGCCGTCTCTTTTCCGAAGCAGCGCTTCATCCCGCGTGCCACGTTGTACTCGCCGCCGCCTTCGTACACATCGAACGACCGCGTCGTCCAGATCCGCTTGTCGCCGGGATCGAAACGCAGCATCACTTCGCCCAGGCTCAGCAGATCCCATCGGCATCCGTCTTTCGGTCTAATCGTCAGCGCCATCCATTTATCCTTTGGCTCGCGCGCGAGCGTCACGCGTCCAGCATAAGTGGGTCGAGCTTCGGCAACAAAATCTGAATCACGAGCAACGCCACCAGGTACGCCGTTCCCGCGAGAATAAATATGGGAACGTAGCTGTGGGTCCATTCCAGCAAGTAACCCGTGAACGTCGCAATGCCCATTCCACCGATCGCGCCGCCGAATCCGCCGATGCCTGCCACGGACGCCACCGTTCGCCGCGGAAACATGTCCGACGGAAACGTAAGCAAGTTCGCGGAGAATCCCTGGTGCGCGGCAGCGGCAAGACTAATCAGCCCGACCGCGACCCACAGACTACTCGCCGTCGCTGCAAAAACAATCGGCACCACAAGCAGAGCGCACACGAGCATCGCCGTTTTGCGCGCTCGATAGACGGGCCAGCCCCTTCGAATCAGCGCGGACGAAAACCATCCGCCGCCAATGCTTCCCAGATCGGCCATCACGTAGATTGCAACCAGCGGTGGACCTAACTTACCAAGCGTCAATCCGTGAGACGCATTTAGAAATTTCGGCAACCAGAAAAGCAAAAACCACCACACCGGATCGGTAATGAATTTGCACAGCGTGAAAACCCACGTCTGCCGGTACGGCAGAAGCCGCGACCACGCCACTTTGCCCGCCGGCTCCGCGGGATCGGATTCGATGTACGCCAGCTCAGCGGGCGTCACAGCGGGATGCTCTCGCGGCGTTTTGTAAAACAAGAGCCACGCCACCAGCCACGTGGCGCTGAAAAATGCGGTGAAAACGAAAGCCCAGCGCCATCCAAGGTGCAACGCGATCCACGGCACCGTGAGCGGCGCCAGAATCGCGCCGATATTCGAGCCGGAATTAAAAATTCCCGCCGCGAGCGAGCGCTCCTTTTTCGGAAACCACTCCGCCACAGCCTTCAGCGCCGCCGGAAAATTTCCTGACTCGCCGAGTCCGAGAAAAAAACGCACAACCTCGAATCCGCCGACGGTACTCACCAGCGAGTGGCACAGCGCCGAGACGCTCCACACTCCGATCGCGAGCGCGTAGCCGATTCGCGTTCCCACACGATCGATAATCCCGCCTGCCACCAGCAATCCAATCGCGTACGCAAACTGAAACGAGGTGATGATGTGGCCGTACTGAATTTCGTTCCAGCCGATGATGCGTTGCAGCTCCGGCGCGAGGATTCCGATCACCTGCCGGTCCATATAGTTGATCGTGGTCGCGAAAAAAAGAAACGCGCAGATCGTCCAGCGGCGCCTGCCGATCGCGCCTGCCGCGACACCGGCGATCGAACCAAGCTCCGCCACCGGGTTGGAACTCTCGCGTTGTGGTACGGCAGGCGTGCTGACGGGCGTCGAGTTCTTCGGGTCGGCCATTCGGCTGTGCGGCTGAATTCAGAAAAGCGTTGAAGCTGGTTTCCCTGCGCCCCAACGGGGTGTCGCGCGGCTTCGTCACTTTGTAACACGAAAGTTGCGCGCGTGCGGCGCGTGAACGTAGCGACTTTAACTAGTGAAACGAATGTTGCGAAATCGATTACTCGCGCCGACCGCATTGGGGGCTGCGACACACGCACGGCTCAGGTGATCGGGTGCTGCGCGATGAATTCCAGCGCCAGCTGTTCGGAAACGCCGGGCAAGTCTGTGGCGAAAATGTGCGCCGCTCCGGGCAGCGTGACGAATTTCGATCCGGCGATCCGCCCCGCCACCACTTTTCCGTTTGCGTACGGCACGAGCCGGTCCGCGTCGCCGTGCATCACGAGCGCCGGCTTCTGAATCTGGTCGAGCCGGCTGTGCGACTCCCACGCGAACACGCCCTGCAGTTGCGCCATGTACGCGGCGCGCGTCGGTAGCCACGGCAGGCGCACGGCGAGATCTTCCTCGATTCGTTCGTTCGGCGTCGCGGCGGAATAAATAAACGGGCTCACTGCGCGCGCCGCTTCTTCGCCGCTCAGGTCGTCGCGCATCAGCGCACCCATCGTTTCCATGTCGGGCTGCACTGCGGTTGCGCCGCCCGCTTGCGTACATCCGAGCACCAGCGTTGCAACGCGATCCGGATACAACAGCGCCAATTCCTGCGCGATCATTCCTCCCATCGAAACGCCGTACACATGCGCGCGCTGCGCGCCGGCCGCCGCGAGCACTGCCGCCGCATCCGATGCCATCACCGGCAGCGGATACGGCCCCGCTGGAACCGAACTCTGCCCCACACCGCGATTGTCGAACACGATCGTGCGGTAGCCCGCTTCGTCGAGCGTCTTTCGCGTGCGATACCACATGTGCGACGTCCAACCCAGGCCCATGATCAGCAGCACCGGCTCACCCGTTCCGCGTTCGTCCCAGTAAATTTTCGCGCCCTGATTTTCAACGAATGGCACTGTGCCCTCGCGCACCGCCGGCGTTACGCCGCTCGTTCACTTTTCGTCGCACACTTTCAACATCAGCTTGCCGTTGTTCTCGCCGCGGAACAGTTTCTCGAAAACCTCTGGATAATTGTGCAGGCCCTCGTGCACGTCGCATCGCGCGTGCAGCTTTCCCTGCGCGACCCAGCCCGCCATTTCTTTCGCCGCCTCGCCGTAGCGCTCGGCCCAATCGAAAACGATCATTCCCGTCATGCTCGCGCGATTCACCAGTAGCGACAAATAATTCGCCGGGCCTTTGACCGGCGTTGTGTTGTTGTACTGCGAGATTGCGCCGCAGATCACCACGCGCGCCCGCATCGCCAGTTGCCCGAGCGCCGCGTCAAGAATCTCTCCGCCCACATTGTCGAAAAATACGTCGATGCCTTTCGGACACGCCGCCCCAAGCGCTTTGCGCAAGTCTTCGGATTTGTAATCGATCGCGACGTCGTAGCCGAGTTCCTTCACGATGTACTCGCACTTCGCCGGCCCGCCCGCAATTCCGACCGTGCGGCAACCTTTGATCTTCGCGATCTGCCCGACCACGCCGCCCGTTGCTCCCGCCGCGCCGCTCACCACCACCGTGTCTCCCGCCTTCGGCTTCCCCACTTCGAGCAGGCCGAAGTACGCCGTCATGCCAGTCATCCCGAGCGTGCCCAGAAAAACCGGCAGCGGAATTCCGATCGGCGGCACTTTGTTCACCATCATGCCGTTTGATATCGCGTACTCCTGCACTCCAAACGCGCCGGTGACGATATCGCCCACTGCGAACTTCGGATTCTTCGACTCCACCACGCGGCCTAGCGCGAGCGCCCGCATCACTTCGCCAATCGCTACCGGCGGAATGTACGAGCGGCCGTCGTTCATCCAGCCGCGCATCGCCGGGTCGAGCGATATATAAATGATCTTCACCAGAAATTCACCGTCCGCGGGCGCCGCGACGGGAGACTCCGTGTAGTTCCAATTGCCGCGGCGCGCCATTCCCACCGGACGCGAAGCCAGCACAAACTTGTGATTGATTTCAGCCATGATCGGATCTCCACGCCTCAGGCGTTCGTGAGAGTTGCTTACAGATGAAAGTGTCTCTCGCCGCGGGCATTGTATATAATCCCGCTCATCATGCCAAACACGGAGACGCTCTACCACCTCAACGGCCGCGTTGCGACCATCACGCTGAACCGGCCCGACAAATTGAACGCGTGGACTGCCGTGATGGAGAGCGAAGTTCGCGCGCATTTCGCCGAGGCTGAAAAAGACGACGTCGTCCGCGCGATTATTCTCACCGGTGCGGGCCGCGGCTTTTGCGCCGGCGCCGACATTTCCCTTCTCAGCGGCGTGGCGGAGAAAGGTCTCGATGAACGCGGCCGAGAGCAAGCACTGCACAATTCCGCCGGCGGCGCAAAGTCCGGCGCGCGTCCCGACTTCAGCCGCAAATATTCCTACTTCCCGTCGATCGAAAAGCCGATCATCGCCGCCATCAATGGCGCGGACGTGGGCCTAGGCCTCGTGATCAGCCTCTACTGCGACATTCGCTTCGCTTCCGACGCCGCAAAGTTCAGCACCGCGTTTTCGCGCCGCGGCCTGATCGCCGAATACGGTCTCGCGTGGATGCTTCCGCGTCTCGTTGGCCACGCGAATGCGCTCGACCTGCTTTTCTCCTCGCGCATGATTGACGCCGCCGAAGCGCAATCGATGGGCTTGGTAAATAAAGTCTTCCCGCAGGATGTGTTCGTCGAAAGAGTGAATGCTTACGCGCAGGATCTTGCGGACAACGTCAGCCCGCGCTCCACGCGCATCACGAAGCGCCAGGTGTACGAAGCGATGTTTCAAACGCTCGAAGAAGCGTTCGAAAGTTCCGAGCGCGAAATGCTGCTTAGCCTGCAATCCGACGATTTCAAAGAAGGCGTCGCGCATTTTCTACAGAAACGCGCGCCAACATTCACCGGCAAGTAGAATCCGATGGCGTTCGAACCCACCGCAAAAACTCGCGCCCTGCAAGAGAAGCTCGAAGCCTTCATGCGCGAACATATTTATCCCAACGAGGCGCGCTGGCACGATGAAATCGAGCGCGATCGCTGGACGCCAACGCAGATCATCGAGGAGCTGAAGCCGAAGGCGCGCGCCGCCGGCTTGTGGAATCTCTTCCTCCCCGGTGACGAAAATGGCGCCGGCCTCACCAACCTCGAATACGCGCCGCTCTGCGAAATCATGGGCCGCAGCCACATGGCGCCCGAAGTTTTCAATTGCTCCGCGCCCGACACGGGCAATATGGAAGTTCTCGCGCGCTACGGCACGCCCGAACAAAAAGAGAAGTGGCTCAAGCCGCTGCTCGCCGGAGAAATGCGCTCGTGCTTTGCGATGACGGAGCCTGACGTCGCGTCGTCCGACGCCACGAACATTTCCTCCAACATCCGCCGCGACGGCGACCACTACGTGATCAACGGCCGCAAGTGGTGGACCTCCGGCGCAGGCGATCCGCGCTGCAAAATCGCTATCTTCATGGGCAAGACCGATCCCGCCGCGCCCGCTCACAAGCAGCAATCGATGATCCTCGTGCCAATGGATAGGCCCGGCGTAAATATCGTGCGTCTGCTTACGGTGTACGGCTACGACCACGCACCGCACGGACACGCCGAAATTCTTTTCGAAAATGTACGCGTGCCCGCTTCGAATATTTTGCTCGGCGAAGGCCGCGGCTTTGAAATCGCGCAAGGCCGGCTCGGCCCGGGCCGCATTCACCACTGCATGCGCTGCATCGGCGCGGCAGAGCGCGCCCTTGAACTGATGTGCAAACGCGTGCTGTCACGCACCGCCTTCGGAAAATCTCTCGCCGAACAAGGAACCATTCGCGCGGACATCGCGAAGTCGCGCATCGAAATCGATCAGGCGCGCCTGCTCACGCTGGAAGCCGCGAACAAGATGGACAAGGCCGGTAATAAAGCCGCACGCCGCGAAATCGCGATGATCAAAGTCGTCGCGCCGAATGTCGCGCTAGCCGTGATTGACCGCGCGATCCAGGCGCACGGCGGCGCCGGCGTTTCGCAAGACACGTTTCTTGCGAGCGCGTGGGCGATGATCCGCACCCTTCGCATCGCCGACGGACCCGACGAAGTGCACGTCGAATCGATAGCGAAACTCGAACTCGCAAAATACGGCGACGATCATGCCACCGCGCGTAGTTGAATCGCTGCAAGAATTGCAGGCACTCGTCGGAACAGAAATCGGCGCGTCCGATTGGTTCCTCATCACGCAAGAGCGCGTTAACGCATTCGCCGAAACCACGGAAGACCGCCAGTGGATTCATCTCGACGTCGAACGCGCCGAGCGCGAGTCGCCATTTCGCGCGACCATCGCGCACGGCTTCCTCACACTCTCGCTGATCGGCCACCTGATGAAGCAGGTCGTGGAAATTCGTGGCCTCCGCATGGCGATCAATTACGGTTTGAATCGCGTCCGATTCACCAGTCCCGTCGTGATAGGCTCCCGCATCCGCGCGCGATTCACGCTGCAACAATGTAGGGAAATCGCCGGCGGCTTCGAAGTGATCTACGTCGCCACCGTCGAGTCTGAATCGTCGAACGCAACGCCAGCAGCGGCGGCGGCGAAACCATGTTGCGTCGCCGAGTGGGTGCTCCGCTACTACAGTTGAATTTCACAAACGCCACGCGACAAACTAAATCTCGCCGGTCTCGGCGCATCGCATCGCGGCCTGCAGCAGGATGCGCACCAGTTCATGCATCCGCGCAAATCGCGGATCCTTCGTCAGCCCCTGGTGATAGCGGTAGTAAATCTGTTGGACAATCACCGCCAGCTTGAATCGCGCCAGCACCAAATAAAACGCCATCGCCGACGTGTCGCGCCCCGTGAGGTTCCCGTACAGGTCAACGATTTCGCGACGCCGCAGGCTGCCCGGAAAATTCGTCGGCCCCCAGCGCACCGCCTTCAATTCCGCCGCGTCGGGCTCTTCCACCCAGTACGCGAGCATCGTTCCCAAATCCGCGAGCGGGTCGCCAATGGTGCACATCTCCCAATCCAACAACCCGACAATTTTCGCCGGCTCCCGCGGATCGAGCACTACGTTATCGAATTTGTAGTCGTTGTGAATCAGCGAAGCCGAACCACTCGTCGGCCTGAGCTGCGCCATCCAGCTCACAAGCTCTTCGACTTCCGCGTGACCGTGCGTCATCGAGCTGTAGTACCGCTCGCTCCAACCCTTCACCTGCCGCTCGACGTATCCGTCCGGATTGCCAAGTCCGGCGAGACCGATCGCCGCGTAATCCAAACGGTGCAGCTCGACAAGATTTGCAACCAGCGCCTCACTCAGCAGGCGCGCTTGATCGGGAGAAAATTCCATCGCCGCCGGAGGGTCGCGCCGCAGGATGATACCGTGCACCGGCTCCATCAAGTAGAACGGCGCGCCGAGCACCGACTCATCGTCGCAGTACAGCAGCACCTCCGGCGCAGGCGGATACGCCGCGTGCAATTTCGAAAGAACGCGATATTCGCGGCTCATATCGTGCGCGGATTTCACTTTGCTGCCGAAGGGGGGCCGGCGCAGCACCAATTCCCGCGCGCCAAACTTCACGGAGTATGTGAGGTTCGAATGTCCGGCGGGATACTGTGCGAACTCGATGTAACCGTGTTCGTTTGGAAATTGTCCGCGCAGGAAAGGCTCGAGTGTCGCGCGATTCAGTTCTTCGCCGGCGCGCATCGGCCCCGGACGATCGAACGTATCGTCACGGTCACCGATGTCCGTCATCAGCGATACGTCCTCATCGCGTCGTCGTCGATATGCGGGATCTCATTGAACGCGCTCAGCGAAAAGCGTTCGCCCGAGTAAACGAATTCGCTGAACGAACAATTCCGCACCATCCAGGAAAGTTGCAGCGACTTTATCCGCGAAAGTTCCAGCGCGCGTTGCACGGTGATCGCCGTCGGACCACCGGAGCTGAAAATCGCCGTCTGCTCTTTCGACGACCCGTCCTCTAAAAACTCTGAAACGCCGAGAGTCACCCGCGACGCGAAATCGTCCCAAGGCTCGACGCCATCGAGCGGCAGGTCCCCGTTGACCCACATCGTGATCACGGCTTCGTACAGGCGCTGAAATCGCAGGTGACGTTCGCCCGGCTGGCACGTCTCGTTGAACGCGTCGTACAAATCTCGGATGTGGCTCTTGTGTGCGATTAGTTCCTTCACGCCGCGCCGCAGCACAGCCTCGCCGTCGTATTCGTCCAACTCTTCGATTCTCTCCGGCGCCGGAAATGGAACGCCGGCTCGTGCGTATTCGTCGGCAACGATCCGGCACGTCTCGATCTGCCGCACGCGCGGGCCCGTGCAAACGCGATCGAACACCACGCCGTGCCGCGCCCAATACAGCCCAAGCAGCGCGGCCTGCCGCTCGCCCAACGGCGAGAGGCGATCGTAATTTTCTTCCATGAACGAAGCTTGCGCGTGACGCACAAAAAAGAGCCGGCTCATCGTGCGCTAAGTATGCAATTTTTCACGCGGAAAGTGCGAGTCGTGCATGGTCACGCTGTCGCAGCCTGTGCATTAAATTCAGCGAACGTCTTTCCTTCTTCCGCGAGCCGCTTCAGCAACGGAGCCGGCGTCCACCACTCGCCATGCTGCATGTGAAATTCTTCCACGCGCGCGAGCACGTTTTTCAATCCCATCCTGTCTGCGTACCACATCGGGCCGCCGCGATGCGCCGGAAAGCCGTAGCCGTTCAAATAAATGATGTCGATATCGACGGCGCGCAGCGCGTAGCCATCTTCCAGAATTCGCGCGCCTTCATTTGCAAGCGCGTAGATGCACCGGTCCACAATTTCATCCGGCGAAATCGTGCGCTGAGGAACGCCAGCCTCGCTGGTCCACTTCTTGACTAGCTCAGCGACGGCGGGATCAGGCATCGCCGTGCGATTTTCGTCGTATTTGTACCAGCCTGCGCTGGTCTTCTGTCCGAATCGCCCCAGCTCGCACAATTTATCTTCGGCAAAAGGCTGCCGCACTCCCGGCTTTTCCAAGTGCCTGTACTCCTTGCGAATCCGCCAGCCAACGTCGAGCCCCGCCAAATCGCCCGTCGAAAGCGGCCCCATCGCCATGCCCCAGTCGTAGAGCGCTTTATCCACCGACGAAATGTCGGCTCCCTCTTCCACCAAAAACTGCGCCTCGCGCCGGTACGGGCCAAACATCCGGTTGCCGACAAATCCTCTGCAGTTTCCGACCAGCACGCCGACCTTGCCGATTTTTTTCGCGAGCTGCATGCACGTCGCGATCACTTCCTTGCTCGTCGCTTTCCCACGCACGATCTCGAGCAGCTTCATCACATTTGCAGGGCTAAAAAAGTGCGTACCGATCACGCATTCCGGCCGCTTCGTCGCCGTGGCAATCTCGTCGATGCTCAGCGTCGAAGTGTTGCTCGCGAGAATCGTTCCGGGTTTGCAGATTTTGTCGAGCTGCTGAAAGATTTCTTTCTTCAGCGCCATTCCCTCGAACACAGCTTCGATCACGAGATCGATCGCCTCGAATCCATCCCACGCGAGCGTCGGCCTGATCAATTTCAGCCGCTCTTCCACGAATTCCTGCGTCATGCGCCCGCGCTTCACGGAGTTCGCGTAGTTTTTCTGAATCGTCGCGAGCCCGCGATCAAGCGCAGCCTGATCCGTTTCCTTCAGCAGCACGGGGATTCCGGCGTTCGCAAGCACCATCGCGATGCCGCCTCCCATCGTTCCCGCGCCGATCACCGCCGAGGTCTTCACCGCGATCGTCGGGGTGTCCTTCGGAATATCGGGAATTTTGGCGACCTCGCGTTCCCCGAAGAAAACGTGGATCAGCGCCTTCGACTGGTCGGAGTGCAGACATTCCATGAAAATCTTCTGCTCGGTGGCGCATCCTTGCTCGAAGGGCTCGCGCGTCGCTGCTTCGATCGCATCGACGGCCGCAAGCGGCGCCTTCAATCCGCGCTGCTTCTTGCGAACGCTCTCGCGTGCCGATGCGAAGATCGTCGCGTTTTCTGCCGGCGTACCCAGCTTCTCGTTTCGCTCGCGCGTTTTCGGCGCAGGCTTCGCTGCTACTTCACGCGCAAAGGCCACCGCTCCCGCGAGCAACTCGCCCTCGACGAGTTTGTCGATGATGCCGAGTTTCAGCGCCTGCCGCGCCGGCACCGGCTTTCCGTCGGTGCACATCTCCACCGCTGCAGCAACGCCCGCAAGCCGCGGCAACCGCTGCGTCCCCGCCGCTCCCGGAATAATTCCCAGCTTCACCTCCGGCTGCCCCACTTGCGCGGCGCCTGAAGCCACTCGATAGTGCCCCGCCATCGCCAGCTCC
>Ga0209169_10001025_pt1 | contig 17178 bp, 15 predicted proteins | sample HubBroMetageWRM4_FD_188346 | JGI IMG/M metagenome (GOLD analysis project Ga0209169, IMG submission 188346) | Warmed soil microbial communities from the Hubbard Brook experimental Forest, New Hampshire - Hubbard Brook CCASE Soil Metagenome WRM 4... | ecosystem: Environmental > Terrestrial > Soil... | reverse complement strand
CCGCCCGCGGATTCCACGTTTGCGTCAACTATCTCCGTAACCAGAAAGCCGCCGAAGAAGTAGTAGCTGCGATCCAACAAAAGGGCGGCACAGCCGCAACCGTCCAAGCGGACATAAGCAACGAAGCCGAAGTGATGCGCCTCTTCGATTCCGCCACCAGCCAACTCGGTCCACTCACTGCGCTAGTCAACAACGCTGGCACTGTCGAACGCCAGACGCGTCTTGATGCCATCGACACCGCTCGTCTTCAACGGATTTTTGCTATCAATGTTTTTGGAAGTTTTCTCTGCTCCCGCGAAGCGGTCCGCCGCATGTCGACCAAGTACGGAGGCACGGGTGGCAGCATCGTCAACGTTTCATCCGGAGCAGCCCGCTTCGGTTCGCCCAATGAATACATCGACTATGCCGCTACCAAAGGCGCAATCGATGTTCTGACGATCGGGTTGGCCAAAGAAGTAGCCGAAGAAAAAATTCGCGTCAATGCCGTCCGCCCCGGCTTCATTTACACAGACATTCACGCCCAGGGAGGCGAGCCCAATCGCATCGAACGCGTAAAAGTCCAAGTCCCCATGCAGCGCGGAGGACAACCCGAAGAAGTAGCCAATGCCATTCTATGGCTGCTATCCGAAGAGGCGAGCTATGTCACCGGAGCAATCTTAGACGTAACCGGCGGACGCTAGAAGCCGTCAGTCGTCAGCGATCAGCCGTCAGGATCAAGTTATGATTTTGCTTTAGCTGACGGCTGACGGCTATCAGCCTCACGCCTTCAAATACCAAGGCACATTAATAATGTTGATGCGTTCATCTCCGCTCAGCAGGAGGAGCGCCGTCAGCATCTGCCCGCGCTGATTATGCAGAAAATAGTGATACCAGTGATGCTCCACCATGGTCGGAATCACCACGGCAATCGTCCGCTGCGGATTCTCCTTCTCCACCTTCAACACATAATCCAGAATCGGATGCACCACCAGACGAAATGGCGACGGTAACGTCACCAGCTTCGGAACCCGCGTTCCGGTTGGCGGATCCTTGTCCCACTTCCACTGGGGATGTTCATCATCCGCATCGCACGAGACATGCAATGCTTCCACATCAGGAGATAGCGTCATGGCAAATTGCAGAGCCTTCTCGGTGGCGGCATTCCATCGATCCACAGGAATCAGCACAATCGGCGGCGTCAGGTTTTCCGCACTCAGAACGACCCCACCCTTCAGCTCCAACTCCTCCCCGACCAGCTCATAATGACGCCGCACCCGCCGCATGAATATCAGCACCGCCGGCAACAGCAGCACGACCACCCAAGCTCCTTCAACAAACTTAGCCACCACGATCACCAGCATCGTGAGGCCCGTGGCAAGAGCACCAAAGCCATTGACGAAAATGTGGTGCCACGCCTTTCCCCCTTCCGTCCGCAGCCAGTGCCCTACCATCCCCGCCTGAGACAGGGTGAAAGCCATAAATGCGCCGACGGCAAACAAAGGAATCAACCGGTCGGTGACGCCGCCAAATAAAATCAACAACAGCGCCGCAAAAATTGCCAAAGCCCAAATTCCCTGCGAAAACACCAGGCGCCGCCCGCGCGTAGTCAGAGAATGCGGAAGAAAATCGTCCCGAGCGATCATGCGGCACAGTCGAGGAAAGTCCGCGAACGAAGTGTTCGCCGACAAACACAGCACCAGCAAGACCGAAAACATCGTTACGTCGTAAAAAATCCCTTTGCCCGCGACTGCCGCCGTCAGCATCGACAGCACACTCTGGTATCCCGGAGCGCCCGGATCAGTAGCCATAATCCCGTAGTACTTCACCAGCACCGCGATTCCACCCAGCAGCACAACCAGAATCGCAATGATCGCCGTCAACGTAGCTCGAGCCGCCGGAACCACCGGCTTGCGAAACGCCTGCACGCCATTGCTAACCGCCTCGACGCCTGTCAAAGCCGTGCATCCTGAAGCAAAGGCGCGAACCAGAATCCAAAGTCCAACCGCCTGCAAAGCCCCGGGCAACGCCTGCGGCGGAGACACGACGGCTATAGGATGTCCTCCCGAAACCACCACCTTATAAAAGCCAACCAGAATCACTAGCGTCAGAGTTCCTACAAACAAATATGTAGGAGCGACAAAAGCCGTGCCCGCCTCCTTCACTCCGCGGAGATTGACGACCGTCAATATAACCAGCACCGCCAAACACAATGCCAAAGTATGTGGCAACAAAGAAGGAACCGCCGAAACCAACGCTCCAATGCCCGCCGAAATGCCCACGGCCACGTTCAGCAGGTAATCGATCATCAACGCCGCGCCCGCCAGCAAGCCCGCGCCGCTGCCCAGGTTTTCTTTGGCAACGGTATAAGATCCACCGCCCATCGGATAAGCCGCAATCGTCTGCCGATAACTGAAATAAACGATGATCAGCAGAGCGATCACCGCAAAAGTAAGCGGCACAATGTAGCGCACTCCCACCAACGCCAAAGGCAGCAAGATCGTTAGAGCCGCTTCGGGACCGTAAGCCGCCGAACTCAAAGCATCCAGGCCAAAAGTAGGGATTCCCTGAGTCGGCGAGATCCGCTGTCCCTCGTCCTCGGACGAAGCCAAGGGCCGCCCAAACAAAACGTTAACAATTCCCATGTCCCTCACCAGCCAGAAAAGTCGGCTCAGCGACAATATCAAAACCGCAGCGAAACATCACACTGCGTGCCATCTTTAATAGGAGTGAAACATACGGAATGAATGAAAAGCACGCGCCACTGGGTGAGATTCTCGCGGTCCAGTTCCCACTTGTTACTTCGAAGATTCCCCCGGATTCAAATGGTGATTCCGCTCAATGGTTCCCACCTGCATCGGCGCGGAGGCATATCAATCGTCACCCACCGCTGGCAATTGGCACTGCACAATCCGAAAGTCCCACTTGTTACTCGGAAGATTCCGAGCATCTCAATAATCGAAAGAATGCACTAAATATCCACCAACCCGCAAAAGGGAAGGCCAATGAGCCGTCCACTATTGGAGCCTTTTAAAAATCGCCGCCGGCGCCGCCTCCGCCCGTCTGTCCCCCACCGAAGCGGAAGTCGTCCGGACCGCTCGTTTGCGGGGATGGCGTTATTGAGCTGGGAGATACCAGGCCGAATGCCGCCGACCCGACGCTGATCCAGTGTTTGTCTTTTCCCGATAAGCGGGCAGCGGTAAAGCCATGGAGAATTCCGTCCGGGCCACGGGCAAGCCAGCGTCGGATAAAGAGGACCACGCCGGTTAGCAATATGCCCAGAAGCATCGGATCCCAGGTACGCCGCTGCCAGCCGAGGTAAGGCTTATTTGAGGCGAAAGTGAGGATGGCAGTAATCGCACCCACCGCGATGACGAAGCGATCTTTTTGGTGAATGCCGCGCGCAAGAACGATCGGCGGCAAGCACCAGATCAGCACCCATGTGGTCCAGTAAAACGGCCTCCCGAATTCAGAGAGGATCCTAGGATCGTCCCACCACGGCGGGGAGGGGCTCAACGACGAAAGCTGGAGATTGATGGCCAGGTAGATGCCGAGCCAGAGGAGTGCTTCAACGAGTGAATACCCCTCGTCAAGATAGTCGAAGCGACGGCGGGCACGTACAGCGGTCACAGTTATTAGCCCGGTTGCATAGATTGCCGCGATGATCAGGCGTTGTACCGCGCGGGAGTCGGTCCAGTAGTCTGGGATAAATACAACGAAGATCATGGCGGCGAGAAATGCATAGGACAGCCCGAAGCGACGCCAGATCCAGAGCGAAAAGACAACGCTGGCAACGGAAATAAAGAATTGAGCTGCGTCCGCCTTGGGCAAATAAGGCCTGCCGCTGAACAAAACACCCTGCATTCCCATGCAGAGAAAAACAACCGAACAGACGATGAGAGCTTCCTCGATACCGTAGCGATAGAGCCTGGCTTTGGAAACAACGACTTCGGCAGCTGCATAGCAGATGGCACCGACGATCAGGAAAAAAACTCCGCCGGTTTGCTCTGACGGCCGCGAAAGAAAAAACACGAATAATAGGCCGGCAGTAGCGCCCACGCTGAGCAGGGTGAAGAAGAAGAAGACGAGCCGCAGGAAAATGTTAGTGGTGCGGAGCTCAGAGACAGTTTCTTTTTCCAGCAGTTCGTACTGATCCTTAGTGAGAAAGCCATCATCCGCCCAATCCCTCACTAGTTTGCGGGCGCGCAGAGTCTCTTCGCTGGATGCGGTGTAGATTCTCATACCTGCCTCCCGAAGCGGCGCCCGATCTGGACTAGCACCACGAGCATGGCCACTCCGCTAAATACGAAATAGGCCAGCGTCGCGGATTCACCGTCGAGACCACGGAGTACCAGCGAGCTGACGCCAACGTAGCCGTAGACCGCGGCATAAGCGACAAAAGCAAACTGCCGGCGCGAAAGTCCCCAGGCTAGAGACGCGGCACAGGCGATCAGCAGAGCTAGAAACCATAAACCGTATCCCTGTCGATTGAACACGCCGGAGAGTAGCGCCCAAAATAAAACGTTGGCCACGATGTTCAGATAAGTTCCGAAAAAATGCGGTTTCAGACCGCGGCGCTGAAGAAGTGCTCCACTGACGCCGACCACCAAGCAGTAAAGGAGAGCATATCGGCGATAAACATCATCTTGACGCGCCGACCAATCCCATGCCGACCAATGTGAGACGGTGAGCCCGAACCATCCGGCGAGTGAGGACAACGCTAGCGACAGCACGAAGCGATTGTCGAAACGATAAGCGAGGTAGAAGTAGAGGATGGCGGTTGCCAGGAGATAGAGATCCCATTGCCCAGAGAGCACGTGGAAACGGTTCTCCGTATAGGCGAGTTCCAGTGACCAGACGAGGCTGCCGAGATAAAGCACGTAGTCCAAGATGGGACTCGGTGCTGGCGTTTCGGCCACGGACCAGACAGGTGCACGGGAAAAGCAATACGAAAAACTGGCGGCGAGAATGGTTGAGAGGATGGTTAGTACGAGAACGTCACCGAGCTGCTGCGACCAGGTGGTGACGGTCCAGCCGAGTCCGGCAACAAACGCCAGTACGCCGGCATAGAGAAGGATGTTGAGCTCGATAAAAAGGGAGAACGGTTCTTGACGAGAGAGGCCTGCCAAATGTGCGTACTGCTCCGGCGATATTTTGCCCTGCTCCTTCCATTGCTCTAATCGGGTGAGGATGGTCATGAAGTCTTCGTTTCTCAACCCTCGGACGCCATATCCCTAGTGCTTCAGGCCTGCGTTCGTGCGAAAAGACATCAAATGTGGGCTTAAGAAGTGAAATGTTCCCACTTATTACTCCCCAGGTTCCCCCAAGGTTTCGAAACTTACCCCTATTTTCCCTTTAGCATCCCCACAACCCGATCAAAATCGTCCAGCGTGGCATAATCGATCATGATCCTGCCTCTGCCCCGTCGATCCCGGATCCGCACCTTCATCCCCAATACTTCCTCTAGTGAGCGCTGCGCCGCCTTCACATTCGGATCCGTCCACCGCGCACCGCTTGGCTTATTCGGCTCACCGCGGTCGGCCGGCACACTCACTCCGAATATCAGATCCTGCAGCTTCGCTACTGACAACTTCTCGTCCATCACCTTTTGCGCCAACTTCCACCTCTTGGTGGTGTCCTGCAACTGCAACAGGAGCCGCGCATGGCTAAAGGTCAGCTTTCCCTTCTGAAGCGCGCCGATGATGCCCTCCGACAGCGAGAGCAGCCGCATATAATTCGATACCTGCTCCCGCGATATGCCGGCCCGCTTCCCAATCTCCTCTTGCGTCAGATTGAATTCCTTGCTCAGATTCGCGAACGCCGCCGCCTGGTCGATGCAATTCAGGTCTTGACGCTGCAGGTTCTCCACCAGCGTCATCTCCGCAGCTTGCTGCTTCGAAACCCGCTTCACAATTGTCGGGATCGTCGTCTTCCCCGCCATCTTCGAAGCCCGCAAGCGCCGCTCACCCAAAATCAGGATGAATCGTCCCTCCGTGCCCGGACGCACCGCAATCGGCTGCAAAACTCCTTGCACCGCAATCGAATCCCGCAGCTCCCTGATCGCCTCGTCGTTGAAATCAGTACGAGTCTGGTAAGGATTGTCATCGATCAGTGCAGTCTCCAAAAGAAACACCGTCTCCCCATCCGGACTCCGTCCAGATACGACGGCCTGCAACTCGTCGAAAGGTTCTGCGGGGGATTCAGCGGCAGCGTTTAATGGAGCGACGGGCGACCCCGCCCGTCCACCACCGAATTCAGCAGATTCAGCAGAAGAGGAAGAAAAAGAAGAAGAGTCGGGTGCCCCATCCTTCCGCGCACTTTGCGGAAGGGTGGGAGTCACCGGCACGACTCTTGGTCCCGGCAACAAAGACGCCAACCCTCGTCCCAAAGCGCGCCGCTTTTCCGCCAGCTTCTCGTGAATCTTTTCCGCACCTTTTTCCGGAGCAGCGTTCTCTGCACCGGTATTCACGGACGTCTTATCGGCCGCGGCATTCGTTGTAGTCATTAGGCATTTCCTCTCTACACAAACTGTCATCCTGAGCGGAGTCACGCTATCCGGGAAGCGGATGGCGTGGCGCAGTCGAAGGATCCCAAAACTCTAAAAATCGTCTGCGCCACCGGAGGGAGTTCTCTCTACACTCGATCGCGCGCGATATATATCGACATACATAAATATTTATGCAAATCGATCTAAGCCGCTTCGCCCGACCCGCTGCTGCTCAATGGGCCCGCCTGCCGATCGAGAATTTCCTTCGCCAGACGTATGTAGCTCTCCGCGCCCCGCGAACGGACGTCATATACCAGCGCTGGTTGCCCATGGCTGGGAGCTTCGGCGAGCCGTATGTTCCTCGGAATCGTAGTAGTGCAAAGCTTGTCGCCAAAATATTTCTTCAGCTCCTCTGCGACCTGCTGAGCCAGGTTGGTGCGTTCGTCGAACATCGTAAGCACGACGCCTTCAACCGCCAGTCCAGGATTCAGCTCGACGCGAATCCTCTCGATCGTGTCGAGTAACTCCGATACTCCTTCGAGAGCGAAGTACTCCGCCTGCATTGGGATCAGGATACCGTCTGCGGCGACGAGCGCGTTCAACGTCAAGAGGTCGAGAGCGGGTGGGCAGTCCAGCACGATGAACTGGAAGCGATCGAGCAAACTGGCCAACGCATCGCGGAGACGATACTCACGCCGCTCCGCCGCGACCAGCTCGATGTTTGCGCCTATTAGATTCTTGTGTGATGGAATCAGCCACAGCTGTTCCAGGTCAGTGAGCCGCAATGCCTCCTCAGCGGAGGCAATGCCCATCATCACGTCGTAGATGCTGATGCGTTCTGGATCCTTCACCAGGCCCAGCCCGCTGGTGGAGTTCGACTGCGGATCACAGTCGACGAGCAGAGTATTAACCTCGGCGGCGGCTAATGATGCGGCCAGGTTGATGGCGGTCGTGGTCTTGCCGACGCCACCCTTCTGATTGGCAACTGCGATTACACGTCCCATGATTTTATTTTTTTGGTGTTGCGCGCCAGAATATGCGAACGCGTTTGTGAAATCAATGCCAGAGTTCTGTGCAAAACGTAGATGTGTTCCACGTGGAACATTTCATCCGTTTTGCAAAAAGAGGAGTTTCGTCGTTTCGTTGATATGTTTCACGTGGAACATATCTCGGAGTTTGTATTTCCACTGGCCTCCTAAAACTTGCAATGTTGAGAAGTGTTTCACGTGGAACACTTTCTTTGTTTTGTTCTCATATTGAGAATATGCTATGTATGCGCCACTTTGTATCGAGTTGTACGCTACTGATGGCTGTAGAACTCCACTTTTGTGGATGTTATACTAGATAGTTCCCACTTTATAGTTGCGCCCTATCGACAGCATTCTCGATTGTGACTGTGGGATATTGATTGGATTGTCCCAAGTCAAGGTGGTCAGGGCAGCTAAGCGGGGGAGTTGGGTTGTTCCTATTAGCAGCGCTAACGTCGCTTGGGGAGCTAGGAAGGTTACGGCTTGGGGGAGGATGGTTTCGAAGTGCTCTACTGCTCGCAGGGTTACTACTTCGGCTCTGGGGACGTCTGGGTTCTTCGTTGCTACCTCGGCTCGGTCGTTGATTACATTGATGTTTGTCAATGTAAGTTTCCGGGCTACTTCGCGTAGGAATGTGGCTTTCTTGTGATTCGATTCGATCAGCATTAGGTGGATTTGCGGTGCCCAGATTTTTAGAGGGATGGCGGGGAATCCTGCGCCTGAGCCTATGTCTAGGACTTGTGGTTGAAAATCGGAGTTGTGGTGCTCTCGGCTTTGCTCAGGATGACACTGGATCGGGGCGTTGTCGGTTTTTGCGGACGAGGGCGCCTGCGCCACACTTACATCTTCCGTACTTGAAACATCTTCCATATTTTTAGGGAATAGGTGACGAGCCATGAATAGGGACTCACCGAAGTGGCGGGTTACTATTTCTTCTTCTTTTCTGATGGCGGTCAGGTTGATGCGGGCGTTCCAGCGCTGTAATAGATCGATGTATGTCGATATTTGATCGAGCTGGGACGGATCCAGAGATTGCTCGAGGAAAGGCTCAAGCAGAGCGGCGATGCGAGCGATGTGCATGTCTGGTTAGTTGTTATAAGATACGGACGCCTTTCGATCGACTTTACATGATATCGATTCACGTCATTTCAAGGAGAGACTGATGTTTCGAGTACGATTTGCGATTTTTCTGATGCTGGCGTTGTCGTTTCTGGCTGGAACCGCCTCGGCCGACGTCGGACAATACGTCATACTGAGCGCGCAATATGGCACTGCGCGGAACCATGTTGATGTCACCCAGCGATTAAAGCAAATTGCGCGGGCGAACCAGCCGTTCCGGATGGGCAACAGCACATTTGGCATCGATCCGGATCGCGGAGTGGTGAAGGTGCTGCGCATTTACGCGCGCGGTCCGGATGGACGGGAACGTATGTTCGAATACCGCGAAGGCAGCTGGGTGGATGGATCGCAGTTCCGGAGTTGGGGCGGGGGCGATTGGGGCAACGGTGGATGGAGCGGCAACTGGGATGGCGGCGGTGGTGGCGGCGATACGGGAGCTTATCTGATTCTGAGCGCGCAATATGGCACGGCGCGAAGCCATGTGGATGTGACACAACGATTGAAGGAACTAGCGCGGACAAATCAGCCGTTCCGGATGGGCAACAGCACATTCGGTATCGATCCGGATCATGGAGTGGTGAAGGTTCTCCGTATATACGCGCGTGGCCCCAACGGCCGCGAACGCATGTTTGAATATCGCGAAGGCAGTTGGGTGGACGGATCGCAGTTCCGCGGATGGGGCCGCGGCGATTGGGCCAATGGTAATGGCAACGACCGTTGGAGCGGGCGATGGGACGTTGATCGGTAGGAACGGCCAGGCTGGATCCTGATGGAACCAACGAAAGTTCCTATGAACGTTCCTACAAACGCTCCTACGAACTCAGCGGTTGGGAAGGTGAATACTCGTTGCTGCGTGGCGGGCGGGGGACCGGCTGGGATGATTGCTGGTTTCCTGCTGGCGCGGGCGGGCGTGGATGTGGTTGTGCTCGAGAAGCACTCAGATTTTTTGCGTGATTTTCGGGGAGACACAATCCATCCTTCGACTCTGGAGCTGATGTATGAGTTGGGAATTCTGGATGAGTTCCTGCGACGGCCGCATCAGGAGCTGGCAGAAGTAGGCGGCCAAATTGGCGACGTCCCCGTACCGATCGCTGACCTTTCGCATTTACCTACACACTGCAAGTTCATTGCGGTTATGCCGCAGTGGGAATTCCTGAATTTTATCGCCGAAAAAGCGAAAGCTTATCCGCAGTTCCATTTGCGCATGGAGTCGGAGGTTACCGACCTGATTGAAGAAAACGGACGCATCGCGGGAGTGCGCGCCAAAACTTCTCAAGGGAGTCTTTCTCCCGTCGAGCTGGAGGTACGCGCGGATCTGACCCTGGGAACGGATGGGCGGCATTCCATTGTGCGCGAGAAGGCTGGGTTGGAACTTATCGATCTCGGCGCTCCGATCGATGTTTTGTGGATGCGATTGTCGCGGCTGGCCAGCGATCCAAACGAAACGCTGGGACGTTTTCACCCAGGAAAAATTCTGGTGACGATTAACCGCGGCGACTATTGGCAGTGCGCATATGTGATTCCTAAGGGCGGCATTGAAGTGATCCGGCAACGAGGGTTGGCGGCGTTTCGCGAAGACATTGCCGAGATCGCTCCTTTTTTGCGGGAGCGCGCGGAAGAGCTGAAGGATTGGGACGATATTAAGTTGTTGACGGTTTCGGTCAATCGGTTGCGGGAGTGGTGGCGGGGTGGGCTTCTGTGTTTGGGAGATGCGGCGCATGCTATGTCTCCGGTGGGCGGGGTTGGGATTAATCTGGCCATACAGGATGCGGTTGCCGCCACGAATATTCTGGCGACGGAGTTGTTGCGAGGCCCGGTCAGCGATGAGCAGTTGAGCAAGGTGCAGGAGCGGCGCGAATTTCCTACGCGGATGACGCAGCGGCTCCAAGTATTTGCGCACAAGAATCTGTTAACGCCCGCGCTGAGCAACAAAACGCCGATGCAGCAGCTTCCGCTGGCCCTTCGGCTATTGCAGCAGTTTCCGATGTTGCGGCGGATTCCAGCGCGCGTGATTGGGATGGGATTTCGTCCGGAGCACGTGCGGACGACGCGGCAGAGTTGATCCGGTGGTTCGCGCATTTGTGAGTTTCTTTTCAGAAGTTCTATAGCAGTGCGGCTACTGAGCTGTGCTCAGCATAGACGGGCGGGGACGCCCGTCTCTCCACGAACAGATTTGGCTATTACACGCGGACAGGAGTGTCCGCGCTACACGGGCTACCGCGTTCACACTCTCTTAACAATCCTTCCGTATAGTTTCGCCTTTATTGGGAGACATTTGATATGGCTACTGCCACGCCTGTACTCGAATCAAAACTCAATCGGAATCCGGGAAAAATCGGGATGATCGGGTTTGGGATTGTCCTGCTGGTGGGGGTGATTTACTCGGCGTTTCATCTGCTCACAGATCTTCAAGCGTCGAGCAGCGCTTCGGTCACGGCATATGTTTTGTTGGGCATCGCACTGCTGGTGGCGCTGGGATTCGAGTTTGTAAACGGATTCCACGACACCGCGAATGCGGTGGCTACCGTCATCTACACGCATTCATTGGAGCCGCATATTGCGGTGGTTTGGTCCGGGTTCTGGAATTTTGTGGGCGTACTGACTTCGAGTGGGTTGGTGGCTTTTGGCATCATTTCTCTGTTGCCGGTCGAACTGATTTTGCAGGTAGGAAGTAAAGCCGGGTTCGCGATGGTTTTTGCATTGCTGGTCGCAGCCATCATCTGGAATCTTGGAACCTGGTATTTCGGTCTGCCGGCTTCGAGTTCCCACACTTTGATCGGCTCGATTATTGGAGTGGGGATCGCGAATCAGTTGATGTCCCCGAAAACGGGCACCAGTGGCGTAGATTGGGGGCAGGCGGCCAATATCGGAAAGTCTCTAGTGCTGTCTCCGATTGTCGGGTTCTTTGGCGCATTTCTTTTGTTATGGCTGATGAAGGCAGTGGTCAAGAACAAGGCGCTGTATGAGGCTCCAGTGGGAACCGAACCGCCGCCGTTCTGGATTCGGGCGCTTTTGTTGTTAACCTGCACAGGAGTAAGTTTCGCGCACGGATCGAACGATGGGCAGAAAGGGATGGGGCTCATCATGCTGATTCTGGTGGGAACCGTGCCTACGGCTTACGCATTGAACCACGCGATCACGCACAAAGACTCGGATGATTTCATTGCGGTTTCGCAGCAGGCCGGGGGGATTCTCTCCAAGTATGTCAGTCCAGATGCAGTGATCAGCGACGATCGGCAGGAAGTTACGGATTACGTTCGCACCAAGCAATTTACCCCCAATACCATGCTGGGGCTGCGCCAGTTGGTGACTGACATTGGCAACGAGACGGTGCTGTATGGGGAATTGGCCAAAATTCCGAATGAGAAGGTGCGAAACTTCCGCAATGATATGTATATCGCGAGCGAAGCGCTGCGGTTGATGAAGAAGACCAATAATCCGACGCTGAGCGCATCCGATTGGCAAGGTTTGGATAATTACAAGAGGCACGTGGACGCCGCGACGAGGTTCATCCCGACATGGGTGAAGGTCGCAGTTGCGATGGCGCTCGGGCTGGGCACTATGATCGGATGGAAGCGGATCGTGGTGACGGTCGGAGAGAAGATCGGCAAAGATCATCTTACGTACGGGCAGGGCGCGGCTGCGGAGATCACTGCAATGGTGACGATCGGCGCGGCGGACTGGTTTGGATTGCCGGTGAGTACAACGCACGTGCTGTCGTCGGGGATTGCGGGGACGATGGCGGCGAATCATTCCGGATTGCAATGGTCTACGGTGCGCAATCTGGCGATGGCTTGGGTGCTAACGCTGCCGGTTTCGATGATGCTGGCGGGATTTCTGTTCTGGGGATTTCGAAACATCTTCTGAAGCGTATGCCGATAACCTTTTGCGATAACCAACTGTTTCCCCTCCGCGTCCAATAGGTCTATAACGTGAAGTAGACGGGAGGGCGGAATGGATCGCAGAAAATTCCTGCTTGCGGGCTCCGCCGGAGTTGCTGGGGCCTGGGTCGGCTCAACAACTCTCGGCTCTCATATTCTTGGCTCCCCTGCTCCAGGGGAATGGTTGCCTAACTCGTGGGGATTCGACTGGGCGTTCGCTGTAGTGCCGCCGCTGGCGCAGAAAGTCAACGCCTTCGATACCGTGGAGTTGGGCAAGACTGGAATCCGCACCAGCCGTCTCGCCATGGGCACGGGCACTGTTGGAACCGGTCATCATTCCAATCAGACCGCGCTGGGCGTGAAGGGGCTGTCGGGTCTTCTATTGAATGGCTACGATCACGGGCTGCGATTTTTTGATTCGGCGGATACTTATGGGAGTCATCCGCATGTTGCCGAGGCGCTGAAGCATGTGCCGCGCGACAAGGTTACGGTGCTGACCAAGACTTTTTCTCGCGATCCGAAGTCGGCGCGGGAGGATCTTGACCGCTTCCGGCGCGAGCTCGGCGTCGACTACATCGACATCTGCCTGATGCATTGTCTGACTGAAGGCGATTGGACGGAGCGCTTCAGAGGCGTGATGGACGTGCTTTCTGAGGCGAAGGAAAAAGGGATCATTCGCGCGCATGGCTGTTCGTGTCATTCGATCGAAGCGCTACGCGTCGCCGCAAAGTCTCCCTGGGTTGAGGTGGATCTGGCGCGCATCAATCCGATTGGGTCACACATGGACGCATCGCCGCAGGAAGTTGTCGGCGTGTTGCGCGAGATGAAGGCGGCTGGGAAGGGCGTCATCGGCATGAAGATTCTGGGACAAGGCGATTTGCGCGGACGCGTGGATGATGCGATCCGATACGCGCTTTCGCTTGGAGTGCTTGATGCGTTCACCATTGGGGCTGAAAGCAAGGGCGAGCAGGACGAGCTGATTCGCCGCATTGCTGCTGCGTAATGGCCGCTAACTATGCGGAGTGCTTTACAGATATTCTCTCGAGTTTGTTCCTGACAAAAACCCCGTCCAAGCAGAACTTGGACGGGGTAACTTTTTAAGGGCATCGACGCTCAGTGTGAGCTCTTCAGCCTAGCGATCGAACGCGAAGTGGTCGACGCGGTTCTGTTGCCAGCATTGTTCGTTGTCTTCGGTGCAGAACGGCTTTTCTTTGCCATAGCTGACGGTTCGGATGCGAGCGGCTGGAACTCCTTCTTGTTCCAAAGTTCGCTTTACCGTTTCTGCCCGACTGGTTCCAAGGGCGATGTTGTATTCCTCTGATCCGCGATCGTCGCAGTGGCCCTCGACTAAGACTTTGATACTCGGATGCTGCGTGAGGAAGGCTTCGTTATTTTGGACTTTTGGTGCCTCGTCAGGGCGGATGACGTATTTGTCATAGTCGAAGAAGACATCCTTGACATTCCTGGCGAATAGTTCTTCATCGGTGGGTGAAGGTGTGGCAGCGGCGATTGGAGTGTTCACGGTGATGCGGGTGGAAGCCTCGTTGGTTCCTCCGGGGCCTTTAGCTACCAGGTCGTAGGTAGTCGATGAAGTTGGCACGACCGTTCTGGAGCCGGACGGAGGCAGCGTGCCTAGACCGGCGATGGTAATTTGATTGGCGTTGCTGGTTTGCCACGTCAGCACGCTGGATTGTCCCTGTTGAACTACGCTGGGGTTGGCTGCCAGAGTGGCGGTTGGCGCAGGGGTAGGCGCGGGCGGAGGTGGTGGCGTCACCTTGGCTGCCTTCTTGGCGCATCCTGCCAGAGACAACACGGTCGCGAGCGCTGCAATTGATGCTGATGTCTTTAGTCTTTGTTGCGTCATGTTATTAGTTCTCCTCTTAAGTTCAGCTCATTGGAAACGTCGAGTTGGTGGAGCAATGGATCGATACAACTCCGCCTAAGTCGCGAGATTTTTCTGTCGACTGGGATGTAGATCGATTTCTAGAGTGACACTGTGGAGAGAATCAGCAGCGAAGGATTGTGCTGGATTCGGACAACCGAAGCGAATAGAACTCTGTGTTTGAGAATGATAACCACGACAGAATGCAGGATAGAGATGAGAGCGATGAAATCTGGCCATTGCTTAGCGAACTTAGTGCGGCCTGCACTATGGCCATCCGCAGGCGAAATGCAGCCTGTGCGGCCAACAGGGCAGTAACTGGTCCGTGGACCACACAGTACGGGCCCTGCATGGCTGGGAAGAGAAAAATCATCAAAACGCAAACGACTGCCAGCACAGCCAGTTCGCATCCAATGCGGCCAGAAATCATTGAATTGCCATAGTTATTATATCGCACGCTTCGCGCTCTCGACGTAATCACTGGACTTAATGGCGGATTGATCTTTCGTGTGTTTGGGTTGTGCTTGCGGTGCATCGGGACATCCGCGCAACGCATTCTTTCTGCGTGAGATACTGAGATTATGGCGCTGCCGGATTTTACCCCTCGCGTGGGAAACGATCCCAAGTCAGTGGTGATTCACTTGACCACCGGGACGGGCATGGAAATTGAGTGGAAGGACGGACATCGGTCTGCCTATACGTTTGCGTTTTTGCGGGAAGCTTGTCCCTGTGCGCTTTGCGAGGATGAGCGCACGAAATCGGGACGCAAGGCCGGCGAGGCGGCGAAGTTGGCTCCGGGGGCTTTGCCTATGTTCAAGCCGGCGGTGAAAGCGTTGTCGGCGGAGGCTGTGGGCAAGTACGCGCTTAAGTTTGTCTGGAGCGATAAGCACGAGATGGGAATTTATTCCTGGTTTTACCTGCGGGAATTTTGTCCTTGCGCGGAGTGCGTGGCGGCGCGGTAACGTGGACGCGGGATGACTTTGGGGTGAATGAGGTCCTTCGCTCCGCTCAGGATGACAATGCTTGTTTATGGCTATACGCATTCGGCTAGCTGAGGCTTCTGATGTTCCAGCGCTTCGGGAGTTGATCGACGCTTCGGTGCGGGGATTGCAGGTGGGAGATTATTCTGCCGCGCAATTGGAGCGTGCGCTGCGGACGGTATATGGGGTGGACACCCAACTGATTTTGGATGGAACTTACTTTGCCGCGGAGGATATCGACGAGAAAGCGGAATCTTCGGGGCGAGAATCTTCAGGAACGGCTTTGCTTGTCGGTTGTGGTGGGTGGAGCAAGCGGAAAACTTTGTATGGTGGAGATCAGTTTGCGGGACGCGAGGATTCGTTGCTCGATCCGGTGACGGATGCGGCTAAGATTCGGGCGTTCTTTGTGCATCCGGAGCGGGCGCGGCGCGGGATTGGCGGCATGATTCTAGAAGCGTGTGAGGTTGCGGCTCGGGCGGCGGGATTTCGGCGGCTGGAGATGGGAGCGACGCTGACGGGCGTTCCTTTTTATAAGGCCAATGGGTATGTGGAGCTCGGGAGTGCAGATGTTGCCTTGGGCGATGGGCTGACGCTGCCGATTGTGCGGATGGGCAAGGACGCGTCGGATTCGTAAATCCTAACTCAAAAAAGTTCTAACTCCCATAGTACTGATCGTTATCCTGGTCGTTGGAATCTTCGGTTACGACTTCTTCCAGATATTGTTTCAGCAGTCTGTCTCCCTCACCTTCAAAATCCACGAACGTGATGCCGTTGCCGAATTGGGGATGATGGGTGACGACCTTCCCTCGAATGACGATAGCGTGGCCGTCAAGCCAGAGTGTAATCCGTACGGAACAACCTACGTTAAAAGGCATCATCATCTGGACGTAGCATCCACCGCGGCTAATGTCGGTGGTTTCGAAGCGCATGGGGACGTCAGTGCCTTCCGGGTGGATCTCGATTTGAACCTGGACGGTGTGGCGGGGATAGTGGCGCCGATCTAATGCCGTTGCGACTGGCGTGGAAGAATAGTCGTTGGATGAATTCATAGAAGGCATAAATTGGCTCCTGCGATCTGGTTCTTATAGAGGCTCTGGGGGAGAGATCGGCGGCGGGCTGGAGGAGATTAGGTGATTGCCGCAACGCGATAGTCACGAAGAGGAGGGGCCCAAACGCATATTTCCGGATCGATATGGTTTCAATTACGAACGGGAATCGGGAGGCTGTTTAGCCCCGTGAAAGGGCCGAGCTGCGCTCGGCTTGGACGGGCGAGCCACCCGTCCCTACACAAGAGTCCCTCCCCCGAATTACGGGGTTACTCCTAATTCGGTGTAGAGTTCGGCGGGGTTGTAGAGAACTCCATCTTTTACTACTACGACGGTCTTCCGGATATCGCTGATGTTGGTGGTGGGATCTCCATCGACGAGAACTAGGTCGGCTAGCTTGCCGGGAGCGATTGAACCCAAGTCTTTATCCATGCTCATGATGCGTGCGGCGTTCAGCGTCGCATCTTGCAGGACCTGCGCGGCGGGAATTCCGGCCTTGACGTCGAGTTCGAGTTCGCGATGGAGCGCGAATCCGGCCATGTTGTCGGTGCCGTCTTCGATGGAGAGGCCGGAGCGATAGAGGAGGCCGGTGAATTCGAGCATCTTGGCGAAAGATTTTTTGTAGGTGTCTTCCATGCCGGGAGGCGGAGTCATTCCGGCGGTGAGAAGGCCGCGGCGGACTTGCGCAGGGAGACGATTGGCGACGGTCAGAAACCCGGGAGAGATTTGGCCGGGAGGAGCCATATATTGATCCTCAAAAACGGTGAGGGTGAGATCGA
>Ga0209169_10001022_pt1 | contig 17190 bp, 11 predicted proteins | sample HubBroMetageWRM4_FD_188346 | JGI IMG/M metagenome (GOLD analysis project Ga0209169, IMG submission 188346) | Warmed soil microbial communities from the Hubbard Brook experimental Forest, New Hampshire - Hubbard Brook CCASE Soil Metagenome WRM 4... | ecosystem: Environmental > Terrestrial > Soil... | reverse complement strand
AGAAGCCACACGCACAATTTATGTCTTCGAGGCAGCAGGTGTGCAACTCGAATTGACGTTTTCTACTCCGGCGTTTCCTGAAGATCTGGACACATTATCGCGCCCCGTCACTTATCTCATCTGGCACATTCACGCGACTGATGGAAAAAAACACGAAGTGTCGGTTCTGCTGGATGTCGATCCGCGTATCGCCGTCGACCAGGAATATGAGCCCGTAGTCTGGGGCCGATCACGCGCCGGATCGCTCACTGTGCTCAACGTGGGGTCGCAAGAGCAGCGAGTGCTTGCGCGCTCAGGAGATAACCTGCGCATCGATTGGGGTTACTTCCACCTGGCGGTTCCAGAAGACGAGCACGCGGTCGTAGCGAATTCATCGGACGCGATAGAGAGTTTCCTGCATTCAGGCGCGTTGCCCACCACCGATAATCTCGATATGCCAAAGAGGGCGGAAGACGCGGCCCACTTAGCAGTACTCTTTCCCGCGAATATCATGCCATCAAACAGCGCGGAGATGCATGTGCTGCTCTCTTATACGCAAGGCTATGCGATTGAGTACATGCAGCGCAGGCTGCGTGAGTATTGGCAGAGAAATGGAGAGACCACCGAACAGATGCTCGAAGCTGCAGAAATTCAGTATGCGAATTTGGCGGAACGAGGTAAGCGATTTGACGCCGGGCTTCGAACTGCTCTGGAACATGCTGGTGGAAAAGATTATGCAGACCTTGCAATCCTCGCTTATCGCCAAACTCTCGCCGCCCACGCGCTCGTTGCCGATTTAGATGGCGCACCGCTTATGTTTCCTAAAGAAAATTTCAGCAACGGTTGTATTTCAACCGTGGACGTTCTCTATCCCTCGGCGCCTTTCTTTTTATTTATGAATCCAGCGTTGTTGGAGGCGCAGCTGAAACCGGTGCTGGATTATGCCATGCTGCCGCGCTGGAAATTTCCCTTTGCTCCGCACGATCTCGGAACCTACCCGCTGGCCAATGGGCAAGTCTATGGCGGAGGCGAGCGTACCGAAGACGACCAGATGCCGGTGGAAGAAAGCGGGAATCTGCTTATTTTGGTAGCCGCTCTGGGGCATGCGGAAGGGAATTGGCATGTGGCCGAACAATATTGGCCGTTGCTTACGAAGTGGGCCGACTATGTTGCGCAAAAGGGATTAGATCCAGAAAATCAGCTCTCCACGGATGACTTCGCCGGACATCTGGCCCACAACGCCAATCTCTCGATTAAAGCGATCGAAGGGCTGGGAGCATATGCCGCCATGGCGCGGGGCTTGGGCAAAACAAACGAAGCGACAAAGTTTGAAGCCCTCGCAAAAAAAATGGCTCGCCAGTGGGAGGTCATGGCAATCGAGGGAGATCACTACAAGCTGGCTTTCGACGCGCCCGGAACCTGGAGCCAGAAGTACAACCTGGTGTGGGATCAAATTCTGGGCCTTGATTTGTTCGATCCCAAGGTGAAGCGAACGGAATTAAGTTTTTATGCCGGGCATATAAATAAGTACGGCCTTCCGCTCGATAACCGCAAAGACTACACCAAGCTCGATTGGGAAATTTGGACGGCAACCTTAGCTGGCACGACAAAGAATGGATCAGCAACGCAATTCCAGTTGTTCATGGCGCCCATAGCCAAGTGGATAAACGAAACACCCACGCGTGTTCCCCTCACCGATTGGTATGACACAACATCTGGCAAACAGATGGGATTTCAGGCGAGATCCGTGGTGGGTGGTGTTTTTGTCAAGGCCCTCGCCGACCCCGAAGTCGTAGAGGAGTGGCGCGCCTTTGTGGTTTCTCAGACTCGTTGATGACTGATGCGCGAATACAGAGTTCAGGACGATTTCAGGATTTGGTACGAGACTGCATTGCCATGGCCACCAGCGTGCCGATCAGGATTACGGGGAAAAGCTGCCCAACCGAAGCCTCAGCGATGGTCAGCGAACGGGCAAAAGGGGAAAGCGGAGTGATCTCGCCACCGACAGTCGTGAGAGTGCAAAAGCTGAAATAGGTTAGCTTCGCGATGAGTTGATCGAAATCCATAGGAGCGCTGACGAAATTAAAGGAGCCGGGATAGAACTGTTCGGTTACCTGAAAAGCGGAAGCCCAGGCCATCCCGAGGAGCAGGTATGCACACACGCCACCCTGGATGCGGCTCCAGGTCACGGGGCCTCCCCGAAACATCACCATGAGTACGATGCGAACGTAAAGAAGCAAAGTAATCGTGGAGAGAATGCTGCCGAAGTGGTGTAGGAGCGGCACCGGGTGTAAGCGGCCCGCGGCCAGGAAGCACGCTGTCGTCAGTAGGAAAGCGATCAGCGAGAATTTTGCGATGCGGCTCTGCTCGACGGCAAGGACTCCGAAAACCATTAGAGACACGACGATTAACTCGAAGAAGATGCGCTCTGGGATGCCCGCTTCGCGGAGCGGCGTGATTACGAAGACAAGTACGACCAGCGAAATGGTGAGCAGAGTAAGCCCGAGGTCGCCGGACCAGAAGCCGCTCATTTGTAGTTGGAAGAATGTCTGTGGAGGCGGCGTTCTAGTTGTTGTCATCAAGACTTCCTCGAATCGGTATACGACGCTCAAGATGAGACCATCGAAATAAAGCGATCGAAATAAAATGAACAACAGTGCATTTCATCCCGAAAATGCCAAAATCGGGAAACGCATTCCTTTTGCGTGCCCCGCCTTTGACTCGGTGGAAGCACTACTCAACCTCCGACCAGTCGTCAGTCGGATTGTATTCCTGAATTGAGGCCGCGAGCTTCACCGTGTCAGGACCCAAGTCCCGCTCGTAGATCACGCCATTGGGTCCTGTCATAAAGGTTATGATGCCGGTTTCTTGTGCCCGTCCTGGATTCTCGTGGAGTAAATTATCCGGTAAGTTCGATGGGTTGGTAAAGGCGCTGAAATGAATGATCACTCCATGGAATCCCGTCTTTACAGAACTGCATTTTGGTCCACTGCTGACTTCGGTGTACAGTAGGTGTCGTCTTCGGAGGGCTAAGATGATCAGAAAAACAGCTTTCGCCTGCGTGCTGGCGTGCATGTGTATTTTGTTTTCTTTACCGGCAGCGGCGTTCGGTGATGAAACGCCCATGCATCATCATGATGCCAAGGATAATGAAAAGCTCGGCAGTGTTTCGTTTCCTATTTCCTGCGCGCCTGATTCGCAGAAGCCCTTCGAGCGCGGTGTCGCGCTCATGCATTCCTTCGGTTATGAAGAGGCCGAGGCCCAGTTCGTCGAGATCACGCAGAAAGATCCCACTTGCGCCATGGCGCACTGGGGAATCGCGTTGAGTTTGTTCCATCAGATATGGGAGCGCCCTGAAGAGCCGTCATTGAAGCGCGGCTGGAGCGAGATACAAACCGCTCAGAAGATCGGCGCGAAGACTGACCGTGAGCAGGGCTATATCGCGGCGCTAGCCGAGTTCTATCGCGACTACGCTACCCGCGATCATATGCAGCGTGCCGCCGCTTATTCGGACGCCATGGGCAAGCTCTATCAGAAGTATCCCAACGATTCTGAGGCGGGCGCGTTTTACGGTCTGTCGCTGTTGGCGGCTGAACCTCCAGGCGATAAATCACACGCGGCAAGAAAGAAAGCCGTCGCCGTGCTCAACCCGCTCTTCCTCAAGCAACCCGATCATCCAGGGCTTGCTCATTACATCATTCATGCCTGCGACACTCCTGACATGGCTCCCCTCGGACTTGATGCAGCGCGCCGGTATGCGGCCATCGCATCTTCCTCGGCGCACGCCGTTCATATGCCCAGTCACATATTTGCCCGGCTCGGCCTGTGGCAGGAAGATATTGACGCGAATCTAAAATCGGTGGCACTCGCTCATCCAGCCGGCGAGATGTACATGCACGGACATGAACTGCATGCCATGCATTTCCTCATCTACGCTTATCTACAAACTGGACAAGATGAAGCAGCGAAGCGCGTCGTGGATGATTCCAAGCAGATCGTAGCGAGCGCGTCCAAGACCGGCGACGACATGGGGATGATGCAGTATTACGGCTTCGCCACCGCTCATTTCCCCGCGCTTTACGATCTGGAGATGCATCACTGGTCCGATGTAGCTTTGCTCGAGCCTGCGCCCGGAGCCGCCCCTGATATGCAAAGTATTACTTACTGGGCGCGGACCATCGGCGCAGCTCAACAGGGAGACGCAGAAGCTACGCGCAGCAATGCGCAGAAATTCGATGCCGCGCAGGAAGCAACGCGCAAGACGAAGTACGCCTACACGCTCGACGGCCCAAATTTTCCAAAGGGAGAAGTGCATGCCTGGCTGGCTTTTGCCGAGAAAAAGAACGACGATGCGCTTCGTCAGATGCGCGAAGTAGCCGACCTGCAGGACAAAGTAGGGAAGCAAGAGGTCGACATTCCCGCCCGTGAGATGCTGGCCGATATGCTGCTCATGCTCAACCGTCCGACGGAAGCCCTGGCCGAATACGAGAGCGCACTGAAGACCGATCCCAATCGCTTTAACGGATTGGCCGGCGCTGCGCGTGCCGCGGAAATGGCGCACCAGTCGGAAAAAGCCAACACCTACTACGCTCAGTTACTCAAGAACTGTAACGACGGAAAAAACTCCGACCGTCCCGAGCTTGCCCGCGCAAAAACCATGGTGGCAAAGAACGGAATGTAGGCATACCGACTTCTATTTTGCTTTTGCCGGAGCTCTCATCACCGCAGGTAATGCAACCGCTGGTAGCGCGGTGAGTGATCCCTGTTGCTGGAGGGATCCCAGGAAAACACTGTAGTCATCTTCATCCAGCCACAGTAACTCTCCACCATTCGCCTGATAGATCACGACCGAGAAATCATTCTTTATACCGTCAAAAGCAATCGCAAACGGAATCGTATAGCGTCCGGCATTTGACCCGTCAGGCGCCGCTGTTCCCGAATATCGAACCGGGGAATCAGTCGGGTTGGCACCGAGAGCTATCCAGGGGTCGCTGGCAAGTCCGGTTCCTTTCAATGCCAAGCTCGTAACTGCTCCCTGACCGACAAAGTCAAATTCCCAACCGTCTCCCTCGCTCAGGAAGTTGTAATCCTGCGCTCCAAAAGCATAGTTACCTGTAAAGCTAGCCGTGTTAGTGTCGGTTTGCGGAATCAGAATCCCCGTGCCGTTAAGAGTTGTATCCAGGTCAGTAACCAGAGCGCCACCTAGCCCGCTGGTCGTGTTATTCGGATCATTCAGGTTGAGGTTGGGATCCGTCATATAGATTCCCAAATCGCTAACGTCTCCCAAATCTCCGGCAGCAATTGTCAGGCTACCGTATCCATTAGTCCCAATCGAATAGGTGCCCGAGATCGGTGCGGCCGTAACTGTGATGCCATTGTCCAGTTCATTGTCATCCGCAACGCCCTGGAATGTGCCACCGGCTGGACTCGTAGCAATCTGTCCCGCTGTCGCATAGAGAGCGCCAAACGAGTTGCTTGCGAAACCGAATACGGAGCTTCCCAGAGACGTGTTACCGAAAGTGCCGCTGCCTTGCCCATACGCCGAACCGACACCAGCGTCGTTAGCGTCGACGTCGATGATCCGTATAGCCTCTGGGCCAACGACGTAATAGTTGAGCGTAAGTTCTTTATCTCCGAAAGTAGTGCCGGGGATATTGCCCCGTCCGAAGGCATCCGCTGCATTTATTGTTCCGGAGAAGGATGTTCCGATCAGGACCGTTCCATTATCATTAGTATCGGCGGTACCACTAAAGGTAGTGCCGCCGATCGAGAATACGCCTCCATAAACAACCGGTAAGTAATTGAAGTCCACTCCGGTTAGAGTGAAGGCATAACCTCCGCTTAGAGTACTCGGAAGCGTTTGCAGGTCCATGCTTCCACTGGATGTTGCCGATCCATCAAACTGAATAACCAGCGCGTGATTCGTATTTACAAATTGGACACCGAGAGTTTCGGTCCCACTCACTCCCAGGTTCGCGTTGTTCGTGATCAGGGTAAGTGTTCCCTGGCCGGTATTAGGATCAACCGTCAGCGTCCCTCCTCCGATGCTGTCGCCGGAGGGCTGCGGGGAGGTGAATCCCAAGCCGTCGTTATAATCTTGTTCGCCGCCGAGCACGTTGCCATTTCCATCGAGGCTGACCGCGCCCGCGAGAGCGTAAAAATTGGGCCCGTTATTCGCTGCCTCCGACCCGTTCAGATAGAACGCATAGTTGACCGCTGTGTTGGTCAGGCTAAAATCCGCCGGCCCCGCATTACCTGCAACCGAAGCAGCGACCGTATAGGCACCGACAGTTCCATTTGCTGTGAACAGCGCCGACGTGGCCACGCCGTTCACGTCGGTGGTTGCGGTATTCAATCCACCCGCGAATGTGCCGCCCGCCCCTGTCTTTGGAGGCGTGAACGTCACTACTACGCCGCTAACCGGCGCTCCACCTGCAGTCACCGTCGCCACCAGCGGTGCTGCAAACGCAGCATTGACCGCTGCGGTTTGAGGGGTTCCACTCGTTGCCGCAATCGTTTCAGCCTGCGTCGTTGTGTTTGACAGCTTGAAGTTGATGGTTGTCGCGACTCCCGAAACCGAAGCCGTCACGCGATAATTTCCGGGCTTTGCATTCGCCGTGAACACCGGAGACATGGCCACGCCACTCGCATTAGTCGTCGCCGTCACCGTACTTACCGCGCCCGTAAAGGTACCACTCGCGCCTGCTGTTGGAGCTGTGAACGTTACTACCGCGCCACTTACTAGGTTGTTGTAACTGTCTTCCACCGTTGCAACCAGCGGCTCTGCAAACGCCGTGCTGATGGTCGTGGTTTGTGGCGTTCCGCTCGTCGCTGCGATCGATGCTGCCGGTCCCGATGTGTTCGTCAGACTGAAAGTGGTCGACGCCGACACTCCCGAGACGGTAGCGGTCACCGCATAAGTTCCGGCTGTTGTATTCGCCGTGAACGCCGGCGCGGTAGCCACGCCGCTCGAAGTGGCTGTTACTGTGACTGTGTTCGTACCACCCGCGAAAGTGCCGGTCGCTCCCGTTAGCGGAGCCGTGAATGTAACTAGCGCGCCGCTTATTGGTGATCCGCCCATCGTCACTGTTCCAACGAATGGCGATGCAAACGCCGCATTCACAGCCGCGCTTTGTGGTGTACCACTAGTCGGCGCGATCATTTCGGGAGGGTTGTTCACGCGCGCACTTCCGCAGCCGGGCAAAAAAGCGAGAGCGACGAAAATTAGCGCGGAACCGATCGCGCACAGTTTGAGCTTCATAGAGAGCCTCCCGCGTTGTGGCTGGCACGCTCGCGCGCCTGTGGCGACACGGGAAACCCGTGCTTGTTCCGGACGGCATAGACTTCATCGCCCACTTTTATAGTGCGAGCCAAGAATACTTGTCTGTCCTTAATCGTTTTCATCACGCCAGTTATTTCAACTTGTTGTCCTGCGGTGACAGAGAGAGAGCCCTTACCGCGCAAACCGAATCGACCCACGCTTGCATCCACTGGACCGGAGGGAGTTGCGAGCAGCAAATGAGAACCCATAATCATTCCCTTGGAGGGCTTCGCGAGCACACTCGACACCGTGCCACTCAGCGTGACTTCCCGGGAGGCGTCGTATCCGAACGGCCCGGCAACCTTCGTCGTCTCGGTCGTCTGCGCTTCGCCTGCCGCTGTCTGCGCCTGAACTGACGATTGTGCGATCAGGGATACGAAGGCCATCGTGCATATACCTGCGCATAGTCCAGCGGATAGTCCCGCGAATAGCCGTTTCATCGATATGCCTCCGAGTTGAGTGTTCGACCGTAATTTTTGGTGTGGAGCTCTTCGTAAAAATCTCTGCGCGAAAATCGCTGGCTATTCCCGATACCTAGAATGTCAACCTCGCTCCCAACTGCCCGATGCGCGGCGCAGCGCCACGAAAAGTACCGGTCGTGGTGATCTGCCCGAAATCTTGAGGATTATTAATGTTGGTAGCATTGTCGAGGAACGTGGGTTGCGCGAACTCCGGACGATTCAGAACGTTGAAGTACTCCACACGTAATTCCAGGCTCACACGCTCAGTGATGGCCGTGGTCTTTGCCAGAGCGACGTCAATATTGAACAGGCCGGGCCCGCGCAGCGTATTGCGCGCCAGACCATAAGTACGATCGGACGGATTGTTGACCGGATCAATCAACGGGAAACATGGATTTGTTCCTTCGAAGTACGGAGTGTTCTCCAGAGGAATATTGGAAAAACTGTTGGGATTGAAATCGAAGTTGCCGGTGACGGGGGTGGTGCTGATTTGGCAGGCCCCGGTGGCAGAGTTTGTGCCGTAAGTGTTCACATTGATTGTGCGTTGGTGACGGGGATCATACTGAGTGATCGGGCCGATAACCGCCGCATGGGAAAAGTAGGGATCGCCCAGACCTGAACTGCCCGGATTCAGCGGGTCGTAGGTATCCGGCAAGCTAGCGGAAATGTCGAACGGAAATCCGCTGCGCCAGGTCACGATGGGATAGAGGCTCCAGCCTTTGGTCAGACGCTTGGGCCCGTTAGCCCAAGCGCGCTCGAAAGGCAAATCCCAACCGCCGCTGAAACTGATGCGGTTACGGACGTCGCTGTCTCCAGACGCATAGAACTTGCCGGGGTCGTTGGCTGGAACACCGTCATTGCGCTGTTGAAATCCAGAAGCATTATCCAGGTTGTGGCCGTATGTGTACGCGAAAGTGAAATAAGCGATGCCCAGCCTGGAGTTCTTCGGCTGACGCGTCAAGCTCGCTTCGAGCGCATTGTAGTTTGCGTTCGAGACATTCTGAAATTCGGGGAGTGTTCCGAAACAGATTGTACCGACGGAAGGTCCGCAAACGTTGTTGCCCGTCAAATTGAGCACGCGGTTATAGCTTCCCAGCACCATTGGGTTGATGTCTTTCAAAGAGGTCATGCCGTGCGACGAACTGCCCACGTAATTTGTCTCCAAAACCGTATCGGCAAAAAGATTCCGCTGCAGACTCAAGTTGAATTGGTAGACATAAGGCGTGCGCAGATGCGGATCAACCAAGTAGACAAATCCCGTACTGTTGATCGGCAAAAAAGGTCCAAAGTCGACGTTGGATGGAGGCGGTCTCGAAGGAAATGTGTTCTGCACGCCCGCAGTGCCAAACGGATCCGCCATGGCGCTTGACGCACCGGAACCGGAATAATTATTGAAGAAAAAGCCGGCATTGCTGACGAAAGGCGGCTGTCCGTTATATTGAAGGTTATCTTCGCCTTTCAGGATGTCGTAGAAAATTCCGATACCTCCCCGAAGGCTGGTTTTGCCATCACCCTTCGGATCGAAGGCAAAACCGAAGCGAGGCGCAAAGTTCTTTTTGTCGGGGAAATTGGTGCCCCATGGAGCCCCAGGATCGCCAGGAAATACCACTCCGAGAGGCGCATTGGGAAACCGCGTTGATTGCTCGCCCGGAATTACGCTGAAGAGGCGTCCCTGTGTGTCCGACTTGGGCGTGTTGTATTCATAGCGTAGCCCCATAGTCAGCACCAGATTCTTGCTGACATGCCACTCATCCTGGCCAAAGACATACGTGCTCTTGCTGCGAATATTGGAAGGAGCGTTGGCTCCTTGAAAGTAAGCATCCGGAATGCCCAGCAGGAAATCGGCGTATGCGTTTCCCGTAGCGACGCTCGTACCGGTATAAAAATCAAACTCGCCGTTTGTGTAGTAGGCATAAACCAGATTCTCCTGGTAAGGAGAGAAACCGGCACCGAATTTCCAGTTGTGTTTTCCCTTGGTCCAGGAGAGCGCGTCTGTCCACGAAAACGTATTTTCAATGTAGCGTGTGGGACCATTCTCGCTGGGCCCGATCTGAAGGCCGGTATCGAAATATATGTTGGTGGGGCCTGTGGCGATGTCCGGAGTAATACCGATACCTAGCTCAGGCCCAGTGGGTAGGTGATTTCCAGGCTCATCCTGCAGGAAATTGCTGCGATGGGTCACAAAGTGAAATTCGTTGAGCACTGTCGGAGAAATGACCCGCGTATAGCCAATATTGACGAAGTAATAGTTGGCCGTTGTAAGGCTGGGAAACCCGGGTACGGTGGCATACGGGAACGGATTCGAAGAAGGCGTGCGGTTGAAGCCTATCGTGGCCGAAAGCTTGTCTTTGCTGTTGAGATTGAAATCAAACTTGGTGGTCAATTCGTCGGCGTTGGTATATTCGCCCAGTGATGCAGAAAAAATACCGGTGGGGGTGCTGGGGATGAACTTATCATTGATATAGGTCTGGGAAATGCTATTGATCGCGCTGGGAGCGATAATAGCCTGGGCCGCCTGGGCCGGGTCAGGTTGGAAGAACGGATTCGCTTCCAGGAAAGCCGCAACGCCGGGATCAGGACCTCCATTCACAGCTTCCGAAAAATCCCCCGTCAATTCCTGCGGAGTAAAAACGGGAATCGAATTATCGGGTATGGATTGCACCTGTCGTTGGCCCTGATAGGCAACGAAGAAAAAGGCTTTGTCTTTAAAAATCGGTCCGCCAAAAGTGCCGCCAAACTGATTACGCTTCAGATCAAGCCGGGGAAGCTCGGGGGATTGGTCTTTATTGAAGTAATCATTAGCATCCAGCGCGCGGTTTCGCAAGAACTCAAACCCACTGCCGTGGAACTGATTGGTGCCCGACTTCACCACCACGCTGATAATGCCGCCACCGTTGCGGCCATATTCCGCCGTGTAATTGCTGGTGAGCAAGCGAAACTCTGCAATCGAATCGGGATTTGGATCGAGCAGATTGCTGTTATCGAGCAGATCGTTGTTGAGTCCGCCATCCAGCAGAAATGTGACTGAATCGGTACGTCCACCGGCAATGCTGTAATTTCCTGCGCCGGCATTATCGTCATTGCTCTCAGTTACACCGGGCTGCAGCAGAGCGAGATCGAGAGTATCCCGCCCGTTGAGCGGCATGTTGGTCAGCGTTCGTCCTGTGATCGACTGACCCAGAGTCGGATTAACGGTTTCAACCGGTGCCGCCTCGGCTCCGACATCGACAGACTGATTCGCCGCGCCCACTTCCATCTTGACGTCGATGCGGAGCGCCTGATTGATCAGCAATTTTTGTTCGCCGCTGATCACCGTGCGAAACCCAGCATGTTCAGTGGTCACCTTATAATTTCCGATGGGGAGCGCCAGTACCTGAAAATATCCCTCTTTGTTCGTGGTTGCAGTGCGCGCGTCTTTAGTCGCCGTGTTGGTCACGGTGATCTGCGCATCGGGAATCACGGCTCCCTGCTGGTCATAAACCGTTCCGAAGACTCTGCCGCCCGTATCCTGAGCCACAGACACGAGTGAACCCGCGGTCACAACCAGCAACAACAGTACAACCCTGGGGAATTTCATTCAGGTCTCCTCAACTGCAACGCTTCAACTTGAACTCTCAGCAACGTGGATCGGGAACGTGGGCGGATTGCCAGCTAGATTACAAGCAGGAAGATCACAGGCCAGCTTCGAGCTTGCCGGCGTCGACCAGAAAGCGCCTTCGCTCAAAAGCGCTCGCACAAGGATGGAAATGGTGACAACGACTGCTCATGGCTACCTTGGGCCCAAACTTCTAGCCACGGAGTCTCGCAGGGAATGAGGCCGAAGTCAACGGCAATAGCGCAAATTTGCCACGTAAAGATTGGTCAACAAGATTGGTCAATAAACGTTTAGTCAATAGATGGCATGATCAGGCTGCGTGCTGTCGATGTTGCCTTTCTCAACGGAGAGAAAATAGACCGTTCCGCCATCGCCCGTCCATGACCCGAGATCAAAGTGGCCGCCCGCAGGAACTCTATAGACACTGATTTTCCGGAAGGTGAGAGGCTGGCCGATTTTGCAAATATCAGGCGCGAGGGTAGGCCGCAGAAAATATGCACCTTTTCCGTTTCCCACCACAGTTCCCGTGCCATCGGCCTCGACCAGAACCGCGGATTTTTCATCAATCGCAACTTCGCGCGGAGATTTCGACCATCCGTCTTGCATGATGCGAGCCAGAAAGCCCAATGTGCGGCCCATGCGATCACGTTTAGCGAAATGCGAATCGGTGAGCAGGTTTTCCAGATGCGGAACTTTTAGAAATCCCCGCACCAGGGTTACCCGCTCATAATAAGGATTGGGCAGAACATCTGTTGAAGCAAGGTCAGGCCCATCGGGCTTGTCGCCGAGCGCGCCATAGACAAATTCGCCCAGCACAGCAAGGCCGGCACTGGTACCGCCGATCGGCTTGCCGGCGGCAATATTTGCATTGATCGCGTTCTGAACGGGTGTATCTTTCCAGTCGCGGAGATAGTTGGCTTGATCTCCGCCAGCAATGAATATCACCTCCGCGCGGAGAATAATTTCCGCCACCGTGGGGTCCTGTGCTGCCTCGCGATTGGGAAGAATAAGCGTTGCCACCGAGTTCGCTTTGCACAATCCGTTGACATAGGAGTTGTAGTCGTCGTCTCCGGTCGCACGCAAAATCAGGAAATCGCCACCGTTGCCCTTCTGGCAAAGCCAGCGAAAAGCGTCGTCCAGGTCGGTGCCGCCGCCCATCATGGCGATGCCGGCACGGGGTTTAGTTTGTATGTCATCCTTATTTCCAATGCGAAAATATCGATAGGATGCAGCATGAGCAAGACTCGCAGCTAGCCACAAAGTCAGTAAGACAAGAGATAGTCGATTGGCGTTCATTTTCCCAATCACTATACCGGAAGGCTGAAGTAGCAACGGCAGTTCGCTTATCTCCGCTCAGCCTCTGCCGCGGAATTGAATGATTTGCCGCCGATCCCGCTTGGATGGCCTGCCTGCGGGCAACTCTTCGAACTGATTCATAGCCCGACGCTCCGCTGCGACCTTCAGGCGTAGCTCGCGGCTCGCCTCCGTTTCGCGGTAGAGCGTTTGCGCAACCGAAGCCGGGCCGCGAACCTCGCTGAGAAGCAGGACTTCCACCTGAAAATCACCACCATCGTTAGTCACCCGCAGCATGTCTCCAATCCGGACATCACGCGCAGCTTTGGCAGGTTGCCCGTTGGACTGAATCCTGCCGAGCTCACAGGCTCGCGCTGCCAATGATCGTGTCTTGAAGAATCTCGCTGCCCAGAGCCACTTGTCGATTCTTACGGAGACCATGATCTACTGCTCCACCAAAGATTGTAAGTGTGGAGCGTCTCCCTCCGGTTGCGAATAACGCTGCCGGATGAACTGATTCATGGGTTCGGAATAAAATCGGGCAACCACTTCGCCGAGGAGACCCGCTAAGAAAATGACAGCCAGGAACAACGCCGGCACGGCGCTCATAGGTTTCCCGGCCAGAACGAAGAGTTGAAACAGACCGAAAACGATAAACATGTGCGTGAGATAGACCTCGTAGCTGCGCTGGCCCAGATTCAAAAGGGGATTCATGAAACGCGGACTCCTCCACTTCGTCTGCGTAACCACTGCGATGACCATGCAGGTACCGACCGCAAGGATGGTCATATCCAGACCGCTTCGAGCCAGACCCCAGGCTTCAACTCGAATCGAAAAGCCCAAAATCAAAATCAAGAGAGCAGACCCGACGATGGCAAGTATCCAAACAGCGCGACAGGAGAAACGAAATCGTGAGAGCAAAAGCGCCGTAAGACAGCCAAGGGCAATGGCGTCCATCCCTCCCAGGTAGGAATACTCTTTCCAAACCTCATTGCCGTGAGTGAGCACCGTGCGTGCGAATGGTCCCATCACGACCAGGCCCAAGAGCAGCACTATAAGCATCTTTCCACGGCCGAGGAACCGCGCAACTAGCGGAAAGAAGAGATAGAAAATTTCTTCCACGGAAAGCGACCACAAAATATCCCAACTGCCTGGCAGGTATCCGCTCCGAGCCTCCAGCACGTTGACATGGAAGGGTGAGTGCCGCGAAGAGCGCTCGTCCAAGGCCCCCAGTTTTTGCGGAGACAACGAAGTACTTAACGTGAGCGAAGTGAAGCAGGCTTAGCACGGCCAACAGCGAGAGTAGCAATGGCACAATGCGAGCAAAACGCATCAGGTAGAAGCCGCGCAAGCTGACACGAGACAGCGATCCCCAGCGCCTGAGGGTTGTTGCCGTGATGAGGAAGCCTGAGACCGCGAAGAATATCTGAACGCCAAACTGGCCATTCCACACCAGCGACGACACAAGCTGTTTGGGTAGGCCATTGGTGTAAGGTACTTCGGCGCCCAGCAGGCGCATGTTGACGTGATTCATCAACACAAAGAAGATGGCAATACCGCGGAGCAGATCAACGCCGTCGATTCTCCCGCTGCCGCGCTGAGTGTTTGAGGCCTCGATGGAGGTCACGACTCATTATGCATTAGAGAATTGCGGGAGGAGAATATGCGGCAATATGCCGGGTTATCGCGGTGCTCAGTTCAAGCCTCAAGCCTATGCGGCGGCTTTAAACAATTTCGCAAGGCTGTCGATATCGGCCATACCTGCGTCACCAATGACGAAATAACGAAGGCCGCCTTGACTCCATGTCTCCATATTAAAAGGCAATTTCTTCGGAGACAGAGTGTTCTCGCGCAAGCTGGCTGGCAATTTCAACTCCTGAAATATGAATACAGAAATGTGATGCTTCCGCACATCATAGATCAGCTGTGCCCCGGGCGTTTGGTCAAGATAGGTCATCCGGCCTCCGAGCAGAGAGAATTCTGAGTTCTGCAGCTCCGGCAAATTGAAGGCAAATGGAATCTTTCCCTGGAACCACGGCTTCACAGTGTGTCGGTCCGTAGAAATCACATCTACCGGCGACGAACTGGCCAGCGTCGCTACGTGCAAGTCAGCAATTTCGCCAAAGGCCTGATCTCGCAAGGCCTGATCTCGTGAAGCCTGCTCTCTGCCGGATAGTATTCTGTAGCTTGAAGTCACTCCGACGACCGCCAAGATAATTCCGAGGACAGCTACCGAAGCTAGCATCCATCCCAGCTGGAAATTGCGCTGCGGCTTAGCTGCAATGCTCTGCTGTATCCGTCTCCGAAACTCGGCGCTGGGAGTAAAGCGCGTGCCCGCGACATGAATCGCACGTTTCATCTGTACACGCGTAAGAGCATCCGCCGCGCAAGACGGACAGCTCCGGACATGAGCGTCGAACGCGCGCATTTCCTCGTCCGGAAGCTCACCGTCGAGGTAGGTACCGAGTTTTGTCTTCCAAGCTTCGCAAACCATAGCTGACCCTATTGATCCGTAATCCCTTTAACTCGTCCTCTGAAACTGCGGCCGCAAGCTATCCCGCAATATTTTCCTAGCGCGCGACAACCGCGACATCACAGTGCCGATCGGAATGGAAAGAGTCTCCGCAATCTCCTGATACGACATTTCCTCCACTTCGCATAGAAGTAAGATCTCTCGAAAATGCACCGGCAAGTCGGCGATGGCACTCTGCACCAGTTGAGAGTTAGAGTTTTTCATCAAAATCGTTTCAGGAGTGTCATTCTCAACTGCTCGTTCTGGTCCGTCCTCCTCCGAATCAAGAGGGATAGTCGAAGTCGCTTTCAGTCCTGTGCGCGAGGTTAAGAACGTGTTCCGTAAGATGCGATACATCCATGCCCGAAAATTGGTTCCTAATTGGAAAGAGGAAAAACCTTTCAACGCCTTTGTGTAAGTTTCCTGAACCAGGTCTTCAGCCTCATCACGATTCTGCGTCAACCAATGGGCGAAGTTGTACAACTGATCGAAAAGTGGCATCGCCATTTCTTCGAACAAATCGGATTGAGGGCCTGCTCCCGACATCCCCATAAGGTTAAACTAGCCAGTAGCTCTTTTATTCCCCATCCATACAATATTTCCGAGCGGCAATAAAACGCCATCGGTTTAGTTATGCGCACGAGCGCTAAAATCGCGGAAGATGGGTGATGAGATGCAGGGAAAAATCCGAAATTTTAACCGGGCGTCTGATGTAAACTTTAGCGCTCCGAGAGATCATGAGCGCTCAGACCCAGATCGCTGAACTTCAGGACGAGCCAGACATTCCGCGCTGGAGTCTTGGCCTGCGCGTCGCCTTTCGTTTCTGCTTCGTCTATTTCGGACTGTATTGCCTTTGCACGCAAATCGTCGGCGGCCTGATTTCCGTCCCCAAGATGGAAGCGATCGATCCTTCAGGGCTCTGGCCGATAAAACAAGTCACCTTCTGGACCGCCGCTCATATTTTCCACGCCAAACTCCCGCTGGTTTTCTCAGGCAGCGGCAGCGGCGACAAAACCTTTGACTGGGTTTTGACGTTCTGCCTGCTGGTCGTCGCCGCGATGGCAACGGCGATCTGGTCGGTTCTCGACCGCCGGAGCAAGAACTACGTCACGCTCTACAAATGGTTTCGACTCTTCATTCGTTTTGCGCTCGCCTCACAACTGGTTGGGTATGGAATGGCAAAACTCATTCCATTGCAAATGCCTTTCCCGTATCTCACCAGATTGATCGAGCCCTTCGGTAACTTTTCTCCGATGGGAGTTTTGTGGTCTTCGATCGGAGCCTCTCCGGCGTATGAAATGTTTGCTGGCTCTGCTGAAATGCTCGGAGGAATCCTACTCATCATCCCCCGGACAACGATGCTCGGCGCACTTGTTTGCGTAGCTGACATGACCCAGGTCTTCATGCTCAACATGACCTATGACGTCCCAGTAAAACTGTTTTCGTTCCACCTGTTGCTGATGGCCTTGTTCCTGCTTGCACCTGAATTCCAACGTCTAGCCGATTTCTTCCTCCGTAATCGTACTGTCGCGCCTTCTACACAACCTCAACTTTTCAAGGCGCGCCGCGCCAATCTCATCGCGATCGCGGCCCAGTTTGCCTTTGGCGTTTGGATGATCGGGACTGCAGTCTACGGTGGTTGGGGCGATTGGCACACTTACGGCGGCGGTAGTCCCAAATCGCCACTCTACGGCATTTGGAATGTGGACGAACTTTCCATTGATGGCCAAATCCGCTCGCCCCTGCTCAACGATTACGGTCGTTGGCGTCGCGCCATCTTTGATTTCCCAGAGGCGATGGCCTTTCAGCGTATGGACGATTCGTTCGCATATTATGGAGTCTCAATCAACGTCAACGACAACACGCTTGTATTGAAGAAATCCAGCGACAAGAATTTCAAAAGTAACTTTACCTTTCAGCGCCCGGCTCCAGATCAATTGATTCTCGATGGCGAAATGGGGGACCACAAGATGCGCATGCAACTGCATCTCGTAGACCGCAGCAGATTCTTACTCGTCAACCGTGGATT
>Ga0209169_10001020_pt1 | contig 17194 bp, 11 predicted proteins | sample HubBroMetageWRM4_FD_188346 | JGI IMG/M metagenome (GOLD analysis project Ga0209169, IMG submission 188346) | Warmed soil microbial communities from the Hubbard Brook experimental Forest, New Hampshire - Hubbard Brook CCASE Soil Metagenome WRM 4... | ecosystem: Environmental > Terrestrial > Soil... | reverse complement strand
AGAAGCCAGAAGACCAGCAAGATCAGCGGCAGAAAACTTAGGAAGACCAACGCGCCCGTCTTCTGCAAGAAAGCGGGAAATAGTTGTTGCCGTGCCAGAAATATCGACGCCGCGGCGATGAACAGCGCGAAGCACATGCGCCAGAGATGGCGGGCGAGCCGTTGTGTACCGGCGATACCGCCGCGCACAAGCATGCGGACGTCTCCCACGAAAGCCAGCGCAGCCACGGAGCCGAAAATAAAGTAGGGCCACGGGGGATAGTCATACTTGATCCCCGTTGGACTCATCGCCGCTTCGAATCCAAATGTCACCTCGGCAATGGCAACGCCCAGGACAAGCAAAAGCGCAGCCCAGTCAAAAATGCCGGGAGATCCCTCCGCGCGCCGTGCCGTCATCCAGGCCGTGGCCACCAGGTAGAACGTCAGAGCGCCTCCCAGAATGTTGCCCGGCTGATGCTTCATGATCGCCAGATACGTTCCGGTCGAGGAGAGGCAAAGCATCGATACGACAAACACCAGTCCAGCAATGGCGTGCCGGCGCGAACCCTTGCGCAGAAACACGGCAACAAATCCCGAAAGCATTCCGGCCGTGCCCGAGACGATATGAAGAAGCAGCATTGGTGAGTGCGGCATATCAACTCCCCATGGCTTTCAGGAAAATATCTTCCAGCGTGTCGCGGCGGAAATTGAGCCGGCGAATCCGCACCTGGCGCTCCGCCGCGATGCGATAAATGTCGCGAACTTCGACTCCGTCGGCGAGAATCATTTTCAGCCGGTTCGCCGTGACCGCGCATTCGCAGCCCAGCTTCTCGATCGCCGCGGTAAAGTCGCCGTTGGCCCCGTAGGTTTCCAGCTCCAGGAATCTCTTATTGGCCTTGCGCTCTTCTTCCAGGTTCGAATAATGCGCGACCCGCCCCTGATTCAGGATCAACACTTCCTCGCACGTGTCCTCGACGTCGCGCAGCAGGTGCGAGCACAGCACAATCTGCAACTGTTGGCTGTCGCGAATGTCGGCGATCATGCGGATCATCCTCTGCCGCGCCGACGGATCGAGACCGTTGGTCGGCTCGTCGAGAATCAGTAGCTTCGGCCCATGGGCGATCGCCTGCGCCAGCTTCGCCAGTTGCTTCATGCCGAGCGAGTACGTGCCCAGCTCGCGATAGCGCGCCTCCGCCAGCCCTACCTGAAATAAAGCTTCGTGCGCGCGCTCCAGCGCCGCGGAAGCAGGCAGGCCGCAGAGTTCCGCCATCATCTGCACAAAAGAGACCGCGCTCATCTTCGAGATGAACGCGTCATTCTCCGGCATGTAGCCGACCAGGCTGCGAATGCGGCGTGTCTCGGTTCGAATGTCGGATCCCAGCACACGGGCCGATCCCGACGTCGGCTTGTAGAAGCCCAGAAGCGTATTGATCAGCGTCGATTTGCCGGCGCCATTAGGGCCGAGCAGCCCGATCGCGCGCCCGCGCAGCGAACAGGTCAGCTCCTTCAGAATGTCGCGCTTGCCGAAGCGCACCGACAATCCCTGCAGTTCAATGACCGGCGTTTGCGGAGCAGCAGCCGTCGACCCACTGGTGGCGTCTGCTGCTCCGGGTTGGATGGCTGTGCTCATTCGCTAACGATGGACTAATGTGTCGCCGTCGAACCAGGTTGATTCATCATTGTGGCCGGATTCAGAAACATCTGCGTCGGGATCGGACCGCCCTGCCCCAGCGTCATCAGCGTACCGAGATCGAAGCCCATGAAGCCACTATTGCTTGCCACCACAATGCGGTCCGGCTCGCCGTAGGCGTAAATCAATCCGGGTGCGGTGTTGGCCTGAAGCATAGCGATTGACTGTTGCTGTTGCGCCGTAAGTGTGCCGACGGTCTTGATCTGATCCACCAGCGGCCCGACCACCGGACCAATGTTGTGATAGAAGATCGCCGAAAAATTCGTGTAGCCGTCGCTGGGCAGAAGCGCCTGAAAAGCTTGCGAGTGGGCCAGGCTATTGCCGCTTTGTCGGTCTTGAATCGCCCGCGAAAGCGTGCTGATATCCGGTCCAGCGATCAGATAACTGTCCACGTAGGTGTAATCGATTTCCAGATTTGGCTGTTCCGAATTATGCAGCGTGTAATAAATCTGCGAGCCAACCTGCTGCTGCGCCAGTTGGAACGAACCTTTGGAACCGCCCGTCTCCCGGTTGAAACTTGCGATCAGCTTGCCGATGGTCGATTGCAGAGTCGCCGGATCGTACACTTCCAGAATTACCTTCCACCGCGGAGTCGGCAGCACCGGACCATCGAACGCGAACGTCACTTCCCCGCCTAGAGGCGCGGCGATGTCATCCACCAGCCGCACACCGGTCTTGCTTTCGAACTCTGCCAGGTGTTGCTGGAAGTTCTGATCGCCGCTGCCGACCATCTGGAACATCTCTTCCACAATGCTCTTCGGATTCTTGATGACCAGCGAACTAACCATGCTCGCGTCCGGCGAAACGAACTCCAGGCCGCCCATGGAAGCCGGCGCAGCCAGCCACGACGCAACTCCGCGCCGCTCCGAGGCAAAGGTCAATGCCGCCTGATTTTCCGTCTTGCCTCCGACCTCACGCCGTTCCAGCATCAGATATCGCACGTCTTCCATCCCCTGCGGGAGCTTGCGGTCGCTGCCATCATGTACGTGTTGCGCAACAATTTGTTCCATATCCGCGCAGAAAACCCAGCCCGCGCCTTGCTGGTAGGCATGAAGCAAATGCTGGTAAAGAGGAGTTTCCGTGAAATGGCTTGCGCCGGATTCCTGCATCCGCCCCACCGTCCGCTGCAACTCCCCAAGATCGGGACTCGCAACCAGCACGCCATTGTTCACATAAACCAGAAACGGATGATTCGTCGTCTGCGGCACCGCCGACAAATCATGCACGATCTGCATGGAGCCGGGCGCGGGCCCGGTGCCGTTGTAATGCTTCATCTGGCCTTGCAGAAAATCTTCCAGTCCGGCTTGGCGAACCCGGGCCAGCATGATGGGCGCACTATCGTTCGCACCCTCCTTGGCCACGGCAAATACAATCTCGTCCCCCAGATAGCTGCTGAAAGTTTTCAGCTGGTTCATCACATCGGTAAGCTTCGGCCCTTTTCCGCGCTGCTGTTCATTCCACCAGCTGCGTAGCGCCGGACTCTGCTGCAGCCGCTCCTGGAAAATTTGGCTGGCTTCGCCCAAAGTCGACCCGAGATTGGGAATCGCGGCATAGACCACCGTATTGTCGGGAACATAAGGCAGCAGGTCGGAGCTGTAGCGCAATCCAGGTCCCTGAATTGCCTCAACCTGTTTCTGCAACAGCGCAAAGTCTCCCAACAGGGCCAGATACTTCGCCGAATTCCGGCTCCACGCAATCTCATTCTGGATGGGAACCTTGGCCAGGCTCGAACTGGAAGTCTGCTCGTCGCCCGCGCGCAGGTCGGTCGTCTGATCACCCGCAGCCACTCGAACCACGCCTTCGATCACGGCCACGCGAGAGCCCTTCGTTCCATGGTTCACCGAGAAGATTGTCCCCTTCACCGATACCAGGCAATCGTCGGTGGCAACATAAAGCCGTCCCGTCCGCTGCTTCGCGGCCTGTACGATAATGTGCCCGCCACCTAACCGGATCGTCGTGCCCTTCCATTGCCGGGACACGGAAAGATCGGAACGCTCGCTCATTTCCACCAGCGATCCATCCAGCAGGCGGACCACCGCGTTCGAACCCTTCGCCGTGCGGATTTCATCCCCATTGCGAATCTGATAGCCCGCGGGAATCAGCCGCACCTGATCGTCCACCACTGCATAGAGCGAACCATCCACATTCTGCACTGAGCCGCGGACCACATGCTGGCCGGGGAAAGAACCATTCCACAGCGCGAACGTTGCCGCCGCCACCACCGCGACCGCAGCTGCACTCATCGCCCAGCGCCACACCGGAAAACCGTGGGACGCGGTCTTCGTTGGTCGATCCGTCTGCCGATCCGCTTGCGCTGAAAGCTGCAGTACGATCTGCATCTCACCGCGACGGGCCTGCTCCACCGCACGCCGGCACGCGACGCACTGGTGAACGTGATCCTGGAACAGCAACCCGCGCGCCTCCGGCAGCGCCTTCTCCAGATACGCGGGAATGAGCGCCTGAAAATCTTCGCAGCTGCGAAGCTTCTGCACGCTGAACTGCGCCGACGGCGACGCGGAAAGCGAATTCCATACCCGGTCGCTGGCCTCGGCAACCACGCGGTCGTCGATTGCTTCGTTGCGAATGTCCGAAAGTAGCCGGTCAAATTTATGATCGCTCATGATCTGTCTCCTGGTTCTACGAATGAAGGTATGGACGAAGTTCTTTGCGAAGCTGCAGGCGGGTGCGATGTACGATCACCGCCACGCGCACCTGTGAAATTCCGAGCGTCTGCGCAATCTCCTGGTTACTGAAACCCTCCAGAAAGCGCAGCGCGAAGATTTCCGCCTGCATGGGTTTCAACCCGGCGATGGCCCGGCTCAAGATCCCACGGAGCCCGGAAACATCGATCTGCATCGGGGCAGCGGGCATCAGTCCCGAAGAGTCTTCCGGCAGCGGAACCGTTTGTTCGCCCCGGCGTGCCCGGACCACATCCAGCGCCGCATTGATCGCCGCGCGGCGCAAATAACTCTCCGGATTTTCCATCGGTTCAGCACTCCGCCCGCGCCGCAACATCCGCATAAAAACGGTCTGCAGCACATCTTCCGCGTCTCCGGCATTGCCGGTAATCCGGTAGGCCGTGCGGAAGACCAGGCTGTGGTGTGCCTGGAAAATTTGCCCGAGTTCGTCCGGAATCGCGATTGCCGTTTCCTCTAGTACGCTGAGCAGGTTACGCCTCCTCGACTTCTCTTTCATAGGTAAAGACGGCGGGGAGGGCTATTTATTACAGCCGGCAAAAAAAATTTCCGGAGATCAGTCGCGGGGAGCGGCCGGCCAAAAATCGAAAAAATTCATCCACTGATCGTAGTCAATCGTTAATGTTTCTTCCAGGAATCTGACCGCCTGGCCCATAGCCTCGCGCAAGCTGGCATCGTCGGCGCCGCGGGCAACCGGCGGCGGAACCGGTGGAATCGGATCGCCGATCAGCGCGCGATAGCGCAGCCAGCCTCGTCGAACCACGAATGCGGGAAGCACCGGCGCGCCCGAAACCTGCGAAAGCAGAAAAGGACCAACGGGAAAGCTGGTGGGTTGCGAAAAAAATGGCAGATCAAACGTGTGACGCTGGTAAACGCGGTCTCCCTGAATGGCTACAATCTCATTGCGACGTAAAGCGTGTAGGAGTTCCAGCGTAGCCCCAACTCCCTGCTTCAGGTCTACGGTTTTAATCCGTTCGCTAGCCATCAGATTCCGCAGCGTAATCTCCGCCGGATTCTCCTCGACCACCCGCGCCACGTTAACTCGGCCGTACATGGCCAGCAGCCGCGACGCGAATTCCCAGTTGCCCACATGCGCCGTCCACACAATGAGTCCGTTGCCGGCGGCCAGGCATTGCTCGATCTTGGTAAAGCAGCCATCGGGGTTCACCAGCATGGCGAGCAACTCTGCATGCGTGGCCTTCGGCACAAAGCAATACGAAACCATGAGATCGCAGAACGAATAAAAAACCAGATAGACCTTCCATCGCAAGGCGAGCCCGCGCTTGCCCGAAACCCGGCGCAGATTTCCTGTGACCGCCCGCCGCTCCCGCTTCAGGATGACGTAGAAAATCAGCGCCGTGATCGCCGCGACCGGAGGATGGAGAAAACGCGGCACACGTGGCATGATGACAAATATCATCCGCAGCGCCGTGGTGTTATGAAAACGGTGCTGGTACCAGCGCGTCACTCTCCGCCTGCCATCACGGGGTCGCCCATGTTGTCACTTTCGTCTTCAACAAACCCGCGAACAATATCCTCCTTGCCATGCCCGATCGAGCGGAGGCACACCAAGAGGCGACATTGCCCTGAACCGCTATTTTATTTTTGCCTGGAGTAAGAAGGGATTGCAGAACTCAGGACCTTGCTTCCGCGACTTTGGACTCGATGATCGCCGCCAAAGAATTAACGCTTTCGAGGTGTTTCTGGTTGAAGTTTCCCTGCACCAGCTTGATGCCGAAGTGCCTCTCAATCTCCAGGATGAGTTGGAGCACATCAATGGAGTCGATTTCCAATTCTCCGCCGAGCAGCGGCTGATCGTCGCGCAGATCCGCAGGGGTCAAGTCGGTGATCCGCAAGCTATTCAAAATGATCGGCTTCAGTTGCTCCTTAACACTCGCCATGATGATGTTTAGTTGCAGTCTGAGAAAAAAAAGCATACCACATAAGATCGCCGCAGAATCGGCTCTAGAACCGGGGAGTGGGCTGTTCTCAATCTCGACGCGCTACAGCAGCCCTCCATCCACAGCGATCACCTGCCCCGTGATATAACTTGCGCCCTCGGACCCCAAAAATGCCACCACTGCAGCCACCTCTTCGGGCTGGCCAAAACGTCCCAACGGAATTTCAGAAAGCAGCCGTTTCTCCTCTTTTTCAATGTATTTGGCGGACATCGGGCTCGGAATCACGCCGGGGCAAACGGCGTTCACCCGGATTTTGAATCGCCCCACCTCGCGTGAGAGCGCCTTGGTGAAAGCGATCACGCCGCCCTTGGCTGCCGAATAATTGCACTGACCGGCCTGGCCGCGAACTCCAGCCGGAGACACGATATTGCAAATCGCTCCGCCTCCCCGGCGCATCATGGCCGGCAGCGCCAGGCGCGAGCACAAATACGTGCCGCGGAGATTGGTGTCGATCACTTCGTCCCATTGCTCATTCGACATAAAGGCCAGCAGCACATCGCGATTGACTCCCGCGTTGTTGACCAGGTAATCGAGCGGACCCAGTTGCCGTTCCACGCGATCGAACATCGACGCAACACTCTCTTCGCGCGAAAGATCAGCTTCCACAGCCGACGCCTCTCCGCCTCCAGCAACGATGCGCTCCACCACTTCATCCGCGGATTCTTTCCCCTGACGATAGTGCACGGCAACACGAAACCCCGCGCTTGCCAGTGCTTTTGCCATGGCGGCGCCGATAACCCCGGAGGCCCCGGTGACGAGTGCGACTTTTGTTTCAGCCATATCCTCGCTTCAGTGCAGCGGCTTGAAGATCAAAATGTATACGGCCCAACGCGAGTTATAGCGGGGGATGTTTCCATCCAGCGCGTAGGAAACCGTGCCTTGCAGCAGCGTACTCCAGGGACCGGGGGCGTTGAAGTTAAGTTCCAAACCGTCGAATTTCCGAAATTGCAGGGACTCATCCAGATTGCGCGCCCGCGCATACGCGTACATCCCATCGACCTTGATCAGGTCCATCACATTGAAACCGTAGTGAACGTTGGCCATGGCGATGGCGTCAAAAGAATCCGTACCGGGAGGAATGCCGTGGAGACGCGGCGATGTTAGAAACGATGGGAAATAACGCGAGAAGCGATCCAGTTGATCGCCGCCCCAGTAGGCAAGATCCCATCCGCCTTTGGTGAACTTGCGGATGTAGTAATCCTTATTCAGATCGGCGTCGTAAAGTGTGAACGCATTTTGCGGCCGCTGAACCAGTAGAGAATTTTGCGGCGGCGGGTTTGGTGATGATGACTCGCAGCCAACTGGAGATAGAGCCAGCGATGTACACCCGAACGGCCGCCAGCCGATGCGCTCCCCGCGTGTCCCCTGGGCGTCGAACACGTAACCGTTGCGGCTGTATTTTATTTCGACACCCGGAAGGATATTCAATCCATTGCGCGGCAGTCCATATTGCTCGCTTGCCTGGCTGGTTCGCAGAAAGTTGTCATAAGAGAAATAATTGGAAGCCGTCACGCTGAGATGCGTGCTGGCTTGCCACGAGGCCCGCAGGCCCGTGGTTTGCTCCCATGTCCAAACCTCTCCCTGCAATAATTCCACGTTGTTGCTGTAAATGCGGTTCTGGCCGGGCACTCCAGTGAGCGCCAGATCCACGGCCACGCGGAACTTCGGCCGAAACTGCTTGGAGAGATCGGATATCAGGATGGGCCCGGCAAAGAAGGTCGAAAGCTGCGCCCCAGTGTGATGAAAATCAAAATCAACCGTGCTGGTACCGAGGAACGGAATAGGAAAGTTGAACGTGCCTCCGTACATCAAGCCCGCGACCAGAGACTTGATGCGCTTCGCACTCTGGTCCACTAAAACGCGCTCGCCGTTTTTCTTTCGCAGCGACCGCAATCCCTCGTCGGTTTCGCGGAACATCGGGTCGTCAGAACTATGCTCATCTGCGAGAGCAGTGCTGAAGCTCGCGCTGTTGATGGCGTAGTCCGAAAACTGCACCGTCCTCTGCAACACAAAATCCCGCCCGGCGGCGTTCAAGAGTTGCTGTGCGGAAATCGAGCGCGGCAAGTTGAACTGATTTCCTTTGTCGTCCCGCACCAGTTCGTAATTCTGGGTCTCGACATTCACCACCACGTTGCTCTTGATGCCGCGCTGGCTCAGCGTCTGCTTCACCTCGCGAAAAGTCGCGCCATCGATCCAGATCTTGCCGCTGTAAAGCGCTTCGTCTTTAACCTTCGGCTCGACTCCCACCACAAAACACAAGGCCCCATTTACCTGTTCGGTCCCAAGCAATTTGTAGTCATAGCGCTCGTTCAGTTCCAGTTCGAGGGGCGGGGTCATCACTTTTTCCGGCTCGATCGCCGGCAGCGGAAACTCGTGATTCTTCCCGAACTTCACCCCGTTGATATAGAACTCTTTTTGCGCCAGTTCCGTCGCGCCGTCCCGGCTGAAGAATTGCTTGAGCTGCATGGAAAAGTCGAAGCCCGGCTCCAGCGTGGTGGCTTCAAAGTGCAGGCTCAGGAAAGTGGATGCCGTATAGTTTTCCAGCTTTTGTTTCTGCGCTTCGCGATTTTGTTGCCAGCGAGCGATGATTTCCTCGACGCTGAGGTCGACTCCGCTCTTCACCTCGACTTTGTTGTAGAGCGTTTCATCCGCCTCGCTTTTTCGATGGATGGAGATCAGCGCGTATTCGCTGGTGCACGCGCAGGTTTGCGCGAAACCGTTATCAGTCTTGGTCACCTCGCCCGCGGGAAGTTCGACGCCGGTCGCAGCGTCGTACCACTTGATCTCGAATGAGCCTGCCTTAACACTCTGTAACCGGACCATCTTTGACGAGTCGGGGCTCGCATGCACGCGCGCCACAATCACCACATCCGAGGGCCCGCTGGCGAACCAATGATGCTCATTATTCTTTACGCCATCCACGGCAACACTGAACGGCGAGGTTGCGGAATCCGTTGCATACATGTTGCTCGGAATGGAGTGGCTCAGAAAGCTGCTGGCCGCGCACAAGGCCGCAGCGGCCTTCGTGTCCGCTGGCTGCGCCCAGACAATTTCCACCGAGGGCCCGGCATCCAGCATCGCCGTGAGGAATTGCGAGGATGTCGTGGCCGCTCCAGCATCCGATTTAAGCGGATCTAACTTAAGCATGACCGGCTTATTGAACGCGTGTTCGGCAATCCACGCGGCATCCTCGCGCCAGCGTTCGCCATAGGTAATTCCCAGCAGGTCAGAATAATTAGCCATCTTTCTGACAAGATCGCCATGGCTGCCGATGAAGCCCGGCGGAAAAACAAATGCCAGACGCAAGCCGGCATTGTTGCCCTTGACGGCTAATGCCAGGCGCACCAACCCAAACGCAAACAGATCGGCACGCCTCAGCGAGTCTTTAGTTGGTTCTCGAATCTCCACCACAAGCCCGCGCACCGCCGCCGCCGAGAGCGGCAACGATTTCACAAACGCATCCACCCGCCGGGTAATTTCCTGCTCCGATTCGTTACCGGTAAGTGCGCCGGCTTCCACCACGACGTGCAGCCACAGCTCGGACCCTTCGGCCACATTCTGGATAGATTGTTCTTCGGACAAACCGGCAGTAGTTTCGCCACTCGCGAAATCGAAAGACAGCGGCGGCAACACGATCAATTTGCCGGGGACGTCACATTGCTCAGCGGCCTTCAATCCCGCAGCGAAACTCTGATCCGCGGGAATCGAGATCGCAACCCGCGGCAGGCCGGCCTCCGCCGTCAGCGGTACGAGCAGAACAACCGAAAGCAGAAGTGTCAACTTCATTACCAGATCAATCCTAGCGTGGATTGGCCGTTGACATGTCCGTGGTTCGGCGCCGTTCCTCGAGCAGAATCACGGCGGGAATCAACAACAAGCCGCCAGCCAGCGCCAACGCAACTCCCAACGCAGTCACCAGACCCATTTCCACAAGGGGCGCGAAACTCGAAGTCATCAGCGCCCCGAAGCCCACCATGGTCGTCAGGTTCGATTGAATCAGCGCCGCCCCCGAAGCCTTCGCGATCACCAGAATTTCGTTACGCTCGCTCTCCTGATAACGCCTCACTAAATGGATGCCGTTGTCGATGCCAATGCCGATGATCAGCGGAATCGCCGTCAGCGAGGTGAAGCTGAAGTGGTAGCGCAGCAGCAGCAACAGACCGAAAGTTACAACCACGCCGAAGACGATCGGGATCAAAACGATGAGTGACACTCGCACGCTGCGGAAACTCAAGTAGACGATCAACAGAATTCCGGCCGCCGTCCATCCCATTGCTCTTTGGCTGTCATGAAGCACCAGCCTCTGCAGGTCGCGGTTAATCTTCTCGTACGAAAATTCCACGAACGGTCCAACTTGATTGCGCCAGGAGTCGACAACACTTTCCGGAACTACCTCGACAGCATCCGGGTCGCTTCCATAAAAGCTGATCGCCGCGACATAGCTGCCGTCCCCGATTTTGCGAATGCTGTTGTTCAGCAGTGTCGGCGGCAGAAACTTGGCAGCCGTCTCCAGCGTAAGCGGATCGTTTTTGCGCTCTGGATCTTGTCCGAGCTGTCGCAGTCGATCGATAAAGGGCTGGACCGGCTCGGTTCGAAAACCATTCTCGCGAAGAGCATCTTCAAGGGCGCGGGCCGAAGCCGCGAAGTTGACGCCGGCCAGCGAACTGGCTCGTTCACTTTGCATTCGCGCGGAAGGAAGCAGAATCGTCGGCGAGAAGAACGACTTGACGACCCCGCGATGCTGGTACTCTTCCAGCCGCGCAGTCAATGCTTCGGCTCTGCCCAGCACTTCCTGCTCGCCTCCGGTGATCAGCAGCAGATGCGGACTGCCTCCAATGCCGAACCTTGCGGAAAGCAAGTTCTGCGCCGCCATGGCGGGGTTATCGGAGCCAGTGATCTCGAAGTGCTTTTCAAATTTAATCGTCGGCAGAAATACTAACGACAGCACGAACGCCCCCAGGCCCAGGCCCACCACAAGGCGGGTATGACGTCCGACAAAGTCAACCGACTTTCGCGCCACGAAAGGCAGCAACCGGAAGGTAATCGTCTGCGGCGCGCGCGGCTTCCGCACTCGCCACCATAACTGCAGCAGCGCCGGAACCGTCAGCAGGGTGTGGAACATCATCATGAACATGCCGACCGTCAGGATGAACCCGAACTCCGACAGTCCCTTGAAGTTCGCGGTAGCCAGTGAAGCCGTGGCGATGGCCGCCGTTACGATGCAGAAGAAAACGCTGAGCCCGGTAGTTTCGAAGGTGCGTAGCACCGCATCCTTCAGCGTCTCGTCATTGAGCGCGCCGGCCTTGGCCCACTCCTGCGGCACCCGGTTGAAGAAATGTACGATCTGGTCGTCGCCCAATCCTGCCAGGATCGCAATAAAAGATAGGCTGATCAGATTGACTTGCCCCGGATAGAAACTGGCAACGCCGGTAGTCCACAGAATGCCCAGGCTGGCGGGCAGCAGCGATAAAAGCAGAAGCGGAATCCTCGGATAAATCACCAGGCACAACAGCAGATTGCCGACGATGGAAATCAGCGAGATTCGGCGGATATTTCTTTCGATGAGCTGGTGCTCTTGCTCCGCGAAAACGTAAGCCCCCACCGGAGTGGCGCGCACTCCGGCGTCGCGCAGATCAGTCTCTGCTGTGATCGACCGGATGCGCTCACGCGTCCACTGCATTACTTTTTCAGCGAAGTTGTAATCCATCGCCGACTGTCGAGGTTCGGCAATGACGAGCAGCGCTTTGTGGTCTTTACTGAAGAAGCGGCTTCCCGATCCCCACTTGAGATCGAAATTAGCGAACTGCGAAAACCCCTGGCCGTTGCCCGCTTGCACTTGCATCAGCCCGAGGGGATCGGCGACGAAGTAATTGGTTCCCAGCGAAGAAAATGAACTGACCAGTTCGCTCGCCCCGCGGCGAACGTTTTGCTGAATTTGTTTGGGATCGAGCCGCCGCTTGAAATCTTCCGTTTGATCAGGCCGCACAAATGCGGGAAAGTTCCAGGTGAAGAACCGCACGATGTTGAGCAGTTCGTCATCTTGCAGGCCGCAGCGCGCATCCACAAACAATCCGCTGGCCTTCATGTCCGCGGTGAGACGGTCCGCCATCTCTTCCATCTGGTCGGTAGCGTCCGTTTCTCCAGTTGGAGCTTCGATCACCACGAACAGCTGATTGCCATAACCCAGTTCTTTGCCGATCTGGCTCGCAGCCCGCCATTGTGGATCTTGATTGCCAAACAAATCGGTGAGATCGGTGCCGGTTCGCAAGTTGTGGATGTTCGCGTACAAGCCCAGAGTGACGACGAAACTCAGGGCCACAACCAACCCCGGATGGTTTACTACCAGGCCGCCCACCCGGCGCATGAAACGGGCCATCATGCTGTGGCTCCCGTCCATCACCCCGTGACCACCGATAATTCGCCAGTCGCGACCATCTCTCCGCCGACCGATACCGTGCCGCCGATGCAAACCAATTGTCCAACCTCGGTGAGCTTTTTCGTTTCAATGCGAAGCTCTTGCCCCGGCATGACGGGCTTAAGAAACTTGAAGCGATTTACGGCAGCGAGCAGGGCCACTCCTTCCCTGCTCTTGTCTTGCGGCGCGGCCGATCCCAGCATCACTCCAGCCGTCTGAGCCATCGCTTCGATCAGAAGAACTCCAGGCAGAATTGGCTTGGCAGGAAAATGTCCGGCAAAAATCGGGTTCGCCGGATCGACAAACTTTACCGCAACACAACGCACTCCCGGTTCCAGTTCTTCCACCCGGTCGATCCACAAGAACGGAGGGCGATGAGGAATCAGCATCTCGATTTCGCTTCGCTCGATCGCGCTGGGCTTGGTCACTTGAGGATGCTCACTTGGAGATGCTCACTTGGGTTTGTATACCTCGAACATATCCGCGGGAATCTTCGGGTTCATCGAGTTTACGTCGATGGCGAACACGCTGTTCACGCCGCTCTTGCCATCCACTTCGAGCGAGCGCAGCATAAAATCTTTTTTATCCAGCTTCACCACCATGGAATTCAGCCTGTCGCGAAAGGTATTTGTCCGCGGGACCAGTTTCATTTCGTAATTCCTGCCGTCCTCTTGCACCGTGACTGTGAAGTTTTTCTTCAGGTTCCCCAGAGAATTCTCTCCGCCGAAATAAGATTGCGCCCGGCGAACGCTTTTTCCGATTTCCGTCACTTCCGTGTTGCCGCCGGCCGTAACGTTGACGTAGTTGTCGTTGAGGCGAATCCGCATGCTGGATGGTTCGAAGTAGTCCAGTGCGAATTTGGTTGTGCCTTCGGCGCAAAACTTGCCGCGGAGTACCAGAGGTTTCACCATCAGGCTGGAATTGCGGGTTTCGGTGATGGTCCCGCACATGCTTTTGTAGTTTTTTTGCGCTTGCTGTATTCCGTCCCAAACTCGGTTCAGCAGATCGTCTGACTGGCCGGTCAACATTCCCGGAAAAATAAAAAAGGCGAGCAAGACAGCGAGTAATCGCGGAATCGGGCCCAATGATGAACCTGTCTTCTTGAGTTCCTGCGCGCTCACAGGTTCTCTGGCACTGGTGGCGGGCTGGATTTAGCTCCGAGTTCAATCTGCACTAACTCTGGAACAGGTTGTTCTTTCAGCGCGAACTTGCGGTAGAGCTTGGCCATGCGGAGGTTCTCTTCGTCCCGCTTGTTGTCGAGCTGATTGTCGAGCTTGTTCCGCTCGGCTCGTGCCCGCAGCTTTTCTTCGCGTGCGTTCTTCGCGATCCCAAGTTGTTCGAGGTCATGCTGCGACTCGTTGGTAACAATCTCGTCTTTCAGCACCAGACGATGCTCCGTGCTGCTGAGCTTCACCTTCTTGCCGCCGGCAAAAATCTCGTGCCGTCCGTGCTCCTCATACCACTTGGTCAAAGTGGTGGTCATATGCATCTTCTCGACGATCTGCCGCCAACCCACGCCCGTGTTGTAGGCGCAGAAGGAAATCTCGCCTTCCTGGGTGGCATAAGGAATGATGCACTGCTCGGTCCTGCGAAAATCGTAGTTAAATAAATCCTGGAACCACATGCCGGCAATGAACAGCAGATTCCAGCGATCCCGGCGGCGGTGGAAAATGTCTGCCATCGTTCGCTTGCCGGAGACGTCACCATAGTCGTGTTCCGTTGCGCCCAGGCCCTTGTCGAGCTTCTTCAGCATGTCGACCGCGCGAAAATGCTTCGGCGCATAAAACGCATCGTAATTCCGAACTAATGCGAGAGCCATCCCTGCGGCCGAGATCCAGCGGCTGCGCGCCCAATCGTTGATTCTCGCCACATCCTTGGCGAACTCGTCGGCATTCACGAACGCGGTCACCGGAACCGCCTCGCGCGTTTCCTTGTCGACCATAATCGCCATCCCCACTCCGCAGTTCGGGTGACAACTACAAGCGACGTGGCCCCAGGCCGCTTCCGGGCCGTGAACAAGATCAGCCCAGTCGGAAAAAGTGCTCAGGAACGAAAGCGGGAACCAGTCGCGAGCCGGTTGGCCGATGCCCAATTGCGCTTTCACATCGTGAGCCAGATGCGAGAGCGTGTAACGTTGCGCCTTGCGGCGTTCTTCGGTGACGGCTTCGTCGCGTCCGGTGAAAGACACCGGCTGGAACGACACCAGCGCGATTTTGTCCGGGTTGTCGAGAGCGAATTGAACGACGCGTCCCACCTGCTCATTGTTGATCCCGTTGACCACGGTCGTGACGAGCACGATTTCCACGCCATTGGAGTGCAGGTTCTCAATGGCGCGCAGCTTCAGATCGAACAGGTTGCCTACGTTGCGATGCGAATTCGCCGCGTTGCCGATGCCGTCGAATTGAAGATACGCGTAGCGCAAACCCGCTTCCGCGGCCTGCGCTGCGAACTCAGGACTCTTGGCGAATTCGATGCCGTTGGTTGCGGCCTGCACGCTGTCATAGCCGATTTCGCGGGCGTAGCGAATCGCGTCTAGAAAATACGGAGACAGGGTCGGTTCGCCGCCAGAGAACTGCACCGACATCTGACGCCGCGGCTTGATGGAAAACGCGTTGTCGAGCAGCGTCTTGATTTCATCCCAGGTAAGCTCGTGAACGAATCCGACCTGGTTCGCGTCCATGAAGCACGGATCGCACATCATGTTGCAGCGGTTGGTAAGGTCGATGGTCAGCACCGACCCTCGTCCGTGCTTGATGCTGCTGCTGCCATGGTTATGCAATTTTTCGTCGTTGTGGGCGCGGATATCGCGGCCGGGGAATGTCTCCTCCAGGTGCCGGAAGAAATCGGTATCGATGGAGATGACATCCTCGAAATGTCCATGGACCGGGCAGTCCTTCACCATCAGGATTTTGCCGTCGCGCTCGATGATCTGCGCCTTGATTTCGCCGGGCTTTTCTTCTACCAGGACGCGGTAATCCTGTGTGCCGTCGACAATCTGTTGGCGAATCTCGGGCACGCAGCGCGGGCACAACGAATCGGTTTCGCGCGGCCAGCCCAGAGGAGGCTTCGACTTTTCCCGCGACTTCAGCAGCGGCTTATCGGACCACCTGGGTGTGAACGATGGATTTTCAGGAAAGCGATCGTTGCCGAAGCAAAATAATTGCCACGCCCCGTTGGCGGCAATCGACATTGCCTTTTCGAGGTATTTGATGGGCTTATGCATTCGCCTTGACGCTCCGTGTTGAGCCGGCCCCAAGATCGTTTCGCTGCTGGAACAAACGATTTTGAAAAGCGCTGTACATATCCACGAGACCGCGGTCCGTATTTCTATTTCCGTGACAACTTCACTGAGCGGAGCCCGTGCAGCTGATTGCGAATGGACATCGAAGACTATCAGATCGCATTCTTGCGCGACAACTTGCCGGATGCCGCAAGCGAAATTAAACTTGCAAGCTTCCGCGAGACACAGTAGTGGTGCAGCTTGGTTGTCATCCCGAGCAAGGCGAGGGATCCAGGTTTTTGCCGACGTTATGGTTAGTAGCAGGAACAGCAAAGACCTGGATCCCTCACGGCGCAAAGAACGCTTGTTCGGGATGACAAATCAGCTGCACCACTACTGGAGAAATGAAGAATAGGGAATCAAAAACGCCGATCCCGATGAGACGCCGGTCAGCCTGGAAGATTGAGAACTATACCTATCGCGAGTGCCCTCACCCGGACCAGGAGTTCGGCTACGCGGTTTCCCTGCACAACCACTCGTGCCACTCCGTGGAAAAGCTGGCGGCATTAAATCATGTGAGCAAGCTGCCTTACATGCGACCTCTCGCCGGCATTCTGCAAAGCTCGTTTGGGCTCGGCGGTGTGCCCGATCTGAATTACGCAGACGTAACTTTCAATCCACCCTACACGCCCGAAGATGTCTATCTGATGGAGGCAGCCGCGGCAGCCAAGTGGGGCTTCGATGGAGTTCACCTGGCCATTACCGATCACGACGAATTTGCGGGTGGCGTTGCTTTGCAGCGTAGCCGTCCTGATCTGAACGGCCGCATCGCGGTCAGCGAAGAGCTTTCACTTTGGTTTCAGGGGCACTTGTTTCACCTGGGAGTGTGTCACCTGCCTGAGACTGGAGTCGAGGAGACGCACGCACAAATTCAAGCGGCGGCGCGGGGCGAGCGCTACGACGAGTTGTTTGAAAGGCTCGCGGCCAGCGGCTGCCTGGTTGTCTTTAACCATCCGCTGCTCCCGTGGGGACCGGAAGCAAAAATAATTCCCGCCACGGAATTGCTCTCCCGCTACGGCTGGGCGATTCATGCCTTGGAGGTAAATGGCATGCGTCCGCGCGCGGAGAACGATCGCGTCCTCGAACTGGCCCGCCAGTGGCGTAAACCGGTAGTCGGTGGAGGGGACAGCCATCTGCTGGTGGCCAGCTCTGTGATCTCTTTATCGCGGGCCGC
>Ga0209169_10001019_pt1 | contig 17196 bp, 15 predicted proteins | sample HubBroMetageWRM4_FD_188346 | JGI IMG/M metagenome (GOLD analysis project Ga0209169, IMG submission 188346) | Warmed soil microbial communities from the Hubbard Brook experimental Forest, New Hampshire - Hubbard Brook CCASE Soil Metagenome WRM 4... | ecosystem: Environmental > Terrestrial > Soil... | reverse complement strand
CGTAATCGTAAGCGAAATGTTTTTCACGCCCAGCCGCGCGGCGCATTCGCCCGCCACCCCATGCAGCCGGAGCGAAGGTTTGCCGGTCGGCTCGCGCATCACTTCGATATCCCGCCAGCGCACGCCGAGCCGCCAGCCCGTTCCCAGCGCTTTCATCGCCGCTTCTTTGGCGGCGAATCGTCCCGCGTAGCGCTCGAATTTGCCGCGGAAACTCTCGCAGTATGCAACCTCAGACGGCGTGTACAGCCGCTCCAGAATCGGCGCGCCGTGCCGCGTCAGCGCCGCTTCGATTCGGTCAATCTCCGCGATGTCCAGCCCCAGGCCCACGATCACATGCGCCTCGCTTCCCCATGGTCGCCAGCAATGCAAATTCTGCGCCGCAGCGGGATTATACCTATAATGATTGCGCGCCGCGATTTGGCGTAAGCCTCGAACATTCGAATATGCCGACTCGTCTTGCCAAGAAAAAAGTGCCGCCGCGGAAAGCCAGGGCGAAGACTCTAGATCGCCCCGCCCCGTGGAAGTTGCGCCGCAGCGGTGGCTTGCAGATCCTTGAATCGCCGTCGCTCGCCCGCAGCACTTGGCTCACCCACGGTTTCAGCACACGGCCCGGCGGCGTCAGCGAACGGGCAGCGAATCACAGCGCCTCAGACGCGAAGCAACAACCTGCGGCGGAAAAAGTCCTGAACCTCGGATTCACGGACTGGGATTCGCGCGGCCACGTACTGCAAAATCGCGGGGAGTTCTTTGCAGCGCTCGGCGCGAGCAAAATGCGCGTCGTTGCATTGCGCCAAATCCATTCCGATATCGTGCACTTGGTTAGCGCGGCAGATCTGCCGCAGGGCGAACAAGCCCTGCAAGGCGACGCTCTGATCACTCGCGAGCCCGGCGTCCTGCTGACCATCCAGAGCGCCGATTGCATTCCCATCCTGCTCGCCGATACCAAGCACCGCGCGATTGCGGCGATTCATTCGGGCTGGCGCGGCACCGCACAGCGCGTTGCCGAAAAAACGCTGGGCCGCATGCAAATGGAATTTGGCACCCGCGCACAGGATGTGGTCGCCGCGCTGGGCCCGGGCATAGGCGGTTGCTGCTACGAAGTTGGCCACGAAGTCGTGAAGGAATTCAGCGCAAAGTTTCCCAACGCCCCCGATTGGTTCACGGGCCCGATCGATGCGCTCGAAAATAGCGATGACGATCCCAACTGGCTCCCCTGGCTAACCATGCGCCCGCCCGGACACGCGCCGCCCGCTCCTTGCGCTCATCTCGATCTGATCGCGGCGAATCGTGCTATTTTGGCCGGCGCGGGCGTCGCACGCAAAGATATTCTTTCATCTGGCTTCTGCACCGCGTGTCGCGGCGATCTTTTCTTCAGCTACCGCCGCGAACACAGCACCGGCCGGATGATGGCCGCGATCGGCATTCGTTCATGATTGGCAACGAGCTCGATGTTCTGCGGGACTACCGCGCCGGAGAAATCTGGGGTAAGGCCGACGCCGCAGCCGCTGGCGCCGCTGATTCCAGCAGCGCCAGCTGCCCGCAAGCAGCCATCACATCCTGGCCACGGGAGTAACGCACAAACGCTCGCACGCCTTTCTCCTCGAGAATTCCGCGAAATTCTTCGATACGCGCCTCAGCGGGCTTCTGGTACGGCAACTCTCCCGGATTCCACGGAATCAAATTCACTTTCGCGCGCAGACCTGCCAGCAGTTTCGCCACGCGCCGCGCATCTTCCGGCGCATCGTTCAATCCGCCCAGCAGCACATATTCAAACGTCAAATGTTCCCACGGACGCAGCGGATACCGCGCGCACGCCGCCAGCAAATCTTCGATCGGATACTTGCGATTGATCGGCATGATCTCGTCGCGCTGCTCGTTTGACGAAGCATTCAGCGAAATCGCCAGCTTCGGCCGCACTTTTTCGCCGCCCAGCCGCTCGATGCCGGGAATGATTCCGCTGGTCGAAAGCGTGCTGTGCCGCGGCGTGATCGCCATGCCATTCGGGTCGAGCAGGATTCGCAGCGCTGCCATCACCGGCTCGTAGTTCAGCAGCGGTTCGCCCTGGCCCATCAGCACCACATTCGTCTGCGGCCTCAGGCGGGCGCGATTTTCCTCCAGCGCGATCAGCACCTGCCCGATAATTTCTCCAGCCGTGAGATTGCGGATCAGCCCCAGCGTCGCCGTAAGGCAAAAATGGCAATCCACAGCGCAACCCGCCTGCGTTGAAATGCAAATCGTCTGGCGATTTTCTTCCGGCATGAACACTGCCTCGACTGTCGCCTGCTTGGTGGCCTTCACCGCGCCGCTCGCATCCGCCGCCGGCAGCGTCAGCACGTAACGCACCGTGCCGTCGCTTGAGCCGTAACGCCGCACGATCTGCGGCAGCGCGATCACAGTCTCGCGCGCCAGTCGCTCGCGCAGCGCCACCGGCAGATTGCTCATGTGCGCGACGTCAAACCTGTGCTCGGCGTAAAGCGCGCGGTGAATCTGCGCGCCGCGATAGGCCGGTTCGCCAAGCGTTTGCATAAACGCCCGCAGTTCTTCTGCTGATTGGCCCAGCAGATTCAGCGGAAGGTGGGAGTGGTTCGCAGGCATCGTACGATCATGATAACACGCGCCCGCGCGGCGATTTTTCGACGCCAGCCCAGCCGCGCAGCGATATAATAGGGTGTTTGAGATTCGCATGCACACGCAGCAGGAGGCGCGCCGATGAGCACCGTGACGCCAACGGATAACAGAAAGCTGATGGAACTGGTCGCCATTGATGAATGGGTGAAGCAGCTCGGCGCCATTCCCGAAAAAGAATTCACCATTCCCCGCGTGCTGGAATTCACCGAGCGCAAAGCCATCCAGCCGGAAACTCTCGCTCCCTATATTTTTTACGCCAACAGCCATTACACCCGAAATCTGATCTACAAATGCAAGCTCTTTGAAATTCTCGCGATCTGCTGGAATGTCGGACAGGTCAGCCGCATCCACAATCATCGCGATCAGAATTGCTGGATGGTCACGCCCCTCGGCCGCCTGCGCGTACAGAATTTTCGCGTGGAAAATCGCGACGCCGCGCACGGTAGCTGCAAGCTGGTCCCCTCCGATTCTTACATCATGGACGCGGCCCATCCCGCCGTGGTGCGCCCCGAAGAGCCCGTGCACCAGGTGCAGAATTTGCCGGAATTCAATCAGCCCTCCACCAGCGTGCACATCTATTCTTACCCCTACGATTCCTGCGAAGTGTATTCCATGGATAAAGGCGCGTACGCCGATGTCCCGCTGCATTATTCCAGCGAATACGGAAGGCTCTCGCCCGACGAAAAATTGGCCTAGGTCCGCTGCCGCCGGGCGCTCTCACACCAAGTTCCTAACGCGCTCCGCAAACATGCAGATCCCCGTATGGTTCACCATGCGCAATAAAACAATCGTCGTATCCATGACATTTATAGCCCCACCATGCCACAATGGAACCAGACAACAACATGCCTGACAGTAATCACAGGGTCCACACGGACGCCCTTCCGAACGGGCTCGTCGTCATCACCGAGCCGATGGAGCACGTGCACTCCGTTTCCGTAGGCATTTGGCTGCGCACCGGCTCGCGCTGCGAACCGCCTGGCCTGAACGGCATTTCGCATTTCATCGAGCACATGGTTTTCAAAGGCACCACGCGGCGCACAGCGGAAGATATCGCGCGTGAGGTTGACAGCGTCGGTGGCATGCTCGATGCGTTCACCTCCAAGGAAATGGTCTGCTTCAATACGCGCGTTCTCGATGAACATCTGCCCAAAGCTTTCGACGTGCTCGCAGACATGGTTCTGGACCCAAAATTTGCCGACGACGAAATCGATCGCGAAAAATCCGTGATCCTGGAAGAAATTCGCATGACCCAGGACAATCCCGAAGACCTGGTCCACGAACTATTCACCCAAAATTTCTGGTCGCCGCATGCTTTGGGCAAACCAATCCTGGGCACGCCGGAAACCGTCTCCGCCTTCACTCGCGATACGCTGCGCACCTGGTTCAAGCAAAGATACGCGCCGAACAACATGGTCATCACCGCCGCCGGCCATCTGACGCACGCGCAATTGGTGGACCTGGTTTCGGAACGCTTCGCAAAAGGCACCTCGGCGAGCGAGGACGCCGCGGAAGCCACCCCGCAGCCCGCTTCGCACGTCACTCTGCGCACCAAGCACGAACTCGAGCAAGTCCACATCTGCATGGGCGTCCCGGCGCTGCCCATGACCGATCGCCGCCGCTTCGGCGTCGCGGTGCTCAACAACGTGCTCGGCGGCGGAATGTCTTCGCGCCTCTTCCAGAATATTCGCGAGCGCCAGGGCCTCGCCTACGCAATTTTCAGCGAACTGAATTCCTATCGCGATGCCGGCGCGCTTTCGGTTTACGCCGGCACTTCGCTGGACACGGCTTCGCAGCTGGTCCGTTCCGTACTCGATGAATTCCGCCGCCTGCGCGATGAACCGCTCAGCGCTCCGGAACTGCGCCGCGCGAAAGATCATCTGAAAGGCGCCACGTTGCTTGCTCTCGAAGGCAGCGGCCAGCGCATGAACAGCCTCGCGCGCTATCACATGTACTTCAAACGCCACTTCACCGCGCAGGATTTGATCGCCCTGCTCGAAAGCGTCACCGTGGAAGACGTCCAGCAACTCGCCCGCGAATTCTTCCAGCCCGGCCGCATGGCGGCCTCCGTCGTCGGCAACCTGAACGGCTTCGAACTCACCCAGGAGCAGCTCGCCATCTGATTCGCTGAATTCCCGCTGAGCGTCAACCCGTTATTGGCCTATGACCTGGTTTCTCTTGCGCGACTTCGTATTGACGCCAGCGCGGCACTTTGCCATCATCCCCTTGCGGTGTCGCGCGCAACCGTTCGTGGTTGTTGACGCGCTTCGCGGGGGAAGCGTATCTCGTTTCGCGTATCCATTCTGGCGTCGGGCAGCACGGGCAACTCCACGTTGCTCGAATCGGGGTGCACCACTCTCCTGATTGACGCCGGGCTCGGCAAAAAAGAAATGTTGCGGCGCTTTGAAACTCTCGGCCGCGCGCGCCCCGAAAAAGTTGACGGCATTCTCGTCACCCACGAGCACAGCGATCACTCCAACGGTCTCGCGCAAATGTCCCGCGAGTGGAAATGTCCCGCCTACCTCACCGCCCCGACTCATCGCGAAATTCAAAAAATGTATGGCGACGGCCCGAAAACCAAAATCGAGCGCGTCGAATACATCCGCCCCGGAATTCGATTCGTAATCGGCGACATCGAAATCACCGCATTCACAATTCCGCACGACGCTGCCGACCCCGTCGGCTACGCCTTTTGCGCCCACGGCAAGAAAGTCGCCATCGTTACCGACCTCGGCTACATGCCCGAGCTGGTAAAACATCACCTGCGCGAAGCCGACTTCCTCATCCTGGAATCCAATCACGATCTGGAAATGCTGAAGGTCGGCCCTTATCCCTGGTACATCAAGCAGCGCGTGATGAGCCGCACGGGCCATCTTTCCAATTCAGTTGTCAGTGAATTCCTGGCGGATTCCGAAGTTTTCGATGGACGCGCGCGCCACCTCGTCCTCGCGCACGTTTCCGAGCAGAACAACACTCCCGACCTAGCCCGCATCTGCGCCGAAGAAGCCCTCGGCCGCCGCCCCGGCGAGTTCGCCTTTCGCGGCACCCTGCACGTTGCCTCGCAACACATCCCCCTCGGTCCCTTCGACCTCTAGTCTTGGCGGTTTCGCCGCTTAGCGGGACTCTTCGCGCTGTGCCAAACTGCTGTAGAACAAATCGTGTACCACGCGCGTTCGCCCGGTCTCCAGCTCCGCGTCGCGCACAATGGCCAGCCGCGCGTCGAATAAGTTTTCGGCATTGATCGCAACTCCTGGCGCCACTTCGATCTGCACCAGATCCGCGCCGCGGTGTCCTTCGCCCGCTATTTGTTGCAAGCTGCTGCACTGATAACACACGCCGGATTTATTAATCAGCGCGCAAAGGCCGTCGTAATCCTCGATCATTCTTGCGCGCCCCGCCGAAAGCCTGTGGCGGAATACCGGCTCGGAAACGCCCAGGATTCCTGCAGCTTCCTCCGCGGTAAATCCCAGAACTTCCTTCAGCATTAACGCGGCCTGCTCTTCTGGCGGCAAGGTACGCGCAATGCACGAAAAACAAAACGCGATGTGCTCGCGAATTTCGAAGCTGAATTCCGGCTGCCGCATCATAGCTGTGAGCCCCTCGACTTTCTGCGGATCAGCCGTGGCTTCTTTCTCGCCGATCGATTGCGCTTCCACGCGCCAGCGCTTCTTTGCCCGCAAGTGGTCCAGGCAAACATGCGTGGCGATGCCGAAGAGCCAGCTTTTGAACCGCGCCTCGCCGCGATACGTGCGTATTCCTTCCAGGACCCGCACCAGCACGTCTTGCAACAAGTCTTCGGCGTCCTGACGCAGCGTCACCATCCGGTAAATGTAGCCGAAAAGCGGTTTGCGCCACGGCTCCACTAGCGACCCGAACGCCATGCTGTCTCCTTGCTTGGCTTTTTCCACCAACTGCGCTTCTTCCTGCAGCGCGATTTCCGGCAGCGGATGCATGGCCATTTTCTCTCCCCAAATTTAACTGAGCCGCGCCAGTCTACAACAATATGCCGAACCGGCGCGGCCCCTCGCACTGCCGCTACAACTTACGACTGGATCAGCTGTTGGGCCAGTTGCAGCCGGTTGCCCGAAGGATCACGAAACGTCGCGATCTTCACGATGCCCGGAATTTCTTCGATCTTACCTTCAAATTTCACGCCAGCCGTTTGTAATCGCTTCTGTTCACGCTCGATGTCCTCCACCTGCAGCACAATCGTCGCTCCCGGCTCTTTTCCTGCATGCGGATTGATAGCGACGCCGATGCTCTCTTCGCCTTCGGCACCCGCGAACTCCGCCCACTGCGGCGCTTCAAACGTTTTCTTCAGACCGAGCACGTTGCCGTAAAACTTCTTTGCACCTTCGAAATCGTTTACGCTGAACCAGGAAAGTCTCACTTTCATCGATTTGCTCCTCGTGTTGAATTTGGCCTGCTATGTAATAGGTCGTTCGGTCGTCGCATTTCCGCCAAAGCCATGAAAATAGACGCCTTCATCGCGCGCTGAAACCTGGTCTGGCGCTTCGCTCACCCCTGCAAATTCGGGTATGATGGCACAGGGAATTCTCCCCGCCGTTTGCTGGAGTTCGTCGCGGACTTCGCAGATGGGTGTGTTTCGCTAGTCGCAATAACCGAGGGAGCTAGGTTTGATCGCACGTTATACCCGTCCCGAAATGAGCCGCGTCTGGAGCGACGAAAATCGCTTTCAGAAATGGCTGGAAGTCGAGCTCGCCGCTAGCGAAACGCTCGCCGAAGCCGGCGTGGTGCCGCGCGAGGCCGCTGCGATACTGCGCCAGCGCGCCCGCGTGGACGTTGCGCGCATCAACGAAATTGAAGCAAAGGTTCGCCATGATGTGATCGCCTTCACCATCGCCGTGCAGGAATCGGTCGCCGATCCCGAGGCCGCGCGCTGGCTGCATTACGGACTCACTTCCAACGATGTAGTAGACACCGCGCAAGCGCTGCTCATCCGCGAAGCGTCGCATCTCGTCGAGAAAAAAATCGAAGCGCTCGGCGAAGCCCTCGAGCGGCGTGCCTGGGAATTCAAAGACACGCCGGAAATCGGCCGCACCCACGGCGTCCACGCTGAGCCGATCACGTTCGGCCTGAAGATCGCCAACTGGTATGCCGAAAATCGCCGCGATCTTGCGCGCTTTCAAGTCGCCGCGCAGCAAATCGCCGTCGGGAAAATTTCCGGCGCAGTGGGCACCTGCACGCATCTCGGCCCGGAAATCGAACAGAAAATCTGCCATCGCTTGGGCCTCGCCACCGCGCCGATCACTTCGCAAGTGATTGAACGCGACCGCCACGCGCAATATCTCACGACGCTGGCCGTCGTCGCTGCATCTCTGGAACGCATCGCGCAGGAAATTCGCCATCTGCAACGCACCGAAGTGCGCGAGGTGGAAGAACCCTTCGGCGGTGAGCAGCGCGGCAGTTCCGCCATGCCGCACAAACGCAATCCCGTTTCCAGCGAGCAAATCTGTGGCCTAGCCCGCGTGGTGCGCGCGAATTCCCAGGCGGCGTTGGAAAATGTCGCGCTGTGGCATGAACGCGATATCTCGCACAGTTCCGTCGAGCGCGTAATTCTCCCTGATTCGACGATTCTGCTGGACTACATGCTCCATCGCACCACCGAAATCGTCGCGAATATGAAGGTGTTTCCGGAACGCATGTTACGGAATCTGAATGCCACGCAAGGCCTGGTTTTTTCCGGGCAGCTGTTGCAGGATCTCGTCGAACATGGCGCGCCGCGCGAAGACGCTTACCAATGGGTTCAGGCGCATGCTATGGCTGCTTGGGAATCCGAATCCAGCTTCCAAGACCGCGTCGCCGCCGATCCCAACATCCGCAAATTCCTCGACCAGCAGGCGCTTGCGCACACGTTCAATCTGCACCGCCAGCTGCGCGCCGTGGACGCCATCTTCCTGCGCGTGTTCGGCGCCAAATCCGCCGTCGCAGTCTAGGCATAGCGCCGCTGGCCGGAAATTCTCCAACGGAATCTGCAAGCAATCGACAGCTACGGGTAGTAAGGCCACGCGTCAGACTTCACGATTAATTTTGCGTAGGGAATGGGATTGCTCGCGGGTTTGTCCCCAGGTGTGGCGTTCACTCGCGTGAGCGCCAGCCGGGCTTCCGCGAAATTTGGATTCAGTTGAATCGCCAAGCGCAAATTCTGTAACGCTGCCTGCGTATAGCCAAGCTCGTCGGCCGCAAGACCCTGAATAAAATATTGTTTCCACTGCTGTTCTTTATCCTGAGTCGCCGCCTTGGAAATTTCGTTCAGTGCCTGCGTCGGCTTTCCGGCGCCGAGATATGCGAGCGCCAGATTATGTTCGATGGCTGTCGCGTCAGGTTCCAACCGCAGTGCATGTTCGAACGGCGGAATCGCGTCGCCCGCATCGCCCTGTTCGAGCAGCCAGTCGCCGAACAGAGCCTGCGCCAGCACATTGTTGGACTGCATCTGCACGGCCGTTCGCATCTCTGTGATGGCCTCGTCCATGCGTCCCGCAGCCGCGCGCGAAACGGCTTTTCCGTACTGCGCGGTGGGAAGATTGCGAGCGCGCACCTGCTGCAGCCCGGCGATCAGCGCCATCGCGCATCCCACTGCGATCCAAGTTATCTTCGTGGTTCGCGAGTTGCCGGCAGCAACCTCGTCCGTTGGCATCGCGGGCATTCCTTCGCCGGCGCCGCTAAAATAATCCATCCTGCGAGCGAGGCGGGGCACGAGCGCTCCGAGGACTAATCCCGCCACCAGTCCGCCCACGTGTGCCGAGTTGTCGATATGCCCGCTCGCGGCGCCAATCGAAAGATTCAGCAAAATGAAAACCGCCAGGCTCCGCAAGTTTTGCCGGACGAGGCTCGCGGGAATCGCGGCCTTCTTCAAAACCAGGTAAGAAACAAACGCGCCTGCGATTCCGAAAATAGCGCCGGAAGCTCCGGCCGACGCGCGCCACGGATTCCACGCCGTGCTGACGGCGCTGCCCGCCAAACCACACAACAAATACGTGACGCTGAACGCCAGCCGCCCCATCATCGGTTCCAGAGCGACTGCCAGATTCCGCAGGCACCACATGTTCAGAGCAATGTGAAAAAAGCCAAAGTGGACAAACATGGATGTGAACAGCCGCCACCATTGGCCGCTCAACGTTAACGGGCCAAAATCCGCGCCCCAACGGATCGCCTGTGGAACGCTCGGATCGGTCCAGGACACGCCTGACAAACCCATCGCCACATATACCAGCACATTCACCGCGATGATGATGCGCGTCACCAGCGGCAAGGTCTGAATGAATCTCTCGAAACCGCTTTGAGCGCGCGAGCCCTGCCTGATTGCACTTGCGGTCGTTGCCGCTCTCGCTGTGCGGCATCCCCGGCACTCGGAGGCGACGTTCGACCCCATCGACAAACCACTGAATGATTTGCCGCAACTGGGACATGTGGGCATCTTAGAAAGCTTTGCTCCTCGCCTTGCTCGATTCGCTGGAAAACGAAAAAGCCGGTCACAAGCTATCTGACTCGCCTTATCAATTCAACAATACTTGATGGCCGGCATGGCGCAACGCAAAACAAACTCGGCGATTCGCGAATTACTCGCAAGCTTGGCCGCGAATTGACTTCTGCGGGGAGGCGGCATAAAGTCGCCTGACTTTCTCATGCAGAACGGTGCGCGGCGCGAGTTCTTGGGTTTTTTCTCAGGACATCCAGTCATGAAATGGGCCCCGAAGTCGCAACGAAAATCGTTGGCCATTCTTTTTCTGGTGACATTATTCTCGTGCGCTGCCTTTTCCGACGAATGGAAGGCGCGTCACGGATTGGTGTTACCTCCTGGCGCGCCGGATCTGGGCAATCCCGCCGCGCCGGACGCCGTGTTTCTTCCAGGCCCGCAGACTTCCGAGCAAACGGAAAAATGGCGCGCTGCAATCAAACAATGGCGCACAGACCGTTTGGCCGAATTTCATTACAATGCTTCCCTCTACGATCGTCCTGATCTCTCCTGGACGCAGCGCGTCTTCTCCCAGTGCCAACTGCTCGTCTGGGATCGTTCTTTCTACGACCCGGAAAAACGCGAATACACTGTGGACCGTTTTCTCGCCGACCTCGAACGGCGGATCGGCCCGATGGACGTCGTGCTGATTTGGCCGGTGTATCCGAATCTCGGCGTGGACGATCGCAATCAGTTCGATTTGCTGCGCGACCTGCCAGGCGGAATTCCCGCGTTGCGCCAGGTGGTCGAACAGTTTCAGCAGCGTGGTGTGCGCGTCATGTTTCCGATTCTCGCGTGGGATAACGGCACGCGCGATGAAGGCGCGCCGCCTTCGACCGCATTCCCGCAGCTGCTGAAAGAGATCGGCGCCGACGGAATTAATTTTGACACGCTGGAAAGCGCGCCCAAGGATTTCCGTACATCGTCGGACGCGATCGGCCATCCGCTCGCGCTCGAGCCACAATTCGGCATCCATGACGATTCATTCGCCTGGAGCAATATCAGTTGGAACGATTGGGTCACTTGGGAAGACGTGGTGTATCCGTTCGTCCCGATGGTCAGCAAAGTGAAGTGGCTCGAGCCGCGGCATGCAGTCAACGTTACCGATCGTTTCACGCGCGACAAGACCGACAGCCTGCAACACGCGTTCTTCAACGGGGAAGGCTACGCCACGCTCGAAAATCTGTGGGGATTCTGGTACGGCATGACGCCACGAGATGCCGAGACGGTCCTGCGCATTACGAAAATCGAGCGCGCGTTTCCCGGGAATCTTTCCAGCGCGGGATGGGAACCGCATGTGCCAACATTGCAGGCGGGAGTTTTCGCCAGTACTTTTCCCACGGCGAATTCCACGCTTTGGACGATCGTGAATCGTAATGAGTATGACGTCACCGGCGAAGAGCTTCGCGTGCCGAATCGCGCCGGTGTGCGTTACTTCGATCTATGGCATGGAGTCGAACTGGTTCTGCGCGCGAATGGCACTGAAGCGACACTGTCATTCACCATTGACGCGCTCGGCTTTGGCGCTGTCCTCGCCACCACGGAAAACCCCGCTTCCGCGGGCGAGTTACAAAAGCTTCTGAAATACATGGCCGCGCGTTCTGTCGAGCCTCTGTCTGAATATTCCCGCCAGTGGAAGTTCGTGCCGCAGACCATGGTCGCCTCGGCGCCAACCAAAGTCCCCGCCGCCGCTCCGCCAGGCATGTTGCGCATTCCCGAAGCAGACTACGATTTTGCAGTCGAAGGAATTGAAATCGAAGGCGGCAACGATCCCGGAGTGGACGTGCAATATCCCTGGGAAGACGCGCCGCGGCGTTTTCATCGCAAGCGCATGCACATCTCCAGCTTTTATATTGATAGCACGCCCGTCACCAATCAGCAGTTCAAGCAATTCCTGGACGCGACGAAATACCATCCCGTTGACGACCACAATTTCCTGCGCGATTGGAAAAACGGAACTTACCCGGACGGTTGGAGCAGCAAGCCGGTGACTTGGCTGTCCATCGAAGACGCGCGCGCTTATGCCGCTTGGGCCGGCAAGCGCCTGCCCCACGATTGGGAATGGCAATACGCGGCGCAATCATCCGATGGCCGCAGATATCCGTGGGGGAACGACTGGAACGCGCAAGCCGTTCCGCCCGCCGATCATGGCCGCGTAATGCGCGCGCCTGCAAAGGTGGATGCGTACGCGAACGGCGCAAGCCCGTTCGGCGTACTCGACCTCGAAGGCAACATCTCACAATGGACGGATGAATTTCGCGATGAGCATACCCGTGCGGCTATCGTGCGTGGTGGCGCTTCCTATCAGCCTCGCGGCGCCGTCTGGTATTTCCCGCAAACCTACCGCCTCGATCAGCACCAAAAATATCTGCTGATGTCGCCCGGCCGTGACCGCTCCGGTACGATCGGTTTCCGCTGCGTTGTGGACGCGCAGTAGCGCACAACAAACTACTGCACTCTCTGAATGTACCGCGCCTCGGAAGTATCCACCTTGATCTTGTCTCCGTTGCCGACGAACGGCGGAACGTTGACGACCAATCCGGTTTCCAGCTTGGCTGGCTTCATCACCGCGCTGGCCGTCGCTTTCTGGATGCTCTGCTCTGTCTCCACCACCGTCAGGTCCACCGTGTCAGGCAACAACACGCCAATGGGCTTGTCGTCGTAATACTCAATTTTCACGGGCAAATTCGGAATCAGATAATCCCGCGTGTCGCCCACGATGTCGTTCTGCAGCGCCAGCTGTTCGTAATTCTCGGTATTCATGAAGTGGTGCGTATCGCCATCGCTGTACAGATACTCAAACTGGATTTCGTCCACCACCACTTTTTCCAGCGTTTCTTCGGCGCGGAACCGGAAGTCCATCATGTTCCCGTTGCGTAAATTGCGCATCTTGGTCTGCATCGAACCGCGCTTATTTCCCGGCGTGCGGTGGTCCACGCTATACACCACGCACAGGTCGCCCTCATGCTTGATGATCATTCCCGGGCGTAGTTGGGTTGCTTTAATCATTTCCTGCTCCTGAATTCTGGTCTGGAATTCCCGCCCTCGTTTCGCCTCGTCTTAAAATGTCTCGCGCAGGGCTAAGGTGGGGAGTAACTCGTCCGCCGCATCGCATCGGGCGTCTGGCCAGCGCTCGGCACAAACGCCAAGCACTCCTTCGGCGCGCATTTTGTCCTCCGCCGAAACAATGATTATAGCGGTCCGCGCCACACACGGTCAAACCGGCGAACGAGGCGGATCATCATTGCGGAGCAGCCGGCCCGCGCTTCAGCGCAACGGGAGGCGGCCTTTCCACTGTTTCGAAAGCGTCACAAGTTGCTCATCCGTGATTTGAACCTGGCCATCCAGAGTTACGATCAATCGCCCCGAGCCGGCATCCCTGAATCGCGCGTCCTGAATTGTGACGCTGCCCATACGGCTTCGCTCCCCGGCATATCGCTGGCAGTGTAGCGAAATAGTGGAACTCTGCGCCGCTTTGCGTTCAATAAATAGCATGGGTAACTTCAGACCATACGACAGTCGGTTCATTGCGGGCCTTGCTGAATTCGCCACAGCAGCGCGCGCCAGGATGCGGCATAAATATCAGGGAGATCGTGCCATGAAAAAATTGTGGTTGGGATTTGCGGGTTTCTACCTCGTCGTGTTGTTGCTTTCGATGACGGCATATCAGGCCGCGGCACAGGATGCCAATTTTGTCGGCACCTGGGACATGACAGTCACGGGCGGCGGACGAGGCGGTGGACAAGGAGGTGGTCAGGGCGGGAATCGCGGCGGTGGCGGTGGCGCGCAATCGCTCACCATCACGAAAGACGGCGACAAATTCAAGGTCACCCACAAAACGCCGCGCGGCGACAGCACCGCTGACGCCACGGTTTCAGGCAACACCATCTCGTGGACCGAGCAGCGCCAGGGCCGCGACGGCAACACCATGAAAATCGAATTCAAGGCCACGCTCAATGGTGACGCGCTGCAGGGCAGCATGGGTGGCGGGCAGTTCAGTCGTGAATTTACCGCCAAGCGATCAAACTAGAACGAGTTTGACGCAACATTCCCAGCTGCCCGCGCTTGCGTAATCAGATTATTCGCGCCGGTTCAGGCGCATCGGAACTGCTATGTGTTGATGGAACAGAATCCCGGCCGCCTGCCCTCGCCTTGCCTTTCGGGAACTTTTCCGCAGCCTGCGCCGAATTCTAGATGGCAATTGAAGAACGCACATCAGGGAGAATCGATGATGGGAATTTATTCCAAGACTACTTTTGCTGTGTTGGCTGTGGCGCTGAGTTGCTCGCCGCTTCTGCCGCAGAATGCCGCGCCAGATCCGCCGCCTGCACAACACCAAGGCGCGCGCGACGGATTTGGCTCACACCGCGGCGCAATGGGATCAGGCGAGCGCGGCGGCCGATGGGGCCATCGGCACGGTGGCTTCGGCCGCGATGGCCGCGGAGGACGGCGGCATTCCGGTTTTGCGCGCTTGCTGAACGATCCGTCCATCCGGCAGCAAGCGGGAATCAGCGACGAACAGGCCGCGAGGATTCGCAAGCAGGAGCTGGACTTCCGCAAGACGGAAATTCGTGGCCGCGCGGATCTTGAGGTCAAGCGTATTGACTTGAAGGCGCTGCTCGCCGCCGACACGCCGGACCGCGGGGCAATCAACGCCAAGCTGCAGGAAATCAGCGCAGCGCAACTGTCGCTGCAGAAATCCTCGGTTGACTATCGGCTAAGCATGCGCGACGCGATTACCCCGGAGCAACGCGAGAAGCTTCGGCAATTGATGCGCAATCGCTGGCAGCGCGATGGAGGTCGCGGAGGGCGGCAAGGCGAGGGACGCGGGGGCCAACGCGGTCCTTCTTCCGCGCCCGATTCCCAAGCTAAGCCGCAATCGAACGACTAGGCTTACAGAATCGTGCGGACAGCTGAGAAAGGATGAGACGCGGACGGCACTGCTCCCGACTTACGCAGTGCCGTCATGCGTGAAGAATTATTTTCCGGTGTACGCGATTCGCCAGATGGTGTTCGACCCGTCGTCGGTAACCAGCAACGATCCATCCGGCGCCACGGTGATTCCTACTGGGCGGCCCCAGACGTTTCCGTTGGGCAGCACGAACCCCGTGACGAAATCTTCGTACTCTCCGCTGGCGTGGCCGGTCTGATGCAGCGGTACGCGAACCACTTCGTAGCCAGCGCGCAGTGATTTGTTCCATGAACCGTGCTCCGAAGCAAAAATGTCGCCCTTATATTCCGCCGGGAATTGTTTGCCTTCGTAAAATGCAAACTCCAGCGAAGCATTGTGCGGTTGCAACAGTACGTCCGGTACGATCGCCTTATCCTTCAACTCCGGATGCTTTCCTTCATGCCGCGGATCCTGGTGACCGCCGATGTACCACCACGGCCAGCCATAAAACCCGCCCTTCTGCACGTGCGTGATGTAGTCCGGTACCAGATTGTCGCCGAGCCCGTCGCGCTCATTCACCGAACACCACAGTTCACCGGTATCCGGGCTAAATGCGATGCCTCCGCCCGCATTGCGTATGCCATAGGCGTAGGTACTCTGATCGCTGCCGTCCGGATTAAATTCCAGAATGTCGGCGCGATTTTTTTCCTGCGGAGTAGTGTCCGGATCGTCCACATTTGAACCAGAGCCCACCGCGACCAGCATTTTCTTTCCGTCCGGCGTGAACTGTACCGACCGCGTCCAGTGGCCCGGTTGAGCGGGAACATCCACGATGTGTTGCTGCGGCCCGCGCGCTTTCAGATCGCCGTTTTGATATGGAAAGCGCACGATGGAATCAACATTGCCGACGTAAACCCACTGCGGGTCGGGTCCCTGGGGATAAAACGCGATGCCGTATGGTCGATTCAGCCCCGTCGCGAAAGTTTCCGTTTGTTGCGGCTTGCCGTCCGCGCTGATTCCGCGAAAAACCTTTATATCTCCTGGCTCGCTTTCCGCCACGAAAAAATCGCCGTTCGGCGCGGTCACGATCAGCCGCGGATTATTCAGCCCGCTTGTATATTGCTGCACGCTGAAGCCCGGAAGCGTTTTCGGCCACGCACCGCTGGGACGCACCACCACTTTCGGGCCGTTGTCGGCAGACTTTGTCGCAAAAGGCCGCGGCAAATCTTGCAGCGTGATTTTGCGAACGGTCCCGGGTTTTTCGTAACGATAATCCGTAAACGGAGCGTTAGGAGGCGCTGCAGCATTCGCGCTGCTGTTGGCAGGTGCCGCGCCGGCTTTAGCTGTCGGCGAGGGTGGATTCGGGCCGCCCAGCGCTTTCAGATACGTGACGAGCTGCCAGCGCTGCGGTTCGCTCAAGCTCGACCATGCCGGCATTCCGTTGTTTGGATCGCCTTGAGTGATGAACCAGAAAATTGCGCCGTCAGAAGCGCTCTGCGTCGGCCCCTTCGCCAGCGCCGGGATGTTGCCGGTGCCACCGCCCGTCGGTCCGTGGCACGAAGCGCAGTGTCGCGCGAACAAATTTGCCCCAGCCTGCGCAGCTGCGTGCTTACCTGCGTACGGATTTTTCGATTGTTCTGCGGTGGCTGGCGCGTTGTGGAAGGAAGCATTTTGCGCGGCCACCGGCAAACAAGCGCCAATCGCCACCGAGAGAAGCACGAATGCTTTTCGTAGTAAGGCGTAAGCACGACTCTTCCAGTTCTCGCTTGTGACGACGTCCAAGGTTGCCTCCCAACCGACCGTGGATATATTTTGCGCGTACAAGTTCTAGCTCTTGCTCCGGCTCTTCCAACGCGCATCATTCTACATCGTGACAACATGGAACAAAAAGCCGAGGCGTCTGCACCGTGCGGGGTGGGCCGTGACTGCAAAGCAGTCCCGCAGCGGGTTTGCGCGCGCAGTCTATCTGGTTCGAATCCGTGACTTTCCACTAGAGAGCCTGTGCTGCGGGGCGAGATTCGACACAGGCTATGCTGTTGACTATATAGGCGCTTGCCTGAAGAAAACCGCGAAATCCCGCTTTTTACGTGCACTTTCGCCCCAACTGTGTTATTCTTCTTTTGCGCTTAATACCTCGGTTGTGTTGTGCGGCCTCTGGTGAGCAGTTGATCTGAGATTACCCGCCCTTCAGTTCTCTCCG
>Ga0209169_10001018_pt1 | contig 17212 bp, 15 predicted proteins | sample HubBroMetageWRM4_FD_188346 | JGI IMG/M metagenome (GOLD analysis project Ga0209169, IMG submission 188346) | Warmed soil microbial communities from the Hubbard Brook experimental Forest, New Hampshire - Hubbard Brook CCASE Soil Metagenome WRM 4... | ecosystem: Environmental > Terrestrial > Soil... | reverse complement strand
CGGCGATCGAAGAGAACGTTACGCGTCGTCGCGCCGATGCTCTGAATCGTGTTTTGAATACGCCCACCGACGATCGTCAGCGTATTGATGTTTGCGCCCGTGTTCACGATGCCGCCAGAGCCGGTCGCCGAGATCGTCGCGATCGAAGCGTCGATCTCCAGGTTGCCGCTGGACTGGGTGTTCGCCAGTTGTACGTTGCCACCGGAAGTGAAGATACCGAGAACCTGTCCAGTATCGTTGGCCGGAACGAGCTGGTCGATCGTAGTCACAGTGCCGGTCATGGTCACAGGCTCGGTCTTGTAGAGGATGTCTCCCGTTACCGTGATGTTGTTGTTGCCCGAAGCTACAACGGTCAGCGCTGTGCCATTCTGAATCGCGGGCTGGCCCGGGTTCGGGCCGGACAAGCTCGTGATGGCGCCATCGACGAAGAGCATTGTCGCATCGCCTTGGGCTACGCCCGCCGAGCTGAACTGCTGTGGGACTCCGTTAATAACCTGTGTACCCGCTCCAGTGCCGCTGTTGGTGGAGATGGTGGTCGTTCCGGCAGAACCAGCCGCTGGATCGATCGTGATCGTGGTCGTCACGCTGCCCTGAACGATCGTATACGTCTGCGCGGTGCTATTGCTGCCGGGCGCCAACGTAATCTTCGCGCTTCCTTCCACGTAGATGCCGCCGCCTGTAAACGTCTTGACAGCCGGAGATCCCGTTACGGTGTAGGGAAGATAGACGCCGCTGGTGGCGCCCCCTGTCGGATACGCCGTTCCTGCCGCGTTCTTCAAAGCACCGTTGAGTGTTGAATTCGACGGTGCGGTGGTGGTGTTACCGATGCCGTCGATCACCGCCTGTTCCTGGTTAAACGAGTTTGCCGGAAGCGGAAGCGGGTTCTGCGAGACGTTGAATCCACCGTGGAACGTCGGGTTGATTCCGTTCGTCGGTGTACCGGATTTTGCGCACGTTCCGTTGTTGTCCCACCCGGCTTGAGCATTCACCTGGCCGACTCCGTCGGTGAACGTGTAGGGCGCGGAATTGCTAAAGTTCCATGACCCATTCGTGAACACCGGCCCCGTGATCGTACCCGGGACGAGGTCAGACGAGCACAGCGCATACGTACCGATGAACATGCCCCACGCCGCAAACGACTGATTGTAGGCCGGTGGCGCGGTCGGCGCTGTGACGATGATCGTGCCGCTATCGTTGATCGTCGCGACTTCGCTGCCCTGCGACTGCCCAACCACCGTCATCGTGTACGGAAATGTATAAACATAAGCGGTGATCGGCGAGTAGTTGTTCTGTAGTGACGGCTGAGGAATAGGGTTCGCGCAGGACGTGCCCATACTCAGCGGCTCGCCTCCTTGCACCACGCAGGTTGCTGCCGCGGTGTTTGGCGTCGTGGCGACGTAAGCTTGGCTGATCAGGAACCGCTCCTGCCAGGACCCGCTGCTGCTCACATTCGTGTAACCGCTGTAATTACCTTTCATCGTGGAGGCCGCGGTTGCCCCGGCGGTTGCCGGATTTGCAATCGGCGAGACCGCCGCGTTGAATCCGGGCGTGACGTAAGCTCCAAGCAGGTTCATCAATTGCTGGCGCCCGGCGGCCACTCCGGAGTCCGCCGCGTAGAACGACCCGCGATAACGGCCGTAGAACCCGTTGATCAGCGACTCCGAGCTGACCGCGAGAACCATGGTAAGCGACATGCCGACCAGCAGCAGCAACAACAGCAATGTCGTTACCAGCGTGATTCCTTTCTCGTTGCGCAAACGCACCGAGCGGCTTTTTGATCGTGAGGGGCGGTTGTTCATGTTGTGCTCCTGAATCCTTTAGACCGAGCGCGGGCTCAGTCGTTCATGCTTAGGTTGCGGGGGTTCACGATGATGGACAGCGCTTGGATCTTGTACGGCTGCCCATCGAAAGAGTTGGTGAACATCGTCGGCGCGTACACGTTGCTGTTCGAGTAGAGTCCCGGCGGCGTGCGTCCGATCAACGAGATACGGATCGAGCGAATCTGGTCGTATTGGAAGTCGTAGCACGGCGATGTCGTCGAGCCCGCGTTGTAGCAATAGGCGCCCGAACTGCCCGAAACGTTCGTGCCATTGAGCACGACCGTAGATGCGCCCAGCTTGAAGCCGATGATCTGGCTGGCGATTGGCGCGGGGGTTCCGTTCTCGGTACGCGTCAGTGTCGGGTTCGTCGCGGTGCTCGTGTCCACCGAATACGTGATTGGCGCCACCTTAACGACCCAGTCGGTGCCGCTGCAAAAAGAATTCGTCAGGGTCGTCGGAACCAGCGCCGTATCGACATTGGCCGTCGTCGTCAGGTTGAGCGGATCGTTCGCCGCCGCCGAATTGGTGCCGTCGCTCTTGGTCGCACCGAACGTCAAAAGGACGTTCGTTCCAGAGGCCGACGCTGCTTGAGTAAGCACCGCCGTCGTCATCAGCGTGCCGGACGTGCCCACGTGGATGAAGATCACCTGGCTGTTCGCGATCATTCCCGACAAAAGCTGCGACTGCGTCGACGGAGCGACCGGAGAGATCGTCATCGTCGCGTTGCCTGTGCCGGTTGTACCGGTGAGTGCCGGAGTCGCGCACCCTGGAGTGCCCGGTGAGACGTAGATCAGGCCCGGAGGCGTCGTCGGATCGGGAACGATCAAATTCAGCGTGTCGAAACAAGCCGCGTTGTAAGTGGCAGTCCCTGTGGGATGGCAAGTGGCGCCGCCCGCTGTGTTGTTGACGATCTTCACTCCGACTGGCCAGCTCGCGAAGTTGTTCGCCGCGTTGTACCAACCCGTGCCGGCATTGACCACGTCGTTTTCCATCTGCGCCAGCGCATTGCGCAGCGATACGTTCAAGCCGATCTGATATTGCTGATCGTTGAAGAGCGACGCGTGCTGTTTGAAAAGGCTCATCGCCGCCGCGCCGATCACCAGGAACACAGTGATGGCGACCATCAACTCGATGAGTGTGAAGCCACTGACGCCTGAGCGCCGGCGCGACAAAACGCGATTTGTATTTGCGGATTTCATGGATGCACCAGGCTCGTTTGATAAGTGACCACGGGCTTCAACGCTTGGTTCGTGAGCGTGACGAGCACCGTAATCTGTACCGCCCCCGTGATTACGTTCGGTCCGACGGTTGGGCTAGCTACGATTTTCCAGCGGCGATCATAGGTCAGCATGTCGGGCGTCACCGCAGGAAGCCCCGCGCCCGAAGTTACGACTACCGTGCCGTCCGGTTTTTGCGTATAGAGAGTGGTGACGCCATTCGCGGTCGTCACTTCATTAATGTTGCCGTTTGCAGTCGAAATCTGAACCGAGTCCGAGTAGCCCGTGATGTCGGCCGTCAAGCTGCCACCCGCCGCCAAGTTCGGATCGTTGTCGGGGAAGCGATCGAGATCTTCCATTTTTTCGGAAGCAAGAAGCGCCGCCGTGCTCACATAACGCGCGTGCGCGCCCATGTTCACGGAATTGCTCATGAGTGCCGCGGTCCCGACCAAGCCGATGGTCAGAATCAGAATCGACACCATCGTTTCGATCAGCGTGAAACCTCGCTGACGCGACATCTTTACTGCCTTACGGAGCGACTGTGACATTTCCATAGGAGGACACCGTGATTTGTTCGCCCGTTACGCTTCCAGTGAAGCCGGGGTAAGTTAGGTTCATGACCATGGGGTTCATGGCGGGTGAGCTGGAGACGAATCCGCCGGGGCTAAAGGTAAAGGTAACGGTCTGATTGATTGCGACGCCTTGGCCCATAATCGGGAGCACCGGGCTTACGGCTGAATAGGCAGTTAGGCAGGCTTGACCACCATACGCGGGTTGCTCAGATGAAATCTGATACGTATAGGTCGAAGCCGTGAAGACGATCTGGGTTTTGCAACCGTGGAAGATTGCCTGGTAGCGCGCACTGGAAATCTGACTGGTGATAGAGCTTACGGCCGCGCGCATTCTGTAAACGCGCATTGTGTTGACGAATCCTGGCACTGCCATCGCGGCAAGAATTCCCGCGATTGCAACGACCACGAGAAGTTCGAGCATCGTGAAGCCGCGAGCCGCCCGCGCTCGAACCGATACACCTCTCCGAAGTTTGAAACTGCGGGTCATCCTAAGATCTCCATAAATTGCCGAGTTCGACCAACTGAATGCCCTGAAAGGAGCAGGTGCGGTGCCGTTCACCCAGTCTCTGTAACATGCTTGGAATGAGTCTCTTGCGGTATGGCCTTACCAGCCTTTCGGACTGCTGCCAGGTCGTTTGGGAGAAAATGTAACAACTTGCACCGGCTTTTCCGCAGATCCCTTCCGGATTTTCAGGCCCCTTGCTTGCGCACGCCCGATTTATCTCTGACAATAAGTCGCTTGGGTTAAGCGGTTTTTCTGTGTCGAGTGTGTCGGTGCTGAGCCAGACGGGGTGTCGAGAGACATGGTGAAGTCGAGTCGCGCCACGAAGCGCATCGTTGCTTATTTTTCCATGGAGATCGCCCTTCAGAACGCCATGCCGAGTTACAGCGGCGGCCTGGGGGTATTGGCGGGAGACACCGTGAGAGCGGCGGCAGACATCAAGCTGCCCATGGTCGCTGTTTCACTCCTCTATCGCAGCGGATATTTCACACAAAGATTGGCCGAAGATGGCACCCAGACCGAAGACCCGGTGGTCTGGCGAGTCGAAGACTTTTTGAAGGAAGAATCGGCGCGCGTAACCGTGCCGCTCGAGAACCGGCGCGTCGAACTGCGCGCCTGGCGCTACGACGTCAAAGGTGTCCACGGGTTTGTCGTTCCGGTTTATTTCCTGGATGCGGCGTTGGAGTCCAACGCGGAGCAGGATCGCGCGCTGACCGGTTCTCTCTACGGCGGCGACGCCTACTACCGTCTGTGCCAGGAAGTTCTGCTTGGCGTCGGCGGCGTGCGTATGTTGCGCGCACTCGGCCACACCGACCTGACCCGCTATCACATGAACGAAGGCCACGCCGCGATGCTCACCCTTGAGCTCCTCGGGGAAGAAGCCGAGAAAGCCGGCCGCACTTCGACCCGCGGCGAGGACATCGAGAAGGTTCGCAGCAAATGCATTTTCACGACGCACACTCCCGTCCCCGCTGGCCACGACCGTTTTCCGATGGAGTATCTGACCCGCGCGTTCCCCGATCAGAATGGATTCTTCGATTTGAAAGACGCGTCGTCGGCCGACCTGGTGAAGCGCATCCTGCAAGCCGAGCAGAATTTCCCCGATATGCAGGAAGCCGCGCGCGCCGGCGCATCTCTCAACATGACGTATCTCGCGTTGAGCCTCAGCACGTACGTCAACGGCGTCGCCAAGCTCCATGGCGAGACTTCGCGAAAAATGTTTCCTCAGGTCCCCATCGAAGCCATCACCAACGGCGTTCACGCCGGCACGTGGGTTTCGCCCGCGTTCGCGGAATTGTTCGACCGCTATATTTCTTCCTGGCGCGAGGACAACTACTCTCTCCGCAGCGCGCTCGGCATGCCGCCGGAGGAATTGTGGGCGTCGCATTTAATCGCGAAGCACGATTTGTTTGAGGCCGTGCGCACGAAGACGGGACTCACGCTCGATCCCGATGTTTTCACCGTCGGTTTTGCACGCCGCGCCACCGGTTACAAGCGCGCCGATCTGATCCTCAGTGACCTCGATCGCCTCCGCCAGATCGCCAAAAACGCCGGTAAATTTCAGATCGTTTACGCGGGCAAAGCTCACCCGCACGACGGTGGCGGCAAAGACATCATCCGCCACATTTTTTCCGCTAAGAAAGCGCTGAAGAAAGCCGTCACCATCGTCTTCCTCGACGAATACAACATGGAAGTCGGCGGAAAAATCACCGCCGGCGTCGACTTATGGCTTAACACTCCGCAATTCCCGCTGGAAGCTTCCGGCACGAGCGGAATGAAAGCGGCGCTCAATGGCGTCCCCAGCCTGAGCATTCTCGATGGATGGTGGGTCGAAGGTCACATCGAAGGCGTCACTGGATGGTCGATCGGAGAGTCGCGTTTGTCCGCCGGTCCGCAGACCGCCGTGGACAACAACGCCGACGTCCAGTCGCTCTATCACAAACTCGAGAGCGTGATTCTGCCGCTGTTCTACAAAGACCGCGCGAAATATCTCTCCGTGATGCAGCACGCCATCGCCATCAACGGCTCGTTCTTCAACACCCAGCGCATGGTCCAGCAATACGTCACCGACGCCTATCTCAGATAATCGACGCTACTATGGAGTGCGGCGCTCCCGCGCCGCCTTTGCGACCGTCAAAATCAATCTCCGCGCGCCCGATTAAGCTGCCCTCCCACTTTTCGAAAAGCCCATCTCGCCGCGCGACTCGTCTCTCTATTTCTCAGGCTGCGGAATTTTCTTATCGCCGCGGATCTCCGCCGCCGTGTGCAAAATATCGGGTTTTGCAAAGTACTTAAAAAATTCCCACTTTCCATATCTCTCGGTCACCGCAGGTAAAACCGCATTGACGACATCGTCTCCGGTCTTGTTCTGCTGCACTACAGGCGCGATTTGTTCGCGTAGAAAAGTCAAATAGTCGCGAAAAGTCCGAACGTCCTCCACATTCCCCACATCGCCATGCCCCGGCACATAGGTCGCCGCAGGCGCCGCGGCCGTGATCGAGTTCAGCGTCGGAATCCACGCCGACGTCGTCGCATCGATCAGATTCGGCAGCGTATTGCGCCAAAACAGATCGCCGGTGAACACGACGTTCGCATCAGGAATGAACACAACGGAATCGCCGCCCGTATGCCCCGGAAAGACGCGAACATCAATGCGCCGCGAGCCGAGAAACAACGTTACGCCGGTGTCATACACAGCATCGGGCGCACCGAGCGTTTCAACCATCTTGCGTTCCTCAGGCTTGATGTCTTTCCCAAAAAACTTCAAGTTCTCCGTGTGAATCCACCCGCGCACGTTCCGCTGCGAAAAAACGACCGCGCCGTTTTGCTGGAACAGGGAATTGCCCGCGACGTGATCCACATGGTAGTGCGTGTTGACCACGAATTTGATCGGTAACGGTGTCAGTTTCCGGATTTCCGCCAGCATCTGCTTCGCCGCCTCGGGATGCTCAAACGTGTCGATCACCGCCACGCCGTCATCGCCGATCACGAACCCAGCATTGGCTCCCGCGTCGCCCTTAGCGTCGTCAATCGCGGCGTACACGTTGTGCCCCACCGGCTTGAGAGTAAACGCAAGAGAGGCGGACTGACCTGCCTGTCCGGCCCGGACCTCGGTCGACGGCGCCGTCACATTCACGTGCGCCGATGTTCCGTTCGCGTGGACTGCGACCGCCACGCCGAAAGCCAAGCCGAGAGCCAGGACGAAAAGGACCGATTTTGAATTAGACATGGCGACAGATACTACTTCATCCCCAAATCCCACTTGTCAATTCGGCGAAAAATCTGCGCAGCCTCGAAAGCCGTGGCGCCCCATAGGGCCGCAGACACCGAATCCGTGCGAATACTCCCGCCTAACGCAGCAGGCGAAATAAGAGGTTGATCGCAGACGCCGTAATGTCACTTCCGGCGCTGCTAGGAGCGCTGGACAGCTGCGGCTCAAATGTTGTGCCATGCAGTCGAGCGAACGCCAGCCTGCGTTGCTCGTCTTTGAGTTGCTCCAATTCCTGTGAGCGCGCTTTCTCCAGTCCGCCCGCCTGAATGAACTGCACCGCGCGCCGCAATTCATCCTTGTCGAACCAGGTTCCATGCGGCTTGCACACATCCACGATGACATGGGAACAATGCGCGAATTGCTCGCGGTTCATCAGCGCGAGGCAAACCGGGCACGGCACGTAGCGAATGTTCGCCTCCAACTGCAAATCCTCTCCCACAGCACCCGGAGCGCCCGCCACAAACGCCTGCTTCTCGCGATCCGCCGAAATCTGATTCAGCGTCTCGACATCGACCCAGATTCCCTCGCAACGGCTGCATTCAAGCAGGCTCGTCGTCCCGACGGTTACGCCGTTCATCGCGATCTGGCAGCGCGGACACCGCGAAGCCTCGGAGCCCGGCGCTTCGCTGCGGCTTCCTTTCGCCCCGCAATGCGAGCAGAATTTCGCGCCCGCGAACATCACGCCAAAGCACGACGGGCAAGTCACGGTTGCGAGAGTCGTTTTGCAGAAGTCACAGCGAGTCGCCGCGGATGAAACTGCGGCGCCGCACGAGGGACAGCGAAGCGTTTCGGCTGGCATGTTTGCTCAGGTCGAGATTCGTTCGATCATAGGCACGGCAGAGCCATTCGTACATCGCACCAGCGCAATGTTGTTCCCATGCATAAACGTCCATGACGGATAAATCCATGCTTTCCCTGGCCAATCGACGACAGACCCCTCTTTGCCTTCAGAAGTGCGCCGTCATCTTCACGCGAAACGTCCGCCCATCCTGCTGAATCGCATCTTCCGGATCCTCCGGCCTCCCGGGATTGAAATATTTCTTGTCCAGCAGATTGTAAACACTCGCCGAAAGATCGAGATGTCTCCCAAACGCATGCCCCAGCGCCGTCGCATTGAAAACGCCGAACCCGCTAATCGTATTCCCCGCCAGCGTCTCCACCGAACTCGCATACTGCGCATCGACGCTCGCAAACAGTCTCTGCCGTATCACTGGCACCGACACGTTGAGCTTGCCAAGATGCCGCGGAGAGTTCGGCAGCGTTTGCGACGTCGACGGTTGCTGCGCCACGGTGTAGCTGTAACTTCCCGTGCCCTGGATTCCGCTCGCCAGCCGCCCATTGATCTCAAACTCCACACCGGTCGCATTTACCCGCTGCGAATTTAAATAGATCTCATTGCCATCGGCAGAATTCGTTTCGAGCGTGATCAAATCGTCGATCCAGCTGTGAAACACGTCGCCGGTCAACGTCACTCGTTCGCCCAGCGATCGCTCCACGACGCCTTCGACGTTTCGAATCGTCTCCGGCCGCAGCGAGAAATTGTTATCAAAACTCCCGAAGTCCGGCGTCACCTCGAATGGCTCCGGCGCTCGAAACGCCGTGCCATACAAAAGCTTCAGCGTCGTCGGATGCGCCACGTGATAAATGAGTCCGAGCCGCGGATTCGTCGTGCCTCCAAACTGAGAATAGTGATCGTAGCGAAGTCCCGCGCTCAGAATGAGTTTCGGCACAATGCTGAATTCGTCCTGCGCATAAAGCGCCCAGATGACAGAGCTTTGCGGCACGGCGACGGACGAGTCATCAAAATCCAGCTCGTTCCTCTGAGCCTGTTTGAAATTGTCGATAATCTCCGTCCCAAACGTAATCTTGTGTTTTTCCGCAATTGTCCGGCTCAACTGCACATCGCTGTCCCACCATTCGCCAAGAAACGAATACGTGTCGATCGTCGTCGCCGGATCGGGGATCCCCGTCGCGAACGCCAGCGGTGCGCGCAGCGTTGCGTGATCGTACGACGAGCGCAGCGCGAGGTCCCAATCGCCGAGTGAATGCTCGTAACTCAGATCGAGATACTGATGATGATCGATGTTCTTTGTGCGCGGATCGTTGAAGAGCGACCCGAAGTATCCGGTCGGCACCACTTTGTCTCGCGCGCTGTAAAGACCCTGCAGCGTGAAGCCGTTGTAGCTCACCGTCCCGATAATGTGCTGGAAATTTTCGTAGTCCGTCCCGCTGGTCACGCCGTTATTCGTCGCGGCGTTGTTGAACTCCGGAAAAAACAGCGTCGGACCTTCACTGTCGTAAAACGTGCCCGAAAGCGCGAGATCGACATCCCGAAGGCGCGTTCCGTAGCTGGCGCGCCCCTGATACGTCTCGTAGCTCGCATCCGCAAAGGAAAGCTCGGCTCCTTTCAGTTCCGAACCTTTCCTTGTGATGACGTTGATGACCGCGAAAAAAGCGTCGGCTCCGTAAAGCGAAGAACTCGGCCCTCGAATGATCTCCACGCGCTCGATCATGTCCACATCGACAAGAAACTCGGTCCCGAGATAAGGCTGCCCAAAAACGTTGTCGTTGATGCGGTGCCCGTCGATCAGCACCAGCAACCGATTGTTCGAATCACCCAAGCGCCCAAAGCCGCGAACTCCCACAAAGCTGTAATCGCGATCGTACGTCACATAAAATCCCCGCACGCTCTCCAGAATGTCCGCAAGTGAGCGATATCCATATCTCTGAATCTCATCCGCGGTAATCACCGTAACCGACGATGGCGCGTCGCTCGAGTTCTGCACGCGCTTGGACGCCGAGTAGACGGAAATGTTCATAAGGTCTTCGAGGTTGAGCTTCGACAGATCTTGCGCTGCTCGCTGTTGGTCACTTTGTGGTTGAGATGATTGAGCGGAGAGTCGGCTTGTCAAACAAAGCGAAAAGCCGATGAGAGCGAGAAGAAGCCGAGTCGCGACGATCGCGCAGCGGCTTTTTAGCTGGAATTGACCTCGATCGGAAGTTGTCAGAGACACACGATTCCTCTCGTTCGATTGGAGCGAGTCCATGATTACGAGCTGAATGGGAACCGTTGTCTGGATAGAAAACGGCGAAGGGGGAGCAGCTCAATTAGGATACAACGCGACGGATCAAAAGACGCATGCCGTCGTGCTTCATGTGACGTAGCGGTATCGCCGCAATATCAGCGAATGCGATTTTTGTACAGGGCCATACCTACGGCTGCGTCCATATTTAACTTTTCTAATGCGGTGATCTCGGGCCGGGTTGTGATTCCTCCGGCCGCGATGATCGGAAACTTTGTGGAATCGCGGAGTTCGCGGAAGTAGCGGAGATTCACTCCGGTCATTGTGCCTTCGCGATCGACGTCGGTGCAGAGAAAGGCTGAGCAGTAAGGTTCGAGCTGCGGGATAACTACGCCGGGGCGCAGTTTAAGCTTTTCCCGCCAGCCTTGCGTGACGATCTGACCCTTGGCGGTGTCGAGTGCGACGACGACCTTCTTGCGTCCGAACTTCTTGGCCAGCCGAGCGAGGAACTTTTCGTTCACGGTTCCGTTCGCGAAAGCGGAGCTGCCGATGATGATTTGCGCCGCTCCTGCATTGATTGCGGAGGTCGCCCGCGTCAGCGTTCGGATTCCGCCGCCAACACGGACTGCGACTTTGTAGTCGGCGGCGGCTTTTCTGCAAAGTGCGCGCACCAATTTCGTGTTGGGCTCTTTGTTCATCGCCGCATCGAGATCGATGATATGCAGCCATTGATAAGAGCTGAATTTTTCCAGCAATCCAAAAACGTCGGCGACCGCAAGTTCACGCCTCCGGCCGTGAACGAGCTGCACAGCCTGGCCGCTTTGCAAATCGATGCAGGGAATCAGCACGAGAGTCGAACCTCAATATTTTCCGCCGCCAGGAAGTTTTTGAGATCGCGGATCGATTGAACATTGTCGTGGAAGATCGACGCAGCCAGCGCCGCGTCGGCGTTGCCATCGCGAAAGATTTCAGCGAAATGCTCGGGAAGTTTTGCGCCACCGCTGGCGATTACGGGCACGCTGACAGCGTTGGCGATCGCTGCAGTTAAAGGAACGTCGAACCCCGTCTGAGTTCCGTCACGATCGACCGAAGTGAGGAGGATTTCGCCGGCTCCTGCTGCGACTCCTTGTTTGGCCCATTCCACCGCATCCAGATCGGTGCCATCATGGCCGCCGCGAATCCTCACCTGCCAATGACGGTTCTCATCGTCGCGCTTCGCGTCGATTGCCAGAACTACCGCCTGCGCGCCGAATTCTCTTGAGAGCTCGAAGATGAGCTCAGGACGCTGCACCGCCGCCGTGTTGACGGTGACTTTGTCTGCCCCCGCTCGGACCACTGCGCGCGCGTCTTCGAGCGTGCGAATGCCGCCGCCCGCCGTGAGCGGGATGGCAAGCTCAGCCGCGACGCGGCGAATCGTCTCGAGAAATGTCGGACGTCGATCGCGCGACGCCGCGATGTCGAGCACGACGAGTTCGTCCGCACCTTCGGCGTTGTAGCGCGCGGCAAGCGCGACGGGATCGCCGGCGTCGCGCAGCCCAACAAAGTTGACGCCTTTGACCACGCGAACGCCGTCCGTATCGAGGCAGGGAATAATGCGATGCGCCAGGCTCATGCGCCAGCCTTCGCGATGCCGAGAAAGTTGGCGAGGAGCTGCGCGCCAGGCTGCCCGCTCTTTTCCGGATGGAACTGAACCGCGTGAATGTTTTTACGTTCGATGACGGCGGCGAAGTCCCTGCCGTGACAGCATGTGGCGACAACATTGGAATCGTTGCCGATGGCACATGCCGCATAGGAGTGCGCGAAGTAAAAATGCGCATCAGACGCGATGCCGTCGAGCAACCGGGAATGGGTCACGCAACAGAGCTGATTCCAGCCCATGTGCGGAAGTTTTACGTTCGCGGGCAGCGCGCAGACCGTCTGGTGGATGAGCGCCAGGCCCGACAGTTCGGGCGCCTCTTCGCTGGCATCGTAAAGAGCCTGCAAACCCAGGCAAATTCCCAGGAACGGAACGCCGCGTTCCAATGCGGCGAGCAGCGAGGCTCGAAGATTCTGCTCGTCGAGAGCACGTATCAGGGCACCAAAGTGGCCGACTCCGGGAAGAATGAGCGTGGTCGCGCTGTCGATTTGCTGCGACGTGTTCGCGCGCGTCGTTTCGGCGCCGAGTTTGTGGAGAGCACGCTCAACACTGGTGACGTTGCCCGCGCCGTAGTCGATGAGCGTGACGGCAGGCGTCATAGCAGCCCTTTCGTGCTGGGCAGCACGTTGCGAAGCCGCTTATCACGTGAGACGGCGAACCGCAGCGCCCGGGCGAACGCCTTAAACAGCGCCTCGACCTGATGATGCGACGAGCGGCCGTAAACCACGCGGAGATGAACGTTTGCGCGGGCGGCCTGCGCGAATCCCTGAAAAAAGTCCTCGGTAAGCTCCGTTTGAAAGTCACCGACGCGTTTCGCGCTGATTTTTCCGGTGACGACGCAGTGTGGCCGTCCACTGAGATCAATCGCAGCGGCGGCAAGCGTTTCATCCATCGGCATCAGAAAATATCCGGCGCGAAGGATGCCGCGCTTGTCGCCAATTGCTTTGGCGACCGCCTCGCCGAGCGCGATGCCGGTGTCTTCGACGGTGTGATGTTGATCGACGTCGAGATCGCCGGTGGCCTCGATGGTGAGGTCGAACGCGCCGTGACGCGCCACGAGATCAAGCATGTGATCGAGAAAGCGGATGCCTGTCGAGACGCGCGATGTGCCGCGACCGTCGAGATTGAGCCGCAACTTGACGTTGGTCTCGTTGGTTTTGCGATCGATTTTGGCTGTTCGCGGCATGTTATCGTCGGCGACCTTTGACGAAGCGTTGGATGAGTTTCAGCAGCCGCTCCATTTCCTTCCGCGTGCCGACGCTGATGCGAATATGGCCGGGGGCAATGTCTCGGCGATCGCGGAGAATGATTTTTTCTTTGGCGAGGGAGGCGATGAGATCGGAACCTGCGTCACCGAAATCGACGAGAACAAAATTTCCAGCGCTCGGGTAAGTCTTGAAGCCAAGCTTGTGCAGTTCTTTCTCAAACCATGGCCGCGTGCGCAAAATGTTCCTCACGTAGCGCTGCATCGTTTTGGCGTCGCCAACGGCGGCTTCAGCGGCGACGAGCGCGGCAAGGTTGACGGGGAAGGGCGCCGTAGCGCGCCGAAGGACGGCGAGCGAGTCCGGATGAGCGAGGATGGCGCCAAGACGAAGCGCGGCGAGTCCGGCGGCCTTTGAAAATGTGCGCGCGACGAAGAGTTGCGGATACTCGTCGATCCACGGCGCGACCGTGACGCCGGAGAATTCGACGTAAGCTTCGTCAATTACGACGGCGGTCCGCGGAGCGGCTTTCAGAATCGTTTCGATGACGGATTTTTCCACGAGCGTACCGGTTGGATTGTTTGGATTGCAGATGAAGAGTGCGCGAGGACTAACGGAGAGCGATTGCAAAACGGCATTCGTCGGAAATTCAAACGATGGACCGTAGGGCAGGGAGTTGATCTTCGCTCCGGCAACTTCTCCCCAGTAGCGATACATCGGGAACGTCGGCTCGACGATGACGACCTCGGTCCCGGCGTCAACGAATGCGTCGAAGAAGAGCCGCAGCGCGTCGTCACCGCCATTGGTAAGCAGCAGTTGGTCGGGCCGAACACGGAAATGTCGCGAGAGGCGTCGCGTGCTCCGATCGTATTCCGGGTACATCGAAAGAAGCTGCGGCGTGAGCTTCGCGAGCGCGCGCCGAACTGCCGGCGAGCAACCCGCGGTGTTCTCGTTGAAGTCGAGCCGCAGTTTATCTCCGCGGCCTTCGCCCGGAGGTTCGTACGTCTTGCGATCGAGAATGGCCTGGCGTATTTGGAGCTGAACGTTCATCGACGAACCTCAATCCCGACCGTGTCACTCATCACGTGACACGGCATTTGTAGGGGCGCAGCATGCTGCGCCCCAGCTTGGCAAGCTGTCAGCCAGATGGCTTTCTCGCCTGTTCCATTCCATCGCAGTAGAAAAGTCATCGGCGAACCTCGATGGCGTTGGAGTGGGCCTGCAATCCCTCGGCGGTGGCGAGCGCTTGAACGTCGTCCGCAAGGCGAGCAAAGCCAGTTCGATTGATTTGCTGGACGGTGAGGCATTTCACGAAATCGGCGGCGCTCAGTCCGCCGCGGCGACGCGCCCATCCCGCAGTGGGCAGAACATGGTTGCTGCCGCTGGCATAATCCCCGAGCGGTTGCGCTGCGTAAGGCCCAACGAAGATAGTTCCAGCCGCATCGCATTTCTTGAGAAGCGAATCGCTGTCCTTACCGGGCAGGCTCAGATGTTCTGGAGCGAAGCGATTGACGAAGTCGCACGCCTGGTTGACCGACGCCGAAACGAGAATCGCGCCAGTCTTGCGCATCGAAACATGCGCCGGATTCGCGCCGGGGAGCTGCGCGAACTGCGTTTCAACTTCCGATTGGACTCTTCGCGCCAATGATGTGGATGTCGTAACAAAGAAGCTGCCCGCATCAGGCGCGTGTTCAGCCTGAGCCAGCAGATCGGACGCGATCCACGCGGCATCGGCTCTTCCGTCGTTCGTCAGAACGACTGCTTCGGTCGGGCCCGCTGGCAAATCGATCGCGCAGTCGCTGCTTACGAGTTGCTTCGCGGCTGTAACGTAGCGATTTCCCGGGCCAAAGATTTTCTCGACGCGCGGGATCGATTGCGTTCCGTAGGCGAGCGCAGCGATAGATTGCGCGCCACCGATCTGCGCGATCTTTTCGATGCCGAGAAAATCCGCTGCGGCTAGAAGCTCTGTGTTGGGATGGGGGCAAACGACGGCAATATTTTTCACGCCGGCGACTTGCGCCGGCACGACGGTCATGATGAGCGTAGAGACAAGCGCGTGGCGGCCGCCGGGAATGTAGCAGCCGATCGTGTCGATAGCGCGGACAGACTGACGAATGGTTACGCCTGGCTCGACCGTGAGCGACCACGGCCGGGGGAGTTGTTTCTCCGCTACGGCGCGAACGTTTTTTGCGGCGTGTTTTATGGCGCGGAGGAAAGCGGGAGAAACCGAATGGGCACTTGAGTTCTTACGCCCGGGCAAACTGGGGCGCAGCAGTGCTGCGCCCCTACACGGAATGTAGATGTTCTTGGAGTTGAGATTTTGGCGATCGAGTTTCTTGGTCCAGGCGAAGAGGGCTGCGTCGCCGCGTTTGCGGATGTCGGCGATGATTTTTGCAGCGACGTGCTCGGCCTCTGTGTCTCGGAATTGGCGAGCTCGCAGGAGCTGCTTCTCTGTCGCGGCGTTGAGTTTGAGGATGCGGATCATAGGACGATTTTGTTCAAGGGATATTCGACGATCCCCTGCGCGTTGGCGGCTTTGAGTTTCGGCAGAATCTGCCGCACGACGCTTTCTTCGATGATGGTGTTAACCGCGACCCAGTCAGGATCGCTCAGTGTCGAGATCGTCGGATTTTTCAACGCGGGCAAAACGTCGAGAACGCCGTTGAGATCATCGCGCCGCACATTAAGGAGCAATCCGACTTTGCTGGCCGCGGCAATCGCACCTTGCAGCATCAGGATCAAATTCTGGGCCTTCTCGCGCTTCCACGGATCCGCAGCAGCGCTGCGATTCATGATGAAGACGGTAGCCGATTCAAGGACCGTGTCGATGATGCGCAAACGATTCGCGCGCAGCGACGCTCCGGTCTCTGTAACCTCGACAATCGCATCCGCAAGCTGAGGAACTTTCACTTCCGTTGCGCCCCAGGAGAAATCAACGCGAGCCGTTACTCCGTGCCGCGCAAGATAATTCTCCGTAATACGCACAATTTCCGTAGCAATGATTTTCCCGCCAAGATCAGCAGGCTTCCGAATCGCCGAATCCTCCGGAACCGCAAGAACCCAACGCACGCGGGAAAGCCGCTGCTTCGCATAAATGAGTTCAGCAAGCTCTTCGACATTTGCGCCGCTCTCAACGACCCAATCGTGGCCGGTGATTCCCGCATCGAGCGCTCCAGTTTCAACATAACGAGCCATTTCCTGCGCGCGCACAAGCAAACACTCGATTTCGGCATCGTCGATTGTTGGAACATAGCTGCGCGAACTAACGCCAATTTTCCATCCCGCGCGACTGAACAGATCGATTGTGGCGTCCTGCAAACTGCCTTTCGGAATGCCGAGTTTCAAGCGGCTCATCGCTTCGTCTCCTGAGGCTTTGCTTCCTGTGCGTAAATCTTGTCGGGATCGAATGTGGGTTGCTCGACGGTTTGGGTTTCGCCATTGCGTGCGAGGTTGCGGAAGAAGCAGCTGCGATAGCCTTCGTGGCAAACCCCTGGGCCGATTGGGGTTACACGGATAAGCAGGGAATCGGCGTCGCAGTCGATGCGGATTTCGCGGACCTTCAAAACGTGCCCGCTCGATTCGCCTTTTTTCCAAAGGCGATTGCGCGAGCGCGAGAAGAATGTAACTTCTTGAGTTCGTTGCGTTTCCGCGAGAGCGATTTCGTTCATGAAACCGAGCATGAGGACGTCGCCGGACGCGGCGTCCTGAATGATGGCGGGAATCAATCCGTCAGCTTTGCTGAAGTCGAGTTGCATCGCGTCCTCTCTGGTCTGACTTGTGGCTCTTTGTCCTGTGACTTCGTCTTGCTCGTTCGGCTTACGATTTCAGTCGTTCCGCGAACGGTTTCGATCTAAAAATGACGAAAAGGGTGCATAAAAACAAAAAACCCGCTGGGCCGTTGCGCCAGCGGGTGATGAGAACTGTGTGGTAGCGAATCGCTATGCACACATCATCAAGCGCGGCGCTGTG
>Ga0209169_10001017_pt1 | contig 17213 bp, 15 predicted proteins | sample HubBroMetageWRM4_FD_188346 | JGI IMG/M metagenome (GOLD analysis project Ga0209169, IMG submission 188346) | Warmed soil microbial communities from the Hubbard Brook experimental Forest, New Hampshire - Hubbard Brook CCASE Soil Metagenome WRM 4... | ecosystem: Environmental > Terrestrial > Soil... | reverse complement strand
GGGCGCCTCGCCCGCCGACGCACGCAAGTGGTGGCTGCAAGAACTGGCCCGCCGGGCCAACGAGACGGGCACCGAGCTGGCCAGGCTGGCCATCACCCCCGCCCAGGTGGCCCGGATCGCGGACCTGGTCGCGACGGGCACGCTGAACGACCGGCTGGCCCGTGACGTGATCGACGCCGTGCTGGCCGGGGAAGGCGATCCCGATCAGGTGGTCGCCGCCCGCGGGCTGGCCGTGGTCAGCGATGAGGGCGCGCTGACCGCCGCCGCCGACGAGGCGATCGCCGCCAACCCCGACGTTGCGGACAAGGTTCGCGACGGCAAGGTCGCCGCGGTAGGACCCCTGGTCGGCGCGGTCATGAGGGCCACCGGGGGCAAAGCCGACGCCGCCCGCGTCCGCGAGCTGATCCTGGAACGCCTCGGCCAGTCGTGATCGCGGCCAGTCGTGATCGCGGCAGTGGGTGCTACGCCGCGAAGGTGACCAGGGTGCTGGCGATCTGGTGGATCTCGAGCTTGCCGGTCACCGTGTCGTGCACGAACTGCTCGGCCGCGTCCTCGTCCAGCGGCTCGGCCAGGCGATGGCCGTTGATCCCGAGGAAAAACCAGGTGGCGGTCCACGCGAGCCTCTTGTTGCCGTCGACGAGGGCGTGATTGCGGCCGAGGGACTCCATCAGCGCGGCCGCCTTTTCCCAGATTCCCGGGTAAGCGTCCTGGCCGAACACCGTCGAGGCCGGGCGCGCCACCGCCGAGGCGAGAAGGCCGGCATCCCGTACCTGGTAGCCGTCGCCGACGACGCGCCTGGCCACCTCCAATAGGTCATCGACGGTCAGGTAGTCGATCATCCGGCCAGTCGCCGGTTGAGGCCCTCGCTGACCCGGACCACGTGATCGAGGACTTCTGCGCGACGCCGGGTACGCTCCGCGACGGCGTTCATCAGCACGTCGTGGGCATAATCCTGCAGCGTGCGACCCTCGAGGTCGGCCTGAGCCCGGATCTGCTCTATCTCGGAGTCCTCGAACCGCACCGGCAGCATCTTCCTCATACCGTCATGATAGCAAGTGCTATCAGGTGATGTCAGGGGATGAGCCGCGGCCGCTGCGGTTGAGGGCGGCGCGGAGCGCGCCCAGGTAGCTGAGGAGCACGACGGCCAGGACGATCGTGAGCACGACTGGGAACGTCAGGGGGCCATTGTGGTGCCCGTGCCGGGTGACGATCGTGATCACGCAGACCACCACGGCGGCGGCGGGCCAGAGCACCAGGGCGACGACCTTGGGCTGCCAGTTGGTGTACCCGGCGGGCCCGAAGTGCAGCGGCAGCCGCGCCCCGGCCGGCAGGCGGGACGCGCCGTAGAGGGACACGCCCACGATCCCGACCAGCAGGACGCCGTCGATAACCAGCAGTACTACGCTCATCCCCGTTCCTTTCCCCAGTCCGCGGGGCGGATGGCCAGCCCGGCGACCTTGCCGTCCTCGTCGAAGCGGACGATTCCCTTCGCGTCGCCGGCCTCGAAATGCAGCGGGACCTCGACCAGGGTGTCATCGCCGACCCGGTGGGCGAACGGCTCGCCCATCCGCTCCAGGCGGCCGAACATCCCGGCAATCCGGGCGGAGCCGCTGGCCATCATCTCCGCGTTGAGGCGCGCCCGCATGTTCTCGTCGAGTTCGGCGATGATCTCCTCCCAGCGGCCCTCGTCGTGCCAGGTCATGATCTCGACCGCCCGGTCCGCCGCCCCGGGCAGGACCTCGCGGCTCATCGGCGCCCCGGTGCGCGGGTCGACCGGGTGCCCGAACCGCTGGAACGCGGCCTGCCTGCTGGTGCCGAGTACATCGCCGATATCCCTCCAGCTCTGGCCGGCCGTCCGGGCGCGGTCCACGGCTGCCTGCAGCGCCGCGTCCGCGGCCGCCGACAGGTCCCGCGCCGCCGCCACGGCATCCTGCGGTGACCCGACGCGGCCGAACTCCGTCACAAGGCGGCGGGCCGCCGCGCCGACCCGGTCGGCCACGGGATCGCCCGTTCCGGACACGCTATCGATAACGTCAAGATATTCATGACGATCACCAGGTGTCAAATTATTCTTTACGTTTTCCTGCCTGCGCCGACCGGAGCGCGCTCGCCGGCGCCTGGCGGCGTCCCGGCACTTCGCGTCGCAATACCGGCGGCGTCGCCCCCTGCCCCGCTGGATCGGCAGTAGACGCCCGCACGCTTCGCAGGTCTGTGGACCGGCAACGTCAGCCATGATCAACCCGGCACTTTCAGTGGATGTATCGTCTTGCCCACGAAATTATAAAACGTGGCAGCCGATACCGCCACGAAAAGGTGGTCAAGGACATGATATGCTTTCCCATATTGCTTCTTATGTCTAGGCATAAAGCGGGTATCGATCATGAGGACGACCGTGGACCTGCCCGACGAGCTGCTGCTCGAGGTGCAGCGGATCGCGCGCGAGCAGAAGCGGACGGTGCGGTCGGTGATGGAGGAGGCGCTGCGCGCCACCATCGCCAGGTATCAGCAGGCGCAGGCGTTCGAGCTGCCGGATGCAAGCGTGGGCGGGAACGGGCTGCAGCCTGGCTTCCGCGACGCTGACTGGGAAGAGCTGCGCACTGCCGCCTACGGGACCCGCCTATGATCGCGCTCGACACCAACATCCTGATCTATGCCCACCGTCGCGACTCCCCGTTCCACCAGGCCGCCGCGGAACGCATCAGGGAGCTGGCCGAGGGAACACAGCCGTGGGCGATCCCGTGGCCCTGCCTGCACGAGTTCTTCTCGGTGGCTACTCACCCCCGCGTCTATGACCCGCCGAGCACTACCGAACAGGCCTGCGCCCAGATCGGCGCCTGGCTCGAGTCGCCGTCGCTCGTCCTGATCAGCGAGGGCAGCACGCATTGGGCGACGCTGAGCGCTCTGCTCACCGAGGGAAAGGTGGCCGGGCCGCTCGTGCACGATGCGCGGATCGCGGCGCTCTGCCTGGCGCACGGCGTGACCGAACTGTGGACCATCGACCGGGACTTCAGCAGGTTCCCCGCGGCTAAGACGCGCAACCCGCTGCGCTTAGCCGGGGAATGCGGAGCGGCGCCAGGCGCCAGGGCCGTGCAGCAGCGGGCGGCGCAGCTGGCTTGACCGGTCGGACCAGGCGGACCGGCGCGGTGCGGCAGCGGGCTCGGCGTCTGCCGACCGGGCCATCAGGACGGCGACCAGGGCGGCGAGCTCCTCCGGGGTCGGGTCGCCGCGTACGACACGCAAGTACGGTCGCCCGGCGGGACGATCGTCGTTGACAGAAGGTGCCACCACTGTCCGTTCTGGATAAAATTCCTGAGATCCTCAGCCGCGGGATTTGCCTGTGCCGATGCCGAATTCCCTGTGCACGCGCTCCCAGAACGCGTCCCGCAGCCATTCCCTGGCCTCCTGGTAGGGCCGCAGCGACAGGCCGAGCTCCTTCTCCGCGTCGACGAGCAGCTCCTTGTCGATCACCGGCGGGAGGATCGGCCCGGGCAGCAGGTCGCGGATGTTGTCCCGGCCGCGGGTCAGGATCCACTTCTGCGCGACGTGCTCGCCCGCCTCCTCGACCCGGATCCGGTCGGGGCCGAGCCGGGGCATCGGCCCGGTGCCGCCGGCCTGGATGATCGCGTGCGCACCGGTCTTCGTGCCCTGCGGTCCCCCCGGTCCCCCCGGGATACCCGCGGCCCGCACGTGCCGCTCGCCGAACAGCTGGGCCGGCGAGGGCACCGTGGGCGAGGAGCCGAGGCCGGCCAGCGCCCCGGCCGCGTCGGGCCTGACCTGTTCCACGGCGAGGGGGTTCTTGGTGAAGTAGGGTCGCAGGAACGAGGCGTCAAGGACGTCGACCGTGTCGGACTCCCACACCAGGTGTTCGGCCTGGTTGGTGCCGTACGGGGGCTCGATGCCCCACAGGTGCACGCGCACCCCGAAGGCCTGGGCGGCCTCAACCGCGGGCACCATGTCCTCATCGCCCGCAATGAGCACCGCGTCGGTGATCGCGCGGTGCCTGGCCAGCGCCTCCATGTCCGCCCTGATCTGCGCGTCCACGCCCTTCTGCTGGCCGCGGGCGTTCAGGTTGCCAAGGCGGAGCTTGACCCAGGGCATCTGCGCGATGACCCGCTGGTCGATGGTCGGCACCCGGTCGCGCGCCGCGTCGTACCAGTAGACCCGCAGCAGCTCGCCGCGGATGATCTCGTCGGCGTGCTTGGTGACCACCTGGATCAGCGGCACCGCGTCCACCCTGAAATCGCGGCGCGAGCTCGACCCGAACAGCAGCTCGCCGGCGGCGGCATAGATGTAGCCGACATCCACCATGACCGCGTAGCGGGCCAGGATGGGAAGCGGGGCGGCGAATTCGGTCATCACCTTCGACTTTAGGCCAGCCGGCCACGTGCGTGGGCCAGATGTGGGACTTTTATCGACAGATTGGATTGTGTCGACTACATTCCGTAAGCAACATCTCTAGAGGGGTATGTTGCCGTGCTTCTTAGGGGGAAGGGTCTGGCGCTTGGTGCGCAGGGTGCGCAGTGCGCTAGCCACCGCGGTCCTGGTCTCGGCGGGGCGTATGACGGCGTCGATGTAGCCGCGTTCGGCCGCGATGTAGGGATTGGCCAGGGTGTCCTCGTACTCGGCGATGCGCTGCGCCCGCAGCGCGTCCGGGTCCGCGGCGGCCGCTAGCTCGCGGCGGTAGAGGATGTTCACCGCGCCCTGCGCGCCCATGACGGCGATCTGCGCGGTCGGCCAGGCCAGGTTGACGTCGCCGCCGAGGTGCTTGGAGCCCATCACGTCGTAGGCGCCGCCGTAGGCCTTCCTCGTGATCACCGTCACCTTCGGCACCGTGGCCTCGGCGTACGCGTAGATGAGCTTGGCGCCGCGACGGATGATGCCCTGCCATTCCTGGCCCACCCCGGGCAGGAAGCCGGGGACGTCGACGAAGGTCAGGATCGGGATGCTGAACGCGTCGCAGGTCCGGACGAACCTGGCCGCCTTCTCCGACGCGTCGATGTCCAGGCAGCCTGCCAAGTGCATCGGCTGGTTGGCGACCACCCCGACCGAGGAGCCCTCAACCCGGCCGAAGCCGACCACGATGTTCGGCGCGAAACCGGCGTGGATCTCGAGGAACTCGCCGTCGTCGAGCACGCGGGTGATCACCTCGTGCATGTCGTAGGGCTGGTTGGCGGAGTCGGGAATGACCGTGTCGAGTTCTTTGTCGGTCTCGTTAATCTCGGTGTCGGTATCGGGTGCGTCGCGTCTTGGCGGGTCCTCGAGGTTGTTCGAGGGCAGGTAGGAAAGCAGGTCGCGGGCGAAGTCGATGCAGTCCTGCTCGTCGGAGGCCTGGTAGTGGGCGACGCCGGACTTGACGCCGTGCGCGTGCGCGCCGCCGAGGTCCTCGAAGCTCACGTCCTCGCCGGTCACCGTCTTGATCACGTCGGGTCCTGTGATGAACATGTGGCTCGTCCCCTCCACCATGAGGGTGAAGTCGGTGATCGCGGGGGAGTAGACCGCCCCGCCCGCGGCCGGGCCCATGATCAGCGAGACCTGCGGGATGACCCCTGAGGCCATCACGTTGCGGTAGAAGATCTCGGCGAACAGGCCGAGGGCGACAACGCCCTCCTGGATGCGGGCGCCGCCGCCGTCGTTGATGCCGATGACCGGGCAGCCGGTCTTCAGCGCGTGGTCCATGATCTTGACGATCTTCTCGCCGTAGACCTCGCCGAGCGAGCCGCCGAACACGGTGAAGTCCTGGCTGAACACGCAGACCGGCCGGCCGTCGACGGTGCCGTAGCCGGTGACCACGCCGTCGCCGTAGGGCCGGGTTGCCGCGACGCCGAAGTCGGTGGCGCGGTGGCGGGCCAGCTCGTCGAACTCGGTGAAGCTTCCCGGGTCTACCAGCAGGTCGATCCGCTCCCGCGCGGTCAGCTTGCCCCGGTCGTGCTGCTTCGCTACCGCCTGCGCCGAGCCGGCGTGCACCGCCTCGGACCGCCGCCGCTCCAGGTCGGCGATCTTGCCCTCGGTGGTGTGCAGGTCGGGGGTGGGCTCGGGCTGTGGTTCGGCGGCTTGCTGGGTCATGCGTTTCAGGCTAGCGGCCCCCGGGAGGCGTTGCCGGCGGGGATTATGCTCTGACCGTGAACAGGGATACCGAACGGGTCGTGAACCGGGATACGGACCGGGCCGCGCTGCCCGAGCCGATGCGGCGGGATGTCCGGCTGCTCGGCGGCATCCTGGGCGAGGTCATCAGCGACTCGGCCGGTCCGGAGCTGCTGGCCGACGTGGAACGGCTCAGGCGCGCCGTGATCGCGGATCTGGCGGGGGACGACATCGTGGCGCTTGTCGGGTCCTGGAGCCTGGACCGGGCCGAGCAGGTCGCCCGCGCCTTCACCGTCTACTTTCACCTGGCCAACCTGGCCGAAGAACATCAGCGCATCCGCATCCTGCGGGAACGCGATGCCGGGCGGGAGCCGGTGCGGGAATCGCTGGTGGCCGCGGTGACCGAGCTCAGCCAGGAGGCCGGGCGCGAGAACCTGCTCGAGCTCCTCGGGTCGCTGCGGGTGCACCTGGTGTTCACCGCCCATCCCACCGAGGCCCGCAGGCGGGCCGTGGTGGCGGCGCTGCGCCGGATCAGCGGGCTGCTCGCCGCGCTTGACGACCCTCGCGCCGGGGCCGCCGACCAGGAGGAGGCACGGCGCGAGCTGCGCGAGCAGGTCGACCTGCTGTGGCGGACGTCACAGCTGAGGGTCAAGGCGATGGATCCCATCGACGAGGTCCAGACGGTGCTTGCGGCCTTCGATGAGACCGTGTTCCGGGTGGTGCCCGCGGTGTACCGGGAGCTGGACCGCGCGGTGGCCGGCGCGGACAGCGGGCACACGGCCTCCGCGGTGCCCGCCTTCCTGCGGTTCGGCAGCTGGGTGGGAGGCGACCGGGATGGCAACCCGTTCGTGACCGCGCGGGTCACCAGGGAGACGGCGACGATCCAGGCCGATCACGTGCTGCGCGCGCTCGAGGCCGCCACCACGAGGATCGGCCGGGCGCTGACCCTGCACGAGGGGACCACGCCGCCGGCCGCCGGGCTGCGCCGCGCCCTGGCCGCCGCCCGCGCCGCGCATCCGGAACTGCTTGCCGAGATCGCGGCCAGGTCGCCGCAGGAACCGTACCGGACCTACCTGCTGTTCGTCGCGCAGCGGCTGAACGCGACCCGCGTCAGGCACGCCGACCTGGCCTACCCTGGACCGGCCGAGTACCTCGCCGACCTGCGCACCGTCCAGGAGTCACTGGCCTTCGCGGGCGCGAGCCGGCAGGCGTTCGGTGAGCTGCAGCACCTGATCTGGCAGGCCGAGACGTTCGGGTTCCACCTGGCCGAGCTCGAGGTGCGGCAGCACAGCGAGGTACACACGCGGGCGCTGCGCGAGCTGCGGGCGGCTTCCGGTACTGGCGCGCCTCCCGGCGACGGGGAGCAGTGGTCGGCGGAGACCCGCGAGGTGCTGGCCACGTTCCAGGCGATCGCCTGGATCCAGGACCGGTTCTCACCGCACGCATGCCGCAGGTACGTGGTGAGCTTCACCCGCTCGGCCGACGATATCGCCGCGGTCTACGAGCTGGCTCGTTACGCGGCGGCCGACGGCAGGGTGCCGGTGCTCGACGTGGTGCCGCTGTTCGAGAGCGCCGCCGACCTGGCGAACGCGCCGAGCGTGCTGACCGGCATGCTCGCGCTCCCGCCGGTGGCACAGCGGCTCGCCGCCAACGGCCGGCGACTCGAGGCGATGCTCGGGTACTCCGACTCGGCCAAGGAACTCGGTCCGGCCAGCGCCACCCTCCGGCTGTTCGATGCCCAGGCCAGGCTCGTCGACTGGGCCGCGGCCCACGACGTGCGGCTGACCATGTTCCACGGCCGCGGCGGTGCGCTCGGCCGCGGCGGCGGTCCCGCGGGCCGGGCCGTGCTCGCGCAGGCACCCGGCTCGGTGGGCGGGTCCTTCAAGGTGACCGAGCAGGGCGAGGTCATCTTCGCCAGGTACGGGCAGCAGGCGATCGCGAAACGCCACCTGGAGCAGGTCGGCTCCGCGGTGCTGCTCGCGTCGTCGCCGCGGATCGCCGAACGGACCGCGGCGGCGGCCGCACGGTACCGGGCCGTCGCGGACCGGATCGATGAGGCCGCGCGGGCGGCCTTCCGCCGGCTGGTGGAATGGGACGGGTTCGCCGAATGGTTCGCCAGGGTCAGCCCGCTGGGCGAGATCGGCGGCCTGCGCATCGGCTCCCGGCCTGCCCGGCGCGGCCTGGGTGGCCAGCCGCGGGCCGCCCTCGACCTGGCCGACCTGCGGGCCATCCCCTGGGTCTTCGCCTGGTCGCAGACCAGGATGAACCTGCCTGGCTGGTTCGGGCTCGGCAGCGGGCTCGCCGCCATCGCCGCCGACCCCGACGGCGAGCAGGTGCTGCAGCGCGCGTACCGCGACTGGCCGCTGTTCGGCGTTCTGCTCGACAACGCGGAGATGAGCCTTGCCAAGACCGACCGGCTGATCGCGGTCCGCTATCTCGCCCTGGGCGGCCGCGCCGACCTGACCGAGCTCGTGCTCGCCGAGTACGACCTGACCCAGCGGCTGGTGCTCGCCGTCACCGGCCACGACCGGCTGCTGGCCGGACGGCCGGTGCTGTCCCGCGCGGTGGCGCTCCGCGATCCCTACGTGGATGCGCTCTCCTACCTCCAGCTCCGCGCGCTGTCCGCCCTCCGCGCGCTGGAAGACCCGGCGGCAGCGGTTGGCCCGGACCCGGCCGCCTCAGACCCGGCCGCCCCGGGTTCGGGCGCGGCGGCTGGCCTCGCCGATGAGCGCGAGCGGCTGGAGTGGCTGCTGCTGCTCACCGTCAACGGCGTCGCGGCCGGCCTGCAGAACACAGGCTGACCCGAGGCCCCTTCCGCCGGATCGGCCATCTGGGTCCCCCAGTCACATTAGCCCCAGACAACCCACACGTCTCGTTACTTTCGCGCGATGCCGTCAGGGCGCCAGTTTTGCGGGAGGATTCGGGCTTGCGGGAGGATCCGGTGGCTCATTGTGCACCGGATGTTCCCATAAGCCCGGATCCTCCCAAATCTTCTGGAAGATATGTTTGATTATCATCCCGTACGCATCACCCGACACTGCCATACCGTAGCGACGAGGCCCCCTCGCCAGACGCCCTCAGTCCGCGATTCGGATCCGCAGCCGCCGGAAGCCCTTGCCCTTGCTCTCGATCTTGACGACCTCGATCCGGCCGACCTGGCTGGTGGAGGCCACGTGGGTGCCGCCATCGGCCTGCTGGTCCAGGCCCACGATGTCGATGATCCGCACGTCCTTGACGTCCGGCGGCACCAGGTTGGTGGCGGTACGGATGATGTCAGGCAGGGCGAACGCCTCGTCCCTCGGCAGCACCCGCACATCGATCTGCCTGTCGGCCTGGATCTCCGCGTTGCACGCGGCCTCGACCGCCTCGCGGAAACCGGGCGGGACATCCGGCAGGTTGAAGTCCATCCGCGCGGTCATCGGCTCCATGTTGCCGCCGGTCACCAGCGCCTTGAAGTCGCGGAACACCACGCCGCACAGTACGTGCAGGCCGGAGTGCGTGCGCATCAGCGCGGTCCGGCGTTCGTCCTCGACCGCGCCGCGTACCGCCGTGCCGACGGGCGGCAGCGGGTCGCCCTCGGCCGGGATCAGGTACAGGTCATCGCCCTTGCGGGCATCCACGACCCGGGTCTGTACGCCGCCCCATAGCAGCACCCCGTGGTCCGGCGGCTGGCCGCCCCCGCCGGGGTAGAAGGCCGACCGGTCGAGCACGATCCCGTCGGCGTCCGCGGCGAGCACCTGGGCATCCCACTCCCGCAGCGTCTGATCGTCCAGCTCGAGCCGGTGGGTTCGCCATTGCGTGTCTTCCATGCCGGAAAGCCTATCGGCGCCGGCGCCTACCCCGCCTACGCCTCCGAGGACAGCTCGTCCGGGGAGCCAGCCGCAGCCGAATCCGCCGCCGCTGGACCGGCCGCCGCCGGGGCCGGACCTGTGGCCGCAGCCGGGTCCGCCGCCCGAGCCGGATCCGCCAGGGAGCCAGCCGCCGCCGGACCAGCCGCCGCAGGACCGGCCGCCGCCGGACCGGCCGCCGCCGGACCGGCCGGACCGACGGTCAGCGCCGCGGCCCGAGGCCGCCGCACGCACACCAGCCCGAGCGCCAGGCAGGCGAACGGGACCGCCGACAGCGCGTACCTGTAGTCGAGCTCGTGCGCCGCGATCGGCACCACCAGGTTGACGATCCCGACGCCCCAGGCGAGCCCCGCGGCCACGCCGCCGCGCCGCCACCGCCGGATCAGCAGGATCAGCCCGCCCACCACCACCAGGAAGAACACGTACCCAGGGAAGTACACCGGCAGCTGGTAGACGAACATGAAGAACGCCCACGGCTGCACCACGTGCGTGTTCGACCTGGCGTGCGCGTACCTGTACTCGGCGTGCTCCATCCACGGCGCGAGCGTCGGGATGTGCGGGGCGACGGTGAAGTGGTCCGACAGGTAGACCTCCGACCTGTCGGTCGCGAAGAACGTCAGGAACACGCCCTCGGCCACGGTCTTGAGGTAGTCCACCGGCTGGGCCAGGATGGCGCGCTCGGCGAACTCCATCGCCAGCTTGTTGTTGTACGCGTTGATGCCCGGGTGCGCGTCATGCTCGTACCACACGCCCGCATCCCACAGGTAGTCGGCCGGGGTGCGCTCGTTCAGCAGGGCGGTGATCGACCATGGCGGGGCGGGGGCCGTCGGGTGGTCGGGCTGCGCGTTCGGGCACAGCGGGAGCAGGTCGGCCGGGGGCTTGATCACCGCGCAGTTGGCGAACGACATGGTGCGCGACCACAGGAACAGGCCCGAACTGTTGGTGATGTTGAACTGCCCGCGCTCGGAGAAGAACACCAGCCCGTAGCCGAGCAGGGGGACCGCAAACGCTACCAGGCACGCGGCGAACACCCGCCAGCCGACCCGCTGCACCAGCAGGAAGACGAGGATGACCACGATGACGGGGGCGCCGTTGCCCCGGATGACCGAGGCGTAGGAGACAAGCACGCCCACGATCACGGCCTGCCAGATCGTCGGCCGGCGCCAGAGGATGAGGATCGCGACCGCGATCATGAGCACGAACGTGAACAGCGTGTCGGGCAGGATCGAGGATTCCAGCCAGATCTGCCGCGAGTCGAACAGCGTCGGCGCCGCGGCCAGCGTCGCCCCCCAGGCCGGCAGCCCGCGGGTGCGCAGCACGCCGTAGATGATCACGGCGAGCGCGATCCCCATCAGGTGCTGCAGGCTGGTGACAAGCAGCAGGCTGTGGAACGGCTTGAGCACCTTGAGCAGCAGCGGATAGCCTTCGGGCCGGAGCTGGGTCAGCGGGGTGAGCCGCCAGCCCTCGCTCATGTAGTCAAACGAGTCCTGGATGAACAGGGCGGGCTTGAAGCCGAGGGCGGCGATGATCCGCGGTATGACCGACACGCACGCTGCGATCGTGAACAGCCGGTGGTTGCGCCACAGCGCGGCGGGGCGCAGGCTCGCCAGCGACCCCCTGGCCCGTGCCCCAAACGGGCCGGGCTCCCAGGCGATCTCCGGTGGCCACAGCCGCCAGCTCCGCGGGCGCTCCGGCGGCCCGCCATCATCCGTGGCGTGGCGCTGGCTCGTTCCCAGACCGGTCAATGAAATTCCCTTCCAATGGCACATGAACAATAGTGGCTAACCATGCGCGCCGAGACCCATACCCCCAGCCCGGCCCCGGCTGAGGTCCCCGCCCTCGACGCCGAGGCGCTGCGCCGTGCCGTGCTGCGCCCGGGCGGCCTGTGGCGCGCCCTCGACGTGACGCCCTCGACCGGCTCGACCAACGCCGACCTGCTCGCACGGGCCAGGGACGGCGCGCCGGAAGGAGAGGTCCTCGCCGCCGAGGAGCAGACCGCGGGCCGCGGCCGGATGGGCCGTTCCTGGCAGTCCCCGCCCCGCGCCGCCCTGACGTTCTCACTGCTGTTGCGGCCCGCGCCGGTGCCGCCCGCCCGCCGCGGCTGGCTGCCGCTGCTGGCCGGGACGGCCGTCGCCGGGGCGGTACGCACCGTGGCCGCGGTCGATGCACGGCTGAAGTGGCCGAACGACGTCCTGGCCGGCGAGGCCAAGCTCGGCGGGATCCTCGCCGAGGCCGTCGGCGACGCCGTGATCGTCGGCGTCGGCCTCAACGTATCCGCCGTACCGCCGGGACTGCCGGAACAAGCGCTCCCGGCCACGTCCCTGCGCGCCCTCGGTACGGCCAGCCTGGCCAGGGAACCGCTGCTTGCCGAGATCCTGGCCGAGTTCGGGCGCTGGTACCTGGCCTGGCGCGAGGCCGGAGGCGATCCCGATCGCTGCGGTCTGCGCGCCGGGTACACGAGGCTGTCGGCCACCATCGGCCGCAGGGTGCGGGTAGAGATGCCCGGCGGTCAGCTGCTGTCCGGGCTCGCCGTCGGCGTCGACGAGGACGGCAGGCTGCTGGTCCGCGCCGAGTCCGGCGAGGAACTCCCGGTCGCCGCCGGCGACGTGGTCCACCTGCGCTGACCCGTACCGGCCTGCCGCCGCGGCGCGAAGGCCAGCGCCGCGGCCAGGCACGCGGCGGGCACCGCGGGCACCAGGTAGCGCAGGTCGAAGTCCGCGATCAGCGGCGGCACGAGCAGGATCGTCACCGCGAACGCAAAAGGAAGCCCGCAAGAAAAACGCCGCCGCGCGATCATCCCGCCCAGCGCCGCGAGAAGCAGAACCCCGAGCAGCGTCCCGCGCAGGTACACGTACCGCTGGTAGGTCACCAGCCACGAGGCGAACGGCGCCACCGCCCGGGTCGGCGATGGCTGCCCGGCGTAGGCCGCCTGGTCCCCGGCCACCGTCCCGCCGCCCGGGGTGCGCATCGTCGCCGGGACCCAGGCCGTATCCGCAAAAGCGAACTGGTACCTGTCGACGATGCCGGCGTCCGGATGGACCGGCCGGTTCCAGTAGAAGCTCAGGCCGAAGTCGTGCCCCACCGCGGTCAGGTAGCCGCCGGGCTGCGCCTCGATGGCGCGCAGCGCGAAGTTCAGCGCCAGCGCGTTGGTCCGCGCCGAGAACCGCCCGCCCGGCATCCCCAGCAGCGGCGAGTTCCCGTCCCAGATGTACAGCGAGGCGGCCAGCCGCGGCCCGGCCGGCGGGCACAGGACCCGCTCGTCCGCGGGCGGCTTGATCACCGCGCAGTTCGCGAACGACATCGTGCGCGACCAGAGGAACACCCCGTCGCTCCTGGTCAGCGTGAACTGGTGCTCGTGCAGGTCGAACCACCCCGCGTAGCCCGCCACGGGCACCGCGGCGGCGATCACCGCGGCGGCGAACGCCAGCACGCCGACCCGCCGGATGAGCAGCACGACCAGCAGCACCGCGAGCAGCGCCAGCCCCACCGGCCACAGGATCGCGGACACGCCGAGCGCGAAGCCGGCCCCGGCCGTGAAGGCCGGCCGCCGCTCGCCCGGTGACCGCATCAGCAGGTAAAGGGCGATAAAAACCATGAGGCCGAACGACACATCTGGCACCACGTCGGTTTCGAGCTGGAGTTCATAGGCGTCGAAGAGCACCGGGATGGCAGCCAGCGTGGCCGCCCAGGCCGGCAGCTGATAGCGGCGCGCCAGGTGGTAGATCAGCACGCCTATGGCCAGGCCCATCAAATGTTGCACCGCGGCCAGCACCGCGAAGCTGCCAACGGGCCGCAGCACGAAAAGCAGGAAGCCGTAGCCGCCGACCCGGCTGGGGTCGGGGATCAGCCGCAGCCCGGTTGCCAGGTACGAGGCGGAGTCCCCGCCGAACCACATGACCGGCCGGAAGGCCAGCATGGCCAGCACCCGCAGCACCACCGCGGCGGCCAGGGCAAGCCCGAACAGCCAGTGCCGCCGCGCGGCCCCAGCCAAGCCAGCCGGAGCCCTGCCAACCAGAGCCCAGCGAGACCCAGCCAGGCGAACCCGATCCACCAGCGGAATTCTGTCACGCCCGCGGACGCCGCGCTGGCGGACGTTTCCAGCGAGGCAGAACGGGCAGTGGCGTGCCACCATGGGCGGTATGGATCGTGACGCTTCGTTCGCCGACGATGAGCAGCTCGTCCTGCGGCTGCACCCGCACTGGAAGGTACTGGTCCGCCCGGTGCTGCTCGCGGTCATCGTGGTCGCCGCCGCGCTGGTCTTGGTGGCGGTGATCCCGTCGGGCAAGGCCGCGGCCGCCGAACGGCTGGCGGTCGCGGCGGTCGCGATCCTCGCCCTGATGCTGTGGCTGGCGGTGCCGGTGCTGAGGTGGCGGACGACCACCTACGAGCTGACCACCCGGCGGCTGCGGGTGCGGGACGGCATCGTCACCAGGCACGGCCGGGATATCCCGCTGGCCAGGATCAACGACGTGTCGTTCGAGCAGGGCCCGCTCGACAGGCTGCTCGGCTGCGGCCGGCTGGTCGTCGAGTCGGCGGGCGAGCACGGCCAGATCAGGCTGACCGAGATCCCGCACGTACAGTACGTGCACACGACGCTGTTCCGCCTCGTCGAGGACGAGCAGCGCCGGCTCGAGCGCCAGCAGCGCAACCAGCCCTGAGCCCTACGTTCAGCCGCTCTCGAGATGGACGGTCGCCGACCGGCCGAGCGCGCCGCCGCCGGCGTCCCGCGCCGTCACGGCGAAGTACGGGCCGTTGCTGTTGACCGTGATCACGCTCTCGAAGCCGGTGTGCTGCTGTGACCCGACCTCCTCCAGGTGGCCGGCGCTGCTGCCGGCCAGCACCGCCCAGCTGTCCAGTTCGGTCGCGCCGTTCCAGCTGGCGTAGACGGTGGAGCCGCCTGCCTGGTTCACCCGGGCGGCGATCGCGGGCGCGTCCGTCGGGTGACCGGCCCAGCCGGAGGTGAAGGACCGGTACGACTGGTCCCCGACCGGGAACTGGCCGTCAAGGACCAGCGTCCCGTCGGCGAGGAACTCGGAGAAGTACGGCAGGTTGCCCCAGCCGACGAACACCCGGCCGTTGTCGAGCACCTGCATGCTGCCCTGGTTGGCGGCGAGCAGCCGCGCCGGGTGCACGTAGCTGCGGGTCAGCGTCGCGCGCATGGCGCCGGTGTCCAGGTTAAGCAGGATGGCGCGGGACTGCGTCTCCTTGGCCGGGGAGCCGCCGTCGTCGAAGATGGACAGCACGTTCTCGCCCTGCGGGCGGGCGTGGTGCTGAAACCAGAAGGTGGCGCCCGGTCCCATCTCGAAGCTGGACCGCTTGCCGCCCAGCCGCCAGACCACGTCCCCGCTCGGCCGGGACACCTTGTAGATGGTCGAAGTGTTGCGAGCCGAGAGGATCAGATCGCCGTCCGGCGCGATCGCGATCGAGTTGATGTGCAGGTAGTCGAACGGGGCCGCCTTGGTCCCCCCGGCGAACGGGACGTAGCTGTCGGTGACCGGCACGTGGTCGATGCTGCTCCACTCGAACAGCACCCGGCCGGACGGGATGTCGATCTCCTGGACGACGCCGGACAGGGCCACCCCGTCGCTGTGCCCGCCCACCGACGACAGGTTGGTCGAGACCGGGCGGTAGGCGGTGATGAGCGCGGTGTCCTGTGGGGTGATGACGAACTCGTGCAGGTCGGCCTGGAGCCCGTTGCCCGCCTTGACGGTAGCGATGGTCCGGTAGGAGCTGTCGGCGACCACCGCCTTACCCTCGCCGTAGCCCGTGATCACCTTGCCTTCCCACCAGGTCAGCACGGCCTGCCCGCGGTAGGACTGCACCTTGAAGTCCATCCGCCCCTCGCCGGACGAGGCGGGGAACCCGGTGTTCGGCGAGTACCAGACGATGCCGCCGTTCCGGTTGAGGATCATCAGCCCGGGCTCGCCTGGTCCCCGCAGCGGGTAGCCCGCCGCCGACACGATGATGTAGGGCGGGTCGGCCGGATTCGGCAGGGCGGTGTTGCGGCGGTGCGCGATCGTTATCGCCGGCGGGTGCAGATCCGGGCGGCTCACGAACTGCAGGACTCCGGGGCTGGCAGCCGTTACCGGCGGCGCCTTCGGCGTGACGGTCGCCGCCGCGGCCGGGGCGGCATGCGGCAGGGAGTATCCGACCAGGCCCGCCGCGCTCAGCCCGGCCACTCCCGCGGTCGCCGCCCCGCCGTGCGTCAACAGTTGCCGTCGGGTCAGCCCCCTTCGTCCGTTACCTGTCACTGAAGCCTCCGAGTCCGGGTAGCGCACTCTACGTTCACCTACCGGGCTGGGAAAAGTAATGGAAAAGTAGTAAGGAATCCTCCGAGTTCCCGCCGAGAGCCAACACGCCCGCGCGAGCCGGGCAACAACGCGGCACCACGCGGCACGACGCGGCACGACGTGGCACAAGGCGCCGGCCGGCGGGAGCTAGCCTGGAACCGTGAGCTGGGAACTGCCGGACAGGATCTCGTTGCGCGAGGTCGGCCCCCGCGACGGGCTGCAGAACGAGGATCCGGTGCCGACCGACGCGAAGGTGACGCTGCTCGACCGGCTGTCGCAGACCGGGGTCGAGCGGATCGAGGCGGTGTCGTTCGTGCGCGCCGCGGCGATCCCGCAGATGGCCGACGCCGACGAGGTGTGGAAGCGTGCGAACCGGTCGCCTTCAATCAGATATTCCGCGCTCGTGCCCAACCTGCGCGGCGCGCTGCGGGCACTGGACGCCGGGTTCACCGAGCTTGAGGCGGTCGTCTCGGCGTCGGAAACCCACAACCGCAAGAACGTCAACAGGTCCACCGGCCAGTCGCTCGACGAGATCGCCGAGATCATCGAGCAGGCGCACGCGAGGGGCGCGACCGTGCAGGTGATCGTCTCCACCGCGTGGGGCTGCCCGTACGAGGGCGACGTGCCGGTGGCCCGCACCGTGTCCGTCGCGGGCCGGGCGATCGCCGACGGCGCGGACTCCGCATCGTTCGGCGACACGACGGGCATGGCCACCCCGACAAGGGTCCGCGCCCTGGTCGGCGCCTTCCGCGACGCTCACCCGGAGACGAGCCTCAACCTGCACTTCCACAACACCCGCGGCACCGGGCTCGCCAACGTGCTCGCCGCGCTCGAGCTCGGCGTGGCCGACTTCGACGCGTCCGTCGGCGGTCTTGGCGGCTGCCCCTACGCCCCGGGCGCGACCGGGAACATCGCGACCGAGGAACTCGTGCACATGGTCGAGGACATGGGCGTCGCGACCGGCATCGACCTGGAAGCCATGATCGAGGCGGCC
>Ga0209169_10001016_pt1 | contig 17219 bp, 14 predicted proteins | sample HubBroMetageWRM4_FD_188346 | JGI IMG/M metagenome (GOLD analysis project Ga0209169, IMG submission 188346) | Warmed soil microbial communities from the Hubbard Brook experimental Forest, New Hampshire - Hubbard Brook CCASE Soil Metagenome WRM 4... | ecosystem: Environmental > Terrestrial > Soil... | reverse complement strand
CTGGAAGCACGGCCGGGGAGGAAACATGCACGGGCACTGGGTACAGGCGGAGGCCACGATCGCCATCGCCATGGATATGACACCGCAGCGGGGCGAGCGCGGGTCCTCGGTGGTCTATGACCTCGATGTGCAGATGCCCGATGGCGACATCCAGGAAATGCAGATCCCCAGCGAGCATCGTTCGCTGCGCCCCGGCATGGTCGTGCGCGTGGAGGTCAACACCCAGACGGGCGAAGCCAGGCTGCATCACAACTTCCGGCACCTGATCATCAGCGAGGACGGCCCTATCCCGGCGCGCGGCGTGGAGGCAGCCGGCTCGGTGCCCAGCCCGTACGGCGGCGGACCGATGGCGGGCGGGGTGGATTTCGCGGAGATCTTCGGCGGCAGCCTGCCGGGCGGCGCACAGATCAGCGTGGCCGGCGGAAACCAGGCCGCGGCAATCCTCCAGCAGCTAGCGGCGGGCGGCGAAGACCGGGCGGCGCTGAAGGACCAGCTGCGGCACATGCTGGCCGACCTGGAGGGCGGTGCCGGGCCGGCCGATGCCGGGCCAAATGCCGACGGGTCTGGCATCGCCTGGACGCAAGGCCCCTGAGAACATCGGGTACCTGGCCGGTTACCGGGTGCTCAGAACGTGACCGGGCCTGAGAGGCTGCTGCCATGAACCCGGTTACCGACGCCGCCGATGTGCCGCTCATCCAGCAGTCCGTAGTCGCCGTCGAGGCGCGGATCAGGCCCTATGTCCGGCTCACTCCGGTCATCACGATCGACCGGGCCGAGCTCGGCCTGCCATCGGGCCCGGTCACGCTCAAGCTGGAGTTCATGCAGCACTCCGGCTCGTTCAAGGTGCGCGGCGCGTTCACGAACCTGCTGCTGCGCGAGATCCCGGATGCGGGCGTGGCCGCGGCTTCCGGCGGCAATCATGGCGCGGCGGTCGCCTACGCGGCGAGCGTCCTCGGCATCCCGGCCCGGATCTTCGTGCCCGAGGTGTCCTCGCCCGCCAAGGTCAGCCGGATCCGCGGCTACGGCGCTGACCTGGTGATCGAGGGCGAGACCTACTCCGATGCCCTCGCGGTCAGCCAGGACTGGGTGACTTCGAGCGGGGCGCTGCCGGTGCCGGCCTTCGATCAGCCCGAGACCATACTCGGGGCCGGGACGACCGGCCTCGAGCTGCGGCAGCAAGCACCGGCCGCCACGACCATCCTGGCCGGAGTCGGCGGCGGCGGGCTGCTGGCGGGCATCGCTACCGCCGTCATGACCGGGCCGGGCGGCTCCGAGCTGCGCGTCGTGGGCGTCGAGCCCGAGGGCGCGCCGACGATGACGGCCGCCCTGGCCGCGGGCGGGCCGGCCGACGCCGCCACCGGCAGCATCGCGGTCGACTCGCTGGCGCCGCGCCGGGTCGGCGAGCTCACCTACGCGGTCATCTCCCGGCACGCGCACTCGGTGGTACTTGTCAGTGACGAGGCGATCGGCGATGCGCAGCGCATGCTCTGGGAACGGCTCCGGATCGTGGCCGAGCCCGGCGGCTGCGCAGCACTCGCGGCGCTGATCTCCCGGCGCTACCAGCCCGAGCCGGACGAGCATGTGGCCGTGGTGGTGAGCGGAGCCAACACCACCCTGGCCTGACGGGACAAACGGCGGGCCGCGGTCAGGTGACGAGCTTCGCCTGCACGGTGCCCGAGCCCAGGGTCGCGGTCGCGGTCTCATTCGCCAGTCCGAGGCTGAGCAGCTGGGTAAAGGCATTGGAGGTGCCGGTCGCGCTGCTGATCGTCCACGGGCCACCAGACGGCTGCAAGACGCCAGAGGACGAGACGGTCACGCTGAGGCTCGTCCCCGTTACCACGTTCTGGTACTGGTCGATGAGCGTGACCTGGGCCGTGTAGGAGACGGCCCCCAGGAGCGAGGGGTTATTGACCGTGCACGTGTAGCCCGACGTGCCAACGGTCCCGGTGCAGGTGATCGCGACAGGCGAGCCGAGGGCGGGCGTGACGTTGGTGAAGCTCAGGCCAGCGGCCGGCCCCGCCGTGATGGTGAACGAGTTGCTCGTCGCTGTCGTTAGTCCCGTGCTGGTCGCCTGCAGCGTGTACGTCCCGGCCAGGGTGATCGCGCAGCCGCTGAACGTGGACACCCCCGACGAGGTGCTCTGAGTCAGGCCGCCCGAGCACGTGATCGGCGCCGCGCTGGACGTCACCGCGAGTGTCACCGACGTGCCCGAACTCGACACCACGTTGCCGAAGCTGTCCTGCACCGCCACCGTCACGGTGCCCAGGTCAGCCGGCGCCGCCGGGATCGACCCGCTGGGCTGCGCCGTGAACGCCAGCTTGGTCGCCGTCCCGGCCACGATGCTGAACGAGTTACTCGTCGCCGTCGTCAGCCCCGTGCTGGTCGCCTGCAGCGTGTACGTCCCCGCCTTCGTGATCGCGCAGCCAGTGAAGTTCGCCGTCCCCGACGAGTCATTCTCCGACAGACTCGACGGCGTCGTGCACGTGATCGGAGCCGCGCTCCCCGTCACCCCCAGGCTGATCGTGGTGCCCGAATCCGTCGTGAGCGTATTCCCGAACTGATCCTGCACCGCGACCTTCAGCGGCGTCGGCAGGTCCCCCGCCGCCGCAGTGATCTGCTGACCCGACGTCGGCTGCGCCGTGAACGCCAGCTGCTTAGCCGCCCCCGCCACGATGCTGAACGAGTTACTCGTCGCCGTGGTCAATCCCGTGCTGGTCGCCTGCAGCGTGTACGTCCCCGCCTTCGTGATCGCGCACCCGGTATACGACGCCAGGCCCGAGGAGTCGTTCTCCGACAGGCTCGACGGGGTCGTGCACGTGATCGTCCCCGGCCCGGTCGCGATCGACAGCACCACCGTCGTGCTCGAATCGGTGGTCAGCGTATTGCCGAACTGATCCTGCACCGCCACCGTCAGCGTCGGCAGGTCCCCCGCCGCCGCGGTGATCTGCTGACCCGACGTCGGCTGCGCCGTGAACGCCAGCTGCTTAGCCGCCCCCGCCACGATGCTGAACGAGTTACTCGTCGCCGTGGTCAGCCCCGTGCTGGTCGCCTGCAGCGTGTACGTCCCCGCCTTCGTGATCGCGCAGCCAGTGAAGTTCGCCAGCCCGGAGGCGATGTTCGCAGTCAGGCTGGCCGGGCTGGTGCAGGTAACTGATCCTGGCCCGGACGCCACCGACAGCGTGATGGTGCCGGAATTGTCGTTGGTAGCGGTAGCGCCGGCCGTGTCCTCCACCGCGACCGTCAGCGGCGACGGCAGGTCACCAGCCGCCGCCGTGATCTGCTGACCCGACGTCGGCTGGGCCGTGAACGCCAGCTTCGAGATTGCGGTCGTCACGCCGGTGAAGGTGGCGCTGGGCGCGCTGGTCCAGTTGTAGCGCACCGCCTCCACCGCATACGTGTAGGTCGTGTTCGGCGCCAGCGACGTATCGGAGTCCAGGCAGCTGAGCGTGGTGACGACCGACGTGATGACGGAACTGCAGCCGCCGACGGAAGGCGATGAGCTCGGCGTACAGCTGGGCGTGCCGCAGCGCAGCACGATGTAGCCGGTCGGCGCAGGGCCGGCCGGCGCGGTCCACTTGACGGGAATGGTGCTGGGAGTGGCGGTGCCGTTCTGGGTGCCGCCGGTGGGCGCGGTCAGGGTGGCGCCCAGAGCCGCTGCGGCGTGCACGGTGTCGGACGTCTGCCAGTAGGCGAGGGCCGAGCCCGCGGCCAGCAGGAGCATGCCGGCGGCGATGCCGAGCAGGCCGAGGACGGCCTTGGCGCGCCCTTGCATGCGCACTGCCCGCGAGTCAGGCCACCCTCGCGGCCGCGCGAACCTTGGCCGTCCCGAGCCCGGCCGCCGCGAATGCCCGCCGCCCGCGTGGCGAGGCCCGGTCACTTCTGCACCACCACTGCGACCGGGATGGAGAAGGTAGCACCCTGGCAGCTGGCCGGCGCCGCCGCCGTCATCGTGGCCGCGTTGGCAAAATGGACCTGAGTGGTGGTGCTGGCCGCGATGGGCATGCTGAGGCCGGTCTGCGTAGTGAACGTGACTGTGCTGCCAGGCGAGCAGCTGCCGCTGCCGGTAATAGTCCCGTTGCCGGTGACGCTGATCAGGGTGACGGCGAAGTTGTTGGGGTTGGTCACCTGAAGGCTGACGTCAGCCGTGCTATTGGGGACGAGGGTGGAATTCGGGGTTCCGGCCGAGACCGTCACCGCCGCCATCGCGCCGGTGCTGCCCTGGCCGGTGCCTTGCGCGCTCGCGGATGCGGTGAAGTACCCGTAGGCCGTGCCGCTGCCGACGCTGACGATGATCGCCGTTAACGCGAGCAGAATCCTGCGACGTCTCATCCGGAAGCCTCGATCCCCGAGTAGGTGAGGGTCAGCGCGGCGCCCTCGCATGCGTCCTGGTTGGTGTTGGTGTCCACCATCGCGATGACCGGCCAGTCTCCCGTCGGGACCAGGAGGTCAGTCAGCGAGATCGGGGTCAGCTGGTCGGCGGGGATCGTGACACTGACGGTCAGGCCCTGCACGACCTCGAAGTCCGAGTCCGGGCACCCTGGCTGGGTGGTAGTCACGGTGATGTGCGCGGCGGCGAGGTTTCCGGCCGGAATAGTGATCGGGACCGAGTTCGGGTTGGTGAAGGTCAGGTCGAGCGGCTCGCTGATACCGGGGAACAGCGGCGTCAGCAGATTCCCGCCGACGACCAGGTTCTGCAGGCGGGGGTGCAGATGCGGATGCGGATGCGGATGCGGATAGGGGTGGGGCTGGCCCTGGACCTCCCAGCAGTACTGGGTGGTGCGGCTCCGGGCGCCCGCCCTGTTGGTCGCGTAGACGTAGAAGCAGTACAGGCCGATAGTGAGGCCCGAATACCGCTGCTCGCCCTGGACCGGCGCAGCGACCGGGCTGCTGCGCATCGAGGTGCTCCCCGGCTTGTGCGTCCGGCGCTTCCGCTTCTTGCTCTTGTCCTTCTTGTGCCTCTTGACCTTATGCTTCTTCGCCCTGTGCGGCTTGCCGTGCTGATGCCGTGGCGGCAGGGCGCTCCCGCGCGTACACGGCCCAGCCGGAAGCTCGGTCAGATAGCAGTGGAACGTGACGTTCGGCCAGTCGGCATCGGTGAACGTGAAGAGCGCGGTCGTGGCGTAGGTCGGGTTGGCCGGATACTGCACGATGACCGGGGCAGGCACCCTGGCCGGGCCGTGACCGGCTGGCACCGCCAGCGCGGAGGCCTGCAGGTAACCGGCCGCAATCACCGCGATAAGGAGGGCGCCAAGCACGGCCAGGGCACCGGCCCGTGGCACCGGTCTCATGCTGCTGAGGCTGATCACGTCGTCTCCCCGACCCCGATCCGCGTCGTGATGCTCTGGACAGAGCTGTCAGCGACCCCGCCGCCTGGCGTCCTGAGGAAGGATTCAGGACGCCAGGCCGGCCGTCACTCGACAGTCAGCGTCACGTCCGGGGCCGCGCCCTCGCAGACGTCCTGGTTCACGGGTTCGTTGATCATGGTCATGGTGACCGCAACGGTCGCCGTCCCGCCAGGTGCGATGCTGGTGCCGAGGGCGGGAGTCGGCGTCGGGTTCGCCGATCCGAGCGCGTACCACCCCCACTGGCAGCCCATGAGGGGCACGCCACGCTGCTCAATGTTGGGCGGGGTCGAGGCATCCTCCGCGATCGCGGCCGCCACGCTGGTCAGCGCCTGGTTGCCCGCGCCGGTATTCGTGATGAGATAGTTCAGGGTCGCCGTGCCGGAACCTGGCAGCATCGTTCCCGTCTCGTTGACGAATGTCACGCTCCAGGTAGCGCTGGCGGCCGTCCCGACCGCGCCCTGGCCGGTGCCAGAGGCGCTGGAACCAGCGGTGAAGTAGGCGAACGCGGAACCGCCGCCGGCTAATACGAGAGCCGCGACGGCGCCGACGAGCGCGACCCGCCGCTTGGAACTGAAGATCCTCATTGTTCCTCCGGTTTCCGGTGACGTGCAGCCAGGCACTGTGGCAGCTGACGACGTCGCTTCATGTGGTGACTTGCGGCTTGCTCCGGCTGGCCGTCGTCCTGCGCGGCGGTCCAATCGGGGGGTCATGACTGTGATGAGAACGGCCACAGCCTATGAGTGCGCAGGTCAGAGGCTTGGGATCCCAGAACGCTGACACCGCACGGGTGATAGCGGCCTGGGCATACGACTGCCAACCATGGCGAATCGAATCGTTGCAGGCAGGCCGAAACTGTCGTTTGCCGACGACGCCCGCGTGTCCGGCACGGAAGGACTTCCGGCCGGCTAAGGCGGGCATAGCCGGAAGGGGCGCGGCAGGGAGAGGATGGCGATATGAGCGCCACTCTCGTCCGGACCCACGCCATCCCCGGACCACGCCCGGCCCAGGCCGCGCGGCGTCTGGCCAGCCTGCTGCGCGATCCGCTGGCGGCCTATCTCGGCCTGGCAGCGGCCTACGGCGACGCCATCCGGGTGCCGATCGCGCCGCGTCAGTACCTGTTCCTGCTCAGCAGGCCCGAGCATGCCGAGCACGTGCTCGCGGTGAACCAGGACAACTACGTTAAGGCCTTCACCTACCGGCCGCTGCGGGCGCTGATCGGCAACGGCCTGCTGACCAGCGAGGGCGACGACTGGCGGCGGCACCGGCGGCTGGTGCAGCCAGTCTTCTCCCGCCGCGACGTGCGCTCCTTCGGCCCGCCGATAACCGAGGCAGCGCAGCGGATGCTGACGGCCTGGACCCGCCGGCCGGCCGGGGACCAGTTCGACGTCAGCGCCCAGCTCAGCGCGCTGGCGCTGGACGTCGTCGGCCGGGCCCTGTTCAGCGCCGACCTGACCGGCGAGGCGCCGCAGATTACCAGGGCCATGTCGGCTGGCCAGAAGATCGCCATGCTGGCCACGTTCGTGCCGGTGTCCTGGGGCCCGCGCCAGACCCGGACGCTGAAGGCGGTAGCCAGACGGGCTGGCCACACCGACGGCATCGAAGAGGTCGTCGGCCACCTGATCGCCAGGCGCCGCGCGGAACCCGTGCCGCCGGCCGGTCGGCGCGACCTGCTGGACGTGCTGATGACCGCGCGTCCCGATGATGGCTCGCCACTGACCGATACCGAGATCAGCGACGAGCTGGCCACGTTCCTGCTGGCCGGGCATGAGACGAGCGCCGTCACGCTGTGCTGGGCGCTGGCGCTGCTGTCGGCGTATCCGTCCGCCCGCGACCACCTCGAAGCCGAGGTCGACACGGTGCTCGGCGGCAGCGCGCCGACGGCCGCGGACGTGGACAGGCTGCCCTGGACGACCGCGGTGATCGCGGAGACGATGCGGCTGTACCCGCCAGCCTGGACCATCGAGCGGGACGCGCTGGCCGACGACAACGTCGCGGGCGTTCCGGTCCCGGCCGGCAGCACCATCGCGGTACCGCCCTACCTGATTCACCGGCATCCCCGCTTCTGGTCCGACCCGGCTGGCTTCGACCCGGCCAGGTTCCTGACCGGGAATCAGCAGTCAGCCGAGGCGGACGAGCGCAGGCGGCCAGGCACCGAACTGTCGCGTTACGCCTACATCCCGTTCGGCGGCGGACGGCGGGCATGCGTCGGGCAGTCGTTCGCGGAACTGGAGACCGTGCTGGTGCTGGCGTCGATCGCCCAGCGGTTCCGGCTTGAGCTGACGGCCGCCGGACTGCCGAAGCCGATCGCGGCGGTCACCCTGCGGCCGGGCCGGCTGCCGATGCGGCTTATCCCGCGCTAGCGGTCAGCTCAGCCCGAGCAGCCCGTCCAGGCCGACCGTCAGGCCGGACGGCAGCCCGGCGATGCCGCGCACGGCGAGCAGTACGCCCGGCATGAACGAGGCCCGGTCCAGCGAGTCGTGCCGGATCGTCAGCACCTCGCCGTGCCCGCCGAGCAGCACCTCCTGGTGCGCCAGCAGCCCCGCCAGCCGGACCGAGTGCACGTGCACGCCGCCGACCTCGGTGCCGCGTGCGCCATCGGTCGCAGTGACCGTGGCGTCCGGCGGCGCACCCAGGCCCGCCGCCGATCGCGCCTGGCTGATCATCGACGCGGTACGGCTCGATGTGCCGGACGGCGCGTCCTGCTTGGCCGCGTGGTGCAGCTCGATGACCTCGGCTGACTCGAAGAACGGCGCCGCCTGCGCCGCGAACCGCATCATCAGCACCGCGCCAACCGAGAAGTTCGGCACCACCAGGACCCGTGCTGCCGGCCGGCCGGCCAGCATGCCCCGAACCTCCGTCAGCCGTGCCTCGTCGAAACCCGAGGTACCGACCACGCTGGCGATCCCGTGCTCGATGCACCAGCTCAGGTTGCCCATCACCACGCCGGGATGGGTGAAGTCGATCACGACGTCGGCGCCATCGAGCAGGTCCAGCGCGTCCCCCTCGTCGACCTGCCCGGCCAGCTCCAGATCCGGCGCCGCCTCGACGGTGCCGCGTACCTGCTGGCCCATCCGTCCCTTCGCGCCGAGCACACCGACCCGTGTCATGTCCGCTCCTCTTTTTGCCGGGAACGGGGTCGATCCTAGCCGCGCCGCCACGGCCGGCTCGGGCCATCAGTACGGTAGGCAGCAGCGGTAGTAAGGCAGCCGAATCTGAAGGGTCTCAGCGCATGTGGAATTCGTTCTCGACGGACGCACCCGACGGCATCAGCACCGAGGTGATCACCTATCCGGGCGGTAACGGGGATCAGATCCATGCTTATGTCGCCCGGCCGACCAGCGACGGCCCACGGCCCGGCATCGTCGTCGCCCATCACATGCCCGGCTGGGACGAGTTCTCCCGTGAGTTCTCCGACCGGCTGGCCCGGCACGGCTACACCGTCATCATGCCGGACCTGTACTGCCGGTACGGTCACGGCAGCCCCGACGACATCGCGGCCAAGGTCAGGGGCGAGGGCGGGGTGCCTGACGACAGCGTGGTGGGCGACCTCGCGGCGGCACGGGAATGGCTGCTGGCCCAGCCGGACAGCAATGGCAAGGTGGGCATCATCGGGCCGTGCTCGGGCGGCAGGCACGCGCTGCTGACCGCCTCCAGGACACCCGGCTTCGACGCGGTTGTCGACCTGTGGGGCGGCGGCGTGATCATGGGGCCGGACGACCTGAGCCCGGCCCGCCCGGTCTCGCCGCTGGACTACACCGCTGACCTGACGGCCCCGCTGCTCGGCATCTTCGGCAATGACGACAGGTACCCGACCCCCGAACTCGTCGATCAGCACGAGGCCGAGCTCAAGCGCCTCGGCAAGGATTACGAATTCCACCGCTATGACGGCGCCTCCCATGGCTTCTTTTATTACCACACGCCCATGTACCGGCCTGAGGCCGCCATGGACGCCTGGGGCAAGGTATTCGACTTTTTCGCGGCCAGGCTGAACGGCTAACTGCGCCGGCGGGATCGTCGGCCAATTGGTCATTATACTGACACTGCTTGCCTCGCTTAATTGGCGCTGATAGCTTCCGGATCAGCTCGGTGATCGTTTCAGCCGATGAGCCTGCCCTTTTTCTGGGTATAAGCGCGGGGAGCATAGCTAATGAAATTCTGGCGGTCCGTTGCCGGATCCCTGGCCTGCGGGGTCGTTATTGCCGGTGCCAGCAGCGGACTGGCCGAGGCGAGCACGGCAGCGCCCGCCCAGCCCGCGGCGACGGCTCGCGAGTTCGGCAGCCAGTACCAGCAGGACCTGACCAGGACCCTGGCCATGGTGAACGGCGATTCCATCGCGTCGTTCTTCCTCAACCTGGCCAAGGACCCAGCGAAGAACTTCGTCATGGAGAAGCTCGGCTTCGAGACCACCTCGAGCCAGCTCAGGGATCTGGCCACCAAGCTCAACGCCCTCCATGCCCAGCTAGATGAGTTTGAGAAGCGCGTCACCGGCCTCATCGTGGACCTCCAGCTCACCGCGGCGGTCACCGAGGCCAATCACGCGGCGGACGGACTCGGGACCTTTTACCTGCAGTATTTCTCGGTCCTCGGCACTGACCTGGTCAACCTCAAGGTGGCACAGGATAAGGGCGACCCGCAGGAAATAGCGACGGCGCTGAAGCAGTACAACACAGACAAAGACGTGTTCGTCAGCACGGCGGCGAACCGCGGGCTGGATGCGCGCATTCTCCAGCTCAGGCATGCCTTCGATCCCGGCAGCGGAGCTACCGGACTCATGAAGGCAGTGGGTACGAGCTTGCTGCAGCGGCATGAGTACCTTACTCCGGCTGACTCGGACACGGAGCGGGCCATTTATGTCTATTACGAGGAGAATCAGGCGCTGGCCGCCTGGATGACCTGTGAAATGGACATTGCCCGCAACCATCTGGAACTCGTCCAGCAGGTCGTAACGGAATTCGAGGCAGCGGTTGCGGCCCAGCGTAACCCGGACACTCCCAACGGCCTGCCGCCGGTGCTCCCCAAGTGGACGATGCTCGACCGCGGGACTAATTCCGCGACCATGCTCGACTCACGCAACAAGCCGATGTACACCGACACTCGCGTGAACCAGGCCGTCTGGGCTCCCGACGAGCCCGCTTTCGCCTCAGCCGATCCCGCCCAGGTTCCCAGGGTGCTGGCCGAGTACAACAGAATCGCCTGGGAGGGCTTCAGCAACTGGGGCGTGCCTAACCAGGCCGAGGTGAACGCGCTATTCAACGAGCTCGGCCCGCAGCGCGATGCGGGCACGATCCAGGAGTACCTCCAGCGGCTCAACCTCAATATCAGCGGGGCCGACTTCATCTGGACCAGGGATGTCGCCCAGCGCTGGGTGACGGTCTACGACACCGGCCGGGGGCTGACGTACCGGCTGAATGTCTACGAGGGAATCTCGCTGCGCAACCTCGGTGCCGACGAGCACCCGCGGCTGTGCGGCAACGACGGAACCTTCCGGGACCCGTGCCGATTCAGCGCCGCCTCCGAGGTCGTCGCCCGGTACAACGCGGCGAAGGGCGGGGTCTACCTGATCCGGAATTCGGGCAACGTACGGTACTTCTGAGCCAGCAGCGGACCGGCGACCGCGTCAGCCGGGCCGGCGCAGCGCTGCGCGACCCTCGATGAGGGCCAGCGCGGCATAGCCGGCCCGGTCGGCGGCCATCCGCACGGCGTCGCCGCCCTCGCCGTAGTCCCCGTCCCGCAGCAGCGCGGCATGGCCATGCGCGGTGGCCTCCAGGGCATTGGCGAGCGCATCAGCCTCGGCCTCGTCGCCGCAGATCACCGTGACCAGGCCGAGCAGCTCGTCGATGGAGATCCAGGCGCGCTGGAGCTCGGGATAGCGGCTCTTGTCGAGGCCCGCGATGAACAGCACGTCGAACAGCGAGCTCTGCTCCCCGGCGAACTGGACGTAGGCGCGGGCCATCGCGGCCAGCCGCTGGGCCGGGTCATCGGGCGAGCCCTGCGCCGCCACCATGGCCGCGAACGAGTCAAGCGCCCGCACCGCGACGGCGGCCAGCAGGTCATCCCGGTCGGCGAAATGCCGGTAAGGCGCGGCCGCCGACACCCCGACGCGGCGGCTTGCCTCGGCCAGCGAGAAGCCGCGCACCCCCCGCTCCGCGATCAGCGCGATCGCGGCGTCGACGAGGGCAGCCCTCAGGTCGCCGTGGTGATACCGGCCGCTCTTCGCGGGGGTGGACATAGTCCTCTCAGCGTAGGGCCGGCGGCGCCTCGATGCCGTAGCTGACTCCCGTCAGCTGCTCGGAGACCGCCCACAGCCGCGCCTGGTCGGCCACGTCGTGCGAGCGCTGGCTGGACTCCACGACCGCCGGGTAGCCCGTGTAGAACCGGCTGCGCAGGCCATAGCGGCGGGGTCCGAAGTAGTCCCCGCCGCGGGCCGCCGGGTCGGTCGCGGCGCGCAGCATCGGCAGGGCGCCCATCGCCACGTTCTGCACGGCCCAGAAGTTAGCGACCCGCATGCGCGGGCTGAGCAGCAGCTGCTGGAGTCGCGAGCGAGTCGCGAAAAGGTCGGTGTAGACGACGCCCGGGTGCGCTGCCAGCGCCATGACCGGCGCCGCCGCCGCGCGCAGCCGCCGGTCAAGCTCGTAAGTGAACAGCAGGTTTGCCAGCTTGGACTGCTCGTACGCCGCAGCCGGCTGGTAGTCACGCTCCCCCTGCAGGTCGTCGAACCGCATCATGCCGTCCAGGTGGCCGATGCTGCTCATGGTCACGATCCGCGAGCCCGGCGTCGCGAGCAACGGCTCGAGTAGCAGCCCGGTGAGCGCGAAGTGGCCTAGGTGGTTGGTGGCCAGGGTCAGCTCGAGGCCGTCACCAGTCCGCTGGTACGGCACCTCCATCACCCCGGCGTTGTTGAGAAGCAGGTCCACCCGCGGATGGCTGGCCGCAATCTGGCTGGCCGCTGCGCGGACCGAGTCGAGCGAGGCGAGGTCAAGCTGGACAGCAGAGACCGCCGCGTGACCGCAGGCCCGCCGGACGAGATCCGCGGCCGCCGCGGCCTTCTCCGCATTACGGCAGGCGAGTACCACCTGCGCGCCGTGCCCCGCCAGCACCTTCGCGATCTGCAGGCCGAGGCCCGCGTTCGCCCCCGTTACCACCGCCGTGCGCCCGGCGAGGTCAGGTACGTCTGCCTCGGTCCACCGGCTGCCCCTTGCGTCCTGCGCCATCGCTGCTTCGCCTCCGCTCGGGTCGCTGTGGATGTAATTACCATTTACAATGTAATAGACACTAACATCAGCGTTCCCTGGCTGTCCAGCACCAGCCGTGCTGACCAGGCCCGGACGCCTGGCACGATAGACATGCCATGACACTGACTGATCAGCTTCCGGATGGCGCCGAGCCGGATGCCGTATTCGCCGCCTTTGCCGACTGGACTGAAGGCCAGGGCCTGTCCCTGTACCCGCACCAGGAAGAGGCCCTGATCGAGATCGTGTCCGGCGCCAACGTGATCTTGTCGGCGCCGACCGGCTCGGGCAAGAGCCTGGTTGCCACCGGCGCCCACTTCACCGCGCTGGCCAGAGACGAGCGAACCTTCTACACCGCGCCGATCAAGGCGCTGGTGTCGGAGAAATTCTTCGCCCTCTGCGACATCTTCGGCCCCGACGAGGTCGGCATGATGACCGGCGACGGCACCGTCAACGGCGACGCCCCGATCATCTGCTGCACGGCCGAGGTGCTGGCCAACATCGCGCTGCGGGACGGCGCCGCCGCTGACGCCGGCCAGGTCGTGATGGACGAGTTCCACTTTTACGCCGACCCCGATCGGGGCTGGGCCTGGCAGGTGCCGCTCATTGAACTGCCGCAGGCTCAGTTCGTGCTCATGTCGGCCACTCTCGGCGACGTCAGCCGTTTCGAGCAGGACCTGACCCGGCGCACCGGCCGTCCGACCGCGGTCGTCAGCTCGGTCGACCGGCCGGTGCCGCTGGCCTTCTCGTTCGCGATGACGCCGCTGCACGAGACGGTGACCGAACTGCTGCAGACGCACGAGGCGCCGATCTACATCGTGCACTTCACCCAGGCGGCGGCGATCGAGCAGGCGCAGGCGCTGATGAGCGTGAACGTGTGCACGCGGGCGGAGAAGGACGCGATCGCCGAGCTGATCGGCGGGTTCCGGTTCTCGTCCGGATTCGGCAAGACCCTGTCCCGGCTGGTACGGCACGGGATCGGAGTGCACCACGCCGGCATGCTGCCGAAGTACCGGCGGCTGGTAGAGACACTCGCGCAAGCGGGGCTGCTGAAGGTCATCTGCGGTACCGACACTCTCGGGGTCGGCATCAACGTGCCCATCCGCAGCGTGCTGTTCACCGGGCTGTCGAAGTACGACGGGACCAGGACGCGGCTGCTCATGGCGCGCGAATTCCACCAGATCGCCGGCCGGGCCGGACGGGCCGGCTTCGACACCACGGGCCGGGTCGTCGTGCAGGCGCCCGAGCACGTCATCGAGAACTCCAAGGCCCTGGCGAAGGCTGGCGATGACCCGAAGAAGCGGCGTAAGGTCGTGCGGCGCAAGCCACCCGAGGGCATGGTGTCCTGGGGCCAGCCGACCTTCGACCGGCTGGTAGCGGCCGACCCCGAGCCGCTGCGGTCCAGCTTCGGCGTCAGTCACGCCATGCTGCTCAACGTGATCAGCCGCCCCGGCGACGCGTTCCAGGCAATGAAGCACCTGCTGACCGACAACGACGAGGACGCGACCGCCAGGCGCAGGCACATCAGCCGCGCGATCGCCATCTACCGCGCGCTGCTGGCGGGCGGAGTGGTGGAGCGCCTCGCCGAGCCCGACGTCGACGGCCGCTGGGTCCGGCTGACGGTGGACCTCCAGGACGACTTCGCGCTGAACCAGCCGCTGTCGCCGCTGGCGCTGGCGGCCATCGAGCTGCTGGACCGGACCTCCCCCGAGTACCCGCTGGATGTGCTCTCGGTAATCGAGGCGACCCTGGACGACCCGCGCCAGGTCCTGTCGGCGCAGCTATTCAAGGCGCGCGGCGAGGCCGTCGCGGCGATGAAGGCCGAGGGCATCGAGTACGAGGAGCGGATGGATCTGCTGGAGGCAGTCACCTATCCCATGCCCCAGCGCGATCTGCTGGAGGCCGCGTACAACATCTACAAGCAGGGCCATCCGTGGGTGGCCGACCATGCCCTGTCGCCGAAGTCAGTCGCCAGGGACATGTTCGAGCGGGCGATGACGTTCGGCGAGTACACCAGCTTCTACGGGCTGGCCCGGTCAGAAGGGCTGGTCCTGCGCTACCTGGCCGACGCGTACAAGGCGATGCGGCAGACCGTGCCCGAGGAGGCCAGGACCGAGGAACTGGCCGACCTGATCGAGTGGCTGGGCGAGCTGGTCCGCCAGGTCGACTCCAGCCTGATCGATGAATGGGAGCGGCTGCGCAACCCGGTCGAGGAGGCCGAGCACCTGGCCGCGGACCGGCCGCCCGCGGTCACTGGCAACAAGCGCGCGTTCCGGGTGCTGGTGCGCAATGCGCTGTTCCGCCGGGTCGAGCTGGCGGCGCTGCGACGCTGGCTGGATCTGGGGGACCTGGACGGTGAGGACGGCTGGGACGCCCCGGCCTGGGCCGACGCGCTCGAGCCCTACTTCGCCGAGCACGACGAGATCGGAACCGGCGCCAACGCGCGCGGCCCGGCCATGCTCATCATCGAGGAACTGCCGGACGAGTGGCGGGTCCGGCAGATCTTCGACGATCCGGAGGGCGATCACGACTGGGGCTTCTCGGCTGCCGTGGACCTGCACGGCTCAGACGAGGCAGGCGTCGCGGTGATCAAGGTGCTGAGCGTCGGCCAGCTCTAGCCGCGGCGACTGGACCAGCCGCAGTCCCGGCCGGCTCCATTGGTAGCCTGACCGGAGCAATGCGGGCAGAACGAAAGGTGCGCCACCGGACTATGGATCGCCTCCCCGCCGACTCCGGCGACAACCGGGCCAGCGCCGAGCGGGAGGCAGCAAAGCCTGGTCCGCTGGACGGCCTGCTGGTCGCCGACTTCTCCCGCGTCCTGGCCGGGCCGTACTGCACCATGATCCTGGGCGATCTCGGCGCCGAGATCATCAAGGTCGAGGGCCCTGGCGGGGACGACACCCGGCACTGGATGCCGCCGGTACGCGACGGCGAGTCCACCTACTACCTCTCGATCAACCGCAACAAGCGGTCCGTCCTGCTCAACCTCAGGGACGAGAAGGACCGGGCCGTGGCGGCGGAGCTAGCCCGGCGGGCCGACATCCTGGTGGAGAACTTCAAGCCAGGCGGCCTCCGCCAGTTCGGGCTCGACTATGAGACGGTCCGGGCCGCCAACCCCGCCGTTATCTACGCGTCCATCACTGGCTTCGGCGCCGGCGGCGGCGCCCACCTGCCCGGCTACGACATGATCGTCGAGGCCATGTCGGGCCTGATGAGCCTGCAGGGAGACGCCGACGGTCCGCCGTACCGGGCCGGGGTCGCGATTTTCGACGTCATGTCCGGCCTGCAGACGGTGATCGGCGTGCTAGCCGCGCTTGACCACCGGCGCCGGACCGGCGAGGGCCAGCTCGTCGAGGTCAACCTGATGGCGGCGGCGCTGGCCGGCATGGTCAACCAGACCGGCGCCTTCGCCTCCGCGGGCGTGGTCCCGCACCGGATGGGCAACGCGCACCCGAGCCTGTTCCCCTACGAGCCGCTGCCGACCGCCGACGGCGATCTGGTGATCGCGGCGGGCAACGACACCCAGTTCCGTAACCTGTGCACGGTGCTGGGGGTGCCCGAGCTGGCGACGGACGAGCGCTTCGCGGCCAACTCCGGCCGGACCGCGAACCGGGACCAGCTCCGGCCGCTGCTGATCGAGCAGCTCGGTCAGCGTGGCGCGGCCGACTGGTTCGACCGGCTGATCGCGGCGGGCGTGCCCTGCGGGCCGATCAACAGCGTCGCCGGCGGCGTCGCCTTCGCCGAGCAGATCGGCCTCAAGCCGGTCGTGCAGGCCGGTTCCGGCGACGCGGCGGTGCCGGGGATCCGCAATCCGCTGACTTTCTCCGCTACCGAGCCCCGCTACGACCTTCCGCCGCCGGCCCTGGACGAGCACGGCGACCAGATCCGGGCGTGGCTGGCGGCCGAGCCGGGTGCTCCGATTCCGCCGCCTGGCGGCTGATCAGCCGGCGCGCGCCGCGGCCCGCGCGGCCAGCTCGCGTAGCCGGACCGCCTCGGACGGCCGTACATTGCGGTCGGTCAGGCGCTGCTCTGTGACCTCGGCTATGTGCGGCCAGGGATCGTCACGCACGCCCGCCAGCAGCGCCCTGAGCAGCTGGCCGCGCACCGAGCCGACGAGCGGTCGGATCATGGCCGGCACGGCATCGGTATCGCTGCTCGCCATCACCAGATAGGCCATCGCGACGTCCGCGCCGCCCGGGCCCGCGCTGGCATTGGGCCAGTCGATCACGACCGGTCCCCGCGCGGTCAGCATGACATTGCCCGGGTGCAGGTCCAGGTGCATGACCGTGTCCCCCGGCCCGAACCGGTGGCGGATGCCCGCAGGCGCCGGGATCTGGTGCAGGGCATTGTGCAGGTCGGCCAGCAGCCGACCGTACCTGCGCGCCAGCCACGGCCGCTTCCCGAGGTCGGCCAGCATGTCGCGACCGTCGAGCCGCTCCATCACCAGGTCGGTGCCGTCCGCGTCATAGACCTCGGGCACCGGATAGCCGTGGCCGGCGAGGTGACGCATGACCGCGGCCTCGCGGGCCGAGTCGTAACCGGGGAAGCGGGCCCGGCGCAGCACCCGGTCGGCTCCGATCGCGTAGACGTCCGCGGCCCGGCCGACGCCTACTAGCGGCCCTGGTGGCTCAGGAGCCAACGAAGA
>Ga0209169_10001015_pt1 | contig 17219 bp, 13 predicted proteins | sample HubBroMetageWRM4_FD_188346 | JGI IMG/M metagenome (GOLD analysis project Ga0209169, IMG submission 188346) | Warmed soil microbial communities from the Hubbard Brook experimental Forest, New Hampshire - Hubbard Brook CCASE Soil Metagenome WRM 4... | ecosystem: Environmental > Terrestrial > Soil... | reverse complement strand
GCCGGGCCGTCCTTGTGCGTCAGCCAGTGCACCGTGCCGCGCACCTCCACCACGCTGGCCTGCCCGGTCTGATCGCAGTCCAGGTCGCCGAGGTGATCGTCGGCGGAAATCAGCCGCGGCGCCCTGGCGGCGGCCGGGGAACCCAGGGTGAGCTCGATCTTGCGCGGCTCGGCGTCCGCGGAGTCCAGGATCCAGATGTCGCCGGCCACGTGGTAGACGATCCGGCTGCCGTCGGTGGCCGGGTTCCTGGCGTAGAAGCCGTCGTGATCGGTGTGCCTGGCCAGGTCGCTGCCGTCGAGCGCACAGGAGTAGATGTTGCCGGTGCCCTCGTGGTCGGACAGGAAGAACAGCCGGCCGCCGATCAGCATCGGGCTGCCGAACTGGGTCCGCAGATCCGCCAGGATCCGGGTGAAGGGGGATGGGGAGGTGGGTGGGGGGTCGGCGGCGGTGGCGGTCCACAGCTTGCCGGCGGTGCCGCCGCGGTAGCGCTTCCAGCCCGCCATGTCGCTGCTGCCCATCCGGCCGGTGAGCAGCGCGGTGGCGGACCCGGTGAGGGCGAGGTCGACCACGGGGCCGAACGGCAGGCGGCGCGGCGGCGCGTCACGGGGAACCGCGTACGCCCACTTGAAGACCGACTCCGGCTGTCCGGCGGCGGTGACGGCGAGCACCTCGCCGTCGGCGGTCCAGCCGGTGACCCGGGTCTGCGGGTCGCCCCAGTAGGTGAGCCTGGTCGCGGCGTTGCCCTCGGTGTCGGCCGCATAGACCTCGGCGGTACCGTCCCGCCAGCTGGTCCAGGCGATCTGGGTCCCGTCGCGGGCGAACCTGGGGTAGCTGACCTGCGCGCCGTCGGAGGAAAGCCGCCACGCGCGGCCGCCGGCCGCGGGGGCCAGCCAGACGTCGTCTTCGGCCGCGAACGTGAGAAGTTCGCCGTGGATATGCGGATAGCGGAGATAGCCAGCAGAAGTCACGCAGTTCATCCTACGGTCTGGGCCTTCGGCTATCTGCGCGCCTAAGGCGCAGGCGGTCCGGCTGCCGGCTTAAAGCCAGCCGCGTTCCGAGGCCATACGCAGCGCCTCGGCGCGGTTGCGGGCGCCGGTTTTCTGGATGCAGGCGGACAGGTAATTCCGCACCGTGCCCTCGGAGAGGGTGAGCTGGCTCGCGATCTCCGCGATCGTCCCGCCGCCGGAGGAGGCCTCGAGCACGTCGCGCTCGCGGGGGGTCAGCGGATTGAGGCCGTCGGCCAGCGCGGCGGCGGCGAGGTCCGGGTCGATGACGCGCTCGCCCGCCAGCACCCGCCTGATGGTCTGCGTCAGCTTGTCGGCCGGGGAGTCCTTGACCAGGAACGCGGAAACGCCGGACTCCATCGCGCGGCGCAGGAAACCCGGACGGCCGAACGTGGTCAGGATGACGATCTTTATGCAGGGGTGATTCTTCTTGAGTTCGGCGGCCGCGGTGAGGCCGTCCATGCCCGGCATCTCGATGTCAAGCAGCGCCACGTCGGGATTGGTGTCGCGGGCGGCCTTGGCGACCTCGTCGCCGCGGCCGACCTGGGCCACCACCTCGAAGTCGCCCTCGAAGGAGAGCAGGGCGGCCAGCGCCTCCCTGATCATCACCTGGTCCTCGGCGAGCAGCAGCCGGATCGGCGCCTTGTCATCCCGGGGCTGGCTCACGCGGGGACCGTCGCGGTGAGGCGGAAACCGGGGCGGGGCTGGCCGGAATCTGCCGGGGCGATCGCGAGGCTGCCGCCGACGGCGGACAGGCGCTCGGACATGCCGCGCAGCCCGCTTCCCGTCGGGGCATCCTCGCTCGTCTCGTGGAAGCCGCGGCCGTCGTCGGTGACCTCGAGCGACAGGTCCCGCCCGTGCTCGCTGAGGCGCATCCGGCACGTCCTCGCCCCGGAATGGCGGATCGCGTTGGTGACCGCCTCGCGCAGGCACCAGGCCAGCGCCGCCTCCGCGTCGGCGTCGAACGTGCCGGAGCGCAGCGTGAGCTCGGGGTCGTCGTCGAGCCTGATGCCGGCCGCCTCGAGCGCGTTCTGTGCCGTGATCACCTCGATCGCGAGCGTCGGACGGCGGTAGCCGCTGACCGCCTCCCTGATGTCGTGCAGCGTCTGCCTGCTCACCTGGCCGATGTCGCCGAGGTCGCCGAGCGCCGCGTCGCGCTCGGCCGAGGCGGGCAGCTTGGTCAGCCGCTTGGCGGCCAGCTCGGACTTCAGCGTGATCACCGACAGCGACTGGCCGGTCAGGTCGTGCATGTCCCTGGCCAGCCGCAGCCGCTCCTCGTTCGCGGCCAGCCTCGCGATGGCCCCGCGCGCGCTGGCCAGTTCGTGCATCAGCACGATCTGCATCCGGAACCCGATCATGGCCACGCCGATGAGCATGACGGGCAGCAGCACGGAGAGGTAGTTGTCCCAGCCGGCGTGGGAGAGCCAGCAGAAGAACGAGTAGCAGACGGTGACCGCGAGCACCCCGCGCAGGGCGGCCCGGCGCCCGCCCCGCGCGCTCATCAGCACCATGCCCGCGCCGGCGGACACGTAGATCCACAGCGGCGTCCAGGTCTCGCCGTACACCGTGCTGGCCACGGCGGCAAGCGCGGCGAGGCCGAAGAGCCCGAGGAGGGAAAACCGCGGCCAGCGGTCGGCGTTGACCAGCATCGGCACGTAGATGGCGCAGAAGGCGACCGCGATCACCAGGCCGCCGGCGGCCCACGCCGCGCCGTGGTGGTCGCCGAACAGGCCCGAGACCGGGGCGATCAGGTAGACGAGCCAGATGCTGGAGAACAGCCAGCGCAGCGGGCTGCCGGTGCCCGGCGTGTACTTCGCGCCGAGGGCAGGCTTGATCAGGCCCGGCGCGGGAACACCGGCCGTGTCGGTGCCGTCCTGGATCCGCGCTGCCCGGTGCCCGGTCTCGTCTGCCCTCATTGACATCGTGCCCTCACCCATTCATGCTGCCACGCTGACCGTACGCGGTGTCCCGGCCAGGCCCCCGTGGCGCTGGCCGGGACGTCGCCCCGGATACTCAGACGGTCTCCGCCGTGGCGCGGACCGCTACGGTGGCCAGCCCCACGAAGATCCCCAGCCAGATCACCAGGCCCAGCGGGTAGCCGAACGGGACCGAGGCGCCACCCATCACGTCTGTGCCGATCTTTATCGCCTCGTAGGTGGGCGTGACCTGGCCGATCCTGCCGAGAACGCCGTTCAGCGGGAACCATATGCCGCCGAGGATGGCGAAGACGAAGTACAGCATCAGGGTGACCGGCTGCACCTGCTCGGGAGCGAACCGGTAGCCGACGGCCACGGCCAGCGCCGCGAAGATGGTAGAGCCGAACCAGAGCGTCACCCCGATGGCCGGCCATTCCCAGCCGGGCAGGTGCACGCCGCCGTAGAAGTGGCCGAGCAGCAGGACGATGACGATCGATGTCCCCGTCGTGACCAGCGAGACGAGCACCTTGGCGATCACGTAGGCGTTGGCGGGCAGCGGGGTCAGCCGCAGCTGGCGGATCCAGCCTTCCTTCTTCTCCTGCGAGATGCGCTGCGCGTTGCCGGTCAGCGCGCCGGCGAAGGCGCCGAAGGTGGCCATCGCGACCATGTAGTAGGCGCCCCACTGCACGCCGTAGGCGGTCCCCTTCACCTGCTTCCCGATCAGCAGGTACAGGACGACCGGGAAGGCTACGGTGAATACGAAGTAACGCCTGTTGCGGAACAGGCGCCGCAGCTCGGCCCGGGTCAGTGCCAATGTGCCTGCCATGTCAGATGGTCTCCCCTGCTGTCGCGGTCGCTGCTTGCTCGTTTTCGTTGGCCCGGTCGTCTTCGCCGGTGATGGCCAGGAAGGCCTGCTCCAGGCCGAGGCTGGTGACCTCGATCTCGGTCGGCCGGTAGCCGGCGTCAAGGACCGCGTACAGCGTGGCGTCGGAGTCCATCGACTGGATCTGCACGAAGTCGTGCCTGACCTCCAGGTTCACCAGGCCTGGCAGGCCGAGCAGGAACGGCTCGTCCAGCTTGTCCAGCTTGAACGAGAGCCGCTTGGCCCCGGCGCGGGCCTTGATCTCGGCCGGCGTGCCGTCGGCCAGCAGCCGCCCCCGGTTGATGACCAGGATCCGGTCCGCGGCCTGGTCGGCCTCCTCCAGGTAGTGCGTCGCGAACAGCAGCGTGCGCCCCGCGGCGACCTCTTCCTTCATGCTGCTCCAGAACAGCCGGCGGGTTTCCACGTCCATGGCCGTTGTCGGCTCGTCCAGCACGATCAGCTCGGACTTGCCGCAGATGGCCAGCGCGAACCGGACCCGCTGGGTCTGGCCGCCGGACAGCCGGTCCACCCGCTGGTCGGCGAACTCGGCGATGCCGGCCCGCTTGAACGTGGTCTGCACCGGTTCCGGCTTCGGCTGCAGGGTGGTCACGAGCGTGACAAGCTCGCGCACCGTCACCTCGGGCATCAGCCCGCCGGACTGGAGCATGGCGCCCACCCGGCCGGACTTGACCGCGTGGTACGGGTCGGAGCCGAACATCTCGATCTTCCCGCTGGTGGGCTTGCGCAGCGCGAGGAGCATGTCCAGCGAGGTGGATTTGCCTGCGCCGTTCGGGCCAAGCAGCGCGACGGTCTCGCCCTGGCGCAGGTCCAGGGTCAGGCCGTCGACCGCCTTGAGGTTCCCGTAGTGCTTGGATACGTTCACGAACGAGACAACCGGAGCGTGGCTGGTTGCGCTGCCGGTCGCGGTACTGCTGTAAGCCGTTGCGGTACCGTAGGTCATCTGATTTCCCCTGTCTTCAGGTGCTTTCTGCCCCGGGTCCATACCACCATCGGGCGGGTGCCGGCAGGTAGTGCCTTACCTCCACGGCCGGCCATGACATGCGTCATCGGCGCGCCCGTGACACGGCGTGCTGCCTGGGGTTTTGCGTGAACGGTCGGAGCGGGCCGGCTAGCGGCCGGCGGCGTAGCCTTGCATGCCGCGGGGGTTGGCGGCGGCGTAGAGGGTGCCGTTTCGGCGCGCGACCGCGCTGACGCGGCCGAGCGACCAGGCCGGGCGGACGTTCACCAGGTGGCCGCGGCGGCGCAGGTCCTCGATCACGGCGGGGTCGATGCGGGACTCCGCGTCCAGCACGCGCGGCTGGGCCTGGCGCGGGTAGAACGACGACGGCATGTGCGCGGAGTGGAACGCCGGGAAGTCGATCGCCTGCTGCAGGTTCATGCCGAACATCGCGTGGTTGAGGAAGAACAGCAGCGACCACTGGTCCTGCTGGTCTCCGCCCGGGGTGCCGAAGGCCAGGTAGGGTTCGCCGCCCCGCAGCGCGAGGCTGGGGGTGAGCGTCGTCCGCGGCCGCTTGCCCGGCGCGAGCGTGGCAGGCAGGCCCGGCGTGAGAGTGAACATCTGCGCGCGGGTGCCGAGGCAGAACCCCAGCCCTGGGATGACCGGCGAGGACTGCAGCCAGCCGCCGCTCGGGGTGGCGGACACCATGTTGCCGAACCGGTCGGCCACGTCGAGGTGACAGGTGTCGCCGGGGCCGCTGGTGCGCATGGTCGGCTCGCCGGTACGCATGGTCGGCTCACCGGTGCCGGGGTCCAGGCCTGAGATGGGGTCCACGCTGGGCTCCCCGCTCGCCTCGCCGTATCCGGGCTGGCCGCCTTTGTTTTCATTGCTGCCGAACGAGCCGGTGGCAAACGCGGGCAGCCGGGGTTGCCTGCCGTCCGGGCTGCCGGGAATCAGGTCCGCCGACGCCTCCTCGCCGACGAGCTGGCGCCTTTCGTCGGCATAGGCGGCCGACAGCATGGCCTGCATCGGCACCTCGGTGAAGTCGGGATCGCCGTACCAGGCCTCACGGTCTGCGAAGGCGAGCTTGGCGCACTCGATGACGGTGTGGATGTAGTCCGCGCTGCCCGGTCCCATACCGTCGATGTCGAAGCCGGCCAGCAGCGCGAGCTGCTGGGCGAAGACCGGGCCCTGGCCCCACGGCTGGGTCTTGCACACGGTCAGGCCCGCGAAGTCGAAGGTCAGCGGTTCCTCCCGGCGCGGCCGCCAGGCGGCCATGTCGGCCTGGGACAGCAGGCCGCGCTGCGGCTGGCCGGTAACGTCAAGCACGGCGGTGGAGGTCACGTAGGCGCCGATGGCCTCGGCCACGAAGCCCTCGTAGTAGACCCGCCTGGCCGCCTCGATCTGCTCGTCGCGATCGCCGCTCGCCTTCTCTGCCTCGTCGAGGATGCGCTGGTAGGTGGCGGCCAGCGCGGGGTTGGCGAACAGCGAACCCGGCGCGGGCACGCGGCCGCCCGGCAGGTAGACCTCGGCCGAGCTCGGCCAGTGGTCGCGGAACAGGTCGGCGACGCTGGCGATGCCCCAGCTGATCGCGGGCACCAGCGGATAACCGCCGGCCGCGTAGCCGATCGCGTAGCCCATCACGTCCCGAAGCCGGAGCGTGCCGTGCTCCCGCAGCAGCTGCAGCCACGCCCCGAACGCGCCGGGCACGCACGCGGCGAGCAGCCCGCTGCCGGGCACCAGGTCAAGCCCGAGGTCGGCGAACGCCTCGAGGGTCGCCGCCGCGGGCGCAGTGCCCTGGCCGCAGACCACGAACGTCTCGCCCCTGGCGGCGTCATGGGCGATCACCGGGACCTCGCCGCCCAGGCCGTTCAGGTGCGGCTCGACGACCTGGAGCACGAGCCCGGTGGCGACGGCCGCGTCGAACGCGTTGCCGCCCTGCTCGAGCACCGCCATGCCGGCCGCCGAGGCGAGCCAGTGGGTCGAGGCCACCATGCCGAACGTGCCCGCCAGCTCCGGCCTGGTCGTGAACTCCGGAAGATCACTCATGACCCGATCCTCTCATCCGGCCGCGGCGGGCCTCGCTATGTGTCGGATCCGGGTGCACCAGGGCGGAGCTCGCGGGCATACTTGGTTACTCATTGCTACTTAGCGGCGACAGTGAGGTGACGAGGCCATGTTCACGATTCCCCCGGCTGCGGTCAGGCGAGGCTGCGCCATCGCGGCCGCGATGGCCGCCTGCGGCCTGCTCGCGGGCTGCGGCACCGTCACCGCGGGCGGTTCGGTCGCCGCCGCGGCCTCGACGCACGCGAGCCTGGCAACGTGCCAGCCGGCATCATTGACAATGACCGTGAATACCAGCCAGGCCAGCGCGATGACGGGCAGCACGTATTACCCGGTCGACTTCATCAACACCTCGAAGACGGCCTGCGGGATGTCCGGCTTTCCCCGCGTTTCGTTCGTCACCGGCGACGGCAGCTCCGGCCGCCAGATCGGGGCGCCGGCGCAGCAGAACCCCGCGTACTCCGGGCTAGCGGTCCGGATCGCGGCGGGCGGCATCGCTCATGCCTGGCTGCAGGTGGCAGTGGCCAGCAACTACCCGCCGTCGGCCTGCAAGCCGGTGACCGCGGACTGGCTGCGGATCACCCCGCCGGAGGCGACGGGGGCGGGGTACGTCAACATCTCCTTCGGCGCGTGCGCCTCGGCGAGCACCCCGCTGCTGATCATCATGCCAGTCCGGGCAGGTAAGGCGGTCCAGGGGACGACGCCCTGAAGTACAGGTAGCGTCTGGCCATGGACCTTTCTCCCCGGGTGCGTTCGGTCTGCGACCTGGACGTCGCCGAGATGCGCGAATACAGCGGCAGGCACGAATACGACGGCCGGCCGCAGGATCTCTCGCCGGCCGGCGTCCGCGCCGGGCTCGCCCGCCTGGCGGCAACACGGGCCGACGGCGAGCGGGCCGCGGACCCGTACGACGAGTCCCAGCTGGCCGCGGCAGAGAACCTGCAGTGGGTCAGCTTCGCCGAGCTCGAACTGTACCGCCGCAACCCGCTGCCGCACCTGGCCGAGCTTGACCTGGCCTGCTACGACAGGGACTACGCGCCGGCGGAGGAAAGAGACGCCGCGCGGGCCGAGCACCTGGCCGCGTGGCCGCGGGTCATCGACGCGGCGGTCGAGTCGCTCGACCGGGTCAGCGCGCCGGTCGCGGAGGCGCTGCTGGCCGCCGTCCGGGGGCTGGCCGCGGGCCTGCGCCCGGGACCGGCAGCGGACGTTCGCGAGGCGGCGCTCGGCGCGCACGCGCGGCTGGTCGCGCACGTGGAGCGGGCGGCGGCCGAGGGCGACCCGGATCCCGCGCTCGGCGGCGCCGCGCTCGCCGCGTTGATGAGCAGCGCCGAGGCCCTGCCGGTTGACCTGGGCAGGCTGGCAGAGCAGGCCGACGCTGAAAGGGACCGGCTGCACGCCCTGCTGGCCGAGGACTGCGCGCGGCTGGCGGCGGGGCGTCCCGCCCTTGAGGTGGCCCGCGAACTGGTCCGCGACCACCCGGACGGGCCGGGAGTGATCGAGGCGGCCCGGGTCTGGACCGAGCGGGCCATCGAGTTCACCAAGGCACACGACCTGGTCCCCTACCACGATGGCGTCTGCCTGGTCGGCCTGGCGCCCGAGTCACGGCGGTGGGCGATGGCGATGATGTCGCCCGCCGCGCCCGGCGAGCCGGACGGGCCCTCGTGGTTCCACATCACGCCGCCCGAGGAGTCCTGGCCGCAACACGAGAAGGATGAGTGGCTGGAGGTATTCAGCACCGCGACGCTGCCAGGCATCGCCGTGCACGAGGTCGCTCCCGGGCACTTCTCGCACGGCCGGGCGCTGCGGCGGCTGACATCAGAGGTCAGGCGGAACCTGCATTCCACCGCGTTCGTCGAGGGCTGGGCGCACTACGGCGAGGAACTGTGCGTGGAGGAGGGCTTCGGGGCCGACGATCCGAGGATCGCGATCGGCGTCTGGCTTGAGGCACTGGTCCGCGTGACCAGGCTCGCGTGTGCCATCGGCGTGCATTCGGCAGGGATGACGGTCGCCGAGGCGGCGCGCAGGTTCGAGGCGGACACCCACCTGTCGGGATCCGCCGCGCTGTCCGAGGCGCGGCGCGCCACCTTCGACCCGACCTACGGCCGGTACACCTGGGGCAAGCTCGAGCTGTTCAAGCTGCGCGAGCGGGCAAGGAAGGACTGGGGCGCCGGCTTCACGCTGCAGCGCTTCCACAAGGCGCTGATGGACCTGGGCTCCCCCGCCCTGGGCCTGCTCGGCACCGCCGTCGACCGCGGCTGACTCGTCGCGGCGGGAAGCTTGTAGCCTGAGGCTCATGCCCATGAAGACGGCGGCGCTCGGTATCGCGGGAGCCGCGCTGCTGGCGGCGCTCGGAGTGACAGGCTGCGGGCCGACCAGCGGCGCGTCGTCGATCGCCATCGCGAGCGCCTACGTGCCGCAGCCCACGAAGCCGGGTACCACGGTCGCGTATCTGGACATCCGTAACAACGGCGCCGCCGACCGGCTGATCGCCGTGCACACCAGCGTCGGCGGGACGGTGCAGTTCCGTGCCCCCATGTCGCGGCAGGACGACATGCTGGCCATGCGGACCGTGCCCGACATCGCCATCCCGGCCGACACGATGGTGCAGCTGAACCCGGACCATGATTACCTGCTGATCACCGGCGCGGGTGCCATGCACGACGGCAAGGACATCACGCTGCGGCTCACCTTCGCCAACGCGGGAACGGTCACCGTCATCGCCCTGGTCACCAACCCGCAGTCCGGCGGCGCGAGCTACTTCCTCAACTGAGCGCGCCGCGCGGGTGAGCGCCGCGGGTCGTCCCGGGCGGGCGCGAGGGGTCAGGTCGCGTCGGGGCGGTCGGACAGCTCGGCTACGCCGCCCAGGGTGGGTCCCTTCAGCGGCGTCCGGTCGGTGTTTGAGTCTGGCCGCCACTCCGGGAGGCTGACCAGGCCGGGCTCGATCAGGCTGAAGCCGTCGAACAGGTCCATGATCTGAGCGCGCGACCTGAGCGTAAAGGGCATCCTGGCCGCCGCGTAGGTCTGGGTGGCCTCGGCGAGCATCTCAGGATCGGCGCCATCGGACGTGCCGAGCGACACCGCCAGGTAGCTGCCCGGCGCCATCCGCTGGCGGAATCTCGCGATGATCCCCTGCGCGTCCTCGTCCAGGCTGATGAAATGCAGCACGCCGAGCAGCAGCACCGCGACCGGCTCGTCGAAGTCGATGCACTTGGCTAGCGCCTCCTCGGCCAGCACCGCGTCCGGGTCGCGCACATCGGCCCGGATCGTGATCACGCCGTCCCTGGTAGCCAGCAGGGCGTCGTTGTGGGCCACCACGATCGGGTCGTGGTCGACGTAGACGACCCGGGCGTCGGGGATGATCTCGCGCGCCACCTCGTGCACGCTTGGCGAGGTCGGCAGGCCGCTGCCCAGGTCGAGGTACTGCGAGATGCCGTGGCTGGCCAGGAAGCGCACCGCGCGCAGGAGGAATCCCCGGTTGGCAAGCGACAGGCGTCTCGGCTCCAGCCGGGACTGCATGAGGTGCTCGGCGGCGGCACGGTCCACGGCGAAGTTGTCCTTGCCGTAGAGCAGGTAGTCGTAGATCCTGGCGATACTCGGCCGGGTGACGTCGACGCCCTCGGGCACGCGCGGCTCGTGCTTCCTGGCCATCGGTACCCCCTTACATCGCTACAGTGCCAGAGCCCGCAATGGTTTGCAGTCAACGCTACAACACCCGTCCGCACCACCGGGCGGACTGGCGTTACATTGGCGGATCAGCCAGTGAGGGACGCGGCGGGCTGGGTCTGGCGGGAGGTTCTCGGCTGGCGGGTCAGCGGCATGCGGGAGCGGGTGTCGTCGTCACGCGGGGTGTAGACGACGATGCGCGCCTCGGGCATGGCGGGGACGTCGAGTTCGCTGACGGCCAGGCTGAGCCGGCCCGCCAGGGGATGCAGGTAGGTAAGCGTGCGCTGCTCGTGGTCGGCGACCTCGTGGCGCGCCCACAGGTCGGAGAACTCGCGGCTCAGGCTGGCCAGGCGGCGGATGTCTTCTTCCCAGTCCAGATCGCCGATGTGCGCGGCATAGGCGGAGCGCAACCGGGCCACCATGTAGCGGACCTGGTTGTCGTACTCAGGGAACTTGCCGCGGGCACTCGGCTCGGTGAGGCAGCACCACAGGGTGTTCTTGTGGATGCACGGCATCGTGTGCCACTCCCAGAACAGCCCGTCGGCCGCGTCGTTCGACACCAGGACGTCGAACCGGCTGTTGATCAGGCTGGCGGGCAGCGGTTCCAGCGAGTGCACGATCTCGCGGATGGTATCGGGCACCGCCGTGCGGGCGCACTCGGTGCGCAGCGGCGTCGCCTCGGCCAGCCGGTACAGGTGCTCGCGCTCGGCGCGGTCCAGCCGCAGCGTGCGGGCCACCGCGTCCAGGACCTGCATGCTTGCGTTGATCTGGCGGCCCTGCTCCAGCCAGGTGTACCAGGTGACGCCGACGCCCGCGAGCAGCGCTACCTCCTCACGGCGAAGCCCCGGCGTACGCCGCCGCGAACCGGCGGGCATGCCGAAGTCCCCTGGCCCCAGCCGGGCACGCCGCGCCCTGAGGAACTTACCGAGCTCCGCCCGCCGCCGCTCGCCCGTTCGCGGTGACTCCCTATACCTAGCCTCATACGTGACCAAGAGCTTTTCCAATCACCTATCCGCCCAGAATCAAACCTAGCGGGGCGCACTGACATTTCGGACGCCGACGGCGCCCAAGTCGATGGCCACGGTCAGATCGAGGCTAGAAGATCTTGGAAATTACGGGTTCCGCGGAGGATCCGGTGGACCGGGATCCACCATTTCTTCCGTTAAGCCCGGAATTTCCGCGGAAAGCTGGCTCCCGCCGCCCAGGTGCGCGACTTGTGGGGCGGGCGTGGTTTGCGGGGTCTTTGGGGTCTTGGGGTTTTGGGGGTTTTTGGGGTCAGGGAGCTGGTCAGCTTTCGGAGCGGATGTCGTAGTCGTCCTCTTCTACTACGTGCATCGCGGCCTCCTCGGCGCTCGCGGCGCCGCCGTCGATGCCGACGTCGCGGGCCACGAGGTCCTCCTCGTCGTCGGGGTGGGCTCCCTCGTCCTCGGCCACCAGGCGGCCCGCACGGGGATCGGGGCCGTCATCGAGCAGCAGGCCGTCGACGTCCTCGTCGCCCGCGTCCTCGTCGTCCTCATCCTCGTCCTCGTCGTCGTCCTCATCCTCGTCGGCGGCGACGTCCTGCGGCCGTCCGTACTCCGCGTCCAAGGGGGTGTCGGGTTCCTCTTCGGCGAGCAGCTGGTCGAGGGACTCCCCCTCGTCCTGTTCCTCTGCGGTGGTGCCGAACCGTATCCCGGCCGACCACCGGTCCGGCGTGGCGACGCCGCGGTCCAGGGGATCGTCGCCGAGCGTTCCGTCCAGCGTGTCGTAAGGGTCTTCGACCTCGTAGTCTTCAAGATCTTCCGACTCGTGGCGCTTCTCGTCGGGCATCTGCCGGCTCCTCTCGACCAGGGACCGTAGTAACCTTACGCCGTCCCGCGGACCTGCACCGAGGAGGAGCGATGGACAAACTGCTGCCAGGCGTCACCTCGGAGCGAGTGGACACCGACCGGCTGACGGTGGCCGTGCTTTCCGTGACCGAGCGAGATGGCCAAGCGGTGCTGTTCGTGCACGGGAACGTCTCGTCCTCGCTGTTCTGGCAGCCGACCATGCTGGCGCTGCCGGAGGGGTACCGGCCGCTGGCGATCGACCTGCGCGGGTTCGGCGACACCGATCCGGAGCCGGTGAACGCGACCCGGGGGCTGCGCGATTACGCCGACGATCTGGACGCCGCGATCGACGCGCTCGGCCTGGACCTGGTGCACCTGGTGGGCTGGAGCATGGGCGGCGGCGTGGTGCTGCAGTACCTGGTGGACCGGCCGGGGTCGCACCGGGTCGCGTCGCTGACGTTGGTGGACCCGGTGTCCCCGTTCGGTTTCGGCGGTACCAAGGGCGTCGAAGGCACGCTGTGCGACCCTTCCGGGGCGGGCTCGGGCGGGGGCGCAGGCAACCCGGAGTTCGTGGAGCGGCTGGCCGGCCGGGACCGGACCGACGACAGCGTGCTCTCGCCGCGGCAGGTGCTGCTCGCGCACTACGTCAAGCCGCCGCACGTACCGGATCACCTGGACATCTTGGTGGAGTCCATGCTGTCCACCCGCATCGGCGAGTACTACTACCCCGGCGACTCGCGCCCCGTGGACGCCTGGCCGGGGTTCGCGCCCGGAGACCACGGCGTGCTCAACACCATGGCGCCCACCCATTTCCGGATCGACGACCTGTCCGCGGTGCAGCGCAAGCCGCCGCTGCTGTGGCTGCGCGGCGCAGACGACGTGATCGTGTCCGACACATCCCTGTACGACCTGGCCTACCTGGGCTCCATCGGCGCGGTCCCCGGCTGGCCCGGCGATCAGGCCTTCCCGCCGCAGCCCATGGTGGCGCAGACCCGGGCCGTGCTCGGCGGCTACGCCGCGGCCGGCGGGCGGTACCGCGAGGTGGTGATCGAGGACTCCGGCCACGGGCCGCACCTGGACCAGCCGGAAAGATTCCGCGCCGAGCTGATCGGCCACCTGGACGGTACCCGCTCGTAAGATTGGCCGGGTGGGCATCGAACTGGTCTTTGAGACCCATTCCACGACCGTGGACAACGAGCAAGGGCACGCCAGGAGTTCGCCTGGCAGGAAGGATGGGAGTACCGGCTCAGCTAGCCAAAGGCGGCCCGTAGCCAGCCTCCGTGTGTGGCACGGACATGCTGGTGCCCATTGCCTGCCTCCCTCTTACTTACTGCGCCCGGAGCCTGCCGGTGATACCCCGGCGGCGCAGCCCCCGTGCCTGGCCGGTCAGCACCGCCAGGGCGAGAAGGCAGATGCCGGCGGCGGGCAGGCCGAGCGCGAGCGCGTCCGGCTGGAACTGGACCGGCGCGTTGGTGCCGGTGAACGCGGACAGGTCGATCGACGAGCCGACCACGTGCGGCAGCGCCAGCGCGCAGGCGGCGCCCGCCACCATCGCGGCGATCACGGCCGGCATGGCCTCGGCCATGACCAGCCCGGTCTCCCGCTCGTGGCCCATCACGGTGAGCTTGGCCAGGGTCAGCTCGCGCTCGGCGGATCCGAGCGCCAGGCCCAGGATCACGATGAACAGGCCGAACGCCGCGGCCGCGGCGATGGTCAGGCCGATGATCAGCGCCGCGCCGCGCTGCAGCGGCGAGTCGGCCAGCGAGGCGAGCACCGCGGAGCGGAAGCTGGTGACGGCTTGCGGGATCATCCTGGCGACCACGGCGGAGAGCTGGGCGTCGTCGATGCCCGACCCGGTGACCAGGACCATGTTGGGCGCGGGCCGGCCGGTCGGCCCGGGCAGGGTCTCCAGCGGCATGATGACGAACGTCCCGCCGCCCGGCTCCGCTGGAGTGTCGTCAAGGGTGCCCGCCGCCCGGACTGTGAACGGCCCGACCGGGGAGCTCGACGTGAGCCGGGTGGCCCCCTGGCCCAGGATGGCGGCGGCGTCCGGCGAGGCGAGCACGGGCACCGGCGGGCCGGAGGACCGGACCCCGCCCGGCGCGGCGCCGATCGCGGTCGCCGGGAAGGCCGGGAACGGCGTGCCCGCGACCAGCGCCGCGTAGCCGGCCGGGTCGACCTGGACTACGGTCAGCGACAGGCCGGCCGGGGTGACCCAGTTCGTGCTCCAGACCGCGGTGGCGTGCCGCACTCCGCGGACCGCGGCGATGGCGCTCAGCGCGGACGGGGTAACCGGGAGCGGTCCCGCGTCGATGAGGACGTCGGCGCCGGTGGCGTGCCAGGAGGCGGCGATCTCGCCGCGGGTGATGCCGTTGCTGGTCATCCCGGCGAAGGTGGCCAGGCTGAGGGCCAGGACCAGGGCGAAGGCGGGCAGCACGTCGGTGGGCGAGGACCGGGCGGCGCGGGACATGGCGACGAACCCGGTGGCGCCGGTGCCGCGGGCGGACAGCCGGAGCAGGCCGCGGACGGCCAGCGGGTAGAGCCGGAACATGATGATCACGACGGGGATGGCGACCAGGACCGGGGTGATGGTCAGGTACAGGTCGATGCCGCCGCCGGCCGGGACGCCCTGGTCGTGCAGGACGACCAGACCGACGGCAGCGGCGGCGCAGCCGGTGAGTTCGGCGACTGGGCGGCGCCAGGCGGGCCGGGACCTGCTGGTGTCGGCGGTAGTGACCAGGGCGGGGCTGGCGGCGGGGGCGGGCTTGCGGTGCTGCCAGGCGGCGATCAGCGGCGGCCCGGCCAGTCCGGTGGCCACCGCCACCCCGGCCAGCCACCACCCCGCCGACGACGAGACGGCACCGCCCGGGATCACCGCGTTGGCCAGCGCGGCGCCGGCCACCGCGGCGGGCAGCGCCGCGAGCAGGCCGGTGCGCGCCGCCAGCGCCGCGACCTGCCACAGCGACCCGCCCCTGGCCCGCAGCATTGCCAGCTCAACGTCGCGTCGAGCGACGATCATCCTGGCGGCGATCAGGATCACGGTCGCGCCGATCACGATCAGGCTGACGAACAGCAGCAGCAGGACCGTCTCGATGTCCGCCTGGGTGTCCAGGAACAGCGACAGGCTCGGCATCAGCGGCGAGGTGACCGTCAGCTTGTCCGCCGCGGGCAGCAGGGCCCCGGTCAGCGTCGGCACCGTCGTGGTGGCCCGGTTCAGCGCGTCGTAAAGCCCCTGCGTCGCATCGGCGCTGACGCCGCCGACCGAGAGCGGGAACTCCCAGTACATCTCCAGGCCGGGTCCCGACAGCGCATACTGCACCGCGGCGAGCTGGTCAGGGTCCGCGATGACCCCGCCCACCCAGTACGGCTGATGGTCCGGACTGTTGAGCGACGGCGTGCCCGCGGTCGCGTCCTGCGTCCAGAAGGTCGAGGCGGGCGCGCGTTCGGCCACGATCGCGGTGACGTACAGCAGGACCATGCCGTAGGGTCCGGTGTCGAGCGTCAGCCGGGTCCCCGGGCGCAGGCCGAACCGGTACGCCATCTGCGTGGTGGCCGCCACCCCCACCGCCCCGGCCGGGACCCTGGAGGTCGCGTAGGTACCCGCGGTGAGCCTGGCGTTACTGGGGAGCGGGTCGCGGTAGACCACCTCGAGCTGCGGCGGCAACTGCGTAATCGCCCGCGGCCCCGTCCCTGAGACAGGGAAGGGCATGGTGGAGAGGCCAGCCCACGCGCCCGCTGCGAGCGGAAGGCCGCCAGCCGCGAATCCGTGGCCGATCTCGCGGCTGGTCTGATCGAGTTCGCTCCGTTTCATGATCGGCAGGTTGCCGCGGTCGCCGACCGGTTCCAGCGCGGCGTCGAAGTCCTGCCACTGCGCGGTGACCTGGACGGCGGCGGCGGCGGAGGCCAGGCCGGCCAGGGTCTGGTGCAGCGCCTGGGACTGCGCGTGCAGGCTGAGCGCGGGGCCGGCCATCGCCGCGAACACGCACCCGCAGACCAGCAGGGCCAGCGCGAGCGTGCTGCCGGCCGCGGTGCCTACCGCCCGGCTCAGGCCCGGTATCCGGCTCATTACTTTCCTCACGTGAGGTAACAGGCCCCGCGAGACTGCTGCCTGGACCTGCGGCCGGGCCCAGTCTGTCATGCACTTCGCGGACATTGCACCCTCTGGGCTGACTGGCTGGGCATGCCCGGCGCGAAGCTAGGAGGCTGGCCCTCGCCATCGCGGGCATGGCGTGTAGACCCTGCGGGTCTGGGCAGGGTGGGCAGGGCGATACTGAAGATCGGTGAACACTAGCCTTCCGGAGGAATCGACATCGTGACCGCTATACCGGACATCACGCTGAACAACGGCCAGCAGATCCCGCAACTCGGGTTCGGCGTCTTCCTTGTCGAGCCGCGGCACACCGCGGCCGCGGTCAGCACCGCGCTGCAGGCCGGCTACCGGCATATCGACACGGCCGAGATGTACGGCAACGAAAAGGAGGTCGGCGAGGCGATCAGGCGGTCCGGCCTTGATCGCAGCGAGGTTTTCGTCACCAGCAAGCTGAGCAACGACGCACATCGGCCGGATGACGCCCGCCGGGCCTTCGACAAGTCGCTCGAGGTGCTCGGCTTCGACTACCTCGACCTGTTCCTCATCCACTGGCCGCTGCCGACCAGATATGACGGCGATTACGTGTCGACCTGGCGGACCCTGGAGGAGTTCTACCGGGAAGGACGGGCCCGGTCGATCGGCGTCTCCAACTTCCAGGCCCACCACCTGCGGCGGCTGCACGGAGAGAGCGAGATCATCCCCGCGGTCGACCAGATCGAGGTCAACCCCTACCTGACCCAGGATGAGCTGCGCGCGTTCTGCGCCGAGCACCAGATGGCGGTCGAGGCCTGGTCGCCGCTCGCGCGGGGCAACGTCCTCGGCGACCCCGAGATCGCGGTGATCGCCAAGCGGGC
>Ga0209169_10001011_pt1 | contig 17253 bp, 15 predicted proteins | sample HubBroMetageWRM4_FD_188346 | JGI IMG/M metagenome (GOLD analysis project Ga0209169, IMG submission 188346) | Warmed soil microbial communities from the Hubbard Brook experimental Forest, New Hampshire - Hubbard Brook CCASE Soil Metagenome WRM 4... | ecosystem: Environmental > Terrestrial > Soil... | reverse complement strand
CAGGTGAGCGATGACTTCGGTATCGGTCTCAGTCGTGAACTTGTGACCTTCGTCGATCAACTTCTTCTTTAGCGTTACATAGTTCTCGATAATTCCGTTGTGCACAACTACCAGCTTGCCGGTGCAGTCGCGGTGAGGATGCGCATTTTCCTCGGTGGGGCGCCGGTGCGTAGCCCAGCGCGTGTGGCCGATTCCGTAAGTACCGTCGAGCGGCTTAAGGCGGATTACTTCTTCCAGATTGCGCAGTTTGCCTTCGGCGCGCCGCACTTGCAGGCCTTCGCCGTTACCGCAGACGGCGATCCCGGCGGAGTCGTAGCCGCGATACTCCAAACGCCTCAGCCCCTCAATAATGACAGGGACAACCTGCTTCTTACCGACGTATCCCACGATTCCGCACATATCTGGTTGCTCCTGTTTCCGGCCGAAGGCCGATGCAAATGGACTTTACGACCACCACTCCAGACTACGGCAAGCTCCGCCGGCCGGGTCATGAAAGATTTTTATAAGGGGAAAAACTCCTTCTTATTCCGCCCGCGTGCCATCTGAAGACGCGCCGGACTTGACTCGGGTAGTCGTCAATCTTCGAGGGAGTAACGAAACTCTTCAATAACCGGGTTGGTAAGGACCTCGCGGGCGATGCGTGCGACTTCGGTGTCCGCTTCGGCACGGTTCAGCCCGCCATCGAGGGTGAGCTCGAAATACTTTCCCTGGCGGACTTCGTCCAATCCCTTAAATCCCATTTTCGTAAGGGCGCCGTGAATCGTCTTGCCCTGAGGATCCAGGACGCTCTTCTTCAATGAAACGTATACGTAGGCCTTCATGGGGGATAATACAATTATACGTCAGGAGGGGAGCGAAACGCCGCGCACGACAGACTTAGCCCAGTTGCGCGAGTAGGGCGTCAAGGTCCGCGAGGGCACCTTCCAGCATTTGGCGGTGGTTGGGGTTCTGGGCGGTTCCGAGCTGTTGAAGCACTCGCGCACGGGACAACAGAAGCCCCTGGCGCTGATGCCGGTGGAGCAGCTGCTCAGGAGTGGGTGGGGGGCCGGGTTTCGGTGGGGAAGAAGCGGCCTGAGATTGTTGTTCCTCGACCGACTTGCTCTCCCATCCGCGAGCCATGAAGGGATTATATTCCGAGGACAATCGCGATTGCCCCGGCCGGGGACAGCCGTTCGATCAACAGGTGGCCGTCCACTCAGCGGTGCCACGGACGAAGCACGCGGTAGGCAGGAACGGCGGTCGGCGAGGTCTTGCTGGCGTCAATCAACTTACGCCTGAGGAGCCAGCGTATGCCCGATTGCGCGGCGCTTTTCGAAATGCCCACCGAATCTGCCACGGTTTGGTAACTGGCAGAGACGCGTTCGCGGCGGTTGCGGGATGCCTCGAATGTGAACCAAAGATAGACCAGGAAACTGGTCGGTTGACGGTCATGACCCACCAGGTCCCGCATCAAGACGTCCACGACGTAGTCATCGATCATCATCTCACTATACCAGCTAATACTATAGCAAAGGATGCGGGATTGCGCCCCCGGCGATGCTTTCCTATACTGCGTGCGGCGATTGGCCAAAGGGGAAGAAAATGATCCGAGGAATAAAATTCGTGAATGTGCCGGTGACCAACCAGGATGAGGCGGTTAAGTTTTATACCGAGAAGCTGGGATTCCGTGTGCTCACGGACCAGCCGTTCGATGAGAAACAGCGATGGATTGAACTGGGGATACCGGGAGGGGATTCGAAGCTGGTGCTGTTTACCGTCAACGGCGACGCGGCACGGATTGGCAGCCATCAGCCGGTTACGTTCTGGAGCGACGATGTGCAGGCTACGTCCCAGGTACTGAAAAGCAAAGGTGTGGTCTTTGCGATGGATCCGAAGACGGAAGAGTGGGGAACGGCGGCGATCTTCAAAGACCAGGACGGAAACCAGTTCGTCTTGTCTTCGAAATAAGAAGGGATGGAGGAGTGAGGACCTGAACATGCGCACAACCGGCACCGACGAGGCCATAGCCGATCTGCTGAAACCCTACTCTCCGGAAGTTCGGAAACTCGCACTCGCCACTCGTGCCTTGGTGTTGAAGGTGATCCCAAAGGCGATGGAGCAGGTGGATCCGAAGGCGAAGATTATCGGCTATGGCTTCGGTCCAGGTTACAAGGACATGATTTGCAGTCTCATGCCGGCCAAGGGGTGGGTGACGCTGGGAATTGGCTGGGGCGTGGAATTGCCGGACCCGGAAAAACTCCTCGAGGGAACGGGCAAAGTGCATCGCCACGTGAAACTGAAAACCGAGTCGGATTTGAGAGTGCCGGCCTTAAGAACGCTTCTCCACGCCGGAGTGGCGCACTGGGAAACGAGGCGGAAATCGACCAATAAAGCGAAAGCGTAGTTTTGGCCCGGCTTGCTATTCAGATCTCAACCGGAGCGGCGGACAGATTTGGATTGATTCGTCTCAAACGCCAGGACACGTTGTGCCGCTTGGAGCACGTCCTGAATGATTGCGTCTTCCAGGGGTGCGAACTCAGTGCGATAGAACTTTGCTTTGTTGGCCAACACGCGGCGGACCTTCGCCTTTCCCTTGGCGGTCAAACGTACAAACTGTTCCCGCCGATTGGACGGGTTTCGGGCCCGCCGTACGTGTCCACTTTTCTCCATACGGTCGAGTAAAAGCACCAGAACATTTTCATTCAGGGCAAGGTGCTTAGCGATTTGTTTCTGGGTCACCGGCTGCTGGCTACGTGCGGCCAGCAATATCCAAATTTCCCTCGCGCTCAACCCGAACTGCCGATCGGCTTGCGCGGCGACGCGCTGCTGGATGACGAGAGTGCACTTGGTTAACTGCAAAAAGCCAGCCACGGCCAAGGCCGACTCAAGTTCCTTTTCGGGTTCGGATCGGGGCATTTTCTAAGGTGCCGATATTTCGGCACATGCACCTTAACATATTGGAACGTAAGATGTTAACAGTAAATTATCAGACAAGGTTTACCAGGCGAGCAACTCTCACTCCGGGTGATTATATGCAGACGGTATGATTGTCCTTTCGCTGTCGGTGTGGCCGCCGAAAACGTTTTCAGCAATAAAAATATCTTGCGCTACGCAGAGTCAGGGTTAATATAGCGGCGCAGGAATTGGATGGTTTCTGGCGGCAGGGCCTGGCCACGGGAAGGGATCGTTGCCGGCGCTTTGCGCGTCCTGCTTTTCCAAAACGGGACGGGAGCAAGCGAATCTGCTTGCGGGGTGGTTGCTTAGTGACTATTATTTAGGAAATTTTACTGGCTGTATTGCGCGGAAAAATTTGCACGAGGGGGGCGCGTTGGCTCGGGCAAATGATTTCTGGCCACTTCGTTGCGAGTACCGATGTGCGGCGCTGGAGAACCAATCCGCCGCCTCAGGGATTAGTGTTTGTTCCCCTTGGCTCCCCTGAAGTAGACCCGTGGTGTCGCGTCGAGTATTTCCATCTGCTCTGGACAACAGGGCCGCCCCTGCCCTGAATGCGTCTTTGCCCGAGGTCGGACCTTCCCCAAATAACAGCGGATTTGTGGAGACCCAATGCAGTTCGATGATGGAATCGCGAAGCCGGGAAGCGGCGAGCAGTTTTTCGAGCCTGCGCCGGTACCCGCAGATTACGACTGGGCAAGCTTTTTCGATGCTCCCAATGTCGGTTTCGTAATCTGCGACGAAAATCTCCGTTACGTGAAGATCAACGATGCGCTGGCACGAATGAATGGAATCCCCGCGGCTGCGCACCTGGGCAAAACCATTTATGAGGTCTTGGGAGAAGCGGCCGCCAAAGTAGAGCTAGCTTTCCACCACGTTTTCGCAAGCGGGGAACCTCTGTCGAATTTTGAGTTGCTGGCAAAATTGCCTGCCAGGACAGAACCGGGCCGTTGGATCGAGAACTACTTTCCGATTAAGGATGGTGAAGGACAAGTTCGACAGGTTGGGGTGGTGGTGGTCGAGGTTTCGGCGACGAGAAAACCGGAGGAGGACCGGCAGACCAAGGCCCGGGTTCACATTCAGCGATTGGAGGCGCTGGCGGAGTTTAGTACTCTGCTGAACTCGAAGTTAGGGGACCAAGAGTTGTTTGTTGCCATCTCCGATTTCCTCCACAGTACGGTGCAACCCGATTCTGCCAGCATTGCGCTTTATGACGAGAGCATACGTCAAATGAGGGTGTATGCCCTGGATTGTGAAAGCAGCGGGCGCGTCATGGGCTCCGAAATCACGGTGCCGGTGACCGAGGAGGCTTGTGGGCCAGCTTTTCTGAACGGCGAGACGGCTATTTACCACCGCGAAAGACTATCGGCCAGCCAGTCCCCCAGCCTGATACGGTTAGTGGAAGCGGGCATTCAGTCGGTGTGTTGCATCCCTCTCACCGCTCCCAAGAACAGGCTAGGAACCCTCACCCTGGGATGGAAACAAGACAAGGGATTGACTGAAGAGATCCCTTTCTTGCAGCATTTCGCCTCCCGGGTGGCAAGTGCGTTGGACCGGGTCGGGGCCTATCGCGAGATCGCGAGGTTGGCGGACAAGCTGCGCGGGAAAAAGCTCAACCTGGAGAACGAAGTCCAATCCACGCAGAATTTTGAGGAGGTCATCGGAAACAGTTCGGCGCTCAAACGGGTGTTGGCGCAGGTGCAGACGGTTGCCCCCAGCGACGCCACGGTGCTGATCCTCGGCGAAACCGGCACCGGGAAGGAACTCATCGCGCGGGCCATTCACCGCATGAGTGCGAGAAAGGCCGCTCCTTTTATCAAGCTGAATTGTGCCGCCATCCCCACTGGCCTGTTGGAAAGCGAATTGTTCGGACATGAAAAAGGAGCTTTTACGGGTGCGATCCGGCAGAAGGTAGGGCGGGTGGAACTTGCGGATGGGGGCACATTGTTCCTGGATGAAGTAGGGGAGATTCCGCTCGAATTGCAACCCAAGCTGCTGCGGGTTCTGGAGGACCAGGAATTTGAACACCTGGGAGGGATACGCACCATCAAAGTGGACGTTCGTTTACTGGCGGCGACCAATCGTGAACTGGCGCAGAGTGTGGCCGCCCGGGAATTCCGCAGTGATCTTTATTACCGGCTTAATGTGTTTCCCATCCACCTGCCGGCCTTGCGGGAGCGGGACACAGACATCGCTCTGCTGGTGCGCTATTTTGTTCAGAAGTTTGCCCGCAGCATGAACAAGAGGATTGAAAGCATCCCGATCGAGGCGATGAATGCACTGGCGAATTGGCATTGGCCGGGGAACGTAAGAGAGCTGGAGAATTTCATTGAACGATCCGTGATTTTGTCCGAAGGAACGACTCTGGGAGTGCCGCTGGCGGAGTTGCTGATCCAGTCCCCGCCCCGCTCCAACGTGACCTTGGAGGACATGGAGCGCGCCCACATTCTGCATGTGTTGCGCGAGACCGGAGGAGTCATTGCGGGGGTTCGAGGGGCGGCTGCGCGATTGGGAATGAAACGAACCACCCTTCAGTCCCGGATGCAGAAGCTGGGGATCACGCGGGAAGAGTATCAGAATTAATGAAATGAGGCGGTGGGGAAGCGGTTCTAGCGGGATTCCAAGTGCCGTGGCTTCGGCATTCTGCCGATTGACCGTCAGTTATACCTTGCCCAGGCGGCTTTCGATGGTGACTGCGAGGCTACCTGCCGTGGATTCCTTGAGACTTAGCGGGAGGTTCCAGTTTGGCACGGTGGGTGCCGGTAAGGATCACTCCGTCCCGGAAGGAGAAAGCTTCGGCTTTGGCGCATGCGAAAAGCGTGTCACCGAGCTGCGGTCCCTACTGGCCGGGGCCGGTACCGCAGTTCTTGGGGAGGAAACGATGTATACCTCGCACGTGAACCAGGGGGAGAGCGGTAGTCTGGGCGGCTTTCAGGCGATCGCTCCATGGCCAAATCCGCCGCGGACGGAACTGGGCAGCGCGGCGAACGGTGGTTACCGGCCGCAGCAGGACGCACCCGCGGATCCCTTGTACCTGATGGGCTGTAGTTTGAGGTGGCATCGGGAAAAGGACGCGGCGGCGGGGTGGGAACTGTTTCAATTCTTGCGCTCGACCGATCCCAACGCGCGCGCGTTGGCAGCGGACTTACTGGCAAAGACCAAGCACACGCGGCTGTTAGTGAGGCAGTTACGCCGAGCCAAGGCCAAGCTGAATCAGATGACCAGCAACCATGCTCCTGCACTCGAGGGGAGCGAGTTCAAGAAAGCGGCAGAAATGAACACTCCGTATGGATTGGAAATCATTGAGAGTTGTTTCACCTGCAAATTGCGAAAGGACAACTGGTTCTGCGGTCTCTCTGCCGGGGGACTGAAGTTACTCTCCGAGGCCAGCCACTTGACCACGTTTCCGGGGGGAGCGTTGCTCTTCGTCGAAGGGCAAATTCCGCGTGGGGCGTACGTGCTGTGCTCGGGGAAAGCGAAACTCTCAACCACATCGCGGGACGGCAAAGTGCTAATCCTGAAGATTGCAGAAGCGGGTGAAGTACTGGGGCTGAGTTCGGTGATATCTGGCCAGCCGTTTCAGGTGACGGCGGAAACTGCGGGGCCGTGCCAGGTGAACTTCATCGAACGGGAAGGTCTGATCCAGCGGATCGAAAAGAACGGCGAGTTGGGGCTGCATTCGTTGCGGGCCCTGAGCCGGGAGTTTCAATCGGCTTACCAGGACATACATGACCTGATACTGGCGCGATCGTCGGCGGGAAAGCTGGCCAAGCTATTGTTGTCAGGAGCGGCTAACCGGGAGAAGCCGGAGTCCAACGAGATTCGCATTCGTCCCACGCTGACGCACGAAGAAATGGCGCAGATGATCGGCTCATCGCGCGAAACCGTGACCCGGTTGCTGGGCGATTTAAGAAAAAAGGAACTCATCCGTCTGGAGGGTTCGACGCTGATCATCCGCAATCGGACTGCGCTGGAAGCGTTGGCGGCATAGTTTCTGGATGTGAACCTCCTGCATGTGAGCTTGCTGCATGTGACTAAAGAATGCGGCCGGGTCTCTCCTTTCCCGGCCGCAATTTTTTCGGTGTTCTGTCTAAAAATGGAACCCCAGTTGAGCGGTGAGCGCCCGCGGGGTCACGTAATGGGTGCCGCTGAAGGTGGACAAAAAGTTGTAAAGCGCGTATTGGTTGGCCAGGTTAATGGCGGTCAACTGGAGACTCCATTTGTACCTTTCGCCGTGGAAAAGATTGTCGTGACCGAGGGAGAGATCGAACAGGCTCCGGGAGGCGACGCGCGGCGGGTTGTGGTCGTCATTCTCAGTGCCCGGCGCAGGTATCTGTAGGAGCGTCGAGCCGTATTGTGAAGCCGGGCAAAGGTTGGTGCCGAGGCTGGAGCTTATCGGGGTACCAAGAGGATTTGCGGGAGTAGGCGGGGCTGCATGGACGGGGCCGCAAAAGAGTCCCGCTTCAAACTGTTGATCGGCGCTCAAGCCAGACGTGTCCACCTGAGCGAGAGTGCCGGCCGGGCCGTTTGCACAATCTTGACCACCGGCGCACGGTGCTGGGCCAGCCACCAGACCGCTGTCATAGCGCCAGTTGAAGCCTAGCCATGGACCGCGCTTCCAAGGCTGGTACTGAATGTGAGCTGTCATGTTGAACTTCTCATCGTGGTCGATGCGGAAGGGGCCGACGGCGGACGGGACGGCGCCGGCTCCGCCGATCTGAGGAGTAAAGAAACGCGCGGCCACGCTGGAAAAGACCATGAGCGCCGAGAATCCATGCAGGTTCGGCACGCTTACCCGGCCCGCGTATCCGGGGATCTTCGAGCGATCCCATTCAATCGGAAACGTGATCGGGGTAGCGCCCAGCACACTGAAGTCATAGGCGTTATGGGTGTATTTCCAGATGTACTCGCCGGAGAAGACGAGGTATTTCCCGAAGGCCTGCTGAATTCCAGCATGGAATTCGTTGCGCCAGCCCGGACTGAACGGGGTTATGGCCGATGAGGAGCAGAGAAGAAGAGGGTTTAAGACTGGGTTGCCGCATCCCTGGTTGGAGAGAACCAGATTCTCATTGAAGGGAGTCTCCATGGTACGCGCGTAGGACACGCGCAAAATGGTGTTGGTACGCTTGACGTTGTAAGCCACGCCCAGGCGAGGTTCGGCTTCGCGGTGGACGGTGAGTCCGTTGTAGAGATCGCCGCGCAATCCCAGATTTAAGGCCCAGTTTCCTTTGGTGATGGAGTCCTGGACAAAAAGTGCGAGTTCCTTGACGTCAGTGTGGCCGTTGAAGGTGTAAAGGCCGCTGGTGGAGGTCGCGCAGCCGTCATTGGGAGATGGAGTCGGACGGGTCAGGTCATAGCAGCCTAACAAGGGATTGAAGTTGGCATTCGCGGTAAAGGGCGCGGGATACAGAGCCTGGTTGGTGGTGGTTGCGGTTGGGCACTTCGAGGGATCGTTGACGCCGGGGTTGCCAACAAACACTGGGACGCCGTTCGCGTCGAGACAGGGCGCGTTGAGTGTGGGATCGACGATTCCGAAGGGGTCTTTCTCGTCGAGGAACGTCTGTTCATAGGTGACGCCGGCCTTAATATTGTTAATGCCTTTTACGTACGAGATGTTGGAGCGAAGCCCGGCATTCAGGAGCGTGCGCCGCTGGCCGACGGTTTCGCTCTGAAGATCTGGCGCGCCGAGATCTGCGAAGGGGTTGGCGCTGGGATAGTAGTTGTATCCATCGTGCCGGACAAAGGCACCCAGAGTAAATACGGTGGTGTTGCTGAGCAATCGAGTCCAGGTAGGCGCGATGTTAAAGGTCTTGATCTGGGAACGTTGGTCGGCGAGACCGACGACATTGCCATTGGGGTCGAGGCCGCCGTTGGCGACGACTACTCCGTTCCAGGGAGTTGCGAACTGAGAGTCAAACGAGTTGGGGGTTTGGAACCAGGAGCGAGTAAATCCGAAGTTAAAGTGAAGTGAATCTGCGGTAGATAATTGATAATCCACACGATCGAACAGGTTCTCTTCGTTGCCCTTGTCGTGCATGACGACGAACTCCGGAGGGTCAAGAAAGCGGCCGCCGTTCAGACCGCTGGCAGAAATGTAATTTCCCCATTTTGCTCCGCCGTAGGCGAGATCAGCCGAGAGGTTCGATGTGCCAAACGATCCGTAGGAACCGGTGATGCTGCCGTGGGGAGTGGTAACGCCCTGTCCCGAGCGGGTGGTGGCCACGATTACAACGCTGGTCTTGCCTCCGTATTCTGCGGGAGGTGCGCCGGAGATGACTTCCATCGACTGGATGGAATCGAGGGGAATCTGGTTGGAGAAGACTTTGCTCTGCTGGTCGGTGATGGGCTGGCCATCGACCGAAAAAGAGTTTTCCGCATGGTCACCCAAGCCATGGAAAAGGCCGTTGGAATCAGCGGCGATGCCGGGCGTGGCGAGGGTCACCAGAGAACTGACGGAGGAGGACGCGCTTTCCAGAGGAAGTTTGTCGAACAATCCGCGATCCACGTCGGTATGAAAGGTGGGATCGTTTTCCAGCAAATCCTGGCCGGTGCTTTCGACCGTCACAGTTTCAGATGAGCCTGCGACGCTCAGGCTAATGCTGAGGTTCATGGGAACCAGGGATCGAACGTCAACGTCCTGAGCATAGGCGGCAAACCCCTGCCCGGTGACGGTGAGGTGATAAGGATTGAAGGGAATGTTGGGAATAGTGAATTTCCCCGCGTTATCGGTCACGGTGTTGCGAACGAAACCACTCACTGGGTTGTGCATCTCGACGGCGGCGTTCGGAACCACGGCGCCGGAGGGGTCTACGACTGTCCCATTTACCGTGGCGGAGCTTCCACCAGATTGCGCATGGGTGTTAAGGGAGAGTGCAAGATAAAGAGCCACTACAAAAGTCGCGCGCAGCGACTTCGCATAAGAAGCCAGCATGATTCCTCCTAAGAGATCGAGAAAACAGGGTCAGAAAAGAGACCTGACAATGCAGGTCCGTATCGATCTGGGCAGACTCTAGGCTGCCGGAGGTGGGCGAATGCGAAGGTAAAGAACGAAGCCGGAAGATCCGCAAACGGTTTCCGGTGGTACTGCCAATACGGTGTGAGCTACGAGCGGAGCTGACTGGAATATAGAACTGCTGATAACGCCAGCATGGGCGACCGAGCAGATAGAACACTCATGGCTGGGGAGCTTGGAGTTCTCAGAATGGACGTGAATTGCTTGGGCAAAGCCTGCGAACCCCACCAGCAGAACACAGGCCAAGGACAGCAGCCTGAGCAGTTCGCTCTTGCGTGGATGAGTTCGAGTCAACGCGATGCCCCAAAGCACAGTCTAAACACAACCTATACGCGCAAAGCAAGTAACTTTTGGTGGTCGGATGCGCCCTCGGGTTGCGGAGTTGTCCCCGGAGGCGACGCTCAGAGTCCGAAAAGTTCCCTTAGACGTTTAGTCTGGGCGCGGCTGACCGGGACCTCGGTCTGCTTCTTGTCGTCCATGCGCAACTGGTAAGAACTCTTGAACCAGGGCACAACCTCTTTGATGCGGTTGATGTTCACCAGGTAGGAGCGGTGTGCTCGCCAGAACAGGGTGGAGTCAAGGCTATCCAGCAACTCTTCGAGGGTGCGGCAATTCGACTGGCCCTCCATGCCGTTGGGGCCGGTGGTGACAACTGTAATGACGCCATCGTCGATAGACGCGAAACAAATGTCTTTCTGATTGGCCAGGAACAAGCGGCCGGAAGTCTTCAGCAGGACCTTGGAGGTCTGGGGTTTCTGGGACTCCAGCATTCTTACCAGGGTTTCCAATTTGTCCGATGCCGGGCTCGCTCCCGCCAGCTTGGCGCGGGCCTTTTGTACGGATTGGGCGACCCGCTTCTTGTCGAAAGGCTTGAGCAGGTAATCCACGGCATTTACTTCGAATGCCTTCACGGCATATTGATCGAAGGCGGTGGAGAAAACGATCTGGGGCAGCGGAAGTTTGCGGTCGAGCAGCTTTTTGATGACGCCGAAGCCATCGAGACCGGGCATCTGCACATCGAGAAAAACCAGGTCGGGGTTATGTTCGCGGATGAGATTGACCGCCTCGACGCCGTTCTTGCCCTGGGCAACGACTTCGATGTCACCGACGTTCTTGAGCAGAAAAGCGAGCTCGTCGCGGGCTAGCTGCTCGTCGTCCACGATTACGGCGGATAGGGACATTACTGCTCCTGAAGGGACAAGAAGAAGTATAACGCGGTTCTAGTAGCGCCGACGTGGGCTATCCGCAAGATTGGCTTATAAAAATTCTCACAGATAGCACTTGGCGGGTCAGGGCACGATCTCGAATACCGTGCCGCCACCGTAGGAGCCGCCATTTCCAGTTGTCCCATACAGGTTGCCGTTTGGGTCGAAAATGAGCCCGGCCAGGGGGTTGGATCCGTCGAGAATACTGAAGCTATGCAGCAGGTGTTCGATCCACTGGCCTTGCATATTTGGGACCAACACGAACACAGTGCCACAGCCGGCCGCACCGCAAGAACGGGAAGCGCCACCGTCATAGGTGGTGCCGTAGAGGTTTCCGGCCGCATCCATAGCCAGACTGGCATATGGGAGAAAGCCGTCGGCACCGTTGTCCTGAAAACTGTGAAGCACCCTCTCCGGCCACTGGGCGCTCGCCGCAGACGACACACGCATGAGTTCGAAAACCGTGCCCGCCCCGCCGGTCCCGCCCCACTTGGTGGTACCGTACAAATTTCCGTTTGCGTCGAAGATAAGAGCTGCAAGGGGACTAGTTCCGTCCTGGTCATTGTTCAGGAAGCTGTGCAGGACCTTCTCTTGCCATTCAGTGTTCACACCCGGCGATAACTCGAAGACCGCGCCGAATCCTGCTGTCCCACCCGCCCAAGTTGTGCCGTACAGGTTTCCATGCGTATCCCAAATCAATCCCGATTGAGGTTGAGATCCGTCGTCGCCAACGAAGCGGTGCAGTATCTTTTCCGTCCATTGGCCATTGGCGCCCGGGGTCAACTCGAAAACGGTGCCACAACCGAACGTACAGCCTTGTCCGCCGCCGCCCTGTGTAGTAGTGCCATACAAATTCCCGCTGCCATCGAAGATGAGTGTGCCAAGAAAGGGAACCGTGCCGTCGTTACCGTCGTTCTGGAAGCTGTGCAGCACGTGCTCGGTCCACTGGCCGCCAACGCCGGCTACTAACTCGAAAACCGAGCCCCAATCGTAGACTCCACCGACAGTCGTCGTGCCGTACAAATTCCCGGCCGCATCGAAGACCAACCCAGATGTGGGGCTGTACCCGTCCGTGCCATCATTGTTGAAGCTGTGTAGGACTTTTTCCGTCCACCCTCCATGGACACCCGGCGATAGTTCGAAGACCATGCCGGACCCGTAGGCGCCGCCTTCTTCAGTTGTGCCATATAAATTGCCGGCGGCATCGAAAATGAGCGGGGCGAAAGGTCCCTCGCCGTCGGAGCAACCAGAAGCAGGGCAGAAGCTGTACAGAATCTGCTCGGAAGGGACTGCAAAGGCGGAAGCGGCAAGCGTGGATAATCCCAACGAAAAAACGAAAGTAGCCGTGAGGAGAGACAGGGCTTTATTGCGGACCATATTCGCATCCTGCGCAGGACGGGGAATCCTGCTATTAATCTTCCGGGAACGGTATCACCGAGGCGTCACTCGGGTCAACTGCGAAAAACCTACACGAAACGGAACCCGGGGGGGAACGCCTGTCAGTGAGGCTGCATGTTTGGCATGCCACCCGGCATGTCCATCTTTCGGTAACCTGCCGGAACTTCGAACAAGCCGGCACTCAAAGAGCCCGCCTGAATGTTCTGCAGTTCGCCGCCGCTATTCTTGCCCTCCCATTTCACCGGGAAAGCGATCTTGGGATCGAGCCAAACGGTGCTGAGGTCCCCACTGGTGGACTTAGCTTCGTACTTCACTGCCGTGCGGCCATTTACAGTGTCAGTGCCAACCCGGTGGCATTCACCGCCTGGATTAGTGGCCATCTTCTGCCATTCGCCGCAGGCATTATCGATATCGGCGGGACGGAAAAAGGTCCCGAATCGTTGCGCCGCGGGGCCTTTACCGGCGGGGAATTCCATGTACATGTGCTGCTCGGGCATGAGCATGTCCGCAGTCTGGGTGGTGAAGTCGATCAGGATGGCAGCGGTCTGCCCGTTCCGGCCGGCAGACTCAATGCGCAATTTGTTCTTGGTGACGTAGATTTTGGCCGGAGTCTTGTCTTGCTCGCCTTGGTGGTGAGTGACGATGTCGGCGGAAAAATCTTCCTGTGCGAACAGAGCTGCGGGCATCATGGCGAGGAGTAAGAGCAGGAACAGACGAAGAGATTTCCGCATCGAATCAAGCCTCCTGGAATCGGCGCCGAAAGACGTCACAATCGGCGATCAACATTCCGTAAAAGCAGGATAGCAGAACTAAGCCAGCAGCGAAGACGCCAGGGAATGTCGGCTACGACCCCGGTTCGAGTATTTGATAGCGATTCTCGCGATAATACCGGCTGAAGATCAAGCCCACAACCAGCAGCGCGATCGGGCACAAGACGCTGGCCTCGGGGCCAACAATCCCGCCGGTGAGCCAGCGTGGACCGGCGGATGGGTGAGGTTGATCGCGGCGGCCTTAGCTGAGAGCGGATTCATAATCGCGCGCTCCTTTCAAGTTAGCGGTAGGACCCAGCCTCACCTGCGCGCTTCAACCTGAGCCACGCCTGTCCGGGCCGCCTGGCCGGCCAGCGAGGTTCCGCAGAATGGGCAATAGGCGTCCTCTGGGTGCACCATACGCTGGCATTGCGGACAGCTGGGGTTCAACTTGTAATTGCATTGGGGGCAGAAGTTGAAACCGTGCTGCACCCCGTGTCCGCACTGTGGGCAGTTGCCCACCACGGGTTGGCGGAGAATGAAGTACAGAATGATTCCCAGGCCGTTTGGAATCAGAACGGCAACCGTAGTCCAGAGTGCGCGGCTCATGCCCCGGCGTCCAGAATCGCGATTGACGTAGCCAATCAGCAACAGGTAACAGGTGATGATGAGGCCGACGAGCAGGCCGAGCAGGATCCGCCCCCAGGCCGGCGGCGCATCGGGCTGGCGCGCGACGATGACATTGAACACGAACTGCATACTGACGAAGCCGATCGCTGCCAGAATCCATGCCCAAGGGGCGACCAGCTTGAAATCGCGGCTTATGTAGCCAACCAGCAAGAGATAAAAGGCCACCATCAGGCCGACAGACAAACCCAGCACGGGCCGGGCCCAGGCCGGCGGAGCATCGGGCTGGCGCGCCACCACTACGTTGAACACATACTGCATGGTGAGGAAGCCAAGCACCGCCAAAGCCCACACCCATCCGGCGATGAGTCTGATCTCGGTTGCGAATCCAGTCAGTTTTTGATTTGGTTCCTGCATAAGTTCTCCAATTCTTACCTCAGTGGTGCCAGCGTCCGGCGTTATCGGTCAGATGGGTGCCGCGAAGCAGCAAAAGCACACTGACCAACAGCGCCGGGGCAATCACAAAAGCGGTGAAGCCAACTTCCCACACTGGACTGGAAACGCCCGCCCAGGTTCCCAGCCAGGAAAAGATCTTCCACATAATCGGTATGGTTACGGATGCAGAAAATCCAATGCCTGCGCAAGTGACTCCTACCATCCACAAGCGTTCCCGTTGCTGACGGAGCAGTTGCGCATGCTGGCGGACGCGGGCTTGCGTCCTCCGTACCAGCGATGGGGTTGCCGCCATGGGCACGGAACGTAGGGAGCGAATCACCTGGCCAGTGGCGTCGGCATATTCACGGCAGGCATCGCACTCTCGAAGATGAGTCTGCAACTGCGACTGCTGAGCATCGCTCAGGCCGTCGACGCCGGTGAGGGCGATCCACTCTTGGGTTTGTTGGTGGATATCCCGCGTCATGCCTGGGCTCCTTTTAGCAGCGGCATCAACTGATTCAAGCCGCGATAGAGGCGAGACTTAATCGTGCCTAAGGGTGCGCCGGTGACGGCGGCGATTTCGTCCAGGGTCAGGCCTTCTTGAAAGCGCAGAACCACGGCCTCACGGTATTCAGCCGCTATGCAACTCAGGGCAGCGTTGATGCGTTCGGCGTGTTCGTGTTGCGCGATAACTTCGAGCGCGGACGGACGAATATCAACAGGATCCAGTGGTGCGCGGTCTTCTTCGTCGAGCAAGCCGTCGAGACTGACTGGATTCTTCTTGCGCATGGAATCGATGCATAAGTGGCGGGCTACGGAAAAAAGCCAGGTGCTGAATTCATGCTTGCCGTCGTACTGATGGCCGCGTTCGAGGACGCGAATCCAGGTTTCCTGGAAAAGATCTTCGGCCAGTTCGCGGTGTCCGGAGAGGTAGGTCAGATAGCGCAGCAGGCGATGCTGATACTGCTCGATCAGACGGTCGAGCAGATCCGGATCGCGACGGCGAAGACCACGAGCGATGGCGCTGGTCTCGGACTCCATCCCATTCACGAAATATAAAGCTGCGGCGTTCATGCTACCGGATATACGGGTGGGGCGGAAGAAAAGATGCAGGGTGGCGAGAATCGATGCTAACAGTTGCATATGCAATCAGATAAGGGCCTCTTGATCGAGGAACGGCAGAGGGATATACTTTGCGCCACAAGCTTGGCACCAGCAGTGCCTCCCCGCTTCCTAAGGAGTACTCCGATGAACCGAATGGATCCCGTAATGAAGAAGTCATCGCTGTTGTTCGCATTCACTCTTCTGACGGCTAGTTGCTTAATCATGGCGGCAAGCGCGGCGGCGCAAACTGAAAGTGTGCTGTTCAGCATTACCGGCAGAGATGACGGAAGTTCTCCGCGGGGCGGGGTCGTCTTCGATGCTGCGGGCAACTTGTATGGGACGAGCGAGTACAGCGGAAGCAACGGAGGCTGTTGCGGCGCGGTCTGGGAAATCTCTCCCATGCCCGGCGGTAGCTGGTCCGAAACCGTGCTGCATACATTTAGTGGGAAAGCGGATGGGGCGACGCCTTTTGCCGGACTGGTCTCCGATGCTTCGGGCAACATCTACGGAACCACCAGCTACGGCGGGAATCTCAGCGGATGTTCCTCAGGTTGCGGGGTGGTGTTCGGGCTCTCGCCTCAGCCCGGGGGCGGTTGGAAGGGAAGCGAGTTACACCAATTCAGTGGTGGCGCGGATGGAGCGAATCCCTGGACGAGTTTGACGGTCGATGCGGCAGGGAATCTTTACGGTACGACGTTCGCCGGCGGTGCTTCAGGGAACGGTGTGGTCTTCAAACTGACGCCGAATTCTCACGGTGGCTGGACCGAAACGGTGCTCCACGCCTTCACCGGGGGGAACGAGGGCGCGAATCCGTTTGGCACCCTGGTGTTTGATTCCGCAGGAAACCTTTACGGTACGACCAGCGGTGGCGGAAATACGGCTTGCAATTATTTTGAACAAGGTTGTGGCGTTGTCTTCCAACTCGCGCTCCAATCCGATGGCCACTGGAAGGAAAGCGTGATCCACGCATTTAACGGCAAGTACGGGGATGCGCCGCAAGGCGGTGTGGTATTCGACGCGGCCGGCAATCTTTATGGCACGACCGCGGTCGGAGGCGAGACCAATGGCTGCGATGGCGGCGGTTGCGGCCTGGTTTACCAGCTTTCTCCTACTTCGTCTGGCCCCTGGAACTTCACCGAACTCCGCGAGTTCAAGGATACGGAATTCAATGACGGTTTTTATCCGATCGGCAACCTTACGTTGGATGGCTCAGGCAATGTCTACGGGACAACCAGTGAAGGCGGCGATTGTGGTTTCGGCGTCGTCTTCCAATTGGCGCCAACGTCTGGCGGAGGAGCGAAGTACACCGTGATCCATTCGTTTGCGTGCAGTGGGGACGGTGCGGCTCCATTGGCAGGAATGATTTTTGATTCTTCGGGAAATCTGTATGGCACCACCAGCCAGGGAGGCGCGAGTCAATTCGGGACCGTATTTAGGATTACTCCCTAGCCGGCTTCGGCGCCTGGCGTGTTGCCGAGACTACGCTACGTTTTCGATGGCCAGCGCCATACCCATGCCTCCGCTGACGCACAGGGTGGCGACGCCGCGCTGTGCTTTCCGCCGAATCAATTCGTGCAGCAGCGTTACGGTGATTCGGGTTCCGGTGCAGCCGATGGGATGGCCGAGAGCGATAGCTCCGCCGTTCACGTTGAGTTTCGCGTGATCGAAATGCAGTTCACGATCGCAAGCGATGACCTGAGCAGCGAAAGCTTCATTCAGTTCGACGAGATCGAAATCGGAAAGACGGAGTTTGTGTTTTTGCTCCATCTTGCGCAGAGCGGGGACCGGGCCG
>Ga0209169_10001009_pt1 | contig 17279 bp, 9 predicted proteins | sample HubBroMetageWRM4_FD_188346 | JGI IMG/M metagenome (GOLD analysis project Ga0209169, IMG submission 188346) | Warmed soil microbial communities from the Hubbard Brook experimental Forest, New Hampshire - Hubbard Brook CCASE Soil Metagenome WRM 4... | ecosystem: Environmental > Terrestrial > Soil... | reverse complement strand
TTGGCAAATAACGCCTAATCTGATCAATGAAGCGCGCATGGGCTTTACGGATCAGATGAACTACTTCACGCCGTTCTCAATCGGCGGAGGATTTCCAAGTAAGCTCAATTGGCAGTTCGCACAGGCTGACACATTCCCCGATGTAGCCGTCAGCAACTTCTACGAACTCCAGCCTGCCTCGAACGCCGTCTACAAAGAGATGGTCTTTGACCCCTCGGACGTCGTTAGCCTTGTCCGCGGACGTCACGTTCTGCACTTCGGCGGCGAGTTCCTCATCATGCGTGCGGACTCCACCGCATGGGGCAACCTGAATGCAGGCAAGCTCACCTTCAACGGCAACTACACATCAATCAACGGACAAAACGCAGTAACCCCGTGCGAAGGTTGCGCCACCTATGCTTCGGGCCTCGGCTACGCAGATTTCCTCCTCGGACAGGCACAGGGCTGGAACGCGAGCGTGACTCCTGAGTTCGGCGCCCGCCAGAAGGGCCCCCAGGTCTTTGTGCAGGATGACATCAAGCTAACCCCGCACCTCACAGTGAACGCCGGCCTGCGGTGGGAGGCTAATACCGGTTGGTCGGAGGTCAAAGGTAACGAAGCGGTATTCGACCCGACCGTCACGAACCCTGCAAACAATTCGCTGGGCGCCATGTGGTACGGCACAACAAAGGCGAACGGCCGCACGCAGCTCGTTGCTCCGCAGTGGAACATCTGGTTGCCACGCCTGGGCTTCGCCTGGCAGACAATGCCCAATACTGTGTTGCGCGGAGCGTTCGGAATGTACGCCTCGATGCTCAGCGAGGACACTTACGGTGCTGGTATGGGAGGCGCCTTAGGCAGCAGCGGCACGGTAAATGATTCCACCAGCGGCCTATGCCCGGTTGTCCAGTTTGCCGGCACCGGAAAGACACCCGACACCACAGACCCTGGCTGCGGCACTGGACAGTTCAATGGCAGCAGCATTCTGTCTAAGTACCTCACTGCTCCCACGGCTCCGGATGCCCAGAACAACCCCGGCGGCAACGTAAGCTACAACCAGTACCACACGCCTATCCCGACAAACTATCAGTGGACTTTAGCCCTGGAGCGTCAGTTTGGTAACAGCTTCGCGACTGCCCTCATCTATGTGGGGAATCACGGTTCCAATCTGAACTTCCCGGTAGACATCAATCAGGTCCCCGAAAGCAAGCTGGCGCCGAATGACCTGAATTCCAAGCCCTATCCGCTGTTCGGCATCATCAATGGCAGCACAAACAACGCGATCTCCAATTACCACGCGCTCGAAGCTGTCATAAAGAAACGGCTGAGCTACAACCTGGAGTTCGACGTGAACTACACGTGGTCGCACTTCCTCGATGACCTCGACTCATCGGGCTGGGGCGCACGCGAGGGATATCAGAACTACCAGAACGCGTTTGATCCGAGCCAGAACTACAGCAATGCCAACTTCGACGTACGCAATATGTTCAAGGGGAACGCGATCTACACGCTACCGTTCGGTCGCGGTCAGAAGTTTGCGAATGGAAGTTGGCTACTCGATGAACTGATCGGCGGCTGGCGTGTCTCTGGAACATGGGTCATCCAGAGCGGAAGCCCATTCGGTATCACGACCGGCAACAACAACAACTCGAATAACCAGTCTGGCTCTTATACTCAGTACGCCAACCTGGTCGGTAATCCGTACATTTCGGGCAGCGTTAAGTCTCGCCTGAATGAGTACTACAACCTGTCCGCGCTCGCTGTGCCGCAGCAGTACACCTACGGCAACTTCCGGCGGAACATCATCACTGGTCCTGGCATCGCGGTCTACAATGGATCGCTCGGCAAGACCTTTGACATCTGGCCGGACCGCGGCGTGAAGTTCGAGATTCGTGGAGAGGCGTTCAACCTCTTCAACCACGCGAGCTTCGGCAACCCCGGAAACAATGCGATCGGGCCAGGTCAATCGGCCCAGATCACAGGCGTAACCATCGGCGGCCGTCAGGTCCAGTTGTACGGCAAGATAAGCTTCTGATAAAAGACGGGGGATGGCGCTGCAACGGCGCCGTCCCCTATTCTTTTCCGGCGAACACTATTACGACCGGATGGAGCGGTCCGGCAATGCGTTCGCAAATCAAGGCTTTTCTAGGCCCGCTGCTCATCGCTGGAATAAGCGCGCGACCCGCTTGCGCAACTCCAGCATCAATCGTCGTTCCATCTCCTCAATTCAGTGTCAATTTCCTGTTGCAACAGGCATCCGGCTCCTCTGCCTCTGAGCACACCCGTGCCCATCAACAGAAAGCCGACGAATATCTGCGGGAGAAGCGTCCCGATCTGGCGATTCCTGAGTTTGCCGCAGTCGTTGCTGCTGAGCCACAGAATCTGGATGCACAAGCGAATCTCGGCGTTCTTTTGTTTTTCGCAGGGAAGCCGGACGAGGCAGAGCCCCACCTTCGCGCCGCACTCGCCATCGATCCCTCTCTCGCCAAGCTTCGCATGCTGCTCGGCACAAGCGAGCATCGCCAGGGGCATCTCGAAGACGCTCGCCGGGATATCACGGCCGCCCTTCCGCAAATCACCGATCCAAAGGTCCGCCAGCAGGGCGGCCTCGAGATCATCGAGATTGATACAGCGCTCAACGATCTTCCTGCCGCCGCAACTGTGGCTGCTCAGTTGAAGAAGGACTTCCCTGCTGACCCAGAGGTGCTGTTCGCGGCGTGGCAAGTGTATTCGGATTTGGCGGACGAGGCCGTGCTCGACCTTTCGCTCGCGGCTCCTCAGTCAGCACAGATGCACCAGGCGATGGCCCACGTTCTAATTCGCGAACGCGACAACAAGGCTGCCATCGAAAATCTGCGCGAGGCGTTGAAGATCAGCCCTGCGCTTCCAGGCGCGCACTATGAGCTCGCAGAACTCCTCCGCCTCTCGACCGTACCCGCCGACAAGGCAGAGGCCGCCGAGCAATATAAGCTCGCGGTCCAATTCCAACCCAACGACGCAGCCTCTCTCACGAGGCTCGGAGACATTGCCGGAGAGACCGAGGACCATGCCACTGCGATTGCGCGCTACAAACAGGCGCTCGCAGCACAGCCGGAATACACAGACGCGCAGATTGGGCTCGCCTATGAACTAAGTGAGACCGGACATCCTGACCAGGCGGTCCCGCTGCTGAAACAGGCCATCGGCAACGATCCGATGAGCATGCTGGCGCACTTCCGCTTGAGCGCCGTGTATCGCAGGCTTCATCAACCTGAGGACGCCAAGCGTGAGCTCGCCGAGTATGAAAAGCTCAAGACGATGAAAGACAATCTGCGTACTATCTATGACACGATGCGGCTTGATTCTCCACAAGGCAAGGATGTCGGCAAGTAAACGGATCTCGCTGCCGCTTGCGGCGATTCAGCTTTGCCTAGCCGTCAGTCTTGCGCAGAGCCCCAAAGAGCCGGGGACAAAGCCTGCTGAGATCGCACATCTGGTCGATATTACGGCTTCTACTGGAATTCACTTCGACCACCTCTCCAGCCCCGAAGCCCGCTTCATCGTGGAGTCCATGAGCGGCGGCGTTGCCATCATCGACTACGACAACGACGGTTATCCGGACCTCTACTTCACCAATGCCCCAAGTGTCGCGATGTATAAGACCGGGGCCCGAGCCCGGAGCGCTCTCTATCACAACAATCACGATGGCACGTTTACCGACGTCACGGACAAGGCCGGCGTCGGATATCCATGTTGGGCCATGGGTGTAGCCGTGGGCGACTTCGACAACGACGGTTGGCCCGATCTCGCCGTCAGCTGTTTTGGCGGTGTCGTCCTCTACCACAACAACCATGATGGGACGTTTACAGACGTCACGAAGAAAGCTGGCCTCGACCGCGACAAAGGCTGGGCCACCGGGCTGACATTTGGTGACTACGACAACGATGGCTTCGTTGATCTATTTGTTCCCCACTACGTCGATCTTGATCTCAACAATCTTCCGGTATTCGGCAAGGACACGACGTGCAAATACCACGGTGTTGAGGTGCAATGTGGACCTCGGGGCCTGAAGGGATCGCCGGACGCGCTCTACCACAACAACGGCGACGGAACCTTCACTGACGTGAGCCAGAAGGCAGGTGTCGATGACCCGCAGAAATTCTTCGGACTGCAGGGGGTCTGGACCGACATCGACGACGATGGCCGTATCGATCTGTTCGTCGCCAATGACGGACAACCGAACTACCTTTATCGCAATGAGGGCAATGGTCATTTCAAAGACATCGCCGAGGATGCAGGTGTCGCCTTCAGTGACGACGGCAATGAGCAGGCCAACATGGGGGTCGCTCTCGGCGACTACACACGCAGCGGTCGGGAGAGCATCGCGATCACCCACTTCAGCGAGGAATATGCCATTCTCTTTCGCAATGACGGTGCGCTGAACTTCACAGACGTCGCGCACACCGCACGAATCGCGCAGTCAACCGGCTCCTTTGTCGGCTGGGGAGATGCGTTTCTCGACACTGACAATCGCGGCCTGCTCGACTTCCTTATGGTTAACGGGCATGTCTACCCGCAGGTTGACTCGGCGAAGGTTGGCATTACATATCGTGAACCCAAACTGCTCTTTTGGAATGAAGGCGATGGAACCTTCCGCGATATAAGCGCCGAGGTCAGCAAATCGCTAGGCTTGCCCCAGGTCAGCCGCGGCTTGGCGGTCGGCGATCTCTTCAATACCGGCCGTCTCGATGTTGTCGTCGAGAACTTGACCGGCGGACCCATGGTCCTCGAAACCAGGCCGAATCCTGCCAATCACTGGGTAAGCTTCCAGCTTGAGGGGTCACCATCAAACCGTCTGGCCTTGAATGCGAAAATCTGGGTGACCTCAGACGGCGTCACCCAGATGAGCGAGGTTCTTAGCGGTAGCAGCTACCTGTCACAGAGCGATGTCCGTCAGCACTTTGGCTTGGGTTCGGCGCGCACAATCAGTGAGGTGCGCGTGCGTTGGCCGGACGGCAAGACGCAAATATTCCATGATCTGACCGCTGACTCCTTCTACCGCCTGCGAGAAGGTGGCGCCCCATCTATGGATGACCGGATGAAGGAAACTAAGCCAGGCAAGTAATCCGTCTCGGTCGGTATTTGGCGCGGCCGAGCTTCTCGTCGAGGCAATACGGACGCTCACTGAGCACAAAGAGCTCAGGTTCCGGTATATTGGGCAGGCGTTTAATTATACTATTTTGTATTCATTTCTCCCCTCGAGGCTCTATGCGAAGGTTCGGTATTCAGGCACTCGTTCTCGGCTCCCTTCTGCAAGCGTTTACATGCGCGCACTCTGACACGGCTCCGCACAAGGTTCCACTCAAGGCTGTTCCTTTGCCGATGAACGCTGTGCGGCTGACGGGTGGCCCGCTGAAGAAGGCGCAGGATCTCGATGCTGCGTACCTGCTGGAGCTTGAGCCTGCCCGCATGCTCGCCTATCTTCGCCAAAGCGCAGGTCTCGACCCTAAGGCGCAAGGGTACGGCGGTTGGGATGGAGCTGGGCGGCAGCTCACCGGACACATCGCGGGTCACTATCTCTCCGCGGTCAGCATGATGTATGCGACTACGGGTGACGTGCGCTTCAAACAGCGCGCCGACGATATGGTTTCGCAGTTGCAGGAGATTCAGAACGCGCAGAAGGACGGCTACATCGGCGCGCTGAAGGATGCGAAGGGTGTGGATGGCAAGGTTCGCTTCGAGGATCTGAGCAAGGGTGAGATCCGATCTGGAGGCTTCGACCTGAACGGCCTGTGGTCGCCGTGGTATGTAGAGCACAAGCTCTTTGCCGGGCTGCGCGATGCGTACCACCTCACGGGAGACAAGACGGCGCTGGATGTCGAAATCAAGTTCGCCACATGGACAGAGAGCATTCTCGCCAATCTCAACGACGACCAGATTCAGAAAATGCTGGCCACCGAGTTCGGCGGCATGAATGAGGTGCTCGCAGACCTTTACGCTGACACCAATGACCCGCGCTGGCTCAAGCTCTCCGACAAGTTCGAGCATCACGCAATCGTTGATCCGCTATCGCAAGGGCAGGACATTCTTGCAGGCAAGCACGCCAACACCAACGTCCCGAAGATGATTGGTGAGCTTGCGCGATATGAGTACACCGACAATGAATCGGATGGAAAAGCAGCGGAATTCTTCTTTGACGAGGTGTCGTTGCATCACAGCTTCGCCACGGGCGGCGACGGCAAAAACGAATACTTCGGCCAGCCCGACAAACTGAATGACATGATCGACGGACGCACCGCCGAAAGCTGCGTCAGCTACAACATGATCAAGATGGCGCGCACGCTCTTTTCGCTGGAACCTGAGTCGCGCTATGCAGACTTCGTTGAGCGTGCCGATCTCAACGCGATCCTCGGTGGACAAGACCCCGAAGACGGTCGCGTCAGTTACATGGTGCCGGTTGGTCGCGGCGTGCAGCACGAGTATCAGACCAAATTCGACAGCTTTACCTGCTGCGTTGGATCGCAGATGGAGGCGCACGCCTTCCACTCTTACGGGATCTACGACGAATCCGGCAACAAACTCTGGATCACTCAGTACGCACCGACCACGGTCGATTGGGCCTCGCAGGGCATGAAGTTCGAGATGGTCACCGATCTCCCTATGGGCGATTCCGCGGCGTTCAAGGTCACAGCGGGAAAGAAGCTGGCGACGCTCGCGTTTCGTCGTCCTTACTGGGTCGGTCCTGGCTTCTCGGTGAAGGTAAACGGCGTGGCAGTGAAGAACGTTTCCAAGCCCGATTCATTTATCGAAGTCAGCCGCAAGTGGAAACCGGGCGATACGGTAGAGCTCATTCTCCCCAAGACGCTTCGCAAGGAACCTCTGCCCGACAATCCGAACCGCATGGCCATCATGTGGGGACCGCTCGTGCTGGCTGGCGACCTCGGACCGGAGGCAGCTCGCGGACGCGGCCGCAGACAGGATGGAGTCACTCCCCCACCCGCTCCCGAACCTGCACCCGCACTCGTGACGGCAGAACTGAATGTCGATGGTTGGTTGAAACCGGTTGCAGGCGAACCGGGAGCCTTCCGTACTGCCAACGTCGGACTCAAACAGGACATCGTATTTCATCCCTTCTACGAGATGCCGCGCCGCCGTTACGCAATCTACTGGGACGTGTACACCCCTACGGATTGGGCGAACAAGTCCGCAGCATACGAGGCCGAAGCCGACAAGGAAAAGAAACTGACTGCGGCGACGATTGGCTTCGCTCAACCAGGGCAGATGCAGGCTGAACGCGACTTCGCTGAGAAGGACGAAGACAGCTCACCGGTGCAGCTCCAGGGCCGCTACGGACGGCAGGGGAACGGCTGGTTCTCCTATGATCTGCCAGTCGATCCTGCGTCTCCCGCGATCCTGGTCGTGACCTACAGCAACGACACGCGCGGACGAAAGGGCGACTTCGACATTCTGGTAGACGGCACCAAAGTGGGAGAGCAGATGATCGAAAGAAGAACGCCAGAAGTGGACGTTAAATTCTTCGATGTAAAGTATGCGCTGCCGCTTGACATGGTGAAGGGAAAGCAGAAGGTCACGGTACGTTTCCAGGCCAAAGACGGCGCTGCAATTCCCGGCGTCTTCGGCATCCGCACCGTACGCGCTGATGCCGCACCATAAGACCGCCTAGTCGTTTCAAGGCTACAGCTACCTCTAAGAGTCTTCTCATCTTTCGGCGAAAAAGCTGTTCTCCTCTGGCCACCGAATTGCTGATTCAACGGCAAGTTGCGGCGCAGGAGACACAGTTTGGCGGAGATCGATTGTGAAAGCCCAGATGCGCCGACTGCGCAGCTCGCTGGAGGCGGGACGCTCGATCCCGCGGACTGGCAGAGCCTGAGCCTGCAAGCCCACCGGATGCTCGACGACATGCTCGACAGTCTCGAGCATCTGCGCGAGCGTCCGGTATGGCGGCCTATGTCGGAGAAGGAGCGGGCGCGATTTCGCGAACCCATCCCCCATGCTCCAGCCAGCCTCCCCAGCGTCCATGAAGAGTTCATGGAAGACGTGCTGCCTTTTACAGCCAGCAATGTTCACCCGGGATTCATGGGCTGGGCCCAGGGCGGAGGTACTGCGGTAGGGATGCTCGCCGCGATGCTGGCGGCGGGACTAAATGCCAATGTTGGTGGACGCGATCACGCTCCTGTCGAAGTAGAACGGCAGATCGTGAAATGGGTGCGCGAGATCTTTGGCTTTCCAGAGACCGCGAGCGGTTTGTTTGTGACAGGTACGTCGATGGCGAACCTGGTTGCGACCGTCATTGCACGCGACAATGCCCTGGGTTTTGAAGTCCGCGAGAAGGGTATCGCGCAGGGTAAGCAGCAACTCACTGCGTATGCGTCGACCGCTACGCACGGTTGCATTGCGAAGGCGATGGACATTGCGGGCATCGGAAGCGGCTTCTTGCGGCTGATAGCCACAGATGATCGCGGCAGAATCAATCTTTGTGCACTTGAGGAAGCGATCGAGCGCGATCTGCAGGCCGGCCATCTCCCGTTCATGGTGATTGGAACGGCGGGGACGACGGACACGGGAGCTATTGACGATCTCGGCGGACTTGCCGCACTGTGCCGACAGAAAAAAATCTGGTTCCACGTGGATGGTGCCTATGGCGCGTTAGCGATGCTGTCGTCGGAATTGGCGCCACGGCTCAAGGGCATAGATAGCGCCGATTCACTGGCCTTCGACTTTCATAAATGGGGTCAAGTGCCCTACGACGCCGGATTCATTCTGGTGCGCGATGGCGCTCTGCAGCAGAAGGCGTTCGCTGCATCTGGTGCATATCTGCAGCGGGAGCAGCGCGGACTAGCAGCGGGCGACGTCTGGCCTTGCGATTTAGGTCCCGACCTTTCACGCAGCTTCAACGCGCTCAAAGTTTGGTTCACGTTTAAGGTTTACGGCGCCAATGCGCTGGGAGCGAGCATTGCGCATACCTGTGAGCTCGCTCGCTATCTCGGCGAACGTGTTGAGGCCGAAGCAGAGCTTGAGCTGATCTCTCCCGTGCAGCTCAACATCGTTTGCTTTCGCTATCGCTCTGGGAGAGACGGCGATCTGGCGAAAGACTGGAACCAGATCAACAAAAACATCGTGATCGAGATTCAGGAGAGTGGCAGTGTCGCTCCTTCCATGACCATGCTGGATGGAAAGTTGTGCATACGCGCGGCGATTCTTAATCACAGAACGGGCCAGTGCGATGTCGACACCCTGATCGACCAGGCGCTAGCGTTAGGCCGATCATTGCGTGACGATGACGGCTTTTCCGGACGACTTGAGCACCGCAATTCGACAGAGGAGACGGCATGCAGCAGCCCGAAGAGTTGAAACCCGTCGCGGACGTGGCGCCGTACGAGCCGGCTGCAACACCAAAGACAATTTCCGAAGTGCTTCGCGAAGGGGTCTTTCTGGAAAGAGCGGGCAAGGTGAAGGAGGCCGAACTAGCCTATCGCGAACTGCTGCGGCAAGAGCCGCTCCACCTGCTTGGTCTGAATCAGATGGGAAGCCTTCTTTTCGCGTTGGGGAGAACCCTCGAAGCTCGCCAATACTTTGAACGCGCGACGGCACACTATCCTCACAATCCCATGAGCCTGGTGAATATGGGAAACCTTCTGCTTAGGTCAAGAGAAGTCAGCGAGGCGCATAGCCACTTTGAGGCCGCCCTGTGTGCTGATGCAGAGTGCCGGCCGGCGCACGCCGGGTTGTCGGTGACGCTCACCGAGCTTGGAGATTCGGAACGGGCAGCATTTCACCGCCGTTTAGCCTTTCAGAATCGTTGCGTGATTCCGGCTCCGTATCGTGGAGCGCAGACGCCGATAGTCGTTCTCGATCTGATTGCTACCGTTGGCGGCAACGTTCGGACCAGTGAATTTCTTACCGACCGTGTCTTCAAGCGGTTTTTGATGGCTACGGAATTCTACGAATCCACGACAGAGCTGCCGCCGCACCACCTTGTTGTGAACTCGATCGGAGATGCCGACCTCGCGGACGCCGCATTGGTGATCGCGGAGGACGTGTTGAAGCGCTCAGGCGCTCCCTGCATCAATCATCCTGCTGCGGTGAGGGCCACAAGCCGCTGCGCTATTGCCGAGCGGTTCTCCGACGTCGCCGATGTTGTCACTGCCAGAACCGTTCTGATGCCCCGTGAGTCGCTGGCAGAGTCGGCGATCGAGAGAACCATGATGGAGCGACAATTTGCATTTCCCGTACTGCTGCGAAGCCCGGGCTTCCATGGTGGCGATCATTTCGTCAAGGTGGAAGACACATCCGGCGTTGCTGCGGCGCTGGCGCGTCTGCCAGGACAACAGTTGCTCATGATGGAGTATCTCGATGCCCGCGGGCGGGATGGAAAGACGCGAAAGTATCGGGTGATGGTGGTGGACGGCAAGCTCTACCCGCTGCATGCAGCGGTCTCAAGCGACTGGAAGATCCACTACTTCAGCGCCGAGATGGCAGACAACCCGGAACACCGCGCCGAGGATGCGGCCTTCCTCAACGATCTGGCCGGCGCTGTCGGTCCGCGAGCAATGGCCGCGCTCGAAAAGATTCAGAGCATGCTCGGACTCGATTACGGAGGCATCGATTTCGGACTCAGCGAGAGTGGCGAGGTCCTGCTCTTTGAAGCAAACGCCACCATGGCTGTGCCTATTCCCGATAAGGAAGCGAAGTGGGATTATCGTCGGCCCGCAGTCGAAACCATCTATAAGGCCGTATGGACGATGCTGCGGAACAGAGTCTTGTCAGGGATGAAATCGGATTCACCAACGTCTCACGCGGCCGCCTGACGAATCGGCTGGCACGGCCTTGGGCGCTCAAGCCTCGTCCTGGATTAGGGTAGAGTCTCCAGCATGACCTTTACGAAGCGGCTGCGCGACCGAATCCGTTGTGGAGAGATCACGTGCACCGTCCGGATCTGGACACGTCCACACGTAACCGTCGGACGCCGCTATCGCATGGACGAAGGCGAGATCGAAGTCGTCTCCCTCGAACCGATTGGACTGCCGGACATCACTCCTCAATTAGCCCGCGAGTCCGGTTTTCTCGGAGTCCTCGATCTGCTCAAGGTGGCCAAGCACGGCAAAGGTGACCGCATCTACTTAATACGCTTCCATTACATCCCGCCGAAAAGAACGCGCCGACAGACAACGGGCTCGCCTACGGAAGTGAAATGATCCCTGTGTGCAGAGCAATGTAGATGGCTTCCGTACGATCCGTCGCTTCCAGCTTCTGCGTAATGTGGTTCAAATGATTCCGCACAGTGAATTGGCTGAGATTCAAAGTGCGCGCCACATCCTTGTTCGTAAGCCCTCGAGCCACAAGCTGAAGCACTTCGACCTCGCGCTCGCTCAACCCTGCCGTCATGTGCCCTTCAGTGAGCTTCCTAAGCACATGAGCTGGAAACGCTTGCCTGCCCGCGAACACCGAGCGGATGGCAGAGAGAATCTCCTGCGCGTCGGCCTCCTTGTGGACGAAGCCCTGCGCTCCCGCCTGCACTGCCGCATAGATCTCCTCGTCGTACTCGTAGCTCGAAACCACAACGATCCGCATCTCGGGCGCCATCTCCCGAATACGTCTCAGCGTTTCCACGCCCGACAGACGAGGCATCCTCAGGTCCAGCAGTACAACATCGACCGCTTGGCTCTTCAGCAGAGCCAGCGCACTCTCACCGCTCTCCGCCATGGCGATGACGTCGAGATCCTCCTGCGCACTCAGCAGCGCCTTCAACCCGACTCGCACAACGAGGTGGTCGTCGATGACGAGAACCCGAATCTTGCGCGACACTCCAGTGACCGCGCTATAAGCCGGTGCGGCAGAAAGATTCGTCGATATTTCCTCGCGTAGCGGCATTGGCTCAGAAGGCAGAACGAGAGATCGAATCGGCGCCCAGCTTAGCACGCAACCAATACAGCAGACTACCGGTAAACACTAAAGGGCAGACGACACTGATCGTAGTCCCCTCCCCCGGCCTCGAAGTCACATTGAGATCTGCCTTGATCTTCTCCGCGCGACTCCGCATCCCCGCAATGCCCAGCCCCTTGTGCTCTTCATCTTCAAGAAAAAACCCCTGGCCATCGTCCTTGATGATCAGCGTAGCCTCCCGCCGCTGGACGTGAAGCTCGATGCTCAGGTTGTGACAGCCGCCATGTTGAATGGCATTGTTGATGGCCTCCTCACCGATGCGGATAAACGCGTCGGCTACCTCCAGCGGAAGCTCCGGAGAACGCGCGTTGAGTACCGTGCGTATGGTCAGGTCTCCGCCTGTACTCAGTCTTTCCGCCGACTGCCGAAGGGCAGTCAGGATTCCCGGTGCATCATGCTGTTGCGGACGCAGCGCAGCGATCGTGCGGCTCGCCTCTCGATGGCTCATACTCACCAGTCGCAACGCGGTGTCGATATGCTCTCGCACTGCATCTTCGCCGCGGCGCTCAGCACGAGCCGCCTGCAGTTGATACCCGATCCCGGTAAAGCTCTGCGCCAGCGTGTCATGCATCTCGTACGCAAGCTCCTCGCGCTCGCGCAGGATAGCGCGCATCTGCCAATGCCGAATCTGATGCAACAGCCACTGAAACGCAAGCAGCACCGCAAGCGCTGCAAGCAGCACCATCACAATATGTGCGGGAGACCACCATGGCGGAGGGCTCAACAGCTCCACCCTGTCGGCCACAATCGTGAACGGGTAGATCCCGTTCGACAACTCCGGCAGCGACGTCGCGCTTCCCCGCAGCCGCACTCGACTGCCCGGAGCGAAACGTGGTGCCTTCGCAGATGACGGACCATACACCAGCGCACGGTAGGTCTGCCGCTCGTCCTGCAGAATCAATTCCAACGGGCCGTCATCATTCTTCTCCGAAACAACTGTGCCTTCGACCTCGATCCACTCGCCTCTGTAATTTGCCGTCAGCTGAGTTGCCGTCACCGCCAGCGGAGGTACGGGCCGTTCCGCCCACAGCACCTTGATCGAAGCATTCTCCATGCGGCTTCGGAATCGTTCCGATGTGAGATCGCCATGCACCGTCACTACATCACCCAACTTCAACGGCTCTGCGGACGTGAAAGTCGAAACCAGCAGTGAGGAAGTTACATCCTGCACCTCGAGCATCGGCGGCAGCGAAATCACCGTCCCTTGCACCGTCACGCCCGGATGCGTCCCAGGCAACCGGATGAATTCGCCGATCGGCCGCACGCCCGGCTGAATCTCATGCAGCTTCGCCTCGCGGCGAAACCTGGCTGAAGCAGCCGCCATATCGAGCTCCGCTGCGTCACCGCTCTTCGCACTCGAAGCTGAACGCAACATGCCCGCAATCTCTGGTGAATCAAGATTCTCCTGCGTCGCGAGATGTGGCTCAACCAATGTCTCAGCCGCAACAGTCTCTCCTCTCGACTGCGCCAAAACATTCTCCATCGCTCGCTTGCCGATCGCGCGTGTGTCCTGAACCACCACCGAATCCACGTTGCCGGACCGCAGTGGAACCATCACACCCTGATCGAATCCGATCACGGTCGTCGCCTTCGGATGCGACTCCGCGATCTTCGCGTAATACGCTCCCCGCGTGGCTGCGGCAGACAACGCCACGATTGCGTCAGGCGGAGACGCACTATCCAGCAGCTCCTCGCATATCTGCTGGTTCTTGATCACAGTATTGCCATACTCACGCAGTACGATCCTGATTCCCGGAGCCGACTCACTCAGAGCGCGCTCGAATAGCACCTCGCGCGTGATGCTTCCCTCCTGCCTGACATTGATGCCGATGATCGCGACCGTACCGCTCCCATGAAGTTGTTGCGACAGCCGGTCAACCGCTAACTTCACGCCTGCCTTTTCATCATTTCCCACATACGAAAGAAAGGGCCCCGCAGGCGGGCCGAAGTCGTCGCCCACAACAACCACTGGAATCCGCTTCGCTACTGCTTTAAGCGCCATGCTTCGCGACGCCAGCGTCTCGTCCGGAACAAAGATGATGCCGCGGTCGCGTCTCTTCGTCGACGCCTCCAGCAGATCAAGCTGGTTCTCAACGTCCCCTCCATCGGGCGGTGCATTCCACTGCACCTCAAGCCCCGTCCCCTTCGCGGCCTCTTCAATACCATCGCGCATCGGCGACCAAAGCGTCGTGCCCGTAGAACGTGGGATGACCGCCACCGTCGTACTCTGCTTTCGGCAGCCGGCACCGCCGCACACGGCCGCAAGAAGCAAGCCCACGAACATCTTGCCGAATAGCTTGCTGTTGCTGGCGCACGATCGCTTCATCATGGACAGGCCGGCTCTCGTCTCAGCGCAAATTGTACGGCCTGTTCGTGATCGCAGGTGTCGCAGCCGCTGTCTATTTGTAATGTGAGCGCCGACTACTTGTATCGATAAACCCGCACTCGGTAGATCCTGCCCTCACCCACGTCCGACGCATGCAGCCTCAGGGCCTGCCCCTGCGAGTTCTCATCGCCATTCAATCTTCGCCGAGCCACCCACGCACCGTTCTCGAAAAATTCCTCGTCAACGCTCTCGATGCCCACCACCGGTGGGCCCGGCGTATCCGCTGAAAACGTCACCATGGCGTCGCCCGATCCAACGACCAGAAACTCATTCGCTCCCGTTTGGATGAACAGCGCACCCACACGGCCACCACCCGCAGCCGCAGGCGCTCCCACACGCGCCACATTCGCAATGTACTCGCCCACCGAGGCACGAGCCGCCCGCTGCGCATCACCCTCCAGCAGCGCCGCGCTTAGCCCGACTGTCTCCTGCCCTTTCAGAACCAGAGGTTCCAGCCGCGACAAAGTCAGATACATCGCCCCCAACGCTCCGCTATCTATATGCTCAGCCGGATTCGTAATCCCCACCAGGTCGAGCGGCGTGTTGCCCTGGTCATCCACACCAAAGGCCGAGAACCCCACTGCCTTCTCGCGCCCCACCGCAAACAGCACATTCGCCGCACCCGTTACGCCTCCCTGCGCTTCCGGGATGAACAACGGATTATCGGGCCGCGTGTACTCGCTTGCCCAATACGCAAACTCGTTGAAGTAGATGTCCGGCGAAACGAAGTCGAGCGACGGCGCACCCGCGCGCCACACATCCATCGAATGCGGCAGCGGACCTCCGCTGTTGTACTGCCCCGGCTCATAGTTCGGACGAATCAGCGCCGCGTTCGCATACATTGGCAGCGGGTACTCCGCCTTCCCTGCGGCCGCCACGCGTTCAATGTACGTTGCATACTGCCAGGCCATGAAGAGATCGTCCGTCAGCGGCGTCTTTCCGAAGACCTCCTGCCACGTGCCCTTCATCTTCCCCCCAGCCGCCTCCCACGCCGCGCGCAACTCTGGATTCAGCGACGCTCGGCGCTTCTCCAGAAAACTCATCAGCGCTTGTGGCACCTCAGCCGCAAACGCAGCGTTCGCAACCTCCGAGTGGTCGCGCGATTGAGGAATCACCCCAACCTCGTTCTCCACCTGCACCGTCAGCACCGTATGCCGCTCACCGTCAACGTCGTGCAGATGATGCATCAGCCTTGCAAACGCACGTGCATCCGCATCCCGAACTACTGCGCTGAACGGAGAGAGCCGCTCCGTGTCACGCCCATCGCTCGTCTGCACACGTGGAAAGCGCGTGAGATTCGTCTTCACCCACCCAGGTGTATAGCTCGAGTACGTGTTCTTCCACGCGCCGAACCACAGCACCACCAGCTTCAGATTGTTCGCCCGCGCATCTTCGACAAGCCCGTCCACAACAGTGAAATCGAACTTCCCCTCTTCCGGCTCGATTGTCTCCCACGCAACCGGCAAAAGCACCGTGTTCATGTGCATCGCTGTTAGCCGCGGCCACACGGACTTCATGTATGCGACGCTCGACGAGCTCGAGTTATGCAACTCTCCACCCAGAATCAGGAAAGGCTTGCCGTCAACAATCAGCTGCGTCGCCTCCCCGCGCCTCTCAAGACGAGGAATTCCGTCAGCTGACGCTGGCTTCGCACCCTGCGCATCGCACATCAGCGCCGGAGCAACCGCGAGCAAACAACACGAGAGCCAGGTTTTCATCCTGAAGTGGGCCAATCTCTTCACCTGTCGATAGCCTACGGTCGATCCGGGATTGACACATAGACATAAAACGACACACCGCCACCAGCAGTCGGTGACGGTGTGTCGTCTCGTCTAGAACTTCAACATCGCTCCCAGCCACAGCACTCTTGATCCCGAGTCAGGACCGAAGAACCCGCCAGGAGATGCAGTTCCCGTAATGATGCCGAAGTTATTGCTGGTTCCCAGGGCGCAATTTTGACCGCTACCCGTGGTCGGGTCAGCAGTGGTTGCGCTGCCAGGGCACGTCACGTTCGGATTCGCGAAGTGCGGTGTGTTCGTGAGGCCGATCGCATCTCCCCGCAGCTCGAACGTCATGAACTCCTTAATACGGAAGTCGCGCACGATGCTTAGGTTTGCGAGGAAGTAGCCCGGCCCGCGGAACTCATCGCGGTTCGTGTTGCCGTAGTGAGCGTTCGCTGGACTTGTGATCAGCGGCGCCGCAAAGGAACCCGCACTAAAGTAAGAGCAGCTCGGGTCGCCCTGAGCGCAGGTCACGCCCGTCCGCGGCGGCCTTCCCTTGTACACGTGATAATTACCCACGAGATCCGCTGTCTGTCCCGAACCATTCGCACCCAAATTTCCGCCGGCGCTTACGGTAAACGGCACGCCGCTCATTGCACTGATCACCGGGTTAATCAGCCATCCTCCGAGAATCGCGCCCCCAACGCCACTCTGCAGCCACGGCTCTCCCTTCCCGAACGGCAGTGCGATCGTTCCCGAGAGTTCGAAATTGTTGGTTCGGTCGAAGCCCGCAGGGCCATAGTTCTTCTGGACATACGCTGGATACGGGAAGGACAGACCTCCGAGGTCTTCGTTCTCCGCATAGTCCATGGCCTTGGACCAGGTATAGCCGATCCTCACATTCGAGCCATCAGGGAACCGGTACTTCAGGCTGGTTTGCAGCGAGTCGTAGCGGCTGTGCAGATACGGTGCCAGCACGTTGATCGTGCCGGTATAGTTCGCGCCGTATCTTTGGCTCAGAATGCCACTGGCGCTGCTCGTGCCCGGAGGCGATGCATTCGCGTTGTAGTTAATCACCGGCCGATTGTCGTACGTGCCGACATAGCCGAGAGTGTACGAGACATCCCTCTTGAGTTCCTGTTCCACTGCAGCGTTATATGAGCTGATATACCCGCGGTTGAACGGATTCGGAATCGTCGTCGTACTGATGTTCGTCGGCAACGGAATCACACCAGAAGTGATAGTCGGCA
>Ga0209169_10001008_pt1 | contig 17284 bp, 14 predicted proteins | sample HubBroMetageWRM4_FD_188346 | JGI IMG/M metagenome (GOLD analysis project Ga0209169, IMG submission 188346) | Warmed soil microbial communities from the Hubbard Brook experimental Forest, New Hampshire - Hubbard Brook CCASE Soil Metagenome WRM 4... | ecosystem: Environmental > Terrestrial > Soil... | reverse complement strand
CGACGGCATCGCCGCCTTCGTCCGGCTGCTCGGCCTGGTCGCGCGCACCAGGCTGACGCTCAGCCAGATCGACGCCAGGATTCCCGTCGCGCACCTGCTGCGGCGGTCCATGCCGACCCCGTGGGCGGTCAAGGGCAGCGTCATGCGCGCGGTAGTCGAGGCCGCCGGGGACAACGAGGTCGACACCACAGACGGCGTGCGCGTGGTCGACCGGGATCGGGGCTGGATCCTCGTGCTGCCCGACCCGGCGGACGCCGTCACGCACCTGTGGGCCGAGGGAAACGACGCCGACGCCGCCCAGCTGCTCCTCGATGAGTGGGCGGCTGTGGTGGAGCGGGCCGGCCGCTGAGGCCGGGTGTAGGTAAGCTGTGTCCTCTGCGGTCGGCGAGTGCACGGCGGAGGTGAGGCAGCGTGTGGCGGAAGCGTCGCGAGGGCGACACGGGACGTGGCCGGCGCGGCCTGTTCGCGTGGCGCATGGACCGCCGTGCCCCCTCACGGGTACCTTGGGCAGCATCGCCGGAAACCGAGGAGCTCATGGAGGGGAGGTCTGGCGGAGGTATGCCACGCGTTTACTGCGCCCGCTGCGGTCGGCCGAACCTTGACGACGCCCGGTTCTGCTCGAACTGCGGAACCCAGCTGGTGGGCACGGCTGGCACCGGCGGGATCACCACGTCAACCCCGGCCGGGGTGACGGGCGGCGCCCGCCCCGGCGAGACCACCTCGACCTGGCTGAACCGGGAAGATCCCGACTACGGTGACGATCTCTTCCCGGATTCCGCGTCGTTCGGCGCCCTGCCAGAAGGCAGCGCGCTGCTGATCGTCATGCGCGGCCCCAACGCGGGCAGCAGGTTCCGGCTCGAGGCCGACCTGACCACGGCGGGCCGGCATCCCGACAGCGACATCTTCCTCGACGACGTGACCGTATCCCGGCGGCACGCCGAGTTCTACCGGCAGGGCGCCCGGTTCACCGTCCGCGACGTGGGCAGCCTGAACGGCACCTACGTGAACGGCGAGCGGGTCGAGGAGGCCGAGCTGACCGGCGGCGACGAGGTCCAGATCGGCAAGTTCCGGCTGCTCTTCCTCACCAGCTCAGAACTCGGGCCGGCCTCCACAGCAGACCGCCGCGGCAGGGGCGCCCAGGATTACGCATGAGCGAACAGTCAGCCCACGGCCAGTTCGGCATCGGGGAGGTACTGGCACAGCTGCGCCCGGAATTTCCGGACATCAGCACCTCCAAGATCCGCTTCCTTGAGGCCGAGGGGCTGATAGAGCCGGCCAGGTCCCGGTCGGGCTACCGCAGGTTCTCCGCCGCCGACATCGAGCGGCTGCGCTACATCCTCACCATGCAGCGTGACTCTTACCTGCCGTTGCGGGTGATCAAGGAGCGGCTGGCCGATCCCGCAGACGACGGCACCGCGGTCCACGACGGTCACGGCGGTGCGGCCGCGGCCGGCAATGGCCAGGCCTCTGCCGCCAAGGCCGGCCAGGACACCGCGATGACCCGCCGCGAGCTGCTCGAGGCGGCCGAGATCGAGGACGCGGAGCTGACCGAGCTCGAGGACGCCGGCCTGATCCGCCGGCTGGGACGGCTGTACGGCCCGGACGCGCTGGCGGTGGCCCGCTGGGTGGCGGCGCTGCGCCAGTACGGCGTGCAGGCCAGGCACCTGCGCGTGGTCAAGACGGCCGCGGACCGCCAGGCCAACCTGGTCGAGCAGGTGGTCGCGCCGCTGCTGCGCCAGCACGGCCCAGGCGCCCGCGACGCGGCGTCGCGGACCGCGTGGCAGATCGCCGACCTGACCCTGCGCCTGCACGCGACCCTGGTGGAGTCCGCGCTGGCCGAGGCGGGGCTGGCGACGGCCCCGGTGCGCAAGGGAACTTACCTTCATCGGCCTGCCGCGGTCGAGGTGACCGGCCCGGCGCAGGACAGCTCCGGGCCCGCGGCCGATCACCTGCGCTCGGCTTCCGGGCGTTTACGGGTGTACCTTGGCAAAGAGAGTGGTGGCTAGTTTAAGGTTCGCCAGGCACGTGAGGACGGAGCTGTAGTGCGCCAGATGGAGGTTATCGGCGTCCGGGTCGAGATGCCATCGAACAGCCCCATCGTCTTGCTCAAGGAGGCGCAAGGCGACAGGTACCTGCCCATCTGGATCGGGGCGGTGGAGGCCACGGCGATCGCCTTCGCCCAGCAGGGGATGGTTTCGCTCCGGCCGCTGACACACGATCTGTTCAAGGACGTGCTGGAAGTCCTGAACGTCCAGCTGCGCACGGTGAACATCACCGCGCTGCGGGACGGGATCTTCTACGCGGACCTCGTCTTCTCCAACGGCGCCGAGGTGAGCGCGCGGCCCTCGGACTCGATCGCGCTCGCGCTGCGCACCGGCGCGCAGATCTTCGCGAGCGAGGAGATCCTGGACGAGGTGGGCGTGCCGATCCCGGACGAGCAGGAGGACGAGGTGGAGAAGTTCCGCGAGTTCCTCGACACCATCTCTCCCGAGGACTTCGGCCGGGCGACGTGACCGCGCGCACGGCGTAATGCCCGGACCCGGCGGTAATGTCGCGACGCGCCGTGCACGGTCGTTGACGCCGCAGCCCGGGTCGGCTTACGGTGCGAGTGCGGTCGGTAGTCGGCTCCCTGGAGGTGAACGTAGCGGTGACCAGGGGTGACAGCGGGTCCGCTGACGGACTCCAGGACTCGCAGGAGGCCTTGTTCGACCTCAGCGAGATTCCCGGCGCCGAGGCTCTCGCCGGTCCTGAGGGCGCTCCCGGGGGTCCCGAGGCCGACACGGGGCCCGGCGACATCGGCTACCGCGGGCCGACCGCGTGCTCGGCGGCGGGCATCACCTACCGCCAGCTTGACTACTGGGCCCGCACCGCCCTGGTCGAGCCGAGCGTGCGCTCCGCGCACGGTTCGGGCTCCCAGCGGCTCTACAGCTTCCGCGACATCCTGGTGCTGAAGGTGGTCAAGCGGCTGCTCGACACCGGGATCTCGCTGCAGCAGATCCGGGCCGCGGTCCAGCACCTGCGTGATCACGGCACCGATGACCTGGCCGAGGTGACGCTGATGAGCGACGGGGTCAGCGTGTACGAGTGCACGTCCGCGGACGAGGTGGTTGACCTGCTGGCCGGCGGCCAGGGGGTGTTCGGGATCGCGCTCGGCCGGGTCTGGCGCGAGGTCGAGGGAGACCTGGCCGTGCTGCCCGCCGTGCGGGCCGAGGACCCGTTCGTCGCGGTCGTGCCCGAGGCCAGCGGCGGTCTCCAGGACGACCTGGCCAAGCGCCGCCTGCGCCGGACCAGCTTAGTCCGTGGGGTTATGGTCACAAATTAACCGGCACGGGAATAGTGCTGTCCCACAATCTGGTTCCTCTCCGGTAAGATTTGAACTGCTGATGACACCGACCGGGAGAGATCCCGTCGCCTAGCGGCGGGCGCCGAAGGGGCAACATCCCCGGAACCTCTCAGGCACACGGACCGGGCGGGACAGGCATCTCTGGAGCGGCAGCGCGCCTGCCGCCGTGACAGACGGGGAGCCTTCGGTTACCGTCAGCCGCGCTCATCCGGGGAGGCTCCATGACAGACTTCGCCGCTCGCCACATCGGCCCGTCGCAGGCCGCTCAGCAGCACATGCTCGCCAGCCTTGGCTACTCGTCGCTCGGCGAGCTCACAGAGGCCGCGCTGCCGGCCGGCACCCCGTCCACCTACACCGGGGCCGCCGAGCTCAGCCTGCCCGCGCCGTTGTCCGAGACCGAGGCGCTCGCCGAACTGCGCCGGATGGCCGGGCGGAACCAGCTGCTGACCTCGATGATCGGCCTGGGCTACTACGGCACGATCACCCCCGCCGTGATCCGCCGCAACGTGCTCGAGAACCCGGCCTGGTACACGGCCTACACCCCGTACCAGCCGGAGATCTCCCAGGGCCGGCTCGAGGCGCTGCTGAACTTCCAGACCATGATCGCCGACCTGACCGGGCTGCCGTGGGCCGGCGCCTCGCTGCTTGACGAGGCCACCGCCGCCGCAGAGGCGATGACGCTGGCGCGCCGGTCCGCCAGGGACGGGCACGTGTTCCTCGCCGACGCCGACTGCCTGCCGCAGACGCTGGCCGTGCTCCGCACCCGGGCCGAGCCGCTCGGCATCCACCTGGTCGTCGAGCCGGTGACGGCCGAGTCGATCGCCGCGCAGCCAGACCTGTTCGGCGTCCTGCTGCAGTTCCCCGGCGCGTCCGGTGCCGTGCGCGACCTCGCCCCGCTGATCGAGGCCGCGCACGAGCGGGGCGCGCTCGCCGCCGTGGCCGCCGACCTGCTGGCGCTGACCCTGCTGCGGCCGCCGGGCGAGATGGGCGCGGACATCGCGGTGGGCTCGAGCCAGCGGTTCGGCGTGCCGCTGTGGTACGGCGGCCCGCACGCGGGTTACATCGCGGTCAGCGACCCGCTCAAGCGCCAGCTGCCCGGCAGGCTGGTCGGGGTGTCGGTGGACGCGGACGGCCGGCCCGCCTACCGCCTCGCGCTGCAGGCCCGCGAGCAGCACATCCGCCGGGAGAAGGCGACGAGCAACATCTGCACCGCGCAGGTCCTGCTCGCCGTGACCGCCGCCATGTACGCCGCCTACCACGGGCGCGACGGCCTGGCCGCCATCGCACGGGGTGCTCACCGTAGCGCCGCTCTCCTGGCCGCGACCCTTCGGGAATTTGGCTGCCGAACGGACAGTGGTTCCTTCTTCGACACAATCCGGATCGTGTTCGGCGGCGGCAGGGACGAGGCGGTCGCCGCGCTGGACCTGGCCAAGGACGCGGGGTACAACCTCTACCTGGCCCCGGACGGCGCCCTGCAGGTCAGCTGCGACGAGACCACCACCGACGACCAGCTGCGGGAGCTCGTGGCCGCCATCTGCCGGGTGGAGCGGCCCGCCGACGTGCAGCTGGCTGACGGTCCTGCCGACGTGCTGCCCGCCTCGCTGCGGCGCACCTCGGACTTCCTCACCCATCCCGTGTTCAGCGCGCACCGGAGCGAGACCTCGATGCTGCGCTACCTGCGGCGGCTCGCGGACTTCGACATCGCCCTTGACCGGTCGATGATCCCGCTCGGCTCGTGCACGATGAAGCTGAACGCCGCGGCCGAGATGGAGCCGATCAGCTGGCCGGAGTTCGCCGGGCTGCACCCGTTCGCGCCGCCGCCGCAGGCGGGCGGCTACGAGGAGCTGATCGACTCGCTCGAGGTCCGGCTGGCCAAGCTGACCGGCTACGACGCGGTGTCCGTGCAGCCGAACGCCGGCTCGCAGGGCGAGCTGGCAGGCCTGCTCGCGATCAGGGCGTACCACGCGTCCCGCAGCGATGAGGGCCGCGACGTCTGCCTTATCCCCGAGTCGGCGCACGGCACGAACGCGGCAAGCGCCGTGCTCGCCGGGCTGCGCGTCGCGGTGGTTAAGTGCGGCTCGGACGGCGCGATCGACCTGGGCGACCTGGACGCGAAGCTGGCGGCGCACGAGGGCCAGGTGGCCGCGATCATGCTGACCTACCCGTCCACGGCGGGCGTCTACGAGCAGAACGTGAGCACGGTCTGCGACGCGGTGCACGCCGCGGGCGGTCAGGTCTACATCGACGGCGCGAACCTCAACGCGCTGGTCGGCGTGGCCACCCTGCCGTCGTTCGGCGCCGACGTGTCGCACCTGAACCTGCACAAGACGTTCTGCATCCCGCACGGCGGCGGCGGCCCAGGCGTCGGCCCGGTCGCCGTCCGCGCCCACCTCGCGGACTTCCTGCCCGGCCGCGGCGTGGTGGGCCCGGTCGCGGCCGCGCCGTACGGCTCAGCGGGCATCCTGCCCATCTCCTGGGCCTACATCGCGATGATGGGCGCGGACGGCCTCCGCCGCGCCACCGGAGTCGCGGTGCTGTCCGCCAACTACGTCGCCAAGCGCCTGGCTCCGCACTATCCGGTGCTCTACACCGGCCGCAACGACCTGGTGGCGCATGAGTGCGTGATCGACCTGCGCCCGCTGACCAGGGACACCGGCGTCACCGTGGACGACGTCGCCAAGCGGCTGATCGACTACGGCTTCCACGCGCCGACGATGTCGTTCCCGGTGGCGGGCACGCTGATGATCGAGCCGACCGAGAGCGAGAGCCTGGACGAGCTCGACCGGTTCTGCGACGCGATGATAGCGATCAGGGCCGAGATCGAGCGGGTCGCGTCGGGGGAGTACGACCCCAGCGACAACCCGCTGCGCAACGCCCCGCACACCGCCGAGATGCTGATCGCGGGGGAGTGGAAGCACCCCTACGACCGGGAAGAGGCGGCCTACCCCGCCGGCGTAGACCGCCGCGGCAAGTACTGGCCCCCCGTCCGCCGCATCGACCAGGCCTACGGCGACCGCAACCTAATGTGCTCCTGCCCCCCGCCCGAAGCTTTCGAGATGTAAATTCCCGCCAGTCACGCGCGAACCTCGAGAGCTCTGTTCTCCCCGCTCGCCTCTTTCAACCCGTGAATTCCCCGCGAGCCTGTTCCCCTGCTCGCCTCTTTTCAATCCGTGCATTCCCGCAAGCCCTGTTCTCCCCGCTCGTCTCCGGGCACCCCTTCGATCCGTTAATTCCCGCGAGCCAGAGGGCTCCGGCGCCGACTAGTCCCGTGCCCGGGAACCATCTGCCCCGCAGACCACACCCGCCACTCCCGCCCCGTCCCATCCGCCCCACCAGCCCCAGCCCCGGGCCGGTCCCACCATCGTGGATCAAAACTTCCCCTATGAGGGCAGTAACGATCCACGATAATGATTTCGGGCCGCCGGGCAAGAAAATCAGCGCGCCCGCCCCAGGTGCGCGCGCTACCGGCGGCCCCCTTCTGGGACGGCGGGGAGGACGCGGCGCGCGCAGTCGCGGGAGGTGGGGCGGGCGCGCTGGGTGCGGTGGCCGTGGCTGGCAGGAAGCGGCGTATCCAGCCGCGGCCGCCGCGTGGGGGATGGCTAGGATTCCTGGCTGGCGACCGGGAAGGCGTTCAGGTCGGAGAGGTGCGGCGGCAGGCTGAGCGGGATGACGCTCTCCTGCTCCTGCGGATCGGTGCGGGCCACCACGGCCACCGTCATGACGTCGCTGCGGTTAACAGGAAGATGCGGTATGCCCGGCGGGACGTACATGAAGTCGCCGGCCTTGACCACCGTGCGCTGGCGCAGGCCCTCGCCGTGCCAGACCTCGGTCTCGCCGCTGACGGTGTAGATGGCCGATTCATGTCCTTCGTGGATGTGGGGCACGCCCCGGGTGCCCGGCGGGATCGTGACCAGGTGCAGGCACAAGGCCTGCGCCCCCGCGGACTGGCTGCTCACGCCGGTGGCGAGGCTCATGCCCTGCTTGCCGTCGTAGCTTCCGCCCGAACGGATGATGATGACGTCCCCTGGCTCGCAGACCTCCGCCAACGCCGGCATGTGCAGTGCTCGCTCCCAGGCATCGCTTACTCTGAGCATTTGATCATATCCTATCCGTGATGTCTCCCTCTGACAGGTTATGACTCTTTGTATTCGGATAGATACTCTCCGTAAGGTCAGTATGTTCTGACTCTTAGGTAAGGAACTGGCTACCTTACGGTAAGCCCGATTACGAAGCGCTTACAGAGGCCCGTTGAACCGCGCGAGATCACGCTACGTACCCATAACTAGGGAGAGGGACCCGACGCAGGGCGCTCAAAGTCCGCAGCCGGGGTCCGTCGAGAACGCCCGTTGTGCTCAGGCGAGCATACGATCCTGCTAGGCCCACTTTTGCGTTGGTACTGCCCCCAGCTGAGGAGGTGCGGTGACAAGCGCCACCAGGCGTCCCGCTCCGGCTCGTCACGCTGCAGCGGGAACCGAGGGGCGGCCTGCCCCCGGCGCCCGTGGAGCCTCCCAGGCTCCCGCACCGGCGCGGCCGGCCGGTTCCGGCACGTCCCGCCGGCCCAGGCCCGGCAGGGTCAGCGCGAACATCGTGCTGGCCACCATCGGGCTCGGGGTGATCGCCGTCATCGTCTTGTGGTGGCAGACCACCCCCGCCGTCAGCGGGCTCGGCGGCTGGCTGACCGGAGCGGGCGAGATCCTCGGCCTGCTGGCCGGGTACGGCGTGGTGGTCCTCGTCGCGCTGATGGCCCGGCTCCCGCCGCTGGAGCGCGGCGTCGGCGCGGACCGGCTGGCCCGGTGGCACGCGATGGGCGGTCGGTACATCGTCAGCCTGGTCGTCGCGCACGGCCTGCTCATCCTGTGGGGTTACGCGGCCGAGGCGCACCACAACGTGGTGAGCGAGACCGGCATACTGCTGACCGAGTACCCGGACGTGCTGATGGCCACGGTCGCCGGCTTCCTGCTGCTCGGCGTCGGCATCGTCTCCATGCGGGCCGCGCGGCGGCGGATGCGCTACGAGACGTGGTATTACCTGCACCTGTACACCTACCTGGCCATCGCCCTCGCGTTCAGCCACCAGTTCGCCGTCGGCGCCTCGTTCATCAACAGCCTGGCGGCCCGGTTCTGGTGGTCGGCGATGTACCTGATCGTGGCGGCGCTTGTGCTGTGGTACCGGCTGGTGGTCCCGGTGCTCGCGTTCTACCGGCACGGCTTCAAGGTGATCGGTGTCAAGGCCGAGGGGCCGGGCGTGATCTCGGTCTATATCGGCGGCTCGCACCTAGAGGAGCTGGCGGCCGAGCCCGGCCAGTTCTTCCGCTGGCGGTTCTTCACCAGATCGCTGTGGTGGTCGTCGCACCCCTACTCGCTGTCCGCCGCGCCGGGCAAGGGCATCCTGCGGATCACGGTCAAGGACCTCGGCGATCACAGCGAGGCGCTCGCCGCGCTGCGGCCAGGCACCCGCGTCATGGCCGAGGGACCGTTCGGCGCGTTTACCTCGCAAGGCTCGGACCGTGGCGTGCTGCTGCTGGCCGGCGGGGTCGGCATCACCCCGCTGCGCGCCATGTTCTCGACCCTGCCGGGCCCGGTCACCCTGATCTACCGCGCGACCAGCGAGCGGGACATCGTGTTCCGTGAGGAGCTTGACGCCATCGCGGCGGCACGCGGTGCGACCGTCCACTACCTGGTCGGGTCGCGCGCCCAGCTAGGCGGGGACCCGCTGTCCCCCCGGATGCTGCGCTCGCTGGTCCCCGGCCTGCAGCGACACGACGTGTACGTCTGCGGCCCGGACGGCATGACCTCGGCCGCGGTCGAGGCGCTGCAGGCCGCAGGGGTGCCGAAGCGGCACATCCACTTCGAATCATTCCAATTCTGAAAAGGAGGACCTGCGGAAATGCGCCGAGCCATCCTCGCCGTCGTCAGCACCATCGCCGGTCTCGTGGCCCTCCTGTCGTTCAAGTCGCACGTCCCGGCCATCGCGGCGGCGACGAGCGGGACAGGCGTCTCATCCGGAGGCACGTCCGGATCCGGCTCCGGGTCGTCCGGCACCGGCTCGTCGGGCTCCGGGTCGTCCTCGGGCGGCCAGGGGTTCACTACCGGCCAGCAGACCGGTCTCCCGGCGGGTGAGCACACGGTCACCGGGAACGTGGCCGACACGATGTACGGTCCGGTCCAGATCCAGCTGGTCGTGAAGGACAACAAGATCGTCAAGGTGTCGGTCCTCCAGCAGCCGAAGAACACCGTCAACGACATCCAGATCGGCCAGTTCGCCTTCCCGCGCCTGATCGGCGAGACGCTGACCGCGCAGAACGCCAAGATCGACTCCGTCTCCGGCGCGACCTACACCAGCGGCGGCTATATCGCGTCGCTGCAGAGCGCAGTGGACAAGGGCATCTGACCCGGCGATGGCAGGTGGCCGGCTCCGGCACGCCGAGCACGTGATGGGCACCGTGGTCTCCTTCGACGTGCCCGACTGGGCCGGCGGTCCTGATGGCGCGCTGGCCGAGGCGGTCCGCTGGCTGCACTGGGTCGACGCCACGTTCTCGCCCTACCGTGACGACAGCGACGTGACCCGCTTCGGCGACGGCTCGCTCCCGCTGTCGGACTGCGCTCCCGAGCTAGCCGAGATCCTCTCCGCCTGCGCCGCCGTCAGCGCGCGCACGGGCGGCTACTTCACCACCACCCCAGGCGGCCGGTTCGACCCCTCGGGCTACGTCAAGGGCTGGGCCATCGAACGGGCCGCCGCGATCCTGACCGCCGCAGGCTCCCCGAACCACTGCGTAAACGGCGGCGGCGACGTCCAGTGCGTAGGCGAACGCGAGCCCGGCCAGCCCTGGCGGGTAGGCATCGCCCACCCCCTACGCCCAGGCTCGTTCGCCCTGGTAGTCGCCGGCCGCGACTTCGCCGTAGCCACCTCAGGCTCCGCGGAGCGCGGCCCGCACATCATCGACCCCCACACCGGCACCCCCGCCACCGACCTGGCGAGCCTCACCGTAGTCGGCCCGACCCTGGCCGAAACGGACGCTTACGCTACCGCCGCCTACGCCATGGGCACCGCCGCCCGCGACTGGCTGGAGACCCTAGAAGGCTACGAAGCCTTCGCCATCACCCCGACCGGCTCCGCCTGGCAAACCCCCGGCTTCCCCGCCTACGCCGCCGCCCCCACCTCACCAGCCCTATGAACACCATCCGCCCCGCAATCTGACATTTTATTCGATTTCGCCAACTTTCCCTGGGAGGATCCGGGCTTGCGGGAGGAAAAGGGGGCCTGCGCCGGATCCTCCCACGAGCCCGGAACTTCCCAGATCTTTAAGCCGCGGCGCCGGCGCAGGTGACGAGCAGCCGTAACAGCATCGGTGATTGGCCCGCGTCGTAGACCAGCAGGCCGTCCTCGCGCAGTCGCAGGCCGGGGGAGGGCCTGTGCTCTTCAAGCCGCCCGTCGTGCATGAGGTGCCTGACCGGCACGCCGCGCGCTACCGAGGCAAAGTCGGCCAGCATGCGGCGATGGCAGCGCCACCACAGGCTCTCGGCGCACATCACCGCCGTGGACTGCTCCGCGGCCTGCGCAAGCAGTTCGTCCATGGCGGCGAGGAAGCCGGCGGTCCGCATGTGCTCGGCGTAGCCGCGGAACATATCCTCGCGCCACACGACGTCCGGTGAGTCCGGCCCCGGTCTGCGGAACCCGCCAAGCCGCTTGTCCCACCGATACGAAAACCCGGCCTCGGGCAGCCAGCGTTCCAGTTCGGCACGCGCCACGTGCGGATGGCGGCGGCTGCCCGGCGCGGTCCTGACGTCCACCACCGCGGCCACCTCGGCACCCCGCAGCAGCCCGGCGATCTGCTCCGCCGTGGCCGTACCGTGCCCGAACGTCAGCAGCGTGTCAGCCGGGACGCCACTGCTCATGCCCGTCAGCCTAGGCGGTTCGAACCCGGCCGCAGCCAGCCCCCGCCGCCCATACCCTGCGGCGGGATATGATCCTCAGCGTGCACCGGCTGTTCCCAATCACCCCGCCGCCCAGCTTCTAGCGGGGCGTTAGCACGGCGCGTCCGGCCGACTGAGCCGGCGCGTCTCCCTACGGGTGCGTGGTGCGCCCCGCTTCCGCGACCTTTCCCATCTCGTCGCAGGAGCGAATATCCATGCGTGTCTCTTCAACGGTGCCCGCGGCTGCCCGCCGCCGGACCGGCTCTGGCCTGAATTACCTGGTGATATCGGGGTTGCTCTGGGGTACCGGTGGCCTGACCGGCAGCCTGCTGAGCAGGACCGCCCACCTTCCGGCCACCTCGGTGGCCGCCTACCGGCTGCTGTCCGGCGGGGCGCTGATCGTCGTGTTCCTCATGGTGACCGGGAGGCGCTGGCCGACGGGCAGGGCGGCCTGGACCCGGATCGCCCTGATCGGCCTGCTGGCGGCCTTCTACCAGGGCTGCTACTTCACCGCGGTGTCCCTGACCTCCGTCCCGCTGGCCACGCTCATCACGATCGGGACCGCCCCCATCATCGTGCTGACCGTGGAGCGAGTGACGGGCCGTGGCGGGAACAGCAGGCTTACCGTCGCGGCCAGCGGCCTGGCACTGGTCGGTCTCGGCCTGCTCGTCGGCCTGCCTTCGGGGTTCCCGGAGACCAGGGTGGCGGCCAGCGCGGGCATGGCGTTGCTCGCCGCCACCGGGTTCTCCGCGGTCACCCTGGTCGGATCCAGGCCGGTGCCGGGGCTGGATGACCTGACCGTGACCGGATTCGGGTTCCTGCTCGGCGGGCTGGCGCTGCTGCCGCTGGCCGCGGCCGAGGGCGGGCTCGGGTTCAGGCCAGGTCCCGCCGCCATCGGGCTGCTGATCGCGCTGGGCACCGGCCCGACCGCCGTGGCCTACACGCTGTACTTCCGCGGCCTGCGCGCGGCGGCCGCGAGCACCGCCGCGATGCTGACCCTGCTCGAGCCGCTGACTGGCACCGTGCTGGCGGCCGTGGTGCTAGGCGAGCGGCTGAGCGCGACCGGAATCGCGGGCGCGGTCATCCTCGCGGGCGCGGTGCTTCTCACCGTGCGGGCCCATGCGCAGCGACCGGAGCGGAACCCTGCCGAAAAGAATGCGCTTGCCCGCGCTGGGGTCGGCGACGGAGACTGAACCCGATGCGACCCTTCGGTTTAACCTGAGCCTCAGGCACCCGGATACGGGCCGCTGGCATCTCACGCCAGCGGCCTGGTGGTCGTGTCGTCTGCCCGCGCCGGGCCGACCGTGAGCCGGGCGCGCCCCGGGCGCCTCCTGGCGGGCGGGGCCTGACGGCCCCGATACCGGTTTCGGCGACGAAACAACGCTAGGCTTCCTAGGCTGTGGCGAAGAGTCAGGAATGCTTGAGGGGTCGTTCAGCCGACTTACAGTTCGACTTCCTAGGTTCCGTTGCAGTACATGGGGGCGAGCTGAGCAGGAAGGCCGGATCGTGTTCGACAACGTGACCATCACGCACCGGGGTGCCCGGTACGAGATCGGGCGAGGGCGGGACTTCTACGGGATCTGGGCCGCGGGAGCCACGCGGTCGCATCCCATGGAGCGGTGGCCGGAGACGCCCGAGGGCTGGTCCGCCGCGTGGTCCCGGTTCACCGAGATCGAGGCGCCGGGCACGATCGTCCCGGTCGGCCAGCGTGCCGCCCTGGCGGTCGGTACCAGCACCGGCGGGATCATCGCCGCCCTGCTGGTCGCCATCGGCGTCGCCTTCGGCGTGGCCGGGCTCTTCCCCGGCTATCTCGGCGGGCTGAGCCTGGCCCAGCAGTCGGTCGAGCTTGTGCCCCATGTCATCTACCTGGTCGCCTGGAGCGTGAGCGCCGTGCTCATCCTCCTCGGCGGTGCCCGCCTGCGGGTGGGCGCGCTGATCGGGCTGGGGATGGGCATCGTCACGTTCGGCCTGTTCTTCGCCGACTTGGGGGAGGTCATCGCCGGAGGATCGCATCTCATGGGCGTCGGCCTCCCGCTCAGCCTGGTGGGCTGGCTCGCCTGCACCGCCGGATCGGCGCTGGCCTTCCGGCTCAGGCCCGCGGGTGTATCCGGCCGCCTCGGCAAGCTGCGCGGCCCAGAACTCGGTCCGGCCGCTCTGCTCGTGCTGGCCGGGCTCGGCGCGGCGATCGCGTTCGCCCCGTCCTGGGACAGTTACACGCTGCGGACGGCGACCGCCACCCAGTCGTTTGCCGCCGGCAACGCGTTCAGCAACCCCGGCGCGGTCATCGCGGGAGACGTCATGGTGATGGTGGCGGTGGCCCTCGTGGTCATCGCGGCCGCGCTGTGGCGGCCGGTCCGGCACGGAGCCGCCTTGCTCGCGGGCGCGATCATCCCGATGGCGGCCCAGGCGATCTCGGCGCTCATCCAGGTCGGCGAGCCCACCGCGCCCACCCAGTTCGGGATCTCCCCGGCGCAGGCCAGCCAGCTCGGGCTCACCATCAGCAACGGCGTCACGCCGTCGTTCTGGATCTTCTGCCTGTGCGTCCTCGTCCTCCTCGTGTCGTGTGCCTGGATGCTGTTCACGCCCCACCAGACGGCCAGCCTGTCTGCTCAGGCACCTAACGCCGGGCCGCCGGACGCGGGCTCCCAGGGCGTCTGGTACGCGCCCGGGTCAGGCCTGGACGACATGGGCGATCTGCAGTCGCCGATGACCGGCATGCAGCACGGCGAGGACGCCAGGGACGCCGAGCACGCTGAGGACGCCCGCGAAGAGGACGTGCACGACGAAGGCCTCAAGACAGCGCCCCTTGGCGCCAGGGACGACGAAGGCCCCGCCGCCTAGCCGGTCTGCTCGAGCGAGCAGCACCTCTGCCATGAGTCCCGGACTAAGGACACGTTGATACCCTGCGCTTGTCATGCCGCCCAGGAGATCGCCGACGGCCGCCGCGGCCGGCCAGCCGCCGACGCTGTCCCGTCGGCACGCGGCTGGCGCCCCGAGCGCGCGCGGCTTGCTGTTCACGTTGCTCGGCGAGTTCGTGCTGACCGGGGGCGGGACGGCATGGACCTCGGCGGTGCTCGCCGCCTTCGCCAGGCTCGGCATTGAGGAGAAGGCGACACGCCAGGCGCTGATGCGCACCGCCGCCTCGGGCTGGCTGGACGCCGAGAAGGTCGGCCGCCGGACGAGGTGGAGGCTGACCGGCAGCGCCCGGCGGATGCTGACGGTAGGTGCCGAACGCATCTACTCCTTCACCGGTCCCACCGAGGACTGGGACGGCCGCTGGCTGCTGGTCTACGTGCGCATCCCGGACAGCGACCGCCGCGCCAAGCACGTCGTGCGCAGCAGGCTCAGCTGGGCCGGGTTCGGCTCGCTCGGCGCGGGGCTGTGGATCAGCCCGCATCCGGACCGCGAGGCCGAGGCCATCGGGGTGCTGACCGAGGCTCGTGTCGCGCAGGACGCGCACGTGTTCGTGGCGTCGCGGTCCGGCCTGGCCGACGTCCGGATCATGGTGGCGGACGCGTGGGACCTGACCGCGATCGAGGAGCAGTACGGGCAGTTCATCGAGGAGTTCCGGGACAGCGCCCCGGCCGACGTCCTGGCCCGCCAGGTCGAGCTCGTGCACGCCTGGCGCCGGTTCCCCTCGATCGACCCTGCCCTGCCGCGCGAGCTGCTGCCCGCCCGCTGGAGCGGCCTGCAGGCCGCCCGGCTGTTCGCCGACAGGCACCAGCGCTGGTCCGACGACGCGCGCCGGGAATGGAAACGCCTCAATGACCCCGGCTGAGCGGAGGGGCCAAAGGGCCGAAGGGCCGAGGGTCAAAGCGGCCGACCCGCCCACAGAGCTTGCATCGCCCCGCCCATAAGCGCTACAAAGAGATGTCGGGCCATAACGTTCTTGTCGAATAACAGGGCCCGCCGCGCGTTGGGGCCCGCCACCCGTCGAGAGGCCGGAAGGGAGGCCGGAAGATAGTCATGGAGACCCGCAGCACCACCCCGTTGTTCGCCCCGCCCAGCATCGCCGCCGACACCACGGCCGACGGCGGCCTCCTGCTCCGCTCGACCCAGCCCCTCGGTGACTATCCCGCGACCGTGATGCACAGCGTCCGGGCCTGGGCCGCACTAGATCCCGGCCACCCGCTCGTGGCCGAACGCGACCCCGAAGGAGCGTGGCGCACCTGCAGCTACGGCGCGGCGGTGGCAGCCGCGGACGCCATCGGCCAGGCCCTGCTCGACCGCGGCCTTGGCCCGGAGAACCCGCTGCTGATCCTGTCCGGCAACAGCGTGGACCACCTGCTGATGACGCTGGCCGCGATGACCGCCGGCGTCCCCGTCGCGCCGGTCAGCGTCGCCTACAGCCTGCAGAGCCGCGACCACGCCACGATCCGCGCGATCACCGCCCTCATCCGCCCAGGCGCGGTCTTCGCCGAAGATGCGAGCCGGTTCGCGGCGGCCCTGGACGCGGTAACCGCCGGGCACGAGATGGCGGTCATCACAAGCACAGGCACCAGGCCAGGGGCCGACCTGCTGGAAAGGCTCAAGGCCACCCGGTCCGCTCCCAAAACGGACGTGGACCCCGACGCGGTCGCGAAGATCCTCTTCACCTCCGGCTCCACCGGCGCGCCCAAGGGCGTGCTCAACACCCACCGGATGCTGTCCGCCAACCAGCAGATGATGCGCCAGGTGTGGCCCTTCCTCGCCGCCGAACCAGCCGAACCAGCCGAACCAGCCGAACCAGCCGGACGCGCCGAACAAGCCGGACGCCCGGTGATCGTGGACTGGCTGCCGTGGAGCCACACCTTCGGCGGCAACCACAACATGAACATGATGCTCACCTCGGGCGGCACACTGTACGTCGACGCCGGCCGCCCGGTGCCGGGGGCGTTCGCGCCGAGCATCGCGAACCTCACCGAGGTCCCTCCGACCCTGTACTTCAACGTCCCGGCCGGGTACGCGCAGCTCGTGCCCGCCCTGGAGGCGGACCCCGCGTTCGCGGCCCGCTTCTTCTCCCGGCTGAGGCTGATGTTCAACGCCGCGGCAGCGCTTCCCGCCGGGCTCCGCGGCCGGCTCTGCGAGCTAACACAAGGAACGGTCCCCATCACCGGTTCCTGGGGCGCGACTGAGACCGCCCCGGCGGTGACCACGGCGCACTTCGACTACTCCGACGCCCGCTGCATCGGCGCGCCGCTGCCGGGCACGCAGGTCAAGCTGGCCCCAGCAGAAGGCGGGTACGAGATCCGGGTGAAGGGCCCCGGGGTAACCCCCGGCTACTTCGCCCGCCCCGACCTGACCGCCGCCGCCTTCGACGACCAGGGCTTCTACCGCTCCGGCGATGCGGTCGCCCTGGCCGACCCGGCCGATCCGAACGCGGGGCTGGTCTTCCGCGGCCGGATCGCGGAGGACTTCAAGCTCGCGACCGGCACCTTCGTCCGGGTCGGCGCGGTGCGCACCGCGCTGCTTTCGGCCGCGCCGCTGCTGTCCGACGCCGTGATCGCGGGCGAGGACCGCGACTGCGTGTGCGCCCTGGCCTGGTTGAACATGGCCGAGGTACGGGCCAGGCTGGGCGAGGAACCCGAGCCACGGGGCGAGCTGATCGACCACGAGCGACTGCGCGAGGAACTCGCGAGGATGCTTGCCGAGCACAACGCGGGCCAGGGTTCCTCAGCCAGGATCGAACGGCTGCTGGTCATGGCGCGGCCCGCCGATCTCGACGCAGGCGAGATCACCGACAAGGGCTACGTCAACCAGCGGCGGGTACTTACCAACCGGGCGCCCCTGGTCCGGCTTCTCTACCCCGGGCAGGCCCAGCCCGCCCAAGCGCCTGTCATAGTCGCAGCGAGGACCGCCTCAGCCCTCCTGCTCCCCGCCGAGGAGGCCCCCGCCCATGACTGAGCAGCCCATGACTGAGCAGCCCATCACTCAGCAGCCCGCCACTGACGAGAACCCCAGGGTCGACTTCCGGGTCCATCCCTCCCGCTACCGCCACTGGAGGCTGGCCTGTGACGGCCCGGTCGCGACGCTGACCATGGACGTGGAC
>Ga0209169_10001006_pt1 | contig 17300 bp, 14 predicted proteins | sample HubBroMetageWRM4_FD_188346 | JGI IMG/M metagenome (GOLD analysis project Ga0209169, IMG submission 188346) | Warmed soil microbial communities from the Hubbard Brook experimental Forest, New Hampshire - Hubbard Brook CCASE Soil Metagenome WRM 4... | ecosystem: Environmental > Terrestrial > Soil... | reverse complement strand
TCGACGCGGGGTGGAGCAGTTCGGTAGCTCGCTGGGCTCATAACCCAGAGGTCGCAGGTTCAAATCCTGCCCCCGCTACCAAGTAAGTGCAGGTCAGGGGCCTGATCGCCGGGAACGGCGGTCGGGCCTTCTTGCTGGATGGCAGCGCCATGGCAGCAAGATCGGGACGCACAATCGGGACGCACAGGCCGGTTGCTGGCGGGCGAGACCGGCAGTAGATGTCAATTGCGATTGAGGTCCTGGGCCACCACCGGCACAGTCGGCGCTGCGCATGGCGGGTCACGTCCGGCGGATCACGGGTTCGTCTGGCTCGGTGGCGCCTCCTGCTGCGGCTATTTGGAGCCGCAATGGCGCTTCCACTCAGTTTCGAATTCCTCCCGATCGATCTCCCATACATAGGCCGATAGCAATTCCATGTCGATGTCGCTCAGCCGGCCGCTTCACCACCCGCGGTTGCAGTCCGCTGGCCGGGTTTTCAGGTTCGCACAGCCAGACTGAGGCCCGCCAGTCAGGCTACTTATATATGTTGTAACCCTGCTACCCTGAGGACTATAAGGTAGCAGAAACTGACCTTGGGAGTTTGCATGGCGGTGTCGAGGACGCCGGTCGCGGTGGCCAACGGCCAGCGGCGCATTGGCGAGGACCTCGCTACATGGCGGCGACTGCGGCGGCTGACGGCCTCTCAGGTAGCGGACCGGGCCGGGGTTTCGCGTCATACTGTCATGCGGCTGGAGAACGGTGAAGGTGCCAGCATGGAAACCGTGCTGCGGGTGGCCCGGGCGCTGGGGGTGCTTGACTCGCTGGTGGCGGCGCTCGATCCGTATGCGACCGACGAGGGTCGTCTGCGGTCTGAGGAGGCGCTGCCAAAGCGGGTGCGCCCGCCAAGGCCGGGGCGAAGACCATGAGCGACGATGTCGAAGTCTGCGTCGCGGTCGGCGAGAGGAACGTTCTGGCCGGCCGGATGTATCCCCACCACCGCCGGGGGGTCGAGTCAGCCAGCTTCGTCTACAACGACAGATACCTGGCCGACCCAGACGCCTACGCCTTGGACCCAGCACTGCCGCTGGTCACTGGCACGCTGCAGACACCCGTAGGCCGTGCGCTGTTCAGCGCGTTCGCGGACAGTTTGCCAGACCGCTGGGGACGGACTCTGATCCAGCGCGCCGAGCGGGCCCGGGCTAAAGCTACGGCAGCAGCCCCGCGCTCGATGAGCGAGGTCGATCTGCTGCTCGGCGTCCGAGACGACCTGCGCGAGGGAGCGCTACGGTTCCGGTTCGACGAGCAAGGCCCTTTCCTCGCGACCGAGGAGTCGGGGGTCCCCGCCCTGACGGATCTTCCGGTGCTGCTTGAAACAGCAGCACGCGCCGAGAGGGATACCGCCAACTACGAAGACCTCAAGCGGCTACTGCGGGCCGGCAGTTCCCTGGGTGGCGCACGCCCCAAGGCACATGTCCTGGATGCTGCGGGCCGTGTGGCGATTGCCAAGTTCCCCAGCGCAAGCTCGGACACCTGGAACGTGATGGCATGGGAAAAAGTGGCCCTTGACCTTGCGCGAGATGCGGGGGTGACGGTTCCCGACTCTCAATTGATCCGTGTCGGGGACCGAAACGTGCTTGTCGTCGACCGCTTCGATCGCCGAGGAACAGTCCGTATCGGCTACGCCAGCGCGATGACGATGCTCGAGGCCAGCGACGGCGACCAGCGGAGCTACCTCGAGATCGCGGAAGTAATTGAGGAACGGTCCACGGCGGCAGCAGCGGAGCTGCGCCAGCTATGGCGCCGGATAGCTTTCTCGATCCTGATCTCTAACACCGATGATCACCTGCGTAACCATGGGTTCCTACACGAGCGTGGCGATTCATGGATGCTCTCGCCGGCGTTTGACCTGAACCCCAACCCACAGCCCGGCTCAAAGGACCTCAGCACCGCTGTTGACTACACAGACACGCGTGCGAGCGTGGACACCCTCATAAGGGTCGCTACCTACTTCCGCCTGGATGCCAGTGATGCACTCGAAATCCTGGCTCAGGTCACACGAGCGGTCGCACGGTGGCGCACCGTCGCGAAGTCCCATGGGCTACTGCAACGGGACCTGGACGCCATGGAGCCGGCATTTGAGCATGCCGAGGGTGAGCGGGCCCGAGCCCTGGCAAAGAGCCGACCGGCACGCGCTGGCTAAGCCAGCTTGCAAGCCTGCCGGCCGGCGCGGTGGCATCGCCGTCCGCTACCGTCTGCGAACGACCCGGCCTTATTCTGCGAGGAGTCCCGTGCCCGTATCGCTACCGGACGAACTGCTTGACCTGCTCGCCCGCCCCAGCCTGTGCTTCGTGGCGACTCTCATGCCCGACGGCTCGCCACAGCTCACCCAGACCTGGGTCAGCACCGATGGCGAGCACGTCCTTATCAACACCCCGGACCACTCGCAGAAGGCGCGGAACGTCGCCCGTGACCCGCACGTGGCTGTGAACATCGTTGATCCCGACAACACCCGGCGCTACTTCGCGGTACGCGGCCGCGTTATTGCGACCACGACCGAAGGCGGCACGCAGAGCATCGACGAGATCTCCGGAAAGTACCTCGGCCGGCCGTATCCCAACTTCAGCGGACGCCCCGAGACGCGCATGATCATGACGATCGAGGCCCACTCCGTCCGCAGTATGGGCGCACGTTAGTCGCCTTGCCCACCCGACTTCGTCGACCGCTGACAGCTAGTCGCAGGGAGCCAGGCCGTGCATCTGGCCGGGTTCTGCTGGGTGATTACTCGGGCGGCTGCCTGGCGGCGGAGGCCCGGGTCGTGAGTTCCTGCTCGATCATCGCCACGAGGTCGGGATGCATGCTCAGCCTGCGCAGGAAATCAGGGGGGAATCCGAGCAGGCGGCTGGCCTCCTCAATCACCGGCCCGCCCATGCCGAGCGCCTGCGCCAGCATGTCGTCCCTCTGGTAGGACTGCGGAAGATCTGCGATGCCCAGGTCTGCCGGGCGCCGGAACGTTCCGTCCGCGGCTGGGAGCCACGCCGCTGCGGTCGCCGCCTCGCCGATGGGCGACAAAGTGCTCTCGCGGCGGGCGTCAGCGAACTGCTGGCGATGAGACTTCTCGACAATGCCAGAGATCAGGTGCCGGTTGGGTACGAGCAGAACGTTCCAGACGTATTCTGAGCGAGCGGAATTCGGGTGGCTTAGCGCGTACTGCACGCCGTCGATGCTCGCGGACGGATCGAATCCGGCCGCCCCGCGCTCGTGCCGGGCGAATTCGTCGGCGATGACCACATAGCCGAGGTCATCCGCTTCGCGTGCGTTCAGCTGAACCGTTTCCCTGACGCCCATTGCGCGCAGCTGAGGCAGCCAGGGCCCGTAGACGTCGGCCGTGAGCCAGGCGTCGGGGTTTCCGTCAAAGTAGATTTCCAGGGCCCTGGCCCGCTGGTACAGCTCGCCGGGCCGCATCAGGCGGCTCCCGCCCGTCGCGGCGTTCTCCCCGACCAGGAAGGTTGTTTGCCGCAGCTGCTCAAGCAGCTGGTCTCGGCCGGCCCGTGACGCCTCAGCCAGCGCGCGGGCGACGAGCTCGAGATCAGCCTCGTGCTGTGCCATGTCCAGCTTCGCGACGTCGGCATCGTGGTAGCGGGGAAGCACATGATCGATGACTTCGGCCACGACGTCCGGCTCGGCGAATCCGAGCGCCTCCAGGAATTGACGGGCGTCCGGAAGGCCGGCGATGGCCCGCCGGACCGTGGCGAACTCAGTCCCCACCGGGCCCGGAAGGTAGGCGGCGGGCCTGCCCCGCGCATCGAATGGCGCTACATGAACGCCATCTTCGAGCCGGATGATCGGCTTCGCCCTGGCCGGACCCGGCTGATCGCCCGGGTAACTCGGCTCCCGCCACAGCGACTGATTCTGATAGAGGAACCAGTAGAGGCGCCCGATCCACTGATCGGACCGGGCCGAAAGGAATTCGCCCGTGAGCCCGGCAACGACGGCCTCCGGCGTCACTTCATCAACGCCGGCCTCTTCCCGCAGGTACCGCCAGAGCAGGGGCGTCCGGATTTCCGTGATCGAGTCATGAACGAAGGCGACCGGACCTGAGTCTGCGCAGAGCTCGCCGAGCAAATCCGGCGTCAGCAGCTCGCGAAGTCCCGCTCCCCCGGGGAGCCTTACCTCTCGGGCGCGACGGTAGCCGTCCGCGGCGGCGGGAATGAAACTGTCCCGCGCGAGAAGGGTGCGAGCCGAGTCGAACAGGGCTCGGAACATCGAATCGGGCGGGAATCGAGCGGCATCCAGCGGCAGCGCCTGGAGAATATCGACCGTGAGCAGCCCTTCGTCGCGGAGGTCTGCCAGCACGTCGACGAGCAGGCTTGCGGTCTCTCGAACCAGGGCCTGGTTCCATGGGTCATGCTCGGGAACGTTGTCCCGAGCCGGCGTAGTGCGGTACGGACCCTGGATCAAGAAGCCAAGGAACGTCTCCTTCTCCGTAGGGAAGAACACGACGAGCGGCGAGCTCTCCCGCCTGACCAGCCGGCGTGCGTCGATCTCGGTGTGAGCCATGAAGGCGATCTCCACCCGGAGATCAGGCTCACCAAGGCCATCGAGATGCCGCTGCCAGACGAGCCACTCCTCATCGCTGCGACGCTCATCTCGCCGGCTGGCCAGCGTGACATGGCGGCCCGAGTCGGCGCGTGCTGTCGACTTGCGCTCAAGAACCGTATCCGGCGTCTGATGACCGCAGCTGCGCACCCGTTCGATGCTGCGCAAGAACAGCAAGGTCTCGACGTCGAGTTTGCTTAGGGCCGCGGAAATCTCCTGGATCGCGACCGCCGCGGAAACTTCCGCCCGGTCGAAGGGAAATACAAAAAGCGTTCCGGCCGCGGGCTCATCAAGTGACTCCACAAGATAAGGTCGGACATATTTCTCGATCCGGAAATGCTCGTCCGAGCTGTAGATCCGGGGCGTATTGGTGTATGCGTAGACCGACTTGAAGCCGATGCCGAACTTGCCGATCTGGGTAAGGTCTTCGGCCTTGGTGCCCTGGCCGACACCGCAGATGCCGCGCACGTCGGCGGCAGTAAAAGGACGGCCGTCGTGGCGTACCTCCAGCCGATCGTCGAAAAGCTCAAAGGTCAGCTCCGTCGCTCCGGCGTCTTCGGCGTTCTGGATCAGCTCGAAGATGAAGTGAGCGCGGTCACTGTAGAGCTGCCCGAGCAATTCGAGGACGGCCGTATCCCAGCCGTAGCGCGAGATGTTCTCCGCGCGGATCTCGTCATAATCGGTGGGCACTTATGATCTCCACGATTCAGCCTGGACGCTAGGAGGCACGGGGCACGGGACAGGTATGCCAGCGTAGAGCCATCCCGGGGCCTCGCAGAACCCGGGCGGCGGCGGCTGGTGGACCCTACTCGGCGCGGTTGCGCGATTCGCGGCTGGCTGCGGGAATTCAGCTCCTGGCACCAGATCGCGGAGAGGTTGGCTCGCGCCGCGCATCCTGGCCAATACCGGCCGGGTTCTCGCCACGGCCGGGAGGCCCGGGGGCATCAGCCCCCGGGCCTTCTGCTTGCTGCTTCTAACCGTGCTTGTAAGCGCGCCTCTGCTCACGCGGCCCCGGACTCGTGCCAGACGGGGGCGTCTTTCGCGGATCGTGGCGATCAGGACTGGATGAACGCCAGCAAGTCGGGGTTGAGCACGTCGGCGTGCGTGGTCAGCATCCCGTGCGGGAAGCCCGGGTACGTCTTCAGCGTGCCGTTCTGCACCAGTTTGACGGCCCGGGGACCCGAACTGTCGTGGGGGACGACCTGGTCGCCGTCTCCGTTCATGGCGAGGACTGGCACGCTGACCTTCTTCAGGTCTTCGGAGTAGTCCTGGCTGATGAACTCCGAGACACAGTCGTATTGACCCTTCGCGCCGCCCATCATGCCCTGGCGCCACCAGTTCGCGATGACCGGTTCCGACGGCGTCACGCCAGGCTGGTCGAAGTTGTAGAACGGCCCGGAAGCTACGGCCTGGTAGAACTCCGCGCGGTTCGCCGCAAGCGCCGCGTGGAAGCCCTCGAAGGCTGCCTTGGGCACGCCGGCTGGATTGGCGTCGGTCTGCAGGACCGACGGGGTCACTGCGCTGACCAGCACGACCTTCGCCACGCGAGCCTCGCCGTGGCGGCCGAGGTAGCGCGCCACCTCTCCGCCACCCGCGGAGTGCCCGATGTGGACGGCGTCGTGCAGGTCGAGGTGCTGAGTCAGGTCGGCAAGGTCGTCGGCGTAGTGGTCCATGTCGTTGCCCTCGCTGACCTGTGCGGAGCGGCCGTGCCCGCGCCGGTCATGGGCGATCACCCGGTAGCCGTGGTGCAGGAAGAAGAGCATCTGCGCGTCCCAGTCGTCGGACGACAGGGGCCATCCGTGACTGAAGACGATCGGCTGACCCTCGCCCCAGTCCTTGAAGAAGATCTGAGTTCCGTCTCTGGTGGTGAACTCGGCCATGTCTGCCTCGCTGTTCCAGCTAGAAGGTAACTCTGCTCGCTAGAGTTCGACTCTAACAGTCAGAGTTGTCAGCTAACAAGCCAAGAACCCCTCTGATGACTAGCATGTCGTTATGGACGGACGAGCTGATCGGCCACGTCGCGAGGAGTATGCCGACCAGACCCGCGCTGCCGTAGTTGCCGCGGCACGCCGACTCTTCGCCGAGAACGGTTTCTTCCAGACGAAGGTCGAGGAGATCGCCAAGCTCAGCCGGGTATCTCCAGCGACGGTGTACGCGCAGTGCGGAGGCAAGCACGGCTTGCTGCGATCGCTCATGGACAGCTGGACGCAGGCTCCTATGGTCGCCGACTCCCTGCGGGAGTCACTCGCCGCTCCCGACGCCGCCCTTGTGATGCAGACCCTGAGCACCGCCTACCTCCAGATCACCAAGCAGTGGGGCGACGTCATCCGGGTAGTGATCGACGTCGCGCCGCACGACGACGAGTCCGGCGCGGTGCTCGCCACCGCGCAAAGGCGGCATAACCGCAATCTCACCGCGATCTGCCACCATCTCGGGGACATCGGCGCCCTGCGCAACGGCGTCGACGCACGGCTTGCCAGCCGGATCATCACCTACTACTACGGCATCGATGGCCTGCTCCGAACCCGCGACGTGTTCGGCTGGTCGTTGGATCGTTCGAACGAGTGGCTGCTGGCTTGTGCCTCCGCTGCAGTCTTGCGGTAAGTGGCATTGCCGCCTTAAGCGCGGCCGGACAGAGCCCTCTGGCAGGCTCCATTGCTGGTTCGCGTTGCCGCTGCAGTCCCAGATCTGAAGTTGCGTCCCGGGCGTCGTGGACCAGTTCGTGTCGTCGAGACACTTGCCTCAGGCATATGGCCTGGTGCTTAGCGCGCTGACAGGCTCGGCGAGTCCGCCAGCACCGCGCGGACCTTGCGCACGATGCCGAAGGTGTTGAGGACAAAGGTGGTTGTGAACCCGCCGGGGCTGATCCGGACCTCGGTCTGCCCATCCCTGGGGGTGATCGTCACCTGTGCCTTGACGACCCGGTTGTCGCCGGTGCCGACCACGATCTTGTTCGGCCGGCCTTCGTGCGGGGCCAGGAAGGGCAACCGGCGCATGGCCATCCCGGGCAGCACGTTGTAGTCGGGCCCGAGGCCGTCGCGCAGCACCGTGACCACCTCCGCGGAGGTCAGATCCGCCCTGGGAACAGTGACGGTAGCCATGACTCTCTCCTCTCATTCCACCCGGAACGAGCGCACATCGATCTGCGGGCGCGCAGGACGGGTCATCGTGCCTACTCCCATCGGAAGAAGCGCCTGGCCAGGAACCCGAACACAAGCGCATACGCCGCGAGGACCAGCAGCGGCGACGTCGGCGGGAACTCGCCGAACATCGGGTAGACGGTCGCCTGCACGACCGCGCCGAGCGGCGTGAAGTGGCTGATGTCCAGCATCACGCTCGGCATCAGCTGCACCGGGTAGTACAAGCCGGAAAAGAACAGGAGCGGGTAGAGCACCGCAGCCGATATGCCGCGAACGGCACCCGAGGTCCGGGCCACCGCCGCGATCCACAGGCCGATCGCGAACAGCGCGGCGATGGACAGCACCAGGGCTAGCAGGAAGCCACCCGGGTTCCCCGGCGCGTGCTGACCAAAGAACGCGACGCTCACCACAAAGATGATCAGCACCGCGATCAGCATCAGGCACGCTTGCACGGCGAGCTGCGCGGCCAGCACCCAGGAGGCAGGTACCGGCGTGACCGAAAGGCGGCGCAGGACGCCCAGCTCGCGGTAGGAGACCAGCGGGCCGGGAAGGTAGACCAGCGCGAGTATCCCGATCGAGAACGAGATGAGGATCGGGATGTAAATCTGGAATGGCGTCAGGCCGTCAAGGCGCGAGCTGGGCTGCTTGAAGACCGGAAGCACACCGAGGATGACCAGGATCACCGTCGCGATACCGATGGCGGTGATTGCCCCGGCCGGCTGACGCCAGACGAGCCGCGCCTCGTTGCGGAGAATCGCGCCGAACGCGGCACGTGGTGCCCCCGGCCGCGCGAACGTGTACAGGCCGTTCATAATCGCCCTCCCTGATCCTGCTCGTGTTCCGCGGTGAGGCGCACGAACGCGTCCTCGAGGCTCGCCTCGTCGAGCCGCACGTCCCGCGCCTCGACCCCGGCCGCGTGCAGGGCGAGGACCACCGCGTTGACGAGCTCACCCGTGCCGGTGACGACGACGTACCGGCCGTCGCGCTCGACCCTGGTCACCTCGGCCAGCCCGGTCAGCAGGCTTTCGTCGAACGGGCCGGACGGCACGAACCGCACGGTCTTCCCGCGCTTGGCCCGCGCGACGAGCCCGGCCGGGGTGTCCAGGGCGATGATGCGTCCCCCGTCGATCAGCGCCACCCGGTCACACAGCCGCTCGGCTTCCTCCATGAAGTGGGTGACCAGCATGATCGTGGTGCCGCGGTCGCGGACCTGCTCGATCAGCCGCCAGGCGTCGCGCCGGCCCTGGGGGTCCAGGCCGGCTGTCATCTCGTCGAGCACCGCGATCCTCGGCCTGCCGATGAGCGCCAGCGCCACCGACAGCCGCTGCCGCTGGCCGCCGGACAGGGATCGGTAGTAGTCGCGGCGCTTACCGGCGAGTCCGAGCGCCTCGACCAGTTCGCCTGTATCGGCGGGACTCCGGTAAAAAGTGCGATACATGTCCAGGATCTCGCCCACCCTGAGCTTGGCCTGGAACGCGGACTCCTGGAGTTGCACGCCGACGATCTCGTGGACCTGCTGCCGGTCGGCCCGGGGGTCCAGGCCGAGCAGCCGGATGGTGCCGGCGTCTGGTTCGCGGAGCCCGACGACGCATTCGACGGTGGTGGTTTTCCCCGCGCCGTTCGGACCCAGGATCCCGAAGATCTCGCCCTGAGCAACCGAGAACGAGACGTCGTCCACCGCCAGCAACGATCCGTAGCTCTTGCGGAGGTGCGTGACCTGCACGGCCGGGATGCCTGCCGCGAGGCTGGTCTCGCCCGCCTCGTTCAGCCGGGCCGCGTTGTCCCGGCCGACCTGGTTTGTCATCGCCCGATTCCTCACCTGTTGGCATCGGCTGGTCCGGTCATCTGCCAGCAGGCTCGCCCCTCCGGCCCGGGCCGCGGCAGGGGTGGAATCACCCACACGGCGGGCGGCGGCTCGGGTCAGGCGAGGCCGACGGCGGTCAGGCGAGGGCGACGGCGGTGAGACGAGGGCGACGGCGGTGAGACGAGGGCGACGGCGGTGAGACGAGGGCGACGGCGGTCAGACGAGGCCGGCGCCGAGTGCGAGCCGGGTGAGGTCGGCGCGACGCCGGCAGCCGGTCTTGTCCCGGATCCGGTCCAGGTGGGAGCTGACCGTTCGCCCGGTGATGTACAGCTGGGCGGCGATCTGCGCGTCGGTACGGCCCTGCGCGACCAGGGTCACCAGTTCCCGTTCCCGGGGGCTGAGCAACGCCAGGCCCGGTACGGCGGCCGCAATGGGCGGCTCCGGCTCGGCCGACGCGAGCATGAGGGCGTACTCGGCCGCGGTGGCCAGGCTCATGGCCGCGCCCCGCTGCTCGGCCGCGCGCGTCCCGGCCTCCCCGAGCAGGCCCCGTGCTTTCCGCAGCAGCTCGTCCCGGTGGTCCACGTTCAGCCGCGGGAACGGGAGCGAGGCGAAGGCGCCGAGCGCGGACATCGCCGCCCACACGGTGACCGCCTCGGCGGGGCGCCGGGTGGCGGCGCACAGCTGACCGCAGCAATCCAGGCCGGCAAGCACCATGGGCCGCACCGCGGTCTGCGTGGCGATCTCGAGTTCCTCGCGCAGGTGCGCCGCCGCCTCGCCGGTGCGGTGTGCCTTCAGGTCCAGGATCACCCGGTTCCACAGCTGCCCGGCCAGGCTCGTCAGGTCACCTACCTCCCGGCTCGAGGCCAGCCCCGCCGTGCAGGCCTCCTCCGCAGCGGCGATATCGCCGGCCTCGGCCAGGACCATCGTGATGATCTGGCCGAGTCCGCGCTGCACCGCGCCCGCGACGTCACCGGGGAGCTGCTGTGCCTGGCGTGCGAGCCGGAAGGCGCCGTCCCGGTCGCCGCCGTGCCAGGTGACGACGCTGAGACAGGCCAGCGCCAGCGCCTCCGCTCCGGGCAGGCCGGTCTCCCGGGCCAGCTCCAGCGCCCGGCGGCTGTCATCGACCGCCTCGGCAACCCGGCCCATGGCCGATAGCGTCCCCGACCTGCCGTCCAGGCACATGGACAAGATCAGCGGCCGCAACGGCGATGCGGGCAGCGCGGGATCCTCGAGCACGTCGCGGACCGCGGTGAAATTCTCCAGCGCCGCGGCCGCATCGCCGGACTGGCTCGCAGCCTGGCCGAGGATGAGGAGCGCGCCGCACCACTCGTCGCTGCCATGCGCGGCGTACTCGGCGGCCGCGGCCAGAACTCGCGCCTGGCCGGCCAGCCGGCCCCGGATCTGCCACCAGGGCTCCAGGGCGAGCGCGAGCCGCAGCGCCGTGCCGGGGTCGTGGTCCATGGCCCAGGTCAGCGCGCGGCTCACGGTGGCATCCTCGGCGTCAAGGTGCCGCAGGCTGGCCACCTCCATGGTGCCGGTGTGCAGCCCGACGAAGGCCTGGTTGGCCAGCTCCTTCGCGTAACCGGACAGCGCGGCCACGGCTTCGTCGTCTTCGCCGGCCTCGGCGAGCAGTCCGGCCGCGTAGGCGCGCAGCGTCTCCAGCATCGCGTACCGGGTCCGGCCGTCCGGATCAACGCGCGGCGGGACCAGCAGCGAGCAGTCCACCAGCCTCAGCACCGCCGGCCCGGCGCCGGGCCCCGCGATCGCCTCGGCGCCTTGCAAAGTAAAGGGCCCCGGAAACACCGACACGGTGCGGAACACCCGCCGGTCGAAGTCGTCGAGCAGCCGGTAGCTCCAGTGCACCGTGGCTGCCAGCGACCGCTGCCGTTGCTCGGCCAGCCGGTCACCGTCGGTCAGCAGCTCGAACCGGTCGTCGATCCGTTCCAGCAACTGCGCCACGCCGAGCGCATCCACCCGCGCCGCAGCCAGCTCGATCGCGAGTGGCATCCCGTCCAGCCTTGCCACCAGCCGGGCCACCGTCAGCCGGGTCGTCTCGTCCAGCGCGAAACCAGGATCCGCCCGCGCGGCCCGGTCCGCGAACAGCGTCACCGCCTCGCACTCGGGCGCGGCGGGCGGGCTATCGGGATCGGGCAGCGTCAGCGGCTCCAGCCGGTACCGCGCTTCCCCGGCGATCCGCAGCGGCTCCCGGCTCGTGGCCAGCACCCGCACGTCGTCGGCGCCGAGCAGCAGCCTGCCGCACAGCTCCGCGGCGGCTCCGATCACCTGCTCGCAGTTGTCCAGCACCAGCAGCAGCTGCCGCCGGGAGAGCGCGCCGGCCAGCGCGTCGGCCGGGGCCACCGCGGGCAGGTCGCGGATGCCCAGCGCTGTCGCCACCGCGGCCGTCACCTGCGCTGGATCCTGGACTGCCGCCAGCTCCGCCAGCCACACCCCGTCGGCAAACCGGCAGGCCACCCGGCCTGCTACCTCGCCCGCCAGCCGCGTCTTCCCGGCGCCGCCCGGCCCGGTCACCGTCACCAGGCGACACTGATTCAGCCGATCGGAGATCTCCGCCACCGGCTGAGCCCTGCCCACGAAACTGGTCAGCGCGATCGGGAAGCCATGCATGCCTTCCGCCGCGTCGGCCACCGGTGACCGCCTCACAGCGGTCACCATAGCTGCGGCGGGCGCTCCGGTACAGGCCGGGGCACGGGCCGAGGCAACGGCCGAGCCGGCCCGGCGTTCAGCGGCAGGGCCCGTTCAATTCACCCGCCGGAAGCCGGCAGCCACTGCTTGCTCGTGGTGACCGAGTCGAGTATCTCCGCAATGGGCTCGACGCCGATGCCCGGGCCGTTGGGAACCGCCAGGTAGCCGTCTGCCAGGACGAACGGTGGGGTGACGTCCTGGTGGTAGTACCGCGAGGACCCTGAGGTATCGCCGGGCAGGACGAACCCCGGCAGCGCGGCCAGTGCCAGGTTGGCCGCGCGGCCGATGCCAGTCTCCAGCATGCCGCCGCACCAGACCGGCACACCGTGCGCGGTGCAGACGTCGTGCACCCGGCGGGCCTCCAGGTAACCGCCGACCCGGCCCGGCTTGATGTTCACGATCCGGCAGGCGCCCAGCGCGATGGCGTCGGCCGCCGCGCGGGCGGACGTGATCGACTCGTCCAGGCAGATCGGCGTACGCAGCATGCGGGCGAGCTCGGCGTGGCCGCGGATGTCGTCCTCGGGCAGCGGCTGCTCGATGAGCAGCAGGTCGAACGGGTCGAGCTTGGCCAGCTGCCGCGCCTCGCCGAGGGAGTAGGCAGCGTTCGCGTCCACCTGCAGCAGGATGTCGCCGAATCGTTCCCGGACCGCGCGCACTGGCCCGACGTCCCAGCCTTGCTCGATCTTCAGCTTGACCCGCTGGTAGCCCTGGTCCAGGTAGCCGGCCACGGTGTCGAGCAGCTGCGCCACGGTCTCCATGATGCCCACCGACACGCCGCATGCGACGCGATCCTGGGTGGCGCCCAGGTAGCGGGCCAGCGGCATGCCCGCGGCGCGAAGCTCGGCGTCCAGCACGGCCGCCTCGAGCGCGGCCTTGGCCATCAGGTGACCCTTGAACGCGCTGAGCGCCGGCCCCACCGCGCTCGCGTCCACGTTGTCGAGGGCGCTCAGCGCGGGGATGAGGTAGCGCGTCAGTACCTCGGTGGCACCATCGACATACTCCGAGCTGTAAAGCGGCTCGTGCATGGCCACGCACTCGCCCCAGCCTTCACCATCCGGGGTGACCACGCGGACGAGCAGGATGTCCCGGGTCGATTCGGTGCCGAAGGACGTCCGGAACGGCGCGACCAGCGGCATGGCGATCCGCCGAAGCTCGACCCCGGTGATCTTCATGATCGTTCCTTCCTCCTTGAGAGAGTGGCTGAGTGCCCGTCTGCGGCACCGCGCTGTACGACATACCAGCCTGAACGGTCGAATCCGGCTACCCGAGCTCCATCGCTCATCAGGCCGCCGAGTACCTGCCGCACGGCGTGCCGCCACCGGCGGGCGACCGGCTCGTGGTGACGGCGGACGGTCTCGATGTCGAGCGGCACCCGGACCAGCACCGTGGACGCCCGGGGGTCGGCATCGCGGATCGCGGGCAGCCCGTCGGCATCGATGTCCAGGGCCACCGCGGCGCCTGCCGCGCGCAGCCGGGACGCGTCGGCGGCCGAGACCGCTCCCTGGCTGGCGCTGGCCACCGAATCCGCGGCCAGCGGCCAAACCGCGAGCAGCCGGTCGCTGTCATCGCCCGCGTTGATGAGATCGTCCATCGCGCCGTAGAAGTCGGGCAGGTATTCGGTGGCCGCGGCTCCGAGCTTCACGATGTTGAAATAGGCGTTGCGGCACACCAGCGGGTCGAACGTCCAGGCAATCGTCGTGACGTCGCGGGACAGCGCCCACGCGCGCTGATGCAGCTTGAGCGCGAAGCCCACGTGCTTGCCGCCTACCCGCGCGGACACTCCGGCGATGTGCGAATGCATGGCGTGCTCGGCAGGTGCGTCGAAGAAGCCGACGCAAATCCCCGCCAGCTGATCGCCGGCAAACGCGCCGGCCACGTAGTTGCCCGCGTAGGCGAGCGCGCGCAGGAACTCGGCGGTCACCGGCGGGTTGGTCGGTTCGGGATGCCAGATCTCGTCGACGAGCACGCACAGCCGCTGCAGGTCGTCCACCTCGGCCAGTTCCCTGATCTGCACGCCACTTGCGCGGGCCGCGGCCTGCGCCGCGCGGGTTGCGGAATCGACCAACCGCATGCTCTGCGGCCGAGCCGCCACCTCGCTCATGTGGCACCGCCAGATCCAAGGAGCTCCGCCACGAGAGCCGCGAGCAGGGCGGTGCGCTCGGGCATGAGAGCGGTGTCGACATGCTCGTGGTCGGCATGCGGGCCGCCGCCCACGGCTCCGAGGCCGTCCAGGGTGGGGGTGCCGACGCCGGCCGTCCGGTTCCCGTCCGACGCTCCGCCGACGGCGACGCCGCGCAGCGGCTCCAGGCCGAGCAGGCCGGCCACGCGCTGCGCGGTCGCGAACAGGCCGGCCGACGCGGCGGGCTCCATCGGCGGGCACGCGGGACCCGGCTCCGCGACTACAGCCGCACCCGGCAGTATCGCGCTGAGCCGCCGCAGCGCCGCGTCCACCCGCTGCTGCTCGGCGACGCTGGCCGCCCGGACGTCCACGGCCAGCGTCGCCCTGGCCGGGACCACGTTCGCCGCGGTGCCGGAACGCAGCAGGGTCGGCGTGACGGTCGTGCCGAGCGCCGGATCACCCAGCTCGGCGATGTCCAGGACCAGGTGCGCCGCCTCAATGCTCGCGTTGATCCCGCGCTCGGGCTCCAGGCCCGCGTGGGCCGCCCGGCCGGAAACCTGCATCTCGTAGAGGGAGACGCCCTTGCGGGCCGTCTTCAGGGCGCCGTCGTCCGCCGCCATCTCCAGCACCAGCGCGGCCGGTGACTGGCGGGCCGCTTCCTCGATCAGGCCGCTCGACGTCCGGGATCCGACCTCCTCGTCCCCGTTCACAAGGACGGTCAGGCCATCGGTGTCCTCCAGCACGCTCAGCGCGTGGAACATCTGCACGAGCCCGGCCTTCATGTCCAGGCACCCAGGGCCACGCGCCACCCCGTCAGCCACCGACCACGGGTGATCCTGCAGCGAGCCGAGCGGCCACACCGTGTCGTGGTGGCCGACCAGCAGGACCCGGCGCGGGCCAGTGCCGAACGTCCAGCGCAGGTGCGTGGGGCCGGCGTCCGCGATGAGCTCGGGAGCGCATCCGGTCAGCCGCTGGCCGAGGGCGGCAACGGCCTCGGCACTGCGCTGCAGCGCCGCAACGTCGCCGGACGGCGACTCGCACCGCACGAGGTCGCCCAGTTCGTCGAGCATGGCGGGCAGCCGGGCCGCGAACTCGGCGACCAGCCCCGGCTGCGCGATCGGTGATTGCATTAGGCAGCTCCCCGCCGCAGGGCGCGCCCGGCGGCCACGGCGTTCAGGGCTCCGTCGCGAATCTCGGGGACTCCGTTCACGATCACGTGCGCCACGCCCCGCGCATAGCGGTGCGGTGCGTCGTAGGTGGCGTAGTCGGCGACGGTGCCGGGATCGAAGACCGCGATGTCGGCGGCGTACCCGGGGGCGATCCGGCCACGGCGGTGCAGCCGGAGCGTCTCGGCCGGCAGCGCGGTCATGCGCCGCACCGCCTCGGGCAGCGGCAGCAGCCGCTCGTCGCGGGCGTAGCGGCCGAGCACCCGGGCGAAGCTGCCGTAGGCGCGCGGGTGAGTGGGCGTGGCCAGAAACCGGCCCTCGGTGGCCGGTGCCTCGGAGTCCGAGCAAATCGCCACCCAGGACCGGGTCAGGGCCGCCCGCAGGTTGTCCTCATCGATGATGAAGTAGGCCGCCAGCAGCTGCGGCGCGCCCGCCACGAGGTCCAGGAGCAGGTCCACTGGGTCCATGCTCTCTTCCTCGGCCGCTTGCGCCAGTGTGGCGCCAAGATGCGGCGCGCCGGCCGCTTCAAGACCGCCCAGCAGCAGGATGCCGCTCGCTCCGCCCGCGGCCAGGTAGAGGTTCTCCCAGGTTCCGGAGTCCACCACGATGTCGCGCGCGATGTCGGCCCGTACGGCCGGATCGGCCAGCCGGTCACGCAACGCGGCCACGCCCCCGTCGTGGTAGCGCGGCGGGATGCACGCGCTCAGCGAGGTCATGCCGGCCGTGTAGGGGTAGACATCGGCCGTGACCTGCAGGCCTCTGGCTCTGGCCTGCTCGATCCGGTCCAGCGCGGCCCGCATCTTGTGCCAGTTGTCCCGGCCTGCCGCCTTGAGGTGATACACCTCCGCCCGCACCCCGGTCGCGGCCGCCAGCCCGGTCAGCTCATCCAGCGACTCCAGCAGCCGGCAGCCCTCGCTGCGCATGTGCGAGATATAGAGGCCGTCCTGCCGCGCGGCCACGTCGCACCAGGCCGAGAGCTCTCTGGTGTCGGCAAAGCACCCGGGCGGGTAGATCAGGGCCGACCCGACGCCCAGCGCCCCGTCGGCCAGTTCCTCGGCGAGGATGCCGCAAGCCCGGTCCTTCTCGGCCGGGGTCAGCGGGCGGTCGTCGTCCCCGGCCGAGAGCTCGCGCAGGTTGTGCGCGCCGACGAAACTGGCGACGTTGACGGCGAGCCCGCTGGCCTCGAGTGCGCCCAGCGCCTGCGCCAGGCGCGGCCAGGCGGCCCGGACCCCGTCGGGGGCATCCTGCTCGGCCTTGCGGATCATCTGCTCCGAGCACGGCCCGAGTGACCAGCCCTCGCCGAACACCAGCGTGGTCACGCCCTGCCGCAGATCGGACAGCCCACGCGGGTCGAGCTGCAGGCTGTAATAGGCGTGGCTGAGCACGTTGATAAACCCGGGCGCCACCACCATGCCGGTGGCATCGATCTCGTCGCCGTCGATCGCGGTTCCCGGCGGGACGATGCCGGCTATGCGATCCTCATCGAGGACGACATCCCCGGCCTCCAGTGAGCCGCCACTGCCGTCCGCGACCGCGCCGCCGCGGATGACAAGTCGCTGGCTCATGCGCCAAGGCTCGGCGATCCGGCCTGGCCCTGGCTAGGTAGCGCGGCACCAAGCGACGGCGCGCCGATTGGAATTCCCCACCAGCACGGGCCGGGGCCCGCGGGCAGGCCGGACATAAGCGGCGCTACTAAACCCAGCCTGACCTGGACTGATCGGTTCAGACCTCCGTATCTTGGACAAGGTGGGGAACTCGGGTATGAAGGTGCCTGGGGTCCGATTGCAGCGCCT
>Ga0209169_10001005_pt1 | contig 17308 bp, 12 predicted proteins | sample HubBroMetageWRM4_FD_188346 | JGI IMG/M metagenome (GOLD analysis project Ga0209169, IMG submission 188346) | Warmed soil microbial communities from the Hubbard Brook experimental Forest, New Hampshire - Hubbard Brook CCASE Soil Metagenome WRM 4... | ecosystem: Environmental > Terrestrial > Soil... | reverse complement strand
CGCGAAATCCTTCCCCATGCTCGCCGCCGCATGATGCGCCCGGAAACCGACTACAGCTTCCCGCTCATCGCGCAAGCCGTCGCAGACGTTCGCGACGCCGGCGGTTTCGGCGCCCTCGGCGGACATGGGCAGCAGCAAGGCATCGACTCGCATTGGGAGTTGTGGATGTACTCCTCCGCGATGGGTCCGATGGGCGCACTCGAAATGGCCACCAACGACGGCGCCCACTTCCTCGGCATGGATCAGGACCTCGGTTCCATCACAGTCGGCAAACTGGCCGACCTCGACGTCCTCAACAAAAACCCGCTCGACGACATCCACAACAGCGCCGACATCGCCTTCGTCATGAAAGGCGGTATCCTCTACGACGGCACTACCCTCGACCAGCTCTGGCCCAGGAACATCCCTTTCGGCGACGATTACTGGATCTTTCCGCCAGCCCTCCTGAACGACGACCGTCCCACGAACTACTGGGACCACCACTAGAGGCTCCCAGACATAGCGACTCGTAGCGTCCCTTGCGCGACTGGTGGTGTCCCTTACGCGACTGGTCGCGGGAATCGATCCCGGGGCTGCCTCGTCGCCCGGCGCTCAAAATTTGGCCCTCGGCCGGCCAACGCCCGAGTCCGCGCCTCAGCCCGCCTACCCTTGCGACCCGCTTTTCCCGTGCTGAGAGGTGTGCTATAACCTTCGGGCCGTGGAACGTGCCGCGAAAGAAGGGGCAACTTCGGTTCACCCCGAAACACAAGGGGTCCAATCGAAGGCAGGTGCATCTGTCTCTTTGGAATCTCCCCGCAGGGAGGAATCCAAGGCGAAGAGAGAGAATCCGGAAAAGGATTCCGCCGCGCCGCACGAGGATGCTTCCCGGTATTGCCCGGTTTGCTCGCAGCGGCTGACGTCCCGGCGCTGCAAGTTGATCTGCACGGTCTGCGGATATTACATGTCCTGCGCGGACTACTATTGATGTAAGCTGTGCGGCCTCGGCAAGGTTGCTGCCGGCAGCCGCTCCGATTTCATAGGAGGATACGAACGTGGCATTGAAGATGACGAACCGGGAAGTGGATGGCGTGTCCGTGGTGGCGCTGGACGGGCGCATCGTACTGGGAGAAGAGAGCAACGCGCTGCGCGAAAAGGTGAAGAGCCTGCTGGCCGAGGGCAAGAAAAAGATTGTGCTGAACATGGACAACATCACGTTCATCGACAGCGCGGGCTTGGGCACGCTTGTTGCGGCGCATCACAGCGCGAAGGGTCAGGGCGCATCGCTGCGTCTCTGCCACCTGGGCAGCAAGTTCCAGGAAGTGCTGCAGATCACGAAGCTGCTGACGGTGTTTGATGTGTACGACACCGAAGCGCAGGCCGTGTCGAGCTTCAGCAAGAGCGCCGGCGCCTAAATTTCACTGCTGCGAAACGCCACACGAGTATTGCGCGCGTTCGCGGTGATGCTCGTCGGAAAACTTGATTCGCTTTTGAGGGCACGCTTTGCGTGCCCTTTTTGTTTTGGTAGCGCCGGCATCTTGCCGGCGGTTTTGCTTCGCGGTGAGCGCGCTCAATAATTCGTTGGCGTTTCGATTTCTCCTTGGTAGTTGCCTGCTTGTCGCGTCGCGCTTTCAGATCGAAAAAACGCCGGCGGGACGCCCCTCGAGGCTCAGGGTAAACCGGCGCTACCGGGCGACGGGTCTGGCTTCTCCTAGCAGCCGCATGACGTGGCGGGCGATTTGGGCGTCTTCGTCGGTTTCGATGACTTGAACGGAGATGGCGCTGTCGTGCGCCGCGATCTCCGTTGCGTTTTTCCGGTTGGCACTTTCGTCGAGTTGCAATCCGAAGATTTCCATTCCGCTGCAGATTTTGGCGCGGACGGCGGCGTCGTGCTCGCCGATGCCTCCGGTGAAGACCAACGTGTCGAGTCCGCCGATCGTGGCGATGAATCCGCCGATAGCTTTCGCGGCTGTGCGGGCGAACATTTCGATCGCGAGTTGCGCTTGCGTGTCGCCTTTGTCCGCGGCTTCGTGAAGCTTGCGCATGTCGGATGCGGTGCCGGAGATTCCGAGTAAGCCAGATTGTTTGTCGAGAGTCCTTTCGAGAGTATCGAGGTTGTCTCCGTCATTCCTCAACAGGTAGAGCAACACGCCGGGATCGAGATCGCCGGGGCGCGTACCCATGATGATGCCGCCGGTCGGCGTAAGACCCATCGTGGTGTCGACGGATTTTCCGTCGATGATCGCAGTGATGCTGGCGCCGTTGCCGAGATGCGCGACGATCAGATGTTTGGGCAAGTGGTCGCGTAGCTGGTGCACGATCGATTCGCAGGAGAGGCCGTGGAATCCGTACTTGCGGATGCCGGCGTCCCAGTATTTTTTCGGTAGCGGCAGGCGAGACGCGGCTTCCGGCATCGTGGTGTGAAACGCCGTGTCGAAGCAGGCGAATTGCGGCACGCCGGGATAGAGTTTTTCCATTTCGCGGATGAGCGCGATTGCGGCGGGGACGTGGAGCGGCGCGAAATGCGCAGCGGCTTCGAGTGTTTTTAGAACGCCGGGCGTGATGCGCTGATGCGTCGTGAGTTTTGGACCGCCGTGGACGACGCGATGGCCGATACCAGAGAGCTCTGGCAATTTCAGTTTCGATAAGTTTTCGGCGACGGCTTTGGCGGCGTCGGATTGTTGCGCGAAGGTGCGCGATTCTGCTTCGATCGTCTTGCCGTCGGCGTCCTTCAGCCAGATTTTTCCTTCTCCGCCGCCGATGCCTTCGATTTCGCCACGGTACGTCGGCTGCGGGTCTCCGGTCGCGGCCGAATACACTCCGAATTTTAGCGATGAAGAACCGCTGTTGAGGACGAGGATGGCGTTGGTGGACATTGGCGATCGTGTTCAGGTTCGCAGCCGTTGCGATTCGATGCGGGGCCGCGTTGTTTGTCTAGGCGTGTTGCGCTTTCGGCGCGGCGGGCGACCAGCGCCAGTTGGCGACTTCGGGCATGTCTTCGCCGTGCTCGGAGACGTAAAGCTTGTGGCGCTGCATGGCTTCGGTGAAACGCTGCGTGGCTTTGTCGGCGATGCTTTTGAGACGCGGGACGCGCCGGATGGCGTCGAGCGCGAGAGTAAAGCGATCCATGCGATTCAGTACGACCATGTCGAACGGTGTCGTCGTGGTTCCCTCTTCGACGTAGCCGCGGACATGGATGTTGTTGTGATTGCGGCGGCGATATGTGAGGCGATGAATCAGCGTGGGATAGCCGTGAAAAGCAAAGATGACCGGCTTGTCGGTGGTAAACAGCGCGTCGAAATCTTCATCGGCGAGGCCGTGAGGATGCTCGCTGAGAGGCTGAAGCGTCATGAGATCGACGACGTTGACGACGCGGATGCGCAGATCGGGCAGTTCTTCGCGTAGCAGAGAGACAGCCGCGAGAATTTCGAGCGTCGGCACATCGCCCGCGCACGCCATCACCACGTCGGGATTTTCGGGTTCGTGGCCGGCCCACCCCCACGCGCCCACTCCGGCGCTGCAATGCTCGACAGCGGCATCCATGTCGAGCCAAGTCGGCGAGGGCTGTTTTCCGGCGACGATCAGATTCACGTAGTTGCGGCTCTTCAAGCAGTGATCGGCGACGGAGAGCAGGCAGTTTGTGTCGGGCGGGAGATAAATGCGGACGATGTCGGCTTTCTTGTTCGCGACGTGATCGATGAAACCAGGATCCTGGTGCGAAAAGCCGTTGTGGTCCTGGCGCCAGACGTGGGAGGTGAGCAGGTAATTCAGCGATGCGATCGGCTTGCGCCAGGGAATCGTGCGCGTGGTTTTCAGCCACTTGGCGTGCTGGTTGAACATCGAGTCGATGATATGGATGAAAGCCTCATAGCAGGAGAAAAACCCATGCCTGCCGGTGAGGAGGTAGCCTTCGAGCCAACCCTGGCACATGTGTTCGCTCAAGACTTCCATGACGCGGCCATCGAGCGCGAGATTTTCATCAACCGGCAGCGTTTCGGATTCCCACGTTTTCTTGCTGACGTCGTAGATCGCTTCGAGGCGATTTGAGGCGGTTTCGTCGGGGCCGAATACGCGGAAATTTTTTGAATCGAGATTGCACTTCATCACTTCGCGCAAGTATTTGCCGAGGATGCGCGTTGCTTCGGTTTCCGGCTCGCCTGGTTGTTTTACATCGATCGCGAATTCGCGGAAGGATGGCGTGCGCAGGGGCTGCATCAGCAAACCGCCGTTGGCGTGCGGATTCATGCCCATACGGCGGCGGCCCTTTGGCGGAAGATCGGCGAGTTCGGCGACGAGCGTGCCGTTCTTGTCGAAGAGTTCTTCGGGTTTGTAGCCGCGCATCCAGCTTTCGAGGATTTTCAGATGATCGGGCTTTTCGTGGAGTTCGGCGAAGGGAACCTGATGCGCGCGCCACGTTCCTTCGACAGGCTTTCCATCGACGACTTTCGGGCCGGTCCAACCCTTCGGCGTTTTCAGAATCAGCATCGGCCAACGCGGGCGTTCTTTGTTTCCATCCTGCCGTGCGGCCTTTTGGATCGCGGCGATCTCATCGAGCATTTTGTCGAGCACATCGGCCATCGCCGGGTGCATGACGTTGGGATCGTCGCCTTCGAGAAAATGCGGGTTATAGCCGTAACCGCGGAAGAGATCTTCGAGTTCGTTTTGCGGGATACGCGCGAGCACGGTGGGATTGGCGATCTTGTAGCCGTTGAGATGAAGAATCGGAAGGACAGCGCCGTCGCGCACGGCGTTTAAAAATTTGTTGGAGTGCCAGCTTGTGGCGCACGGGCCAGTCTCGGCTTCGCCGTCGCCGACGACGCAGGCGACGACGAGATCGGGATTGTCGTAAGCGGCGCCGAAGGCATGCAGCATGGAATAGCCGAGCTCGCCGCCCTCGTGAGTCGAGCCGGGAGTTTCGGGCGCGACGTGGCTCGGAATGCCGTAGGGCCACGAAAACTGCCGAAACAGACGCTTTATACCGTCGGCGTTGCGTTCGATGTAGGGATACAGCTCGGTGTATGAACCTTCGAGGTAAGTATGCGCGACGATGCCGGGGCCGCCATGGCCGGGACCGATGATGTACATCATGTTGAGGTCGCGCTGTTTGATGACGCGATTGAGGTGCGTGTAGATGAAGTTAAGTCCTGAGGTGGTGCCCCAATGGCCGAGGAGGCGAGGTTTTACGTCATCGAGGGTGAGCGGGCGCTCGAGGAGCGCATTGTCTTTGAGATAGATCTGGCCAACGGTGAGGTAGTTGGCCGCGCGCCAGTAGGCGTGCAATTTGCGGATATCGTCAGGACTTAGCGCGGACATGAATCAGCCTCCATGAAGGAGCGAATGAAGTATGCAGCTGTGATGCCGGGGAGCGAGTGACGGCTTTGTGAAAAGACCAAATGCAGGACGCGATTTGGCGAGGATTGATGCGCTGCGATGGAAGAGTTTCGCCGAAGCTTCGCTTTTAGGAGGTGTACCCCCTTGTTTTTCGCAAGAGTGCGCAAGTCATTTGGAATGTTGTAGATCGGGATATACGGATTTTGGGAGTGTGGAAGTGACGGGAAACACGGGAGATACGGCGGCGCGTAGGTCGGAGACTGTCGATACCAGAGGGGCTTCGTTCGAATGAGGAGAGTTTTCACAGAGAAGAATAGCATGATTTTATCGCTTTGTCAATAGGTATCGAGTGGTATTCATTCAAATGGTGTGTGCGTTCGAATCGCTCGCTTGCGTTTTGCATTTCACATTTGAATTCGAATGTCCGCGGATTGCTGCCGCTCGTGCATTTGTGTTTCGCGGACCATAGAGTGACACACGATGCGGTGTTTGGCGTGTGACGAGTGTCACAGGCCGGCGTGCTGCGCGGCGGGGACAAACCGGGGCGCAGCGTGCTGCGCCCCTACATGACGGAGGTGACGGATGCATTGGCGACAAGACCCAACGGCGGGCGGAGCGAGCCCCGCCCTACAATTTGGCACACGACGTGGCGGCGGGATTTCATATATGGGCATGACGTATACCGACATATGCGCCTGGCACGCAGTCAAGGAGTAGAAGGATGTTCGAGTCGGACGCGGGTGGTTAGGCGCCGACGAGGTCTTCGAGGGCTTTTTTGTTGGTGAGGACGAGGGTGGAACCGTGGAGTTCGATGAGGTGCTTGCGTTTGAAGCCGGTGATGAGGCGGGAGACGGTTTCGCGAGAGGTGCCGATCATGGCGGCGATTTCTTCGTGGGTGAGGGTGAGCGTGCGGCGATCTCTCTCAGGATCGCTAACGCCTTTGGGGGGTTTCAGATCGAGGAGGAAGCGGGCGAATTTTTCCATAGCACTGCCGGCGAGGCCCAGATAGCGGATTTCCTGGCAGGTGGCGTAATAGATCTGGCTGAGCATTTCGGCGACCTTGAGTGCGGCGTCGCCGTGTTGGCGGAGGAAGCCGAGGAAAGCGTCGCGGCGGATGAAATTGGCCTGCGTGGGTTCGAGCACTTCGGCGGTGACTTCGTAGGGCTTTTCGGAAAGCGTGCTGGGCAGGCCGATGATTTCGCCGGCGTCGGCGATGCGAAAGATGACGGACTTGCCGTTGGCGGCGGCGCCGAAGAGTTTTACCTTGCCGGTGCAGAGGATGAAGACGCCGCGGGGCTCCTGGCCTTCGACGAAGAGAACGGCGCCTTTGGGATAGGTGGCGGTCGAGGAGATGGCGTCGAGACCGGCGAGCGCGTCCTTGGGGAGATTGCAGAAGACGCGGTCCTTCAGGAGAGGGCAGGCGATGCAGTCCTCGATGACCTCGAGGCCGTAGGGTGTGTTCATGGGCCCGTCCTCTCACAACACGACTGGGGAGCCGAGTGCGGTTCGATGCGCGATCAGGCGGATTATACGCCGAGGTGAGACGGCTTGGGTGAAGGGGCTGTTTTCGTCGAATTCCGGACCGTTGCAAACGAATGGTGCCCACCCTGGGCTGAAACGGATGGAGAGGGGGCATCGTTGTGAATCGGGCGACGCTTCATCTAAACCCGCACCCTTTTAAAAAGCAAAAGGGTGCGGCACCCAAAAGCCGCGATGTGACGGGGGTCACGCGGAAGGGCGACGCGGGTCACGGAATGCGGCGGATGGAAGAAGTAGTGTGCGAGCAGAGAGAGATATTGGAGGTGAGGGATGCTCGCAGCGAAGAAGAAGGACGAGAACGAGAATGGGACGCAGCCGCAGAAACGCGTGATGTTTCGAAATATCTTGCTGGCGTCGGACTATTCGGCGTCGGCGAACCTGGCGATGCCGTATGCGGCGGGGATGGCGCGCAGCTTTGGCGCGACGCTGTATGCGATGCACGTGCACGAGCCGATCAACTATGCGTTGCCGCCGGAGACGTGGCAGGGGCTGGAGCTGACGCGGGAGATGGAGGAGAAGTTTCTGGTGGAGGCGGTCCGGCGGGATTTTCCGGACGTGCTTCCGCGCGTTCTACACGCCGATGGCGTGGTTTGGCGCGCGATTGAAACGGCGATCCGGAAGCATGCGATCGATCTGGTCGTGGTGGGGACGCGCGGGAGAACGGGGATCGGAAAGGCGCTGCTGGGGTCGGTGGCGGAAGAGATTTTGCGGCACGCGCGGTGCCCGGTGCTGACGGTTGGGCCGCAGGCGTGTCACGAAGCGGGAAGGCGCGGAAGGATCGCGTCGATTTTGTTTGCGACGGATTTTGGCCCAGCGTCCTTGTCGGCGGCGCCGATCGCGGTGTCGCTGGCCGAAGAATATCAGGCGAAGCTGACGTTGCTGCATGTGATGGAGAAGCGCGGGGCGAACGAGATGGAGATGCCGTGTGATGCAGCGGAGTCGTGCCAGCAGAGATTGCGCGCGCTGGTGGCGGAGGAAGCGAAGATGTGGTGCGAGCCGCATTTCGTGGTGGATTGCGGAACAAGCGACCGGGCCGGCGCAGCGTGGGAACGGATTTTAGGTCAGGCACAGGCGCGCGAGGCCGATCTGATTGTGATGGGCGTGCATGCGCCTGAGGGAGTGCCGGGAGCGGATACGCATCTGGAGATCGCGACGGTGCATGGCGTGGTGGCGCATGCGCGAGTGCCGGTGTTGACGGTGCGTGGCGGAGTGCGGAATTAGGAACGCGCTGGGCAGGCGGCTGGCGGATTTTTCACAACGCGGGACACGAACGTTGCCGGGGAGTTTTTGCAAGCCTGAGGCCCCTCGCCTGGAGACTTCCCGGCGCGTTTGTGTGTGTATTAAAGGCAGGCGAATTCCTACGGCTGGGCGAGCTGGGGCGCAGCAATGCTGCGCCCGTACAAAATCACAAAGACAATTAGAGTTTTACTTCGCTGATCTGGATGCTCGGCTGAAGATTCGTGTACTTCGGAATGTCGGCGAGGATTTCCGCGGCGTGAGGTGTCCACGCTTCGACAAATGCGGGGACGGAATCGAAATACATATGGCCCAGCGCGACGTAGAGCGGCGGCGCGCCGGGAGTGCCGCCGGAGAGGCCTTGTTCGACGGCTGCATTTTTTACTGCGGAGCCCAGAAGGCGGCGGACCATGGGGATGTGGTGGTCGCAGTAGTAGGCCATGTCGAATTTGGCGCCGGGTTGATGGGGATAGAAGACGCTGACTTTGATCATGTTTGCCTCGGCGATTGCGGGTGCAATTGGTCAGACGCGGTACATGGTGATGCCGCTCATGAGTTTCGGGAAGAAGTCGGTGGATTTTTGGGGCATGACTTCGCCGGAAGTGGCGATGTTCCAGGTTTGGTCGACGCTGCAGGCGTTGAGGAGGAAAGCGACCTGAGCGACGCGGCGATCGACGGCGTCGAGGGCGGCCGAAGCTTCGCGTTCGTAGGTGAGATTTTTTTCCGCGGTGGCGGCGGCGAGGGTTACGCCGAGCGCGGGTTCGAGGATGCCGTCGTGGAGGAGGACGACGTCGAGTTCACGCTGGAGCGGAGAGACGTTGGGGAGGAGTTGCGCAAGGTTGGCGCCGGGGCGAAGGGTGAGGACGTAGTAGGCGCCGCCTTTGCCCGCTTCGGGCGCGGGGTAGACGCCGATGGCGCGGGAGGCGCGGGCTTCGACGAGGCGATGGAGGAATTTTTCGCGCATCGCGGATTTTTCGGCGTCGGTTGTAAAGGTAAAGACTTCGGCGGAGAACCAGGGTTCGAGATAGCGGCGGACGGTGGCCCAGGAGAAGTCGGGAATGTTTGACACGACACGATGAGTAGGAAGGATGGTAAGACCTTCGCTGCGGGTGTTGACGAAGGTCATCATGGCGGCTTCGTAGGGAGTCGCTTCGAGCGAGAGCGCGCCGTCATGGGAAGGAGCAGCGGCGGTGCCGGTGGCGAGCGATGCGGCGGTCGCGGTGGCGACGGAGGCGGAGGCGCCTTCGACGTGTTCGGTGGCTATTGCTCCCGCGGCGGTCGCAGCTAGCGATGGGCTCGCGGCGGTGGTGTCGTCTGCTTCGGCGCGATCGGGGAGAGCTTGCTCTCGCGCGTTCTCTTTGCGGCGCTCGTTGCGATAGTTGAGCGCGGTCTCGTAGCGGTGGTGGCCGTCGGCGATGACGAGCTTCTGATCGGACATCGCTTTGTGGATGGCGGCGATGCGCTCGGGCTGCCATACGACCCAGAGGCGATGGATGACGTCGTATTCGTCGGTGAGTTCGGTGGCGGGAGCGGATTCGGATTCGGCTTGCATGAGGATTTTGTCAACGACGCGGTCAGGGTCGCTGTAGAGCAGGAAGAGCTGGCCGGTGTGCGTTTGCGTGTGGCGGAGGAGTTCGAGGCGGTCGGCTTTGGGGCCGGAGAGGGTGTGCTCGTGGCGGAAGACGACGCCGGCGGAGTATTCCTCGAGCTTGCCGGCGCCGATGAAGCCGCGGCGCGTGAGGCGTTGTTGCGTCCCGGGGACGGTGTACTCCTGCGTGTACGAGTAGAAGCAGGGGCGCGTGTCGGGGACGACGACTTGTTCGCGGATCCAGTTTTCCAGTGCGGAGGCGGCGCGTGTGTAGACGTTTTTTTCCTCGGGCACGCCAGCGGGTGTATCGCCGGGAAGGACGCGTCCCTTCTCGATGGTTATTAAATTGTGCGGGTCGGCGGCGTAATACTTGTCCTGCATGGCGGGGGAAATTTTGTCGTAGGGCTGGGTGAGAACGCGATCGTAGCTGACTTTGCCGGCGTTGTAGCGGAGGGCGGGAAAGGGGTAGACCTGAGCCATGTTTGAGATTTCTCCGGTGCGTGACGTTGAGCGATTTGTTTAGGGGATCATTTTACGCGAAGTCGCGGAATTTCCGAACTGGGCGGGGGGCAATTTTGACAGCAACAGAAAACTTTGAATACGAAGTGGATGTGACGTGAATGTCGAAAGACTTATGAATGGGGGAACTGGAAGTTGGAAAATAGGAATTGGAAAAATCGAAATTGGAGAAAAACCCTTCCACTGGAGCGTGCTCTTGAGTTTCGATTTGCTGTGACCCTCACTGCACCATGTGACGAAGATTGGCAGCCCAAACGGCGACGCCTTCGAGCGGCAAGGGCTCAACGCCAGAATCGTCGAGCATCTTCTTTAAGAATTTGTGGTTCTCGTTTTCTGCTTTGAAGCCAACGTCGGTAACCGCAACGAATTCATGGGAAAAACGCTCTCCGGGCTGCTCTGACATCCCTCGAATTTTCTGCGCGGTGTAAGCGAACAGCTTTGCGTCGTCGGGCCTGCTCAGGGCGATCGTTTGGACGAAACCGCGGATCATGTCGTTCCGCCGATAACCGTAGTCGATGACCATCGGGTCGCCGTCACGTGTGTATTCCGAGACATGAACATCGGTTTGAATGCGGTTCCACATGCCCGCTTGCCGGAAAACCTGATTGATGTAATCACGCATCCGGTCGCGAGTCGTCGCGCGCCCCGGACGCGCCGGAGCAAAGTCCTGGCCGATTGCTACGCGTTCCTTGTACAGGCGGTCGATCTCGATATTGATGTCGTCGGCGGTTGTGGCCTTGGGATCGGCGAGCTGGACCGACTGGCTGAGGGTGGCGTCCCATTTCTCGAGTACCTGAAACCAATCCGTGGCATTCGGTTTGGGATTGCCTTCACCGTTGCGAAGTATGCTGCGGATGGGCCCGTTGCCGTTGGACAGGGTAGCGGCGCTAAATCGGCTTTCCATATGGTCGCGCAAACCACGAAGGCTTTCCTCGTCAACGCGCGGATGCAGGGATCGGAGTCGGTCGTACTCCTCCTCATCCTCAATGAGCCGGAGGCGGCGTTCGCCAGTGTTTGGATCGTAGAGGAGAACGCCAATATTGACCCACTCGTCGCGGAGGAGGTTGGGGACGTAGCGCAGGATGCGGTGGACCAGCGTGCGCTCGGCCGGCGCCCCGTTTTCTTTGCCGTCGCCTCCGCCGTTGCCACCGCTATTGATATCGTGAGGGTCGCGATCCTTGTCTTCGGGCATAGCGTTCCTCGTGTAAAAAAATCAGCGCCAGTTGGGGAAGGGCTGGCGATTGCTGCGTTTGGCGTCGAGAATCAATTCCTCCAGGCGATTTACGCGGCGGAGAAGCTGTTCCAGCAGCCGATGCAGCGCGTCGAAGTCGTCGCAATACCATTCCGGCGGCACCTCTTTTGCAAATTCATCCAACGCGCGGCCGGCGATGCTTTTTGCGCGCCGGATCCACGGATCGAAGGCCTCCATTCCATTTACGCCTTCGTAGACGCGGTTGCGCGCATACAGCCCCCGGAGAGGCGCATCGGGATAATTCCATTCGCCCGCGTTAAAACAAAAACCTTGGTCGATCATGACCGTGCTGTAGCGTTCGTTTTCCATCACACCGCCTGGTGATGGAGAAGACCCGGGCGACACTTTGTCCCTTTTCTCCATGGAGCCGTGCAAGGCGCCACCGTTTTCGCTCTTGCGGAAAAACAGCGTCTGGCGGCCGTTGGTGTTGCACAGCCATTTGTCGAAAACGAGCATGCCGGCGAAATCAGTGATGTTTTCGACCTCGCGTAACTGCTCGTCGGGCAAAAAATCGTGCAGCGTCATGCGCCGGGGATCGCCGGGATGGGCCGAGCCGAACTGCAAGCCCGGGCAGCAGGGCGTGCTCGAACGCGGCATCTCGATGCACAACGCCGGAGTCCAGCGAATAAGATCCGCATCGACCTTCACGATTTCGACGCGCGGCACCGGGAGCCCCATGCGGCGCGCAATGCGGTTCCCGAGCAGTTCGTTGACCAGGACGCGGGAGTGTTGGGGGTTGTTCTGGAATTTCACGACGCAGTAGATGTCGTGGTCCCTGCCGTCCGTGCAGCGCATTAAATGCGACTGGGCGCCGCCACGCATGCGCCGGATTTGTTCCATTGCACGTATCATTATAGTAAATTTTAATGATAGGGAAGGTGGGGGAAGGAAGGCAAGGAATTTCATTTTGGGAAGGTTAACGTTCCAGAATGGAACGGACTCGAAGGATACTTTCCAATTTCCTTCATTCTTATTGATACCTGCTTCGTAGACGAAGAATTACTTCAGCGGCTGAAGCCGCTGCCTCCTCGTTCGTTCCTTGTCGCGGTTGAAACCGCGAACCACAAAGCAACTTAGAACCTCGATGGGCGCTAGCCCTTTGAGATGAAAAGTTTGGAAAAAAAAGGCCTCCGGAATGGCCGGAGGCCTCGAAAGTTTGGCTTCTAGCGAGTGTAAAAAACTTAGCGCTTCTTTTTCTTCTTCGCGGGCTTGGCGGCTTTTTTGGCTTTTGCCTTGGGCTTGGCTTTCGCTTTCGCCTTCTTGGCGGGCTTGGTGGCCTTCTTCGCGGGAGCCTTCTTCGCGGCGGCCTTGGGCGCCGGTTTCGCTGGAGCAGGCTTTGTAGATTTGGGGGCAGGCTTGGCGGCCTTGGGGGCCGGAGCCTCGGCAGGCTCCTCGTCGCCCTCTTCGTCGCCGCCGATGATCAATTCCTCTTCTTCGGTTTCGACGACGTCCTCTCCGCCGAGTTCATCGTCCTCTTCCAGCCCAGACAGCTCGTCTTCTTCGAAGTTGTCCTTCTCGAGATCCATTCCGTCCTCCCCAGGGGGTATTCCGCCCGAGGCATCGCATCCGGGGACGCCGGATGGCACGTGTCGAGTCGGTGTCGCTGCTAACGGCTGGAGTGTTTTTCCTTGCTGCGCGCTCCAAAGCCTTGGCCGTTGTTACCGTACTCGCCGGATGTTGTCAAGAGTTCTGCGCGAAAAGCGGGCAGGAACGGCGTTTCCAAGTTAGCAGGTTTTAAATGTTGAAGGTTCGACCTACGCCTAATCCGGAATACATCACGTGAAGCCGTACCTATGGAAGCCGTGGACTCGCGGTTTGCAGGTTTTCACGTGGAAGGTTGCAGGTTTGGGTGGGCATAGTTCGGGCGAAGTCGCGCGAAGCCGTACGATTGGAAGCCAACTCGATCTGTTTAAAAATCAGTTTTTGTCGGAGGCGGGGGTGGCGGCCTGGGCGACGTGGGTGGTCTTCTTCTTGGCCGTCGTACGGGACTTCGAGGAGGCCGTCTCGGGCAGGCCTCCCTGCGTATAGATACGTAAGACCATGCCGCGGGCCACGTGGTTGGTCTTGAGGCGGTTCCACTTTTTTACATCGTCGGAGTCCACGCTGAAACGATCGGCGATGCCGAGTAATGTGTCGCCCTTGCGGACGCGATAGCTGACCAGACGCCGTTTCGCTTCGCCTTCAGGCTGGGTGGCCGGAATGATCAGCTTTTCACCGGGGTCGAGGCTGGCGCCGCGTTCGAGGCTGTTGGCCTCGGCGATGGCCGCCGGGGTGACGTGATATTTTTTCGCGATCGAGCCCAGTGTTTCGCCCGTCTCGACGCGGTGGCGGCGCCAGCTCACCCACTTGTCGGCGGGGATGTCGGCGATCTCGGCGGAGAATTTTTCAGCGCTACCGGTCGGGAGATGGAGTTCGAATGCCGGATCGTCGGGGGTCGCAAGGCGGAGCAGCGGTGGATTGAGACCACGTAGCGTTTCGACATCGACGTCGATCGTTTCGGCAACAAGGCGCAGATCGATGGCGCGACCGGGTTTTACAACGTCGGTCGGGACGGGAGCTTCGGGATCAACCTGAACGCCGTAGTGGGCGGCGTCTTTGGCGATGAGCGTCAGCGCGAGAATAATCGGGACGTAGTTCTTGGTTTCTTTCGGCAAAACGTTACGGCGGTACAGCTCCCAGAAGTCGGCATAGCCGGTGCGCTCGATTCCCTTCTGCACGTTGCCGGGGCCGCAGTTGTAAGCGGCCATGGCGAGATACCAGTCACCGAAAAGCCCGTAGAGGTCGCGGAGGTGCTGGGCGGCGGCGCGCGTCGCCTTCTCGGGATCCTGCCGTTCGTCGATCCACCAGGTGCGGCGAAGTCCATACTGCTGGCCGCGGTAGGCGACAAACTGCCACATGCCTCGCGCGCCTGCTCGTGAAAGAGCTAGCGGCTGAAAGGCGCTTTCGGCCTGCGCCAGGTAGATAAGATCCTGCGGGACGCCTTCTTCCTTCAAAACGCGCGAAATCATGTCCTTATAACGCCCCTGGCGTCGAAGACCGGCTTCGACGATGGCGCGACCACGGGGGGTCTGGAAGAAGTTGAGAAACGATAGGACTTCGTCATTCACCGTAAGGGGCAGATCGTGGGAAATGTTTTTGGCGGCCAGCTCGGCGCGGTCTTTGAGGCGCGGATCGACCGGGAATGTCATCTCGGCCACTTCATCGATCGGAGCGGGAACGGCAGGGGCTTCCTGAAAGCCGTCGCCGGCCTGGAAGGCCTGGAGCTCGTAGGTGTAGGTCGTGTCGACGACACGGTGAAAAAGTTCGCTCAACTTAGGATCGCTGTTCAGATCGCGGCCGCTTTCGAGCATGAGGTCGAGGGCTTCGTCGAAATCCTTGCGGGCGGCTTCGAGGTGACCGGCTTTGTAGTTCTGCTGGCCGGAGGCGAATTTTTCTTCGACGCGGCTGATCAGACTTTCGTTGTTGATGGGAGTGATGGACGGCTTCGGCAGTGTCCGGAAATAGGCGATCTGCGCGTGCGAGGGCGTCGCGAGAGGCAGCTTGGGAAGGACGAACGGTGGATTTCCGGTCGGGATTGCCGCGGCCGCGGTGGCGGAGGAAGTTTGAGGCGCGGGACGAGTTGCGGGGACGCGGGTCTGCGCGGTCGTATGTTTGGCAGAATCGTCGCAGCCGGCGAAGGATATGGCGACGGCAACGCCGGTGGCGAGGAGCACGCCATGTAAAAATTCGCGCTTCGCGTGTCGGTACGTCAAGTCTGGGGGACCTCAGACTGACTATGGTAAGGAGTGGGCGGGAAGGTGGTCAACCGGTTCGAGGTACAGGGGGAGCGGAAGGGGTACAGGGGGCGGGTGCGCGAAGGGTTTGAGTGAAGAATAAAGATAACGCGAGGCGTTGAGGGCGCTGAAATGCGGAAAGTGGGGAGCCAAGATCAACTTGAAAAACCGCACCCTTTGAGCGGCACCCAAAGTCCATCAACCACGGTCGATCTTGCGCGAACGGATCGAGAAAGCCGAAGTTGGGTTTCGGTCCAATTTCCAGTTTCTATTTTTCCAGTTTCCGAACTCAGGGCCAGTCGGGGAAGAGGGCGTCTACGGCGGGATCGACCCAGTGGTCGTAGAAGGCGTCGTCGCAATATTTTAGGGAATTTCCGTAGGTTGCTGCGAAGTGGCGGCCCCAGTGGGGGCGGGAGCCGTCCTCGTCCGTGTAAAAATATTCGTCGGAGAGGCGCCAGGAGCTGAAGACGCGGCCAGACTTTTTAAACAGATCCTTATCAGCGGCGAGCGCGGCGACGGCGCGGCCGGCAAAAAGTGGGGTTTCGGACGCGAGGTAGTTGGGATCTTTCTTGGCGGCGTCGCGCCAGTTTTCCTCGGTCACGCCAAAATATTCGAGCATCGCTTCAGAACGTAAAAACCCGGGCGTGAGGGCGACGGCGGCGACGTTTTTCTTGCGGAGTTCGCGCGCCATGGCGAAGGCCAGCCGGATGACGGTGGTCTTGGTGAGGTCATAGAAGAGGTGGCCGCGATAGCCGTAGGAATCGCCGTCGCCGATTTCGACGATCAGGCCGGTTGGTCCTCCGTTGGCGGCGGTTTCGATCAGGAGCGGAGCCGCGAAATGACTCGTTGTAACGTGGGTGTGGACCACGTTGTCCAGGTTCGCGAAACCTTTCTGGAGGTCGAGCTGCCAGAAGAGCTTTCCGAAATCGGCATGCGTGAGTTCGGAGATGTCATTGACGAGGATGTGGAGTTTTCCCTGCTCGTCGCGAATGCGCTGAACGAGTGCCTTTACTTGAGCCGGATCGGTGTGATCGACGACAACAGCGATGCCCTTGCCGCTACGAGCGGTGACCAGGGCGGCGGTTTCGTCGATCGTTTCGGGGCGGTGCGCGTGATCGAACGGCGAGATTCTTTTGCCGGCCGGGCGGGGAATGCGATTCTCCCTGGTGCTGCGGCCGGTGCAGTAAACGGTGGCGCCAGATTCACCCAAGGCCAGGGCGATGCCGCGGCCGACGCCGCGGGTGGCGCCGGCGACGAGGGCGACGCGGTCTTTTAAATCGGGCGGGTTGTATTCGGCGGGAGTTTGCATGGGAAGCCTCCAGGCGCGGGCAAGGTAATAGTAAACGGTCATTCATGAATGTCAAGACGAAAGTGAATGGGCATTCAGGTATACTGCGGGTTCAGGCGTGGCCCCCAACAGGGGCCCTCTCTGAGGATCGAAAAAAACGCCGGCAAGATGCCGGCGCTACCAAAGCCCGCATAAACGATGAGCCCACGCCCGCGCGAAACGACCGACGAAGAGATTCTGGCCGCCACGGGCCGCGTGATGCAGCGGCTGGGGCCGGCGCAGATCACGCTGGCGGACGTGGCAAAGGAGGCTGGCGTCGTTCCCGCGACCCTCATTCAGCGTTTTAAAACCAAGCGCGGGCTGCTGCTGGCGGCGTGCCGCACCGCTCCGGACGCGGTGCCGCGACAATTTGCCGAGGCACGCGCGAGACATGGATCACCGCTGGCGGCGCTGATTGAGATTTATGCCGACTGCTCCGGGTTTGCACCGACGCCCGAAGCGGTTGCCAACGGGCTGGCGTATCTGCAGGTGGATCTGACCGATCCGGAGTTTCACGCGATCACGCTGGCGCAGTTTCGCGCACTGGAGGAAGAAACGCGGCGGCTGCTGGACGCGGCGGTTGTGGCGCGGGAGCTTTGCGAATGCGATACCGGGCAGCTTGCCAGGTTGTTGCAGCATCTCAATGGTGGGGCGACGCTTGGCTGGGCGATTTTCCGGGAGGGCTCGCTGGAACAATGGGTCCGGCACGAGATTGAAGCTCTTCTAAAACCCTACCGGCGGAAAAGGCTTGTTCGAAAGCGGCGAGA
>Ga0209169_10001003_pt1 | contig 17321 bp, 12 predicted proteins | sample HubBroMetageWRM4_FD_188346 | JGI IMG/M metagenome (GOLD analysis project Ga0209169, IMG submission 188346) | Warmed soil microbial communities from the Hubbard Brook experimental Forest, New Hampshire - Hubbard Brook CCASE Soil Metagenome WRM 4... | ecosystem: Environmental > Terrestrial > Soil... | reverse complement strand
AATATCATCGACGGAGACGGTGACAGAGTGGGTCGCCAACACGCTGAAACGATCCGTCAGTCGTGATCCGAGCAAGCATAGCTCTAGCTCTCGCCTAGCCGGAGTGTCGGCGGTTCGGTTCGGCAGCAAACGCCATACCGCTGCCAGAGCTGAAACCAAGGACTGTTGGCAAGCCTCTCGTCGTGCTGCCGATTTGCGGCCGAGAGATCGCTCGCACCAAACGGTCTGACATCAGGCGCGGCGAAGATGCGCTCTAGTGACTCGATTTCGGCAATGGTCTGTTCAGCGTCCATCCGTCACAATATCTAACAGAATAGCGCAGAGGTCAATTCGCAGCGGCGTCTCCAAAGACCACGACCGTGTGGTGGCTGACCTCTCGAAACCCTAGAATGCCGAGGCAGATGCGACGCTACCCGATAAGCACTCGGATGAAATCAGGTACCAGGTTCAACCGGTGGCTCCTTAGCGCGCGGGAGGTGCCCCAGCACGAATAGCAGACATAAACTGCCTGCTGCCATTCCGATAAACCAGTACAGACAAGAGACGCACCGCGCAGGCGGAAAAGCAGTCGCAGTCGCGTAGAGAATGATCCCGAGCAGAAAGAAAACATGCTGCGGAAAACATAGACGGGTGAGTCGCAGTTCGACGAACCAGCCTTTCCAGTAAACATGATAAATGGACGGAACCTGTCCGTTCTTCCTTGTCTTAATGTCCTCCGCTACATGCGGAATCAGCGCAAGGGTTAGAATCGCGAATACAACTGAGAGGGCAAACAAGAGCACGACCACTTGTTTTATCCAAGGCGTGCAGAACGAGTCACTACCTTTTTCGGCTGTCCAGCCCAACGCCGCAACCGTGGTCACCAGCAAGTAATTGCTCCAGTCCTTGAAACTGTCGAGAGCCTTCAGCTTTTGCTCAATGGCGTCCAATGGAATGTTCTACCTCCCTCTAAAATCACACTTTCCTGACCGACAGAATTCCTCCGCTTTGCTCAGGTATTGCGTCCAGTCCGTCGCAATTCCTTTCTGAGCCTCCGCGAGACCCATATTGCCTTCGCGAACCTGCTGTCCGAGGTAATACTCCACCTTGTCTTTTTCTTTGAAATATCGGTCATCCAACGCCACACCGTCAGGCCCGCACTGAGGCCAGATGTTGTCGAGAGTGTCTGCTCCGCCCAAGTAGAGCGGGACTAGATGGTCTAGTTCGCACGACTGATTCTCACCTTGATTGTCTGCTGGATGCGGGATTGCATACCAGTTGTAAGTCTGGGATTTGACGCGTTCATTGGTGGTATCGTTTCTAACGCACCCTGTCCGAAAATTGGGGTTCTTGAGAACAGTTAACGTCAGGCTGGGATTCACGGCTCCGGGTGTACACTTTGGGTCTGGTGTCGGATAGCCGTTATGCTCTGCATTGTGACAGGAGTTTGATGCAGGTTGGCTCCATGGGTGAAACGCATCGTCGCCGCTCTGGTCGATAGGCGGACAGTTCTTAGGCGCTGTTGCACTTTGCGATTGGATGACGACGATGAGCAGGAAGAAAGTACACGCAAGAATCCTTGCAAATCTCATAATCGGCGCTCGCAGATATGGATTTGCAGCCCCGCTCCAGCGGGCCCCTCCGCTGCATTCGGCAAATTGTAGCATGCGAATTAAACTCCCTCGCAGATAAACCCCATTGTCGTCTAGTAACGGGCCCCTGTCTCAATTGTGTTGCTCCTTGCGCTGTCTGCGAAGCATTGATCAAACCTTCACTCACTTGCAGACGAATGGGCGTGACTAGCCCAGGACCTGCATCGGGTGCATTTTCTTGTGGCAGCACAGAACATCGTGCCAAGTTCGCAGTCCATGCCCAGGTATCAATGCTGAAGAAAAAGTTAGGAGGCAGGGCAGTCCAATGTTGCGTCTCCTGGCTTGGGGCGCGAGTAGGCAATTGCCATCCGCGTACTTTGTTCTTGGCAACAAGCCCAGGGTGCTGAATCGGGGTGCGCCAAGCACACAGTGTTGCCATCGATTGAGGAAGAGAAACCCACTGAGCAGATGATTGTGGGTCGGAAGCGACGAGTTTCGCGGTTTCCGTGTTGTCTGCCCACCCAGTTGGCGGCTCCACAAATGGATAGGCTGAACCTTGGGCACCTTGTTGGATCGTCGCGTTCGGCGATCCAGCGACGACAATATTTCCGCTGATAGATACGGAAGGCGCGAACTGATCGTCTTGCGTCCCATCCGAAGCGGTCAACTCAGCCGTTTGTGTCATGTTCACCCAGCCACCGGGCGGCCTAGAGTCATCGTTCCTTCTTCAGCATGATCGAGTTTTTGGTAGACAAGGGTCACCCGAACAGCGAAACCCATCATCAGTACGGATGATGCCGCGAGGTCGTTGCTTGATTTGTTAAGCAGGTGCCCATCCGTGCTGAGACCGTGAACTTATGCGCGAAATTCCCGGCGTTGGGGTTGGCTTTGAACGAAGAGCAGACTCCCCAAATTATTGAAAAACAATAGAAACCAAGATGCGAGATGGACTCGGTGGAAATACTTTTTCTGCGCCCAAGGCAGGTGCGCTACCAGGCTGCGCTACGCCCCGACTCCGTGGTGGGTCCATTCGATTATAGCCGAGCGCTTTGCCGGTGCCGCTGGCCGTCCGAGGTATAATTTCTATTCGCCATGCACAGTCCCCGTTATGCGCTTGTGGCTTACGTGCGTGATGCCATCGGAGAATTTGTCGCCACTCTCCGTCAGGAACTGCACCCCGACTTGCCCCATCTGCCGGCCCATCTCACCCTGCTGCCGCCTCGTCAACTGCGGGGCAGCGAACTCGCCGCACTGGAGACGCTGGAAGAGGTCTGCGGGCAAGTGGAGCCCTTTGAAGTCATGCTTGGAGAAGCGGAAACCTTCGTTCCCGTCACACCCACAGTCTTTATTCGCGTTGAACAGGGAGCTGCGCACATGCGCGACCTCCATGAACGGCTAAACACGGAAGCTCTTCACGCCGTCGAGGAATGGCCTTACATGCCGCACCTCACCATCGCCAAACTCAGCAGCGAAGGCCTGGCGGAACAGGCTTATCTGACGGCTCGCGATCGCTGGGCAGAGTATGGCGGAAGCCGTCGCATCGTCATCCGCGAACTGACGTTTGTCTGCGAACAAGATGAGAATCGCTGGAAGGACGTAGCCGGAGTTCCGCTGGGGCGTCGCCTCGTGAAGCGCTAGAAGTACCATCCGTCACGCACTCCGTATTGTCCCAATTCCAGTGCCAGGCGCGCCTTTGGCCTTAAGTACAGTTCCCCTCCGTGCTTTGCCAACGGGAGAACGCGAGTGTAATAAGGAGACAGGGCTTTGGCGAGTGGCGGCAGGCCGTTTTTCCCCTTGAACCGCGAAGACTGAGCCTCGGAGGGGCTATGCAAATCGGGGTTTACGGTGCTGGCTACTTGGGAACAGTGGTTTCAGCCTGTTTGGCCGACTTTGGCACCCCGGTTTTGTGCTGCCATCCGGATAGCTCGCGCATGGTGGAGATGGCGCAGGGCACCGTGCCCTTCCACGAAAAGAACCTCGCTGAGGTCATCAGGCGTAACGTGCGCTGCGGGCGGCTGGCTTATTCCACCGATGTAGAATCCTTCGCTCGTAAAGCCCAGGTGATTTTCCTGGCTGAAGACGCACCACACAACTTGAGCGATCTTGCTCTGCGCATCGCGCGAGCGGCTTCCAAGCCATCGATTCTTTCCGTGGTGACCCCGGTGGCAGTGGGCGCGGCTTCGGCCATCGAGAGTCGCATTAAAGAAGCGGGCTGCCGCGCGACCATCGTCTCACAGCCGATGTTTTTCACCCCCGGTTGCGCGGTCGAAGATTTCAACTGGCCCGACCGCATCATTCTGGGAACTTCGTCGAACGAGGCGGTGCTGGTCCTGAAGCAGATTTTTCATTCTCTGGTGATGCGAGGGGTCCCGGTAATTGTCACGAATCATGAAACCGCGGAACTGGTGCGGGAAGCGGCCACGGCCTTTGTCGCCACTAAGATTTCGTTTATCAACGAAGTCGCCAGCCTGTGCGAACTGGTGAAGGCGGACGCGGTCAGCTTGTCGCTAGCCCTCGGTTTGGACAAGCGGATTGCACCCCGTTGCCTTCAGCCCGGCGCCGGCATGGGCGGGTTGTTCGCGGAGTCGGATATGGATTCGCTGGCGGAGTTGGCGCGCCAAAACGGTATGCCGCTGAAGGTGCTGAGCGCGGCGCGCGAAGTGAACCATGGCCTCACCGACCAGGTGCTCGACAAAATCACGCGCTGTGTGCAATCGGTCCAAAACAAGGACGTGGGAATTCTTGGGCTGGCATTCAAGCCCAACACGAATTCTGTCGCCGGATCTTCCTCGATGCGGCTGGTGAGAGGTTTGATTGCGAACGGTGCGCGGGTAAGGGCTTACGACCCGGTTGCAATCCCCGATGCCCGCATGGAACTGAACGGCACCGTGCACTATTGTGAGTCGCCCTACGCCGCAGCGGAAGGGGTTGACGCATTGGTGGTGGGCACGGGATGGCCCGAGTTCCGTGGCCTCGACTTCAGCAGAATCAAACACACGCTGCGGCGTCCCCTGATCGTGGATACCAAGAATCTGCTCGACTCAACTCGCCTCCGCGCCATGGGCTTCGAGTACGTCGGCGTCGGCCGCGGGTGAGCTTCGTTTACGTGCCTCTTTGCGCTTTTAGCGATCCCTTCGCGCGTTTTGCGGTTAGAGCCTTTCACCGCAAAGGACGCTAAGTGCCGCGCAAAAGATCGCGAGAAAACCCAGGTCGAGAACCGGAACAGCACTCTGCGTTATCTCCGCCCGCCTTCCTCCGCAAATTGTTATAATCGTTGCTCCACGCGGTGGGAGTAGCTCAACTTGGTAGAGCATCGGACTGTGGCTCCGACGGTTGCGGGTTCGATTCCCGTCTCCCACCCCAAATCCCAAGGCGTCTATCTCGCCCTGAGTCGTTCCTCTTAAGGACGTGCCGGAAACGCTGTAATGGAAAATGCATCGATGCCGGCGGAATCCAAGAGAGTGTCCTCAGAAGTTAAAGTCGTTCCACTCACTGTGTAGGAGTACAGAGTAGTATTGCCCTCCAAATCGATCGTGCTCTGGACCAGGGGGCTGCCGGTTCCCTGGGTCCCAATCGTCTGAACTGCGCCGCCGAGGAAGGCCACAGGGTTCGCGACTTCGCTGTCATAAGCGATCGTTCCTTTGTCGAACGTAGTTACGATGATCCCTGTCGGAAGGAATGGGCCGTAATCGCCGGTGGTCCCGAGATACAGGTTCCCTGCATCCGTCCTTGCTGCCGCTGGACTGAACCTCGGCGTACTTACATTGTAGAGAGCGCTGTCCGGGTAAGTCTGAAGCGCTGCATTCGTAAAGCCATTGCTCGTGAGAGTGGCAGTAAGAGTGGAGGGTACGGTTACGAAACTGCCCCACACCCAGTAAACGCCGTCGTCGGTAACGTCCTGACCCGTCGGTGAGCAACCGATCGATGAGCAAGCCGCGACGGCAGAGCTAAATATCAGTTCCGGGCCAAGTGGACTCAGCGTTCCCTCCGAAGAGATTTTGTAGGCCTGGGCGCCGCCGGTATTTGGATACGACACCACCATGACCTTTCCGTCATGAGTCAAGGTCAGGCCATCTACGATATCCGGCTGACTCACTGGGTTGCCGACCAGAGACAGCGAGCAATCCGGGGCGATCTCCAAGACCGCCAGGTTCCGACTTGCAGTCCAAGCCGTATAAAGAAATTTTCCCGCGGGGTCAACGGCCAGCGCGATACCATCATACGAGCCGTTCAATTGCGGATTGGTGAAGTTGGGAAGCTTCCGTTTGAAGCTGGGCCCCTGAAAGGCCGCGATATCACTAGTGTCTTGATCGGCCACAAACAGGCAGTGCGCGTTATTTTCCATGGCAATCCCGGGCTGACCGTAGTACACGGCACCGCCCTCCCCTCCGGTCAGCAGCGTGGCCAAGGGGCTCAGTGTTCCCTCAGCACTAACCTTGAAAGCGCTCGTACTGTTTGCTGTGGGATTGCTGTTGTTAACCACCACATAGCCGGTGTTCTGTGCGAAGGCGACGCCGGAGATCAAGGCGGGCGTGACCACCATCAGAATCTGCAACGCTTTTCTCATAAGCTACCTTCCTTGCGCTGAATTCCGTCCGCGTGAGTGGCAGCGAATCGTCCGTCATCCGCGAACGCCACACGGCCACACATGGTATCAAAAAGCGTCTTTCAACATTGAAAGAAACTCGTGAATAGGGCCATTCGGCTCACAATAACGCGATGTTGCGCTATCATGCTTTCGGTTGCAGTTTTGGGTTGGTTTCGATTCCGTCTAAAACCCAGACCGCATAGCTAATTATGCCACTCGCCCTTGCCGATCAACCGGAGTGCTGGCCCGCCCTGCCGCTGGATTCATGGAAAGATACCTGCGCCACGCTCCACATGTGGACCCAGGTTGTCGGCAAGGTCCGTCTGCGGCTGACGCCGCTGGTAAACCACTGGTGGAATGTCCCGTTCTACGTCACTGCCCGTGGCCTGACCACATCTCGCATCCCATACGGCCAGCGGGCGTTTGAACTCGGGTTTGACTTCATCGGCCACCACCTTGTGCTTGAGACCAGTGACGGAATCGTGAAGACAATTCCGCTTCGGCCACGCTCGGTGGCCGACTTCTACCAAGAATTTTTGGAGATGCTTCACTCCGCAGGGATCAACGTCAAAATATGGCGGATGCCAGTCGAAATCCCCAATCCGATTCCGTTTGACCAGGACCGCTTGCACGCCTCGTACGATCCCGCGGCAGTCGAGAAATTCTGGCGAATTCTGTTGTCGGTGGACGCCGTCTTCAGCCAGTTTCGCTCGGGATTCATTGGCAAATGCAGTCCGGTGCACTTCTTCTGGGGTAGCTTCGACCTTGCCGTGACGCGATTTTCCGGCCGCCGTGCCCCGGAACGGCCGGGCGCGGACGCTGTTACACGCGAGGCTTATTCCCACGAAGTTAGCAGCGTAGGCTTTTGGCCGGGGACTGTGGGAGTCAAGGATGCGGCGTTTTATTCCTATGCAGCTCCCGTGCCCAAAGGACTCGAAGAGGCCCGCGTCCGCCCGGATGCCGCGTCGTATGACAAGCAACTCGGTGAGTTCATCTTGTTGTACGAGGACGTGCGCAGAGATGCGTCGCCGACGGCTGCGCTGCTCCAGTTTTGCCAAAGCACCTACGAAGCTGGGGCGAACCTGGCCAATTGGGACCGCAAAGAGCTTGAGGTATCTCGCACCTAGGATCGTTGGTGACAGGTTTCGGTCAGCCGGAATATAGAGTAGCCTTATCGGTAACTCATGGCCTCTAGCTCCCTGGATCGCCTGCTGGACCAACTGGAAGAATCCCGTAACCGCTTTGGACGCGGAGAAGCCGCCCACGTCGCTGCATTGTTGTCTCGTCTGGGCAAGCGCCGATTCCCCGATGTTGCCTCTCTGATTCGCTTCCATGAAACTCTCTTATTTCTACGAGCCTTTCCCCAAGGGCCAGCAGTCGTCCGCCAAAGCGAGCGTCTGTTGCAAGACTTCGCGAAGCGAGTCGAGCAGCTTGAAAGAGCCGGCGCGGATATGGACGACTTCGATCCGCTGGAAGTCTCAGGCATCGCCGGCACCGTCATGCAGGACACACTGAGCTTTGACGTGATGAAGTGGCTGGTGGATCGCGTGCCGGAGGTCGAGATCGTTTGGGACGACTACTCAGAAGAGCGAGCGATGGGCGCCGCGTGGCCACGGCTGATTCCTTTGCTGGAGGAAGATGCCGACATCGAACCCGATGTTCCGTGGCGGCGTTGGCTGCAAACCGCTGCGGGGAGCAAGAACAGAGACCTGCAATGGATGGTGCGGCAGTTCGCTCGGCTGCCCGTCCCCGACGCAGACAAGGCATTGCTTTACGATTCCCTTCGTCTCGCCGTGCGCTGGCGCCTGGACAACTGGCACTTCTCCCGTACGCGGAACTGGCGGCCGGTGAGGCGGGTATTCTTTCATCGCGAGCCGTTGATTTCCCGCGCAGAAGTCTCGTTGGCAAGGGAACTCGCGCAAGCCTCCCCGGTTCTTCACCGCTTGTCCGCAAAACAAGGCGGGACGGTGGTGAACATGGCCCGCGAAGTCATGCTGGTGCGTTATCGCGAACTCTATGGCACCACATTCGGGGATTCACGGTCGGTGCTGCGTGCCGATGTGGGGCGCGGAGTTTCTATCTACCTGTGGAACCTGTATCCAGCGCGGCGTTTGCCTCTGCGGGCATACGTGGCCGGGTTTTCGCTCAAAAACGGAGTTGCCATCAGTTACTTCGAGGCCACGGGGATATGCGAGTGGATGGAAGTGGGCTTCAACGCGTTCTACACCTTTCGTGGCGGTGAAGTCGCCTGGATTTACGCGCAGACCCTGCGTTGTCTGGTCGCGCTGACCGGCGCGAAGTGCATTTCCATGTATCCCTACCAGCTTGGGGATGGCAATGAGGAAGCCATTGAGTCCGGGGCCTTCTGGTTTTACCGCAAGCTAGGATTCCGGCCCGGACGCAAGGACTTGCTCAAGTTGGTGGAGCGCGAAGAGCAGAAAATCGCGCGCAATCCCATGTACAGAACTTCTCCCCAAACCTTGCGTCGTTTAGCTGCTGGCCACGTTTTCTACGAATTAGGCGAAGTCGGCGCGTGGGACGGCTTTTCCACTCGCAAGATTGGGATGAAAGTGAACCAGCGCATGGCCAACGAGTTCGATGGAAGCAGCACACGCATGCGTCAGGCGGCTTCGAAATGGCTGGCGCGAGTTCTCGCTGTGGAACCAGATTCCTTGGGATCTACGGAGAGAGCCAGTTTCGAGAATTTCGCCGTGGTTCTATCACTCATTCCACGCGTTGCATCATGGAGCCGGCAAGAGAAGCAGGAATTGCTGCAAATCATCCGTGCCAAGCCAGCGGCGAATGAGATGCGCTACCTGCATCTGACGCAAAGACATCGGCGGCTTCGGGAGGCGATCCTAAAGCTTGGCTCCCGGGATTTGTGAGATCAGCTTTGAAAGGCAGTAAAGGTATCTGATAATCTGCCTTGGGTTCCCTACAAAGAGGACAATTCCACCATGATCAAAAAGAAGCTCGTCATCGCTATCATCGCCGCACTGATTGTCTGTGCCCTGCCGCTCACCGCCGCCGATAAGAAAAAGAGCGATGCCAGCTCCGCGGAAACCAGCCGGCCGTCCTATGAACTGCCGCAACCGGCAAAGGAAAGCATTGACTACTCGATATATCAGCAGATTCGTGACGAGGGATTGAAGCATTCGCACGTCATGGAGTACGCATCGGCGCTCATGGATGGGATTGGCCCACGGCTGACAGGATCGCCTAACGTGAAGCACGCCAACGAGTGGACCCGCGACCAATTCACTGCCATGGGCTGCGCCAATGCTCACCTGGAAGATTGGGGAGAATTCGGTATGAGTTGGCAGCAACTCAATACCTGGGTGCGCATGAGTTCGCCGGACACGGCGGTGTTCATCGCTCAGGCTTCTCCGTGGTCGCCATCCACCAATGGCGCCGTCAATGCGCCCGCGGTTTCGATGGAAGTGAAGAAGGTCGAAGACCTCGACAAGTACAAGGGCAAGATCGCCGGCAAGATTGTGTTGCTGGGTGAAATGCGCGAGGTCAAACCGGTCGAGAAGCCACTATTTGAGCGTTACGATGACAAGGAGTTGGCCAAACTGGTCGAATACCCTTCGACTCCTGACCGCGACTATGAGAAATTTCTCAAAGAATATTTGGAGCGGATGGAAGTGTACGCCAAGACAAGGGAATTCATGGTTTCCGAACACGCGGCGGCGGTAATTCTTCCCAGCCGCGATGGTCAAAACGGCGGCGGTTCCGGCGGCACGATTTTCGACGATGGCGGACTCGGCGGGTCCAATTACAAGCGCGACCATGCCTTGCCGCTCCCAGTGGTGGTAATGGCCATCGAGAGCTACGGTCGCGTGTACCGTCTGCTGAAAGCACATGTGCCGGTGTCCATCGAGATGAACGTGGATACGAAGTTTTTCGGTGATAATGAGCACGCCTTCGATACCATTGCCGAGATTCCCGGCACTGATCCCAAGCTGAAAGATGAATTAGTGATGGTGGGCGGCCACCTGGACTCATGGGCTTCGGGAACCGGCGCTACCGACAACGGCGCCGGGACCGTGGTCGCCATGGAGGTCATGCGCATCCTCAACGCGCTGCACGTGAAGCCGCGCCGCACCATCCGCGTGGGCCTGTGGACCGGAGAGGAGCAGGGCATCTTCGGTTCCCGGCTCTATGTGAAGCAGCACTTCGGCTTCGCTCCGATCTCCACCGCGCCTGACGAAATGAAAAAGCCAGAGTGGATGCGCAAGCAGGCCGGCCCGGTTGAACTGAAACCCGATCAGCAAAAGGTCTCCGGCTATTTCAATGTGGACAACGGCAGCGGCAAGATCCGCGGTGTTTATTTGCAGGAGAACCTTGCTGTGGCTCCCATCTTTGCCCAATGGATTGCGCCGCTGAATGATCTCGGCGTAACTACCATCACTCCTCGGAACACCGGTGGCACCGATCACTTGTCCTTTGACGCGGTAGGTATCCCAGGGTTCCAGTTCATCCAGGATGAACTGGATTACAGCTCACGAACCCACCATTCCAACATGGACGTTTATGAGCGGCTACAGAGCGCCGATCTGGCACAGGCCGCCACGGTTGAGGCTATTTTTGTCTACAACACGGCGATGCGGGACCAGATGCTGCCGCGCAAACCGTTGCCGCATCGCGAACTGGACGAGCAGCGCTCCAAGCCGCTCATGCACCTGATGCCCGGCGCTGTCGACGATGCTGACAAAGACGAGAAGCCGGCGGAAAAACAATAGTCGAGGACGGCGGAAGGCTTCTATTGTCCGCGCACCAGGCGCAGGGCACTGGCCAGGTTTACGTCGCCGTTCGCGGCTTTGTCTTCCTCAGCCGGAACCTTGGCAGCGTCGCCCTCGCCGGGCGCGAGGAAGAGATTACTTTCCACGCCGTGCTGGCGGGTGTAGAGGTCGTAGTAGCGGCCGTGCAACGCGTAAAGTTCCTCATGACGTCCGCGTTCCAGGATTTGTCCTCGTTCCATGACCAGAATCTGGTCAGCGCGGCGAATGGTCGACAGCCGGTGAGCAATCACGAACGTCGTCCGGCCCTGCATCAGGTAAGCCAAGCCTTGCTGAATTAAAGCTTCGGATTCCGAATCCAGGCTGGACGTGGCTTCGTCGAGGATAAGAATGCGCGGTTCGGCTAGAATCGCCCGCGCAATGGAAATGCGTTGGCGCTGGCCGCCTGACAATTTCACTCCACGTTCTCCAACCACCGTGTCGTACTTATCCGGAAAACTCTCAGCGAACTCATCCACGCGGGCAATCCGGCAAGCCGACATGACCTGTTCCTCTGTCGCATCTGGCCGGGAAAACACCACGTTGTCTCGAATCGTGCCATCGAAAAGAAACGACTCCTGAAGAACGACGCCCAGTTGAGTACGGTAAGAATCCAGCCGCACGGTGCTCAAATCGACCCCATCGACCAGAATTCTTCCTTCCGTCGGAGTGTGGAATGCCGCAATCAAGCCGATGGTCGTCGACTTCCCCGATCCCGAGGAACCCACCAGGGCGGTCACCGTCCCCGGAGCTGCATGAAACGATACATCCCGCAGAACCAGCTTCTTCCCGTCATAGCTGAAGCCGACATGCTCAAAATCAATGTCGCCGCGGATGCTGCCGAGCGTTTGCGTACGCCGGGGATCACGATCCTCGCGGGCTTCGCTAAGAATCTCCTGCGTGCGTTCCAGTCCAGCCAGGGCTTCGGTGAGTTGAGTGCCCACCTGAACAATCTGCATGATCGGCGCGATCAAAAAACCCATGAAAAGGGTATAGGTAAAGAAGCCGCCAATAGTAAGCGAGCCTGCCGCCACTTGGTGCGCGCCCACGTACATGATTACTGCGCCGACGACGCCAAGTAGGACGCTGGCGGAGAGCGTCATCACGGACGTAGCTGTCAGCGTGCGCAGAACGTTGTCCAGTAAACGCTGGACGCCCCGCGAAAAAACGCTGTCTTCGCGTTCTTCGGCGTGGTAACCCTTTACCACTCGAACGCCGCCCAGCGACTCTGCCAGCCGTCCCGTAACTTCAGCATTGATCTTGCCGCGTTCGCGAAAGATGGGCCGGATCGTGCCAAAAGCTTTTCTCAAGGCAATCGCGAACAGCAGCAGGAACCCGAATGCGAGCACAGTCATCAACGCGCTGATGCGGAACAGCACCACCAGCGCAATCAGCGCCGTAATCAAGCCCCCGACCAAGTCCACCAATCCAGTGCCGATCAGGTTCCGCACACCTTCCACGTCGCTCATGATGCGCGACACCAGCGCACCGCTCTTATTGGAATCATGGAAAGTAACGGACAACCGCCCGATATGCGTTTGCACCTTGGAACGCAGCTCGGTGATCAGCCGCTGGGCAGCCTTAGACAACAGTTGCGTCAACGCAAACGAAGTCACTCCCTGAATCAGCGTCGCCAGCAACACCGCACCCACCAGCGGCTTGAGCAGCTGCAGGTGGTGCTTGACCATGACGGAATCGATCAAGTATTTGGTGGAGTAAGGCAGCACCAGGCCGGAGACCCGGTTTATCAACATCAGCCCGAAGCCTAGCGCCAACAATCCTCGGCGGGGACGAATCAGGTCCCAAAGGATCGGCCAAACGGTGCGCAATCTTTGGCTTGCAGGGCGGGCATCCCGAGGCGGTTTGCTGGGCGGCATTCTGTTGTGATTAGAGTCTAGTTTGGATAAGTACGCTTCATTTTATAGGGTTGCGGCTGAGGGGACCTTGCAGGACAAAGCCTTGCTCTGTTGAGTTACACTAGAACTCGGTCTTCTCGATTTCCGCAATGTTTACTGACTCCGCTCATCCCGAACCTTTGCATGAAGATCCAGTTCAACCACAAATTGAGCTCTTGCTGGCCGACACTTGGAATCTTCCTCTTTGGAAGCGTCTGCTGGGCGAGTTGCGGGACAAGTTTGCACCGGAGAAGTTGCCCCCGTTTTACCCGACTTCGCGCCCGGTAGATGTGGGCATGTTGCAAAGCGACCGCGTCAGCGTTCCCTGGTTTCGCACCGTGTTTCGCAATCTGGGCGATGTGATCTCACCCGAGGAGCTGCCGCCGCTGGAACTCGAGTCGAGGCCCGCCGAAGTGGGTGAGTTGATTTCGGACATGATGGGCCACCCCTGGTGGGCGTCACTGCTGCGCAATCTTGCAGACAGGGTTGCGCCGGAACGGATGCCTCCGCTCGAAGTAACGGCCAAGCCCATGGATCTGGGGTTGGGGTCCAGTTCCCTGTTGCTCGCGCGCTGGTCGTCGGTGATTAGCACGCCCAAGGTGTTCCTGCCGGACAAGAAGCCTGACGCGACGAGGCCTTCCCAACCTCTGCTCGCTCCCGTCAAGCCGAAGCTGGATCCGGCTGAGGTGGAGGTCGTCCACATCCTCGAAGCGGACCTCAGGCGAGATCTGCGACGCTCCATTTTTCGCCAGCGGTTGTGGGTTTCGTTGGCGGTGATCGAGGTGTTAGTTTTGATCGGAACCTCCATCTGGCTGAAGTAGCCTGACACTCGCACCCGTGCGCTGGGTGAACTCATGAGCGAGGAGTCCAAAGACCGCGAACTGGGGATGGATCGGAAGATCACCCGCCGCGATTTTCTGGACGGCGCGGCACTCGCCGTCGGCGGAGCAATGATCTCGTCCGCGGTTCCCTGCGTGTTCGGCCTCGCCGGTCTGGATTCAGCTTCCGAGAAAAACCCGGCTTACTATCCTCCGGCATTGACCGGCCTGCGCGGCAATCACGAAGGCAGCTATCCGGTGGCGCACAGTCTGCGGGACCACGCGTTTTGGGATTCCGCCACGAAGCCTGAGAACACAGGCGAGACCTACGATTTGATCGTGGTTGGCGGCGGCATCAGCGGGCTGGCAGCCGCCTATTTTTTTCGCAAACGAGCAAGTGCGAACGCACGAATCCTCATTCTAGATAACCACGACGATTTCGGCGGTCACGCCAAACGCAATGAATTTAGCGCCGGCGGCAGGCTCCTGCTCAGCTACGGCGGTACGCAGTCAATCGATACTCCGTCGGGCTACAGCAAAGTGGCTAAGGGGCTGATTACCGAACTGGGGATCGATACTCAACGTTTCTACAAAGCTTACGACCAGAAGCTGTACCAGAAACTGGGGACCGCATGCTTTTTCGACAAAGAAACGTTTGGCGAGGACCGGCTCGTGACCGGGATGGGATCTCGTCCCTGGTCGGAGTTTCTCAAGAGCACGCCGCTTACGGAAAACGTCCGGCGCGATATCGAGCGCGTCTATACCGAGAAAGTTGACTATCTGACAGGATTGTCGCGAGAGGAAAAGCGGGCGCGATTGACTGAAATCAGCTACGCGGACTATCTCACCAATATCTGCAAACTGCATCCCGAGGCGTTACCCTTCTTTCAGACCTATACCCATGATGAGTTCTGCGTGGGGATCGATGCCATCTCGGCGCTCACTTGCTATGAGACCGGCGACGACTATGGGTCGTTCACCTATCCCGGATTCGATGGCCTCGACCTGGGAGATGATGGCAAGAAGGAAGAGCCGTACATTTTCCACTTTCCCGATGGCAACGCCTCGATTGCACGGTTACTGGTGCGCTCTTTGATACCGGCTGCCATTCCCGGCAGCAACATGGACGACGTCGTGACCGCCCGCGCCGACTACGCGCGCCTCGACGATGCCCAGTCGGCAGTTCGTGTTCGTCTGAACAGTACCGCGGTACAGGTTCGCAACGACGGCTCCACGAAGTCAGCAAAAGCTGTGACGGTTGCCTACATGCGAGGCGGCAAGCTGCAAACCGTTCGCGGCAAATCGTGCGTGCTCGCTTGCTACAACATGATGATTCCGTTCCTCTGCCGCGAACTGCCGGAGAAACAGAAAGAAGCGCTGCACCAGCTGGTGAAATCACCGTTGGTGTATACCCACGTCGCGATTCGGAATTGGAGTACGTTTCAGCAGCTTGGAATTCAGCACATTATCGCCCCCGGTAGCTACCACACTTACGCAGCACTGGATTTTCCTGTAAGCCTCGGAGAATACCGGTTTCCCAGCATGCCGGAAGAGCCGATGGTGTTGTTCATGCTGCGCACTCCGTGCAGTCCGGGACTGCCTCAACGGGACCAGAATCGCGTTGGACGTGCCGAATTGATGGGGACGCCGTTCTCCACCTTCGAGCGAAACATTCGCGATCAACTGGCACGGATGCTGGGCCCCTCGGGCTTTGATCCCGCGCGAGACATTGAAGGCATCACGGTCAATCGCTGGGCACATGGCTATGCTTTCAGCCCGAATCCGCTGTTCGATCCCCACTGGCGGAAAGGTGAGGAGCCCTGGGTGGTCGGGAGGCAGCCCTTTGGGCGAATCGCGATCGCCAACTCCGACGCCGGCGCGAGCGCCTATACCGACGCCGCGATTGACCAGGCATACCGCGCGGTCGAAGAAGTTCTGAGAACTACGAACTGAGATCCAAGAGAACTGGATCTACGAGGGTCACCTGAGCTTACGCCTTGCCTGCGACTGCGCTGCACTGAACTGGGTCTAAATTCCAAATTCTGGGTTCAGAGGACAGACCCTGGACGCCGATCTCACCTTCTTTTTGTCCCCCGGGCTTTCCTGCCCAGACCACGCGAAATGGCGCCTGTTCGTCATCGAACTGGAGGTGGATGACCTCGCCAGGCTTGACTACGCACTGCATGCCCTCAAGCAGAGCGCCATTGCGGCTGATGTTCCGCACTCGCACCATCTGCGTAAAAGGCCGAGCTTTCGCGTCCATGCCCCAAACCCGCACCGGTAACTGTGCTGCGACTCGCGGCTTCTGACGACGATCCATAGATGGCAGCCTCGAAGTAGGTTGAAGGGATGGTACGGGGAGCGGGGAAATAAAGAAATTTACCCTCGTCATCACTCACGGGAACCGTGGTAACCACGGCTAAACGATTGCAGTGCAAGGGACTACGCGACTAGCTGGGCAGCTAATCCAGGTCGGGCAAGGAGCATGCCCCAGGGCCGCGGGGATCTCCACAACTGCCGCACCCTGATGGGGCAGGCGAGGCCGATGAACCCTTCGCAGCCACCGCGAAGACCGACAATTGCGATGTCAACTTGCTGCCATGACATTTTGGGCATTCTGCCTTCTGATCCCCATAAACCAGGGCTTCGAACGGATGACTACAAGACTTGCAGACATACTCAAAAATCGGCATAAGGCGACTCCGCGACGCGTAACTACATTCCATTTAAAATCAGATAGTGGGGACTTGGCAAACCGAGGCTTTCGTCCCGCGGCGCGGCCTGCGCGGCGGACATTTGCAGACCTTGGCCAGCTTTTTTCTTTCCCGCCGCATTCCGGTGCCGCCCGCCGAAGAACGCCTCATCGAAGTCGAGCCCGGAGTCAAAGTGTTGTGCCACTGCCATTGGCAGCCCGACCGCAAGAACGCGCTCACTATTTTGATTATCCACGGGCTAGAGGGTTCAAGCGAGTCCCAATACATGTTGGGCATCGCCGCCAAGGGCATGGCTGGCGGAATGAACGTGGTGCGCATGAATCAGCGCAACTGTGGTGGCACAGACGCTTTGTCCCCCACGCTCTATCATTCGGGACGATCCCAGGATATCGCAGCGGTCGCGCAGCATCTCATCGACGGCGATGGAATTTCACGTCTGGCACTGGCGGGCTTTTCCATGGGCGGCAACCTGGTGTTGAAGCTGGCGGGAGAATGGGGCAAACAAGGACCGCCGCAGTTCTGCGCAGTAGCAGCGGTTTGTCCGGCGGTCGACCTGGGGCCCTCCGCCGATGCACTTCACGACCCCAGCAATCGCTTGTACGAATATTACTTCGTCATCAAGCTGCGGCAACGGCTGCGGCAAAAAGCCCGGCTGTTTCCTGGCCAGTTTGACCTTTCTCGCCTGCGCAAGATAATGACCTTGCGCGAATTTGACGACAAGATCACCGCTTACTATTGCGGCTTCACTGGCGCTGACGACTACTACGCGCGAGCGGCCGCCGCTCCGGTGCTGGATCGCATTGCTGTCCCCGCCCTTATTCTGCATGCCGCGAACGATCCTTTCATCCGCATCCTGCCCGAGAGTCGGCGGAAGATTCTCGCGAATCCCAACATCACTTTTGTGGAAACCGCCGACGGCGGCCACTGCTCGTTTCTATCCAACCCAGATGGCGA